>Ga0079224_100016331_pt1 | contig 10427 bp, 6 predicted proteins | sample Stecom2015_FD_80414 | JGI IMG/M metagenome (GOLD analysis project Ga0079224, IMG submission 80414) | Agricultural soil microbial communities from Utah to study Nitrogen management - Steer compost 2015 | ecosystem: Environmental > Terrestrial > Soil > Agricultural land | place: USA: Utah...
AGAGAGGGATTCGAACCCTCGGTAGAGTTTCCCCTACACACGCTTTCCAAGCGTGCTCCTTCAACCACTCGGACATCTCTCCGGTTGAAGTGGACGCACCAGTTTACATCGACCGTCCCGACGTCAGGCCCGACACGCGCACCTCGATGACGCGCGCGTCGGGCGCGATGTCATCGCCGGCCGAGAGCGGACGGGGCATCGGCGTCAGATCGGTTCGTCGGCGGACGGACCGTACACGCTGGGCACCGGGACGTTCAGCAGGCGATAGTCGTCGCAGAGCTGCGCCCGGTGGTGAATCATGTGATTGACCAGCATCAGACGCATGAGCAGCGCGCGCGGCTCCGAAATCAACACCTTCGGACCCGCCCTCATCGTCCACTTCTCGTTCAGCCTCGCGTCATCCGTCGAGGCCAGGGCGTCCTCGAGGCGCGCGACGTTGGCATCGAACGCGGCAACCAGCGCCTCGGCCGAATCGTCCAGCGGCTGCGGCGGCCGCGTCATGACGTCGAGCTCCGGCGTCGTCAGAATCGTCGCGCCGAAGCCGGGAATCTGAGCCACATGCGTGCCGAGTGCGAGCAGCCCGCGCGACTTCTCATGCGGCTTCCACTCGCCCTGGCCGGACGGATAGCGCTCGAGCACGCGGCGCGTGGTCGCCAATTCACGATGCAGATCGATCAGCAGATGGTCCATGCGATCGATCCTACACGGCGGGCTGTGGGCGGCGGATACGGCGAGCGCGCCTTCTGGCTTCTACCCGTCCAGCACGTCCCGCACCTTGCGGCCCAGGGCCTGCGAGGTGAAGGGCTTGTGCAGGAACGCAACGCCGGGATTGAGGACGCCGTGGTGTGAGACGGCGTCTTCCGTGTAGCCCGACATGTAGAGCACCTTCACCGTCGGCCGCTGCGCGAGAATCACGCGCGTCAGCTCGGGGCCGCTCGCGCCCGGCAGAATGACGTCGGTCAGCACGAGATCGATGGACGGCGCCCTCGACACCACGTCGAAGGCCTCGCCGGCATGAGCGGCTTCGAGCACCGTGTACCCCTGGCGCTCGAGCACGCGCCTGACGAACTGACGCAGGCTGTCGGCGTCCTCGATCACGAGAATCGTCTCCGAGCCACCAATCACCTGGCGCTCCGGAACGTCGACCCGCTGCTGCTGCAGCTCGCCCGCGCGCGGCAGATAGATGTGGAACGACGTGCCCTTCCCGACCTCGCTGTAGAGTCCGATGTGGCCGCCGCACTGCTTGACGATGCCATGCACGGTCGCCAGGCCGAGGCCGGTGCCCTTGCCCGCGTCCTTCGTCGTGAAGAACGGCTCGAAGACGTGCGCCTGCACGTCGGGCGTCATGCCCGTGCCGGTGTCGGTCACCGACAGCGCGACGTACGGGCCCGGCGTGACGTCGGCGTGCGTGGCCGCGTAGTGCTCGTCGAGCTCGACGTTCGCCGTGGCAATCATCAGCTTACCGCCCTGCGGCATCGCATCGCGCGCGTTGACCGCGAGGTTCATGACGATCTGCTCGACCTGCGCCGGATCGGCCAGCACCGCCGCCAGGCCCGACGTCGTCTGGACCGACACGGTGACATCCTCGCCGATCAACCGCGTGAGCATCGGCTTCATGCCCTCGACAATCGCGTTGAGATCCAGCGACTGCGGCTCGATGATCTGCTTGCGGCTGAACGCCAGCAGCTGGCGCGTCAGCCCCGCGCCAAGCGAACCGGCCCGCTGGATTTCCTCGAGATCGGCACGCCGCGGGTCGTCGGGCGCAAGATCGGTCAGCAGCAACTCGCTGTAGCCGAGTATCGCGGTCAACAGGTTGTTGAAATCGTGCGCGACGCCGCCGGCAAGGCGTCCAATTGCTTCCATCTTCTGCGCCTGCTGATACTGCGCTTCCAGACTGGGTCGATCGGTGACGTCCATCGAGACGCCGACCGCACGCTCGGGCTCTCCGGTCGCGCCCAGGACGACGCGCCCGGCGCCTTCGGCCCAGCGCACGCTGCCGTCGGCACGCAGAAACCGGTGCTCGACGGTGAAATCGCCCCCCGTGTGACGCGCCTCGGCCATCGTCCGAAGTGTGGCGTGGCGATCGTCCGCGTGAATGCGGCTGACGTAGCTCTCGAATGTGCCCTCGAACGACCCGGGCTCGAGCCCGTACATCCGTTCGAGAATCGGGGACCACGTCAGCACCTTCGTCCTGAAGTCGAAGTCCCAGACGCCGACGCCCGCGCTCTGCAGCGCAAACCGCATGCGCTCGTCCGTAGCCCGCTCCGCCTCGGTCGCGCGATGCCGGTCGATGCCAAGCGCAATGTGGTCCGCCACCGAGGTCATAGCGGTCATCACCGACGCTGGAAGCGGATGCCGTGCGGCGACGGCCATGGCGCCGACGAGACGGTCGCCCAGCACGAGCGGATGCCCGGCGAACGCGACAATGCCTTCCCGCCGCGCCCAGGTCTTCTCGATCAACGACGGATCGTCGAGATAGGCATTGGTGAGGTGCGCCTTGCGGTCTCTCGCGATGACGCCGATCGTGGTTTCTCCGAGCGGCACGCGGGCGTAGTCGCGCGAGAGACCTGGTTGCAGGCCGGCACTGGCTCCAAGTTCGAGCACCTGGGCCTCGGCGTCGAACGTCCAGATGCGCGCCAGCGCGACGTCGAGATGCTCGACGAGGGCGTCCACCGTACGCTGCAGGGCGTCGGCGAGCGATTCGGCGGCGTTCAGCGACAGGCCGATCGCCGCGCCCACGGCGGCAACCTGCGCGCTCGCGCGCAAACTGGCTTCGGCGCGCTTGCGCTCGGTGATGTCCTGCTTGACGGCGATGAAGTGCGTGATCTCGCCGTCGGCAGCGCGCACCGGCGTGATGGTCTGCTCTTCGGTATAGAGCGTGCCGTCTTTCCGGCGATTGACGATTTCGCCCTTCCAGACGCGGCCGTCGAGGATCGTGTCCCACATGCCCTGATAGAACTCGGCGCTGTGGAGGCCAGACCGCTGCAGGTCGGACGGGTTGTGGCCAATGACCTCGTCGAAGGCGTAGCCGGACAACTCGCAGAAGGCGCGATTCACCCACAGGATGGCGCCGCGCCGGTCGGTCAGCAGGATGGCGTTGACCGACGCGTCGAGTGCAGCTCGCAGCGGAATCTGTTCGTCCAGGGCGTTCCGGTCACCGTGACCGAGTTCCCTCATGTCCCCTCCTGTCAGAGTTGGGGGCAGTCTAACCGCTTCTGGAGGAAACCGGGCCTTTCTAGCTCATCAGTATTTCAATGGCCTGTGAGGTAGCTCACGACATCGCGCGCCGAGAAGGACCGTCGGGCGCCGAGCAGTTCGCGTGCGGCGGGAAGGCTCGAACCAGCGGTCACGATGGCCGGCTCCGGTCCCGCCGCGCGCAGCTGGCCGAGGCCGACCGTCGCCAGCAGGCCGTTGCACAGGCACTTGCGGCCCACCGCTTCTTCGATGGCGCCCTCCTTCTTCACGTAGTCGGCAACCGGCTCTCCCGGACAGCGATAGCCGATCGTGCCATCCGCACGCCGATAGAACTCGCGCAGATAGCCGAGGTCACACCGACGCTCGCGCCTCGCGTAGACGTCGGCTTCAGAGAGCGTTCCGTCTACCTGCGCGACCTTGAGCGGAAAGCCCGTCGGCGACGCGCGCTGATCCGTGCGCACGGCCGCGGTGCCGGCCAGCACCTGGTCGATGAGCCGCGCGCGAATGCCCGGGTCGAGACCCGATTCCTCCGCGAGCGCGAACAATGTGCCCACCTGAATGCCTGCGGCCCCTTGACGCTTCGCTTCGGCAAGCGCGCCGGGCCGGCCCGCGCCGCCCGCCAGCCAGAACGGGAGACCTATCTCACGCATGCGCGCGAGGTCGACGACGTCTCTGGGTCCATACACGGGCTCATCGTGGCTGTCGCTCTGTTGCCGTCCGCGCGGCGGCGCGTTGTGCCCGCCGGCGGTGTGGTGCTCGACGATGAAGCCATCGATGCGCGCACCGGTGCGCACGAGACTCGCCGCAAGCGTCGCCGACGAAACGATCGGCAGAAAGCGTGGACGCCGCAGCTGACGCTCTGCGTGCGGCACGATGCGCGCGGGATCGAACGCCGCGGTGAAGCGCTCACCTTCGAGCGCGCCGGTCACCGGCAAGGCGATCTCGGCCGGCTGATGCGCCACGAGCGCGTCGAGCATCGGCGGAATGTCGCGCGGAATGCCGGCGCCCACCAGCACGTAGTCGACGCCCGCCAGCAGCGCGCCGTAGAGAATCGACGGCGTCGGCAGCTGCACCTTCTGCAGGAAGTTGATGCCGACCCCGCCGTCGTGTCCCTGTTTCGCAAGAAACACCTCGACGAAGCCTGCAACGACCGCCAGCGCCTCGACGTGACGTGCCGGACGCGCGACGAACATCGGCACGTCGCGGAACGCCGCCTGCGGCGCCTTGCCGCCGGGCACGAAATACCGCGCCCACACCTCGCGCGCGACATCGGCGTCGGGAAACGCGTCGAACGCGCGCCGCAGCTCGCCGTCTGGATCGCCGCACTGCAGACGTCGTGCAAGCACGACATCGAGGGCGGTGCCTGAGACGACGCCGAGATGTCCAAGGGACGAGACGGCGCGGGCGAGGCGCCATCCGGAGACAGCGACGCCCATGCCGCCCTGAATGAGTTCAGGAAGAGCGGTCACATCGCCGAGGCTAGCACCCGGGCCGCGCGCCGCGCGTCAAAGTTCTGTGAAAGTTCAGAAGCGGAATCCGAGGCGCGCAAAGACGAACGCGCCGTCGCCGCCCATCTGCACCGGATTCCACAACCCGCCCTGGTCGGCCCACGTGTCGAACTGTGGCGTCGGATAGCGGTTGAAGATGTTCTGCCCGCCAACCGTCACGCGCCACTGCGGAGAAATCTGATACGACAGGCTGGCATCGACCGATGTCGCCGGTTCGTAGACGTCGGTCGCGACCGCCATCAGCGCGTCGGCCTCCGCGCGCGTGAAGGCCGGCGTGGCCACCCACTGGAAGTCCTGCAGCACGACCTCGCTGAAGCGCGTGACGAAGACGTGCGTCGACACGCGCCCCAACGTCAGCCCGGCATTGACGCCAATCCGGTAGTCGGGCGCCGCCGCCTTGAGAAAGGCCTGCGAGTAGGGACCGAAGAAGGTGAACTCGTTCAGCGCGCCGTTGTTGACACGTTCGATGTCGAGGCCGTTGAAGTTCCCCAGCACGCCGACGGTCAGTGTCCGGCCCGGCGCGAGCGTCCGCGCGTACGACGCGACGACATCGAGCCCGGTCGTCCGCGTGTCGACGCCATTGGCGAAGAACTGCGCGGCCTCGACGCCGAGCCCGAGACCCGTCGCATCGAAGTTGTCGGTGAGCACGATGCGGTCGTGGACGTCGATGACGTAGGCATCGGCCGATGCCGTGAAGCCGCCCGACGTGAACGTCACACCAAGACTGCCGTTGACGGCTGTCTCTTCGGTGAGCGGCCCGATGCCGAACGCGCGCGTCACGGGGCTCGTGTTCGCCGACAGCAGCGACGGATACGACTCGCCATCGACGATGTTGTTGAAGGTCAGGTTGTAGTGAATCTGCGCCAGCGACGGGGCGCGGAAGCCGGTCGACACCGAACCACGCAGCGAAACGGCCTCGCTCACTCGATGACGCGCCGCGAGCTTGAAGTTCAGCGTGTTGCCGAAGTCGCTGTAGCGCTCGAACCGGATGGCGCCGCCCACGAGAAACGCTTCGGTCAGATTCATCTCGGTATCGACGTAGACGCCGAGGTTGGTGCGTCCGCGATCCACTTCGTTGCCGGGCGTATGGCCTGGGAAGCCCTGCGCGCCGCCGGGCAGCACGTCGCCGTTCGCGTCGACCGCCGGCACCTGGATGTACGAGCCTTCCTCGCCGGCGAACACGCCGAAGCGCTCGGCCCGGAATTCGACGCCGAACGCGACGTTCATGCCCGACCCGATGTCCGTGAAGAACCGGCTCATGTCGAGGTTCGTGACCTGCATCGACAGGGTGTGGCCGCCCGCGTCGAACTCCGTCGGCGACGCATCGCCGAGCGACGCATTGTTGGTGCCGGTGACGACATAGTGGAACCGGTTGCGGCCGAAGGTGTGGCTGACATCCGCCTTCCACCCACTCTCCATCGTCCGGCGCAGTCCGGCTGTGACGGCGACATCGAGAATGTCCGACGTGATGTGCGGCGTGAAGCCGTTCGGATAGAGGCTCGGCACCGAACGGTTGTCGCCATCCTCGAAGCTCTCGCGCGAGAACGCGTAGGCGTCGGTGTCGCGGCGGCCCGATCCGCCGAACACGTAGATCTCGGAGGCGCCCACCGGCACCGCCGCGTTCAGCATCAGGTTGAATGCATCGACCGCCGGCGTGCCGTTGCCTTTGCGCCACGAGAAGCCGGGCCTGAGCGTGTGCGCGCGCGTGAGGAACTCGGCCGTGACATTGGCGAAGCCGTCGCCAATCGCGAAACCCTGATTCAGGTCGAAGGCGACCGTCTCGCCGTCGAACCGGCGGTCCTTGCCGTCGAGCCGGTTGCGCCCTTCGATGTTCCAGAGCGGCTCGCCCGCCTGCTCTTCCCAGCCCTCGCCAACGCTCGTGCTGTACGCGCCGAACGTCACGCCGCCACCGAGTCCATCACGGGCATCCTTCAGTACGACGTTGATGACGCCGGCGATGGCGTCCGATCCGTACTGCGCCGACGAGCCGTCGCGCAGCACCTCGATGCGCTTGATGGCCGACGCCGGAATGGCGTTGAAGTCGGTACCCGTGTTGCCGCGGCCGCGCGTGCCGAACAGATTGACGAGCGACGACTGGTGCCGGCGCTTGCCGTTGATGAGGACGAGCGTCTGGTCGGGGCCGAGGCCGCGCAGCGACGCCGGGTCGATGTGATCGGCGCCGTCCGATCCCGACTGCTTGGTGGCGTTGAACGACGGCGCCGCTGCCTGCAGCACCTGGCTGATTTCGGTCCGGCCGGTGACCTCGGCCTGCGTCGCGACGTCGATGACGTCGATCGGCACCGGAGAATCGACGACCGTGCGGCTCTGATAGCGCGTGCCGACGACGACCACCTGCTCGCTGAGCGGCACGGGCTCGACGCTGAGCTCGATCGTGTAGGCGCGCGCGTCGCCGACGGTCATCTCGGCGGGCAGGTATCCGTTCAGCACGACCTCGAGGACGTCGCCGGCTTCCGCTACGATGGTGAACGCGCCGGCCGCGTTGGTGACGGCGGTCTCGGCGGTCCGCTGATTGACGACGGCGGCGCGCGCGAGCGCCGCGCCGGTGGCAGCATCTCGCACGTGACCGGATACGCGCACGTCCTGCGCGAACACCGAGGCCGCGAGGGCCGGGGCACCGAACGGAAGCCCCACCAGAAGAATGACAAACAGCGGGAAAAGACGACGAGACATCGTTACGCGGTTATAGAACAGGTACGGCACCGCCGCAATGTGAAAGCACATGCATAGGGGCGGTATCGGAAGACGGCTTATCATGGTGCCGCGTGCCGTCGTACCGGTTCAGCCGCTTTGTCGTCTCGCCGAAACGCCGCGTGCTCCTCTGTGACGATCGCGAGGTGCCGCTCATCCCGCGGTACTTCGACCTGCTCGTCGTCCTGCTGGCGCGCCGTCACGAAGCCGTGCACCGGCGCGAGATCTTCGACCAGGTCTGGACCGACGCCATCGTCTCGGACAGCGCGCTGAACCAGGCCGTTCGCACCATCCGCCGCGCGCTCGGTGACGACCCGCGCGCGCCGCGCTTCATCCGCACGGTGTCGCGACACGGCTACCAGTTCGTCTTTGCCGACGTCGTCGAAGCCGAAGACGATGTGGTGACGACGAATGCGGCTGGCCCGGCGGGCGCGGAAGGCGACGCGCCGACGCGGTCCGACGCGAGCGGCGACTCGTTCGAGCCGCTGTTGACCCGCGTGACATCGCCGGCCTCGAGCGAGAGCGAGGAAGAAGACAAGCGCGAGGCGGCCGAGATGCTGCACGCGCTTGGCACGGCCGGCGCGCTGGAACGGCTCGGCACGCGCCAGGGACACGCCTCGGCGCGCGCGCTGCTGCGCGACACGCGGTGGGATGTGCCGGGCGCGGGCGATGTGCCCATCGCCGGCGCGCCCGATGCGCTGACGGTCGCGCGCAAGCTCGTCGCCATCAGGCTGCGACGCGCGTCACGGCTCGTCGCGCGGCGGTGGGCCGCCGGATCGATTGGCGGCGGCGCGGCTGGCGCGGCGGCGGGCGCGATCGGCGGGCTGGTGCTCGCGGCCATGCCCGGCAGCGGCGCGCCGGCCGGAGTCGCGCCGGCACTGGCCGTCATTGGCGCGGGATGCGGCGCAGCCGGCGGCGCAGGTGTCGGCGCGGGGCTCGCGGTCGCCGAAGCCGTGACGCGGTCGGCGCGGACGATGGCGCTGGTCGCCGGCGCCGCGCTTGGCGGCGCGCTGGTCGGCACTATCGCGCAGTGGACGTCGCGCTGGATTCTCGCGGCGCTCTTCGGCCTGCACGTCGAGATTGGCGGCAGCCTCGAAGGCCTCGTCATCGGCGCAGCGGCCGGACTCGGGTACGCGCTGGCGACGCGGCGTACGGAAGGCGGCCTTGCCGCGCCGCGCGGCGCGCGGCGGCTCAGAGCCGCGCTCATCACGGCGGCGCTCTGCGCGGCGGGTGCCCTTGCCGTGGCGGCAGCCGACCGGCCGCTCGTCGGCGGCACGATCCACCTCGTTGCGCGGGCAGCCGAAGGGTCGCAGGTCTCGCTGGCCCCGCTCGGCCAGCTCGTCGGCGAGCCCGACTTCGGCGTCCTCACGCGCGCGCTCATCGCGTCCGGCGAAGGCGCGCTCTTCGGCTTCGGCCTCGCGCTCGGCCTGACTCGCCGCTGACAATCCACGATTTCCGCGGCGCTCACGCAAATCTCACGCGCTGGTCACGCCGCGCTCAAGACTTGCAGTGCGGGCGATGTAATGCTGACGCCCATGCGACGTGCGTCTCGTCCGAATTGCCGAGAAGGCGCAACAGCCATGACTCCGATCGAGCAGCACCGCAACGCCATCCGGGCGCGGCTTCGCGAGTGGGACGGCACACGTCCGGGCCCCGGGGACATCAGCTGGCGCATCAACCGCGAGATGATCGTAGTTGCCGCCTGGGGACGGGCAGTCCTGCTCCAACTCGCCCACCCGCTGGTTGCGACCGGCGTCGGCGAGCACAGCCGCTTCAGCGGCGGCCTGACGTCCGGGGTTGCGCGACTGCGGTCCACCGTCGGCGCGATGCTCGCGTTGACGTTCGGCAACGAGGACGCGATGGTCGAGGCGGCCGCGCGCATCAACGCGATTCACGATCGCGTGCGGGGACAACTCGCAGAGTCTGCCGGGGGCTTCGCCGCCGGCTGCGCGTACTCCGCACACGACGCCGAGCTGCTGCGCTGGGTGCACGCGACGCTGATGGACTCGATCCCACGCATCTACGAACAGCTAGTCGCGCCATTGATGCCGGCTGAACGCGAGCAGTACCTCGCTGAAGCCGCCATCATGGGACCACTGCTCGGCATCCCGGACACGCTGCTGCCGCGCACTGTCGCTGATCTCGATTCCTATGTCTCGTCGATGGTCGACACCGGCACTCTTGGCGTGACCAGCGCAGGCCGACGGCTCGCCCACGGCGTGCTCTTCCCCAGAGGATGGCAGCTGCTCTGGCCTCTCTTCCGCCCCTTCCAGCTGATGACCATCGGCACGCTGCCGCCACGCATCCGCGCGGCGTACGGCTTCTCGTGGACCGCGCGCGACGAACGCGCGCTCGTGCGATGGACGCGAACACTGCGAGGGTTGCTGCGGGTAACGTCGCCGGTCGTCCGTCACTGGCCCGTATCGCGAACGCACGCGGCACTCACGCCGCAGCGTTTCATTGCGCCGACGCGGCGCGAGGTGATCTGAAGATGGCGCGACGCTGGAGTCCGGGTGAACTCATCGTGGTGGTGGCAGCCGCCGGCATCGGCCTGCTGCTCGCCTTGATCGTCGGGCTGCGCGCGTTCATGAGCTTCACGGCAACACCACTGCACCCCGATCCCGCTCGCGTGTCGGCGGTCGCGGATGAGGAAGCAGCAGCGTGGCGAGACGCCGTGCAGCGCGCACGCGATGTCGTGCGCGACGCGCTCGTCGAGCAGAACGTGCCGGCACTGTCGGTCGCGGTCGCCATCGACGGCCGTCTCGTCTGGGCCGAAGCGTTCGGCTGGGCCGACCTCGAACGGCACACGCCGGCGACGCCGGCGACGCTGTTTCCCGTCGGTACGGCATCGAAGATGCTGACCTCGGTGGCCGTCGGCGCACTCGTCGAGGACGACCGTCTCTCGCTCGACGAGCCGATCCAGACCTACGTCCCTCGCTATCCCGCAAAGGCATGGCCTGTCACTGTCGCGCAGCTCATGGCGCATACAGGCGGTGTGCGGCCCGACCGCGGTGA
>Ga0079224_100016332_pt1 | contig 10427 bp, 9 predicted proteins | sample Stecom2015_FD_80414 | JGI IMG/M metagenome (GOLD analysis project Ga0079224, IMG submission 80414) | Agricultural soil microbial communities from Utah to study Nitrogen management - Steer compost 2015 | ecosystem: Environmental > Terrestrial > Soil > Agricultural land | place: USA: Utah...
CCGACTGGCCTCCGATGCCACCGTGCTGGCACCACCGTCGCGTCTACCGTCGGGAAAGGTCCGCCGGCTGTGGTCGCAGCGATTTCCTCATACGCCGTTGCCCGAAGCTTGGCCGGTGCTGTCAGCGCTGCCCACTGCCGCGGTTCGGCTACACCCGTGGGAAGTGCGCGATGAGACCAGTCTGGCGACGCAGTCTGGATCGTGAGGCCGGTCGCTCGAGACGATTTCCGCCGCCCGACCAAGGGCGCCTGCGAGTCGAAGCCCGGGACGACCCAATCACGGGATTGGTGGCGTGGACCAACTTCTACCCTGCCTTGCCGGAGATGCTGGCAACCGAGTGCCGGGCTCGAAGGACCGTCGGACTCGCGATCGGGGACGTGGACAATCTCAAGGCCTACGTCGAAGACGCCAACTCGGTCGACGTCGAGTCCTTCGGGCATCTTGCCGGGAACGCGCTGATGAGACGACTTGGGACGGTGGCACGATGCTGGCTGCATGAAGCTGGTCCCAACCATGCCTGCATGGCGACCTTCGGCGGCGACGAACTGGTCCTTGTCGCAGAGACCGGGAGTGGCCGCGAGTTCGACGACGACGTAAACAGCCTGCGCGATGCACTGTGCACCGCGCTCCCGTGCACGGTTTCGTTCAGCACGGCCGTCGTCACCGCGGACCACGCGCCGCCAGGAGCTGGTGCCGAACGGTGGAGAGAGTTCACCACACATGCGATTGCACGCGTCGATCGTGCGCTGTTCAATCACAAGAAAGCTCGTCGCGACGATCCCGATCTCATACCAGCAGGCTTCGTCGCGCCAGCCACGCTCAGCACCCGTGTCTGATTTCGCCCCGGCTGAGCATCGTCGGTACCGGCAGGCCGTTTCAGAGCAGCCGGAAAGCGGTAGAGTACCGCGTGCTAGGAGGGTGGCCGGATCGAGGGAGCAGCAACCGTGAGCATCGAGTTCCTCGTCACGTCACTGATCGTCGTCGCCATTCCGGGCACCGGCGTGCTGTACACGATGGCCGCCGGACTCTCGCGCGGCGCAAGGGCAAGTGTCGTGGCGGCGGTTGGATGCACGCTGGGCATCGTTCCCCACATGGTCGCGGCCATCACCGGCCTGGCCGCCCTGCTGCACACGAGCGCGACCGCATTCCAGGTCCTCAAGTACCTGGGTGTGGCCTACCTACTGTTCATGGCGTGGAGCACTCTGCGCGACACGGGTGCGTTCACTGCCGAGGCAGAGGCCGCGCCTCGATCCATCGCGAAGGTGATCGGCTCGGGCATTCTCATCAACATCCTCAACCCGAAGCTCACGATCTTCTTCTTCGCTTTCCTGCCGCAATTCGTCAGCATCGGAGCGCCCGGCGCGTTGCCGCGAATGGTCGAACTGAGTGCGGTCTTCATGGCGCTGACGTTCGTGGTGTTCGTCGGGTACGGCAAGCTCGCCGCAGTGGTCCGCTCTCACGTCCTCTCGCGCCCGCGCGTCATGGCGTGGATGCGCCGCACCTTCGCGGGCGCGTTCGTCGCGCTCAGCGCCCGGCTCGCCATCGCGCAGCAATGACCATCGAGCAGACTGCGACGATGTCCGAGCAGTTGCCAACCGTGTGGGTGTTGGCTCCGCACGCAACAACGCCCACCAGTTCAGTGCCGCGTATCGACGTTGACGAACGTCCGCGCTAGACCGGCCGGGAGCATCACAACGAGCTCGACCAGCCGAACATGTACGAGGTGAATCTGATTGCTGACTCGGACACGGGCGGCGATTCAGATCCCCGCCGCCCGTGTCGACGTCTGGCGGCTTCTCGGTGTGCTCGATCACGTCGAATCCTCGAAAGGACGACGGTTGATCGCACCTGCGACGCCGACCACTGCCCGTGTGATCCGCGCCTGACGAATCACACATGTTTCACGCGATGACGCGCACTGCCCCCTACCGGCCCGCCGCCTACGGGCCCGACCTTTGACTTCACCAAACACCGCTCGACACTCGCCAGGCGCGAGTACCTTGCCGAGCGGGCCTCACCCCTTCAGAGCTCGCCGACCTCAACGCGCTCCACAGCCGGGCCCTGCCCGTTGAGAAGCGCCCTGACCTCGGACTCACGGTACCGCCGGTGGCCACCGAGAGTCCGGATCGACGTGAGCTTGCCGGCCTTGGCCCACCGCGTCACAGTCTTTGGATCCACCCGGAACATTGCCGCCACCTCGGCAGGAGTGAGGAGGGGCTCGGCGTCTTGTGTCCTGGTCGCCATCGTCACCTCCTTAGAACCACAGCGGGTCGTTCCCGCCGCACGGGATATTTCACCGCATAACCAACCGCGAGGGGCACCGCCGTACGGTTGGACTCAATCGTCCATTCGGACGATGTCGCCCATGGCGTACGCAAGCCTACGTAAGGTTGACGTAAGCCGCGAACCAACCCAAGTCGTGTCAGGTCGGACTCAGTCAGCATGGGAGGTCGTCCCGGCGCCGACACCCTCGCCCGACGCGCCACGCCCCGTTCGCCTCCGCTTGACTGCCAGACACAGCACGGCACCACAAGCCACCGAAGCGATCGGAACGATCAACGTCGCCTTCATCGCATCAACATAGCCCTGAACGAACACATCGTGGGCCATTTCGCCGATCTTTCGCACGACTTCTTCCGGAACTCCCGGTGGAAGAGCTATGTCAATACCGTCCTGACCCGCGCTGACCTGCAGACCTCCCTCTGCGGCGCGGGAAAAACTCTGGACGAAAGGTTCACGTTCGGGCGACGGCAATTCAGTTGCAGCGTCAATCGCTTCGGCGTGAAGGCTGGCGGAAAGGCGGCTTTGCAACACCGCACCGACGACGGCACTACCCATCACCTGCCCCATCTGCCGGGTGGTGTTGAGCACGCCCGAAGCCGCGCCGGCGACCGTGTCACGCACGTTCCGCATCGCCACGGTGTTCATGGGCGCGAACAGGCAGCCGAGCCCGAAACCGGCGACGAGCAGCCACGGCAGGAAGACCGACCAAGTAGCGTCCGCACTGGCCACCAGCAGGAAGCCGGTGATGCCGCCACCGAACAGCGACAGGCCGCTCATCAGGATGAACTTGCCGCCGATCCGGTCGGTCAGCCGGCCGGCGAACGGCGACACCAGCAACGACATCCCCGACAGCGGCGCCATGGTCAGCCCGGCTTCCAAGGCGCTGAACTCGAGCACATCCTGCAGATAGATCGTCACCGGCAGGAAGGTTCCGATCATCGCGATGGAGACCAGGGCCGCGACGCCGTTCATGATCGAATAATTGCGGTCACCGAACAGCGTGAACGGGATGAGCGGCTCGTGCTGCTGCCGACGGGCCTGCACCAGCAGGAAGACGGCGCTGAGCACCACGCCCACCACCAGCAACGCCGGAATGGAGACGAACTTCCACACCTGGCCCCAGCCGAACCGCTCCCCTTCGACCAGCGCGAAGGTCACGCAGACCAGCGCGACGCTCGCGAGGAGCACGCCAGGCAGGTCGAGCGAACGCTGCGCCCGTCGACCCCGCTCCGGGATGATCTGCCACGCCATGACGAACACGAGGACACCGATGGGGATGTTGACGAAGAAGATCCACGGCCAGTCCCCGACGGTGACCAGTAGCCCGCCGAGCGTCGGCCCGGCCACGGTGGCCGCTCCTCCGACAGCTCCCCAGATCCCGAAGGCGGCGCCGCGCTTGTGCGGTGGGAACGTCGTGATGAGCAACGCCGACGTCTGCGGCAGGAGGATGGCCGCGCCCACGCCCTGGGCCACCCGGGCCGCGATGAGCGCGGCCGGCCCGGGAGCCAGACCGCACGCCAGCGACGACGCGGTGAACACCGCGATACCGAGCATGAACATCTTGCGCTGTCCGCGCATGTCGCCCAGCCGCCCGGTCGTGATGACGAGGACGGCGAGCATGATCACGTAAGCGTTGATGACCCAGAGGATCTCGTCCAACGACGCGACCAGGCCGGACATCATGCTCGGGATCGCGATGTTGACGATCGTGACGTCGAGCAGCGTCATGAAGAAGCCGAGACACAGCGTCAGCAGAATCGCCCAGGGATTGCCACGCCAGCGTTTCATCGTGGCCTCCTTGATCCACCCCTCCGGGCGTTCCTGCCCCTGCGCGCAACACTAGAGTGAATGCGACATCGTCGTCGCCCGCACCACCCCGCGGGCCCGGACGTGAAAGGGTCGCCACCATGACCGACGCGTCGCCACTGGTTTTCGCTCGCACCACCGGGCACGAACAGGTGGTCTTCTGCCAGGACGCAGCCAGCGGGCTGCGGGCCATCATCGCCATCCACTCCACAGCTCTCGGGCCGTCGCTCGGCGGCACCCGGTTCTATCCGTACGGCTCCGAGCAGGCCGCGCTCGACGACGTCCTGCACTTGTCGCAGGGCATGACGTACAAGAACGCCTTGGCCGGGCTTGATCACGGCGGCGGCAAGGCCGTCATCATCGGCGACCCTCGCCTGCACAAGACCGAGACCTTGCTGCGCGCGTACGGGCGGTTCGTCGAGTCGCTGGGTGGGCGCTACATCACCGCGTGCGATGTCGGCACCTACGTGGCCGACATGGACGTCATCGCCCGCGAGTGCCAGTACGTCACCGGCCGCTCGCCGGCCGAGGGCGGTGCCGGCGACTCCAGCGTGCTGACGTCGTTCGGCGTGTACCAGGGCATGCGCGCGTGCGCCCAGCACCTGTGGAACACCACCAGCCTGGCTGGACGCAAGATCGGCATCACCGGCGTCGGCAAGGTCGGGTCCAAACTCGCCGGACTGCTGGTCGAGGACGGCGCCTCCGTGGTGGTCACTGACGTCTCACCGTCGGCGCTGGCCAGCGTGCGTGAAGCGCACCCCGAGGTCGAGGTGGTCGACGACACCGAGGCCCTGCTGCGTGCAGGCATCGACGTGTACGCGCCCTGCGCCCTCGGCGGTGCGCTCGACGACGACGTGGTCAAGGCCTTGGTCACCGGCGGTGTCTCGGCGGTGTGCGGTGCGGCGAACAACCAACTGGAGCACCCAGGCATCGAGAAGAGCCTCGACGGCTCCGGTGTCCTGTATGCGCCGGACTACGTGGTCAACGCCGGTGGCGTCATCCAGGTCGCCGACGAACTACACGGCTTCTCATTCGAACGCGCCAAGAACAAGGCGGCACGCATCTTCGACACGACCCGCGAGATCTTCACTTTGGCCGCCGGCGACGGCGTCCCACCGGCCGTCGCCGCCGACCGGCTCGCCGAGCGGCGGATCGCCGACGTAGCCCGCCTGAGGGACATTCACCTGCATAGATGACGACTCGCGGACTCGCTGTCCACCCGGATGAGGCGGAACAGCGCCGGCTCCTGTACCGTTATAGGTACGAGCAGATGTCATTCGAAGGGAAACGAGGGCGTCCGGATTGCTGGCCGCCCCAGTTTTGTGCGAGGGGGTCGACCCTATGGGGCGCGGCCGGGCCAAGGCCAAGCAGACGAAGGTCGCCCGTCGGTTGAAGTACCAAACGCTTGACACCGACTTCGACGCGTTGCAGCGAGAGTTGGGAACCGACGGCGACCGTGGCAACGACGACACCGAGGCCGACGACTACTCGCAGTACGTCGCAGACGAGGACGACGAGCCTCGTCGGCACGCGGGTTGACGAAGCCACGTACGACGATCGGGCACTGCCGGGCGGGGCGTACCCAAGCCCGGCAGACCCGGTCACCGTGCGGCGTCACACGACGCCGAATGCCGCCATGGCTTCTGCCACCCGGGTGAATCCGGCGATGTTCGCACCCAGAACGTAGTCGCCAGGCCGCCCGTACTCTTCCGCGGTCTCGTAACACGTCTCATGGATGTCGCGCATGATCTGGCGCAATCGCTCCTCGGTGTGCTCGAACGTCCACGAGTCACGTGAGGCGTTCTGCTGCATCTCCAGGGCGCTGGTGGCCACGCCGCCGGCGTTGGCGGCCTTCCCGGGCCCGAACGCGACCCCGTTCTCACGGAAGGTCCGGACGGCCTCGCGCGTACACGGCATGTTGGCGCCTTCGGCGACAGCCTTGACGCCGTTGGCGACCAGCTTCTTGGCCGCCGACTCATCGAGTTCGTTCTGCGTGGCACACGGCAGAGCGACCTCGCACGGCACGTCCCAGACCGAGCCGTCCGACACGAAGGTCGCCTCGGGGCGCTCCCGGAGGTAGTCGCTGATTCGACCGCGCTCGACCTCTTTGATCTGCTTGAGCAGGTCGACATCGATCCCCTTGTGATCGACGACGTAGCCGCTGGAGTCCGAGCACGCGACGACATTGCCGCCCAGTTGCCGGATCTTCTCCATCGCATAGATCGCCACGTTGCCGGAGCCGGACACCACGACGTCGAGGCCTTCCAAGGCGGTGCCGGTCGCGGCGAGCATCTCGTTGACGAAGTAGGCCGTGCCGTACCCGGTGGCCTCGGTCCGCACTTGCGCTCCGCCCCACACGAGCCCCTTGCCGGTGATGACCCCGGACTCGTACCGGTTGGTGATCCGCTTGTACTGGCCGAACATGAAGCCCAACTCGCGGCTGCCGACGCCGACGTCGCCCGCCGGCACGTCGGTGTACTCACCGAGATGCCGGTAGAGCTCGGTCATGAACGACTGGCAGAACCGCATGACCTCGCCGTTGGAGCGTCCCTTCGGGTCGAAGTCGGCGCCTCCTTTGCCGCCACCGATCGGCAGCCCGGTCAGTGAGTTCTTGAAGATCTGCTCGAACCCGAGAAACTTCACGATGCCGAGGTTGACCGACGGGTGGAAGCGGATGCCTCCCTTGTAGGGGCCGAGCGCGGAGTTGAACTCGACCCGGAAACCTCGGTTGACCTGCACCTCACCGGAGTCGTCGACCCACGGCACCCGGAAGATGATCTGTCGCTCCGGCTCACATATCGTCTCGATGAGCTTCGCGTCAGCGTATTCGGGATGCTTGTGGACGACGGGGGCGAGCGATTCCAGCACCTCTCGCACCGCCTGATGGAATTCCGTTTCGGCCGGATTGCGCCGGACGACCTCGGCTTCCAGCGATGACAGATCAGCAGCAGGGGGCATGTACGACTCCTCATGAGACGTGCTCGACACGATCGTGGCGGGCCCCTCCGTCGCGGCCGGCTGTCACGTGTCGCTTGGCTCCTGCGATGGCTCAGGTGGCGTACCGTCCACGCAGGTGAACCGAACCGTTGCCGTCGACGATCTCGCCGACGACCCAGGACTCCACTCCTCTCGCGGAGAGGACGCGTAACGCGTGATCGGCGGCTCCAGCGGCGACGATCACGACCATGCCGACGCCCATGTTGAGCGTCCGTTCGAGTTCAGCTTCGGCCACGCCACCGATTCGTGCCGTGACCGAGAAGATGGGTTGCGGCGTCCACGTGGATCGCTCGAGGACAGCCGACGTGTTTGACGGCAGCACCCGTTCGAGGTTCGCCGCCAACCCGCCACCGGTCACATGCGACATCGCATGCACATCGGTTTCACGGGCCAGTGCCAGGCAGTCCTGCGCGTAGATCCGCGTCGGCTGCAGCAACTCCTCACCGAGTGTACGTCCGAACTCTGCGACGTCGCGATGGACGTCCCAGCCTGCGACATCGAAGTACACATGCCGGACGAGGGAGTATCCGTTGGCGTGCAACCCGGACGAGGCCAGGGCGATGACGACGTCGCCGCTGCCGACCCGGGAGGCGCCGAGCAGGTCGTCGGCCTCGACGACGCCGGTGGTGGCTCCGGCTATGTCGTACTCGTCCGGCCCGAGCAGGCCAGGATGCTCGGCAGTCTCACCTCCGGTGAGGGCGCACCCGGCTTGCGCGCAGGCCGCCGCGATGCCTTGGACGATCGCGGCGATGCGTTCGGGGACGACGCGGCCACAGGCGATGTAGTCGGTCATGAACAGCGGCTCTGCGCCGCACACGACGATGTCGTCGACCACCATGCCGACCAGGTCGAAGCCGATGGTGTCGTGGACGTCCATCCGCTGCGCGACGGCGACCTTGGTGCCGACGCCGTCGGTGCTGGTGGCCAACAGCGGGCGTCGATAGGTTTTCAGGGCGCTGGCGTCGAACAGCCCGGCGAAGCCGCCTAGACCGCCGACCACCTCGGGTCGCTGCGCCTGGGCGACCGCTTCCTTCATCAGCTCGACGGCGCGGTCACCAGCCTCGATGTCCACACCCGCACCTGCATACGTGGCACCGGGCGCGACGTAATGACTGCTCGACACAGCTAGAAGGGTATACGCCCGCCGCCAGTACCACGCTTTCCGGGCAGGCGGGCCGCCGGGCGCCATCCCGCTGGGAGTGAAGCCGTCCCGATCATGAGACGGCTGCGGCGTCCCCAGCGCCGTCAACGCTGCATGATCGCCTGATGCTCACCGCGTCACGGCGACCGCCTATGCTCGATCGCGATGACCAGCACGTCGTTCGCCGTCAACTGCTCGATCCTCCTGACCGACCGCGACGTGCCGGCTCGCCTCGAAGCTGTGCGGCTTGCCGGTTTCACTGCTGTCGAGTTCTGGTGGCCGTTCGCCACCGCGACGCCGTCCGACCCGGAGGTCGAGGCGTTCGTCACAGCCGTGCGCGACTCCGGCTTGCAGTTGGCCGCGCTCAACCTCTTCGCCGGCGACATGCCTGCCGGTGACCGTGGCGTGGTCTCGTGGCCGGGCCGGGCGGAGGAACTTAGCGCCAGCGCGGAGCTGGCCGCACAGATCGGCGCTGAGCTGGGCTGCCGCCTGTTCAACGCGCTCTACGGCAACCGGCACCCCGAAAGCACGGCCGCGGCACAGGACCAGTTGGCCGTGCGCAACCTCGCGGCGGTCGCCACCGAGCTAGCCCGGATCGACGGCACCGTGCTCGTCGAGCCGGTCAGCGGCGCGGCCGCCTACCCGCTGCGCACCGCCGACGACGTCATCGCCGTCCTGGACCGCGTGGAGCAGGAGACCGGCGCGGACAACCTCGCGCTCCTGCTCGACGTCTATCACCTGGCGACCAACGGCGACGACGTCCGCGCCGCGATCGACCGGCATCGCGCCCGCATCGCGCATGTCCAGGTGGCCGACGCACCGGGCCGAGGCGCTCCCGGCACCGGCGAGCTGCCGCTGCAGTCCTGGATCGACGAGCTGCGTTCGGGCGGCTACCGGGGCTGGGTCGCCCTGGAGTATCGCAGCGACGACACCGACCCGTTCACCTGGTACGACCAAGGGGTTCTTTCATGACGACGATCGGATTCATCGGCCTGGGCGTCATGGGCGCCCCCATGGCCGCCAACCTCGTGGCTGCAGGCTTCGACGTGACCGGGTACAACCGCAGCCCCCACAAGGTCGAGGGTCTCGTCACCGCCGGAGGCCGGCGGGCGGAGTCCATCGCCGACGCGTGTTCCGGTGCGGACGTCGTGATCACGATGCTGCCCGACTCCCCCGACGTCGAGTCGGTGGTCCTCGGTGGTGACGGCGTCCTGGCCACGACCCGCCCCGGCGCCGTGCTCATCGACATGAGCACGATCCGCCCGGACGTCGCCCGCACGCTCGCCGAGACCGCCGGCCGCCACGACGTCGGCTTCCTGGACGCACCCGTCAGCGGCGGCGAGCAAGGCGCCATCGACGCCACGCTGTCGATCATGGTGGGTGGGGACACCGACACGTTCGCCTCGATGCGCCCCGTCCTGGACGCGTTGGGCTCCACCATCGTCCACGTCGGCCCGGCCGGCTCCGGGCAGACCGTCAAGGCGGCGAATCAGCTGATGGTCGCGGGCATCATCGAGCTGGTCGCAGAAGCTCTGGTGTTCCTGGACGCTCATGGCGTCGATCGGGACCGCGCGGTGGATGTGCTCTCCGGAGGTCTGGCCGGGAGCGCCGTGCTCGATCGCAAGGCACCGGCCATGCTGCGGCGCGATTTCACCCCCGGCTTCCGCGTCGACCTGCACCACAAGGACCTCGGCATCGTCGCGGCCGCCGCGCGGGAGGCCGGTGTGGCCACCCCGCTCGGGTCGCTGGCCGCCACCCTCATGGCCTCCGCCCGCGCTCAGGGTCACGGCTCGCTGGACCATTCGGCTCTGCTGCTGTTGGTCGAGCAGCTGTCGGGGCGATCGGGCGAGTAGCCACGGGCGGACGTTCGCCGCCGACGCCGACGCTGACCTACACGGTGATGTGGACGTGGTCGTAGTGGTTCGCGGTGTCCGAGCCGCGGTCCTCCATCCAGCGCCAGCCCTCGTCGCTGCGCTCGACGGTCCAGATCCGCTGCGACCAGATGACCTCGCTGACGCCGAGCTCGGCGTAGTTGGCCCGGACCCACTCGGCGATGGCGTCGCCCTGCGAACTGCTCGAGATCATGACGTCCAAGGCGCGGCCCTCGCCGTGCGCACCCCCGTCGCCCGGCCGCAGCCCGCCGTAGGACGCGACGTCCGGGAACTCCGCGCACACCGCGCGGTGTACCCGGATGGCCTCG
>Ga0079224_100016333_pt1 | contig 10426 bp, 17 predicted proteins | sample Stecom2015_FD_80414 | JGI IMG/M metagenome (GOLD analysis project Ga0079224, IMG submission 80414) | Agricultural soil microbial communities from Utah to study Nitrogen management - Steer compost 2015 | ecosystem: Environmental > Terrestrial > Soil > Agricultural land | place: USA: Utah...
GACATCATCGTCGCCACCGTCAAGGACGCCATCCCGGGCGCCAATGTGAAGCGTGGTGACGTCGTCAAGGCCGTCATCGTCCGCACGGTGAAGGAGAAGCGTCGCGCCGACGGCTCCTACATCCGCTTCGACGAGAACGCCGCGGTGCTCATCAAGAACGACAACGAGCCGCGAGGCACGCGCATCTTCGGGCCGGTCGGGCGCGAGCTGCGCGACCAGAAGTTCATGAAGATCATCTCGCTGGCGCCGGAGGTGCTCTGAATGAAGGTCAAGAAGGGCGACACCGTTCTCGTCGTCTCGGGCAAGGACAAGGGCGCGAAGGGCAAGGTCATCAAGGCCGACCCCCAGGCTCAGAAGGTCCTCGTCGAGGGCGTGAACCGGATCAAGAAGCACACGCGGATCACCCAGACGCAGCGTGGAGCGGAGTCCGGCGGCATCGTCACGCAGGAAGCCCCGATCCACGTCTCGAACGTCATGGTCGTGGACTCGGACGGGAACCCGACGCGCGTCGGTTACCGCATCGGCGAGGACGGCAAGAAGGTTCGGATCTCGCGTAAAACCGGCAAGGACATCTGATGACCAGCGCAGAGACGACATACCCGACCCCGCGGCTGAAGGTCCGGTACCGCGAGGAGATCGCCGGCCAGCTGCGCGAGGAGTTCGACCTCAAGAACGTGCACCAGATTCCCGGTGTCACGAAGGTCGTCGTGAACATGGGCGTCGGCGACGCCGCTCGCGACAGCAAGCTCATCGAGGGCGCGGTGCGTGACCTCGCCGCCATCACCGGGCAGAAGCCCGAGGTGCGCAGGGCCCGCAAGTCCATTGCGCAGTTCAAGCTGCGCGAGGGCCAGCCGATCGGTGCGCGTGTGACGCTGCGCGGCGACCGCATGTGGGAGTTCCTGGACCGGCTGCTGAACATCGCGCTGCCGCGTATCCGCGACTTCCGCGGGCTGTCGAGCAAGCAGTTCGACGGGCACGGCAACTACACGTTCGGCCTGTCGGAACAGTCGATGTTCCACGAGATCGACCCCGACTCCATCGACCGCCCGCGCGGCATGGACGTCACGGTCGTCACCACCGCCACCACCGACGACGAGGGCCGTGCGCTGCTTCGCAAGCTCGGCTTCCCGTTCAAGGAGAACTGAGCAATGGCCAAGAAAGCACTCATCGCCAAGGCCGCCCGGAAGCCGAAGTTCAAGGTGCGTGCCTACACCCGTTGCCAGCGCTGCGGCCGGCCGCACTCGGTGTACCGCAAGTTCGGCCTCTGCCGCATCTGCCTGCGGGACATGGCGCACGCGGGGCAGCTGCCCGGCGTGAGCAAGTCGAGCTGGTGAAGGCGCCCCGATAACTCCCACTTCGCCACAGGCCCCGGACAGCCGGGGAACCAGGGCGAGAAAGGTTGACAGGTCACCATGACGATGACCGACCCGATCGCAGACTTTCTGACACGTCTGCGGAACGCGAACTCGGCGCACCACGACGAGGTGACGCTCCCGCACTCGAAGATCAAGGAGAACATCTCCGAGATCCTCAAGCGTGAGGGTTACATCGCGGACTACCGCACCGAGCCCGGCGAGAAGCACAAGAACCTCGTCGTGCAGCTCAAGTTCGGTCCGAACCGTGAGCGCAGCATCGCCGGCCTCCGCCGCGTGTCGAAGCCGGGTCTGCGTGTGTACGCGAAATCCAACAACCTGCCGAAGGTTCTCGGTGGCCTCGGCGTCGCGATCATCTCGACGTCGGCCGGCCTCCAGACCGACCGTCAGGCCATGCGCAACGGCGTGGGCGGCGAAGTCCTCGCCTACGTCTGGTAAGGGAGGGGACAAGGCAATGTCACGCATTGGGAAGCTGCCGATCACCGTCCCCTCCGGGGTCGAGGTGAACATCGACGGCCAGCACGTGTCGGTCAAGGGCCCGAAGGGCACCCTCGAGCACACGGTGCCCGAGCCGATCACGGTCGAGCGCGATGAGGACGGCGCGCTGCTGGTCAAGCGCCCGGACGACGAGCAAGAGAGCCGTGCCCTGCACGGCCTCACGCGGACGCTGGTGAACAACCTGGTCGTCGGCGTCAGCGAGGGCTACGAGAAGAAGATGGAGATCCACGGGGTCGGTTACCGCGTGCAGGCCAAGGGCTCGGACCTCGAGTTCGCCCTCGGCTACAGCCACCCGGTTCTGATCAAGGCTCCGGAGGGCATCACGTTCAACGTGGAGAGCCCGACGAAGTTCTCGGTGGCCGGCATCGACAAGCAGAAGGTCGGCCAGACCGCTGCGGTCATCCGCAAGCTGCGGCGTCCTGACCCCTACAAGGGCAAGGGCCTGCGTTACGAGGGTGAGCGCATCCGTCGCAAGGTCGGAAAGACGGGTAAGTGATCATGAGCGAAACGGTTACGAAGCGCAGGCCGATCGGCAAGGACGTCTCGACCCGTCGCCGCGTGAGCAAGGCTCGCAGGCACAACCGGCTGCGCAAGAAGATCTTCGGCACCGCGGAGCGTCCGCGGCTGTCGGTGAAGCGCTCCTCCCGGCACATCTACGTGCAGCTGATCGACGACGTCGCGGGCCACACGCTGGCTGCTGCGTCGACGCTCGAGGCCGACGTGGCCGCCGTCGAGGGCGACAAGAAGGCCAAGGCCGCCAAGGTCGGCGAACTGGTGGCCTCCCGCGCCAAGAGCGCGGGTGTCGAGTCCGCGGTGTTCGACCGGGGCGGCAACGCCTACCACGGCCGGATCGCGGCGCTGGCCGACGCCGCTCGCGAAGCGGGGTTGGAATTCTGATGGTGAGCAAGTTCGAGAACGGAAGGAACGCCTGATGCCGGGACGTACGCGGCAATCCGGCGGCCAGGGCGGACCCGGCGAGCAGCAGAACCGCGAGCGCGGTGGCGGCCGGGACCGCAGGGACCGTCGTGACGGTGGCCGTGGCGGGGCGGCCCAGGACAAGAACCCGCACCTCGAGCGCGTTGTAGCGATCAACCGCGTGGCCAAGGTCGTCAAGGGTGGTCGTCGCTTCAGCTTCACCGCTCTGGTCGTGGTCGGTGACGGCGACGGTCAGGTCGGCGTCGGCTACGGCAAGGCCAAGGAGGTGCCCGCGGCGATCGCCAAGGGCGTCGAGGAGGCCAAGAAGAACTTCTTCCGCGTGCCCCGCATCGCAGGCACCATTCCGCACCCGGTGCAGGGTGAGGAAGCCGCCGGTGTGGTGCTGCTCCGTCCGGCCAGCGCCGGTACCGGTGTCATCGCCGGTGGCCCGGTGCGTGCTGTGCTGGAGTGCGCGGGTGTGCACGACGTGCTGTCCAAGTCGCTCGGCAGCGACAACGCGATCAACATCGTGCACGCGACCGTGGCCGCGCTGAAGGGCCTGTCCCGTCCGGAGGAGGTGGCGGCCCGTCGCGGTCTGCCGCTCGAGGACGTCGCGCCGGCGCGCATGCTGCGCCAGCGTGCGGGACAGGAGGCCTGACATGGCGCAGCTGAAGGTCACCCAGATCAAGAGCACGATCGGGACGCGGCAGAGCCACCGGGACACCTTGCGTACCCTGGGACTGCGGAAGATCCGTCAGTCCGTGGTCCGTGAGGACACCCCCGACGTTCGCGGTCTGGTCCACACGGTGCGGCACCTGGTGAGCGTGGAGGAGGTCAAGTCATGACCATCAAGATCCATGACCTGAAGCCCGCACCCGGCGCCAAGCGCGACAAGATCCGCGTCGGCCGTGGTGAGGGTTCCAAGGGCAAGACCGCCGGTCGCGGTACGAAGGGCACCAAGGCCCGGAAGAACGTGCCCGCCGGCTTCGAGGGTGGGCAGATGCCCATCCAGATGCGGCTTCCGAAGCTCCGTGGCTTCAAGAACCGCTTCCGTACCGAGTACCAGCCGGTGAACGTGGGCGACATCGCCCGCGTGTTCGCCGACGGCGGGAAGGTCGGCAAGGACGAGCTCGTCGAGAAGGGCCTCGTCCGCAAGGGCCACCTGGTCAAGGTTCTCGGCAACGGCGACGTCGAGGGCGTCAAGCTCGAGGTCTCCGCCGACGCGTTCTCCAAGAGCGCGAAGGAGAAGCTCGAGGCAGCGGGTGGCTCGGCCAGCACGCTCTGACGCTCCGCGAGCAGCCAGAACCGACCGCGGCCCGTCCGGTACCCACCGGACGGGCCGCGGTCGTTGTGCGTTCAGGTGCTCCCGAGGGCCCTATGGTCGCGTTGAACGCAACTATGGGGCCCTTGGGAGCTTCCTCCGGGCCCACGGCTGTAACCCCGCTGTGAAGCCCGTGCGACTTAGGTAGGTAGCCTGTGGTCACTTGGGCAACTCGCTGAATTGCCAGCTGCGACGGCTGTTAGAGTCGACGACGCGCTTGGGGCACCCGTGTGTGCTCGGGCGCTGTCTGGCCCAGCCCGCCAGCGAAGTTGAGTTGTCCCGTCGGCGGAGAAAGACCGTCGGCCAAGCCGATCGCCGGCACGTCCGGCGACGTCGAGGAGGTCCCCCGCGTGCTCAGCGCCTTCCGCTCGGCTCTCGCCACGCCGGACCTGCGCAAGAAGATCCTGTTCACGTTGATGATCGTCGCCGTGTACCGACTCGGCGCGGTCATCCCAGCGCCTGGCGTGTCGTACAACAGCGTGCAGGCTTGTCAGGCGCAGGTCGAGACGCAGAGCTTCTACTCCCTGCTGAACCTGTTCAGCGGTGGTGCGCTACTCCAGCTCTCCATCTTCGCGACGGGCATCATGCCGTACATCACGGCGAGCATCATCGTGCAGCTACTCACGGTGGTCATCCCGCACTTCGAGGAGCTGAAGAAGGAGGGCCAGTCCGGTCAGAGCAAGCTCACGCAGTACACGCGGTACCTGACGATCGCGCTGGCGATCCTGCAGGCCACCGGCGTCATCGCGCTGGCAGAGCGCGGCGGGATGTTCCCGAACTGCACCGAGCAGATCTTCCCGGACAACAGCGTCGTCGCCATGGCGCTGACGGTGCTGACGATGACCGCGGGCACCGCGGTGATGATGTGGATGGGCGAGCTCATCACCGAGCGCGGCATCGGCAACGGCATGTCGCTGCTGATCTTCCTGAACATCGCCGCCCAGATCCCGGCAGAGGGTGCGAACATCCTCAGCCAGAACACGCCGGTCGTGTTCGCCTTCGTCTGCCTGCTGGCACTGCTGATCATCGCGAGCGTCATCTTCGTCGAGCAGGGCCAGCGCCGGATCCCGGTGCAGTACGCGAAGCGGATGGTGGGCCGTCGCATGTACGGCGGCACCTCGACCTACCTGCCGATCAAGGTCAACCAGGCGGGTGTGATCCCGGTCATCTTCGGTTCGTCGCTGCTGTACCTGCCGGACCTGCTGAGCAACATGATCGGAGACCCGAACAACGCGTCGGGTTTCCAGCGCTTCGTCCAGACGTACGTCAGTGACCAGGGCAGCTGGGTGCACATCATCCTGTACTTCGCCCTGATCATCTTCTTCACGTACTTCTACATCACGATCACCTTCAACGTTGACGATCGCGCCGAGGAGATGAAGAAGTTCGGCGGCTTCATCCCGGGTATCCGTCCGGGCAGGCCGACCGCCGAGTACTTGCGCTTCGTGCTGAGCAGGATCACGTTGCCGGGCTCGATCTACCTTGGCATCGTGGCAATCCTGCCGAACTTCTTCCTGTCCATCACCGGTGAAGGCCAGAACCAGAACTTCCCGTTCGGCGGAACGGCGGTCCTGATCATGGTCGGTGTCGGACTGGACACTGTGAAGCAGATCGAAAGCCAGCTCATGCAGCGCAACTACGAAGGGTTCCTCCGATGACGCGTGTGCTCCTTGTTGGTCCTCCCGGAGCGGGCAAGGGAACGCAGGCCGTCGCTCTCTCCGAGCGGCTCGGCGTTCCGCACATCTCGACAGGTGATCTGTTCCGCGCCCACGTGGGCAACGAGACGCCGCTGGGCCAGGAGGCCAAGCGGTACATGGACGCCGGCGAGCTCGTGCCCGACTCCGTGACCAACGAGATGGTGCGCGAGCGGCTGGAGGAGCCGGACGCCAAGGCCGGGTTCCTGCTGGACGGCTTCCCCCGCAACACGAAGCAGGCCGACGAGCTCGGCGACATGCTGGCCGCGCAGAACACGGCGCTCGACGGCGTGATCGAGCTGAAGGTCAGCGAGGACGAGCTGGTGGAGCGCCTGCTGGCCCGCGGCCGCAGTGACGACACCGAGGACGTCATCCGTCGCCGCCAGGAGGTCTACCGTCAGGAGACCGCGCCGCTGCTGGAGTACTACGCGGACATCCTCGTGACCGTCGACGGTGTCGGCGAGGTCGACGAGGTCTCGCAGCGTGTGCTGGACGGGCTCGGCAAGAACTCGTGAATCTGCTCGGCCTGCGTATGCCGCGGTGGGCTCGCCGTGGCGGTTCGATCCCAGCCAAGTCGCGTGGTGAGCTCGAAGCCATGCGTGCGGCGGGGCTGATCGTGTCCCGGACGCTCGCCGCCGTCACCGAGGCGGCCAAGCCCGGGGTGAGCACGCTCGAACTGGACGCGTTGGCCGAACAACTCATCAGGGATGCCGACGCCGTGCCCTCGTTCAAGGGCTACCACGGCTTTCCCGGATCGATCTGCGCGTCGGTCAACGACCAGATCGTGCACGGCATCCCGTCGGCGGAGCTGGTCCTCGCGGACGGCGACCTGTTGTCGGTGGACTGCGGGGCCATCCTCGAGGGCTGGCACGGCGATTCGGCGGTCACGATCTGTGTCGGGGACGTGAGGGAGCCCGACCGGAAGCTGTCGGCCGCGACGAGGTCGGCGATGCAGGCCGGGATCGACGCCGCGGTGGCGGGCGCGAGGCTGACCGACATCTCGCACGCCATCGAGACCGAGGCACTGGGCAGGAGCCTCGAGGACGGCGTCGACTACGGCATGATCGAGGAGTACGGCGGACACGGCATCGGCCGCGAGATGCACATGGAGCCGTTCCTGCCGAACGTCGGCAAGCCGGGACGCGGCCCTGAGCTGCGGCCGGGCGTCACCCTGGCGATCGAGCCGATGCTCACCGGTGGTTCGGGTGACACCGTCGAGCTCGACGACGGGTGGACGGTCATCACCGACGACGGGTCCCGCGCCGCGCACTGGGAGCACACCGTCGCGGTCACCGAGGACGGCCCCTGGGTGCTCACGGCACCCGAGCAGCAGGCCTCCTGAGCGCTCCGCATCTACCACAAGCGGCCCCGGTTTGGGAGTCGTGACACGGGGTGCGTAAACTGTCTAGCTGGCGTGCCTTCCACGCCGATTCCTGGGGCACCTGGTCACGGCAGGTAGCGGAGTTTCGGTTTCGCGACTCCCTGCGGTCTGACCGCGTGTCGGAATCGGTGAGGCGTGTGCGCCAGTCCAGGTAAGCACCGCTCAACCAATCACGAATTGCGGAGTACATGGCGAAGAAAGACGGGGCCATTGAGGTAGAAGGCCGCGTGATCGAGCCGCTCCCCAACGCGATGTTCCGCGTCGAGTTGGAGAACGGCCACAAGGTCCTGGCCCACATCAGCGGCAAGATGCGGCAGCACTACATCCGCATCCTGCCTGAAGACAAGGTGGTCGTGGAGCTCTCGCCTTACGACCTGTCTCGTGGTCGCATCGTCTACCGCTACAAGTGATCACGGAGAGCGTGGCGGATACCTGCGGCGTCCTAGTCCGCTAGGGCACACGGTTATTCGACACGACGAAAGCAGGAGACGTGAAGGTCAAGCCGAGCGTCAAGAAGATCTGCGACAAGTGCCAGGTCGTCCGGCGGCACGGCCGGATCATGGTGATCTGCGACAACCTGCGCCACAAGCAGCGCCAGGGCTGACGCAGCTCGTCACTTGTCGACAGTGACCTGACACTGTGACACCTCAACCTCCCCGAACCTGCTCGAGCCGGGTGACACCGGTCGGGTTCGACCCCCGGGACTTCAGGCCGGGGCCGGGACACCGTTCGCGAGAGCGGGCGGAGACGCGAGTCGTCCCGGAAGTGGTCGGGGAGCAGACCTGAAGACGAACTCGAAGGAGCATCAAGCGCCAATGGCACGACTCGCTGGCGTCGATCTTCCCCGCGAGAAGCGGCTGGAGATCGCGCTGACCTACATCTACGGCATCGGCCGCACCAGCTCGAAGCAGATCATCGCCGCGACGAGCCTGAACCCGGACACCCGGGTCAAGGACCTCGCCGACGACGACCTGGTCAAGCTGCGTGACCACATCGAAGAGAACTTCAGGGTCGAGGGTGACCTCCGCCGCGAGGTGAACGCCGACATCCGTCGGAAGATCGAGATCGGCTGCTACGAGGGTCTCCGCTGGCGCCGTGGCCTTCCGGTCCGCGGTCAGCGCACCAAGACCAACGCGCGTACGCGCAAGGGCCCGAAGAAGACGGTCGCCGGCAAGAAGAAGGCAGGCCGCTGATGACGGTCGTACGCACGAAGCGGCGTGCCATGCGGATGGGAACCGGTTCCCGCCGCAACCACGCGACGTCGCCGAAGTCGCTGTACGCCCGTCCGATGGCGCTCCGCGAGCTGTACTCCGACGCCGGAACGATCATCCGGCGCCGACACCAGGAAGCCGCCGCGGCCGCCGACGAGAAGCACTCGCGCTAACGAGGAGATCACCCGAATGCCACCCCGCAGTGGCGGCGCCAAGAAGGTGCGCCGCAAAGAGAAGAAGAATGTTGCCCACGGGCACGCTCACATCAAGAGCACGTTCAACAACACGATCATCTCCATCACCGACCCGAACGGTGCGGTGATCTCGTGGGCCTCGTCCGGCCACGTCGGCTTCAAGGGCTCGCGTAAGTCCACGCCGTTCGCCGCGCAGATGGCCGCCGAGAACGCCGCCCGCAAGGCCGTCGAGCACGGCATGAAGAAGGTCGACGTGTTCGTGAAGGGCCCGGGCTCGGGTCGCGAGACCGCGATCCGTTCGCTGCAGGCCGCCGGCCTCGAGGTCGGCACCATCCAGGACGTGACCCCGCAGCCGCACAACGGCTGCCGCCCGCCGAAGCGTCGTCGGGTCTGAGGAACGGGGAGGAGTAAACAGAAATGGCTCGTTACACCGGCCCCGCGACGCGTCTGTCGCGTCGCCTCAAGACCGACCTCATCGGCGGCGACCAGGCCTTCGAGCGTCGTCCCTACCCGCCGGGCCAGCACGGCCGCGGCCGGGTCAAGGAGACCGAGTACCTGCTTCAGCTGCAGGAGAAGCAGAAGGCCCGCCACACCTACGGCGTGCTCGAGCGCCAGTTCCGCCGCTACTACGAAGAGGCCGCCCAGCGGCCCGGTAAGACCGGCGAGAACCTGCTGCAGATCTGCGAGTCGCGTCTGGACAACGTCGTGTACCGCGCAGGCATCGCGCGGACCCGTCGCCAGGCTCGTCAGCTCGTGAGCCACGGCCACTTCACGGTCAACGGCAAGAACGTGAACGTGCCGAGCTACCGGGTGTCGAAGTTCGACATCATCGACGTGCGCCCCAAGTCGGCGCAGATGCTGCCGTTCGTGGCCGCGAAGGAGGCGCTCGGCGAGCGCCCCGTCCCGGCCTGGCTGCAGGTCGTGCCCTCGTCGCTGCGCATCCTCGTGCACCAGCTGCCCGAGCGCGCGCAGATCGAGGTCCCGGTGCAGGAACAGCTGATCGTCGAGTTCTACTCGAAGTGATCGCCGGCGGCGGCGCGGCCGATCCGCGCCGCCGCTCCGCCACCCCTTTCGGCGTCATATGGCGGGCGCCGGCAGGAAAGGACAAGGAACAGTGCTGATTTCCCAGCGACCGGCTCTCGGCGAAGAGACGGTCAACGAGACCCGGTCCCGGTTCACCATCGAGCCGCTCGAGCCGGGCTTCGGCTACACGCTCGGCAACTCGCTTCGGCGCACGTTGCTGTCGTCGATCCCGGGTGCTGCTGTCACGAGCATCCGTATCGACGGCGTCCTGCACGAGTTCACCACCGTCCCGGGGGTGAAGGAGGATGTCACCGAGATCATCCTGAACCTCAAGGAGCTCGTGGTGTCCTCCGAGGAGGACGAGCCCGTCACCATGTACCTGCGCAAGCAGGGCCCCGGTGAGGTCACCGCGGCGGACATCGTCCCGCCGGCCGGTGTGACCGTGCACAACCCGGATCTGCACATCGCCTGGCTGAACGACAAGGGCAAGCTCGAGGTCGAGCTCGTCGTCGAGCGCGGCCGCGGCTACGTGCCTGCCCTGCAGAACAAGCAGGCGGGTGCCGAGATCGGCCGGATCCCGGTCGACTCGATCTACTCGCCGGTGCTGAAGGTGACGTACAAGGTCGAGGCCACGCGTGTCGAGCAGCGGACCGACTTCGACAAGCTGATCCTGGACGTGGAGACCAAGCCGTCGATCACGCCGCGCGACGCCGTCGCGTCGGCGGGCAAGACGCTCGTCGAGCTGTTCGGCCTCGCCAGGGAGCTCAACGTCGACGCGGAGGGCATCGAGATCGGCCCGTCGCCGCAGGAGGCGGA
>Ga0079224_100016334_pt1 | contig 10426 bp, 9 predicted proteins | sample Stecom2015_FD_80414 | JGI IMG/M metagenome (GOLD analysis project Ga0079224, IMG submission 80414) | Agricultural soil microbial communities from Utah to study Nitrogen management - Steer compost 2015 | ecosystem: Environmental > Terrestrial > Soil > Agricultural land | place: USA: Utah...
AGCATCAGGTTGTTGAACTCCTCCGGGTGCTCGATCATCGGAGCATGCCCACACCGGTCGATGAACGACAGGTAAGCGTTGGGCATCCGGCGGGCAAACTCTTCGCCGACCTCCGGAGGGGTGATGACGTCGTCGCGACCCCAGATGAGGAGGGTAGGTGCGACGATTGACGAAAGGTGATCGGTGACGACTTCGGCCTTGGTCGAACGGGCCATTTTGATGAGCCGGGTTACGCGCGGGCGATCGTTGACGATCTCGTACATCTCGTCGACGAGCTCGTCGGTTGCGTGAACGGGGTCGTAGAACGTGATGGCGGCCCGGTCGCGAATGAACTCCTTGTCCTTACGGCGTGGTGTGCCCGTCCCGATGGACACCTCGTAAATCCCCGATGCCCCGGAGAGCACCATGGCGCGAACCATCTCCGGATAAAGTGTGGCGAACTTCAAGGCCACCTGCCCGCCGAGCGAATTGCCCACCAGCACGGTTTGCTCGATGCCCATCTGCTTGAGGAAACCGTGGACGTATTCAACGAGTCCGGTGACGCTGGTCTGGTTGAGCGGCAGGTCGTACACGGGGAGCACCGGTACGAGCACGCGGTATCCCTGGGCGGCCAGTTCCTTGATGGTGTTCGTCCAGTTGCTCAGATCGCCGAGCATGCCGTGCAACAATACTATCGGCGTGACTGAAGAACCCCGGCCTTGATCTACATAGCGGTAAGGCCCCAGCCGGTTCGTCGGAAATTCAGATGCGGGCATAAAACAACGCAACTACTTACTAACCGTAGCAACAACCTGATTTCGGCACAGACGCCGGCCTGAAAAATACGTGGGAGCCTGTCTTAAACCAATTTCCTGGGGGCAAGAAAAACGCCGATTACCACCTTCAGGGTTCCGAATAAAAAGGGATAGTTGGAATACGCGCCTGCCGAAGCTTCGATTTCGTCTTAACTTCGAAACCGATTCGGTTTCAGGAGCGTTGCATCCAGGCTAATACAATGAATATATTTGTCCGACTATACCCTAATCATTAGAACGGGAGGAGTTTGGTATGCCCTGCGGCCGCAAGCGTAAACGCCACAAAATAGCTACGCACAAGCGCAAAAAGCGCCTGCGCAAGAATCGCCATAAGAAGAAAGCCCACTAGGGTCCCGTTCTTCGGGGCCCTTGAGGTTGAAAAGCTGCGGCTGGTTTACCGGCGGTGGCTTTTTATTTTTTTGCATTCCTCAATCCGGTAAAACACGTACCTTTGAAACAGTCACATGGCGGTTCGGGCCGGGTATCGAAAGGCGAGCATCGGTTTCCGTTAGCCGAAACACTATCGAGACGGGTTTTTTATGAAAGAGTATTCCATGATTCGGGTTTTGCGCGTCGGGGCGTGGGGGGTACTGATCGGAGGAGCAGCAGGTTTTGCGCTTGGCGTCTTACTGGCGCCTGAAGAAGGGCAAACGGTCCGTCGCCGGCTGGTTTATCGCCTGGAGCATCTCGCGAGTCAGGCCGGCCAGCTCGTCGATCACCTGATCAAGCAGCAATCGGGCAACGAGGCGCGCCGCACCGGCGATGCCCTCGTCGCCGACGCCCGGGCTCGCGCCCAGCGTATCCGTAAGGACATCGACCAGCTGCTCGATGAGATGAGGCGCCAGAACACACCGCAGACGTCCAACAACTAGCGTCGTTGCCGCTCATTGCTTCCTCGTATTCGACCCTGGATACCTATGCCATCGTTTATCATTCTTCTCCCGCCCGCAGAAGAAAAAAAGTCCGGGGGCAACCCGTTTGCACCGGATATGTTCGACTACCGCTCGTCGAACACGTTCAACTACTTCAGTGAACTCAATCCCGAGCGCAGGAGAATCATCGACGCGATGCACCAGGCGATCGAAAGCGGCGCCGACCTGGAGTCGATCTTTGGCGTAAAGGGCACCGAACTCGCGGAAGCCGTCCAGATCAACAGTGAAGTCTACAGCGCCCCGCTGATGTCCGCGCTCGATCGCTACAGCCCCGGTGTAATGTACCAGTCGATGAACTTCACCGGCCTACCCACCGGGGCACAGCGGCGCCTCCTCGAAAACGGAATCATTTTTTCAGGGCTCTTTGGCCTTCTTCGCCCGGACGACCTGATCCCGAATTACAGGCTGGGTATGGACGCCACGCTGCCGGAGATCGGTAAGGTCTCGTCGTACTGGCGCCCCATCATCAGCCCGGTATTGAACAGGGTCCTGGACGATCGCTTCGTGTGGAACCTCCTGCCCGATGTTCACCGGCAGGCCTGGGACGACACCCACACTTACCGTATGATGGTCGACGTACGGTTCTACGAGATCGTGGATGGAGAGCGGCAACCAGTGACGAGCGGCGTGCAGCCCCTCCGCGGACAGCTCGTCAACTTCATCGTCCGCGAGACCGTGGAGGATCTGAATGGCCTCCGGGAGTGGGAACACCCGGCAGGGTTTACATACGACGAAGAAGCTACGACGATCGACGAAGCGACCCGAACCGCAACCATTTCCTTCGTCAAGGTATCCTGAATGCAACGTCCGGTAGTGATCGGAATTGCCGGTGGGTCGGGTTCTGGTAAAACGACGGTCCTAAACCGCATCGTCGATGCCTTCGGCCCGAAACGGATCGCCGTGCTCGACCACGATTCGTACTATCACGATCTGAGCCACCTGCCCTTCGAGGAGCGCGCCGCCTTCAATTTCGACCATCCGAACGCCCTCGACACCGATCTGATGCGTCGGCATCTCGACCTGCTCCTTGAAGGGCAGGCTATCTCAAAGCCGATCTACAACTTCAAGACGCACAGCCGGGAAAAGGAGACGACGATCGTCCAGCCAAGACCCGTCATCATCATCGAAGGGCTACTCGTGCTGGCGGAACCGCAGCTCGTCGAGATCATGGACATCAAAATCTACGTCGATGCGCCGGACGACGTACGCCTCATGCGCCGCATTCGACGCGACATGCAGGAACGCGGTCGCTCGGTGGAAGCCGTTCTCGATCAGTACGAAAAGACCGTGCGCCCGATGCACCTGGAGTTCGTCGAGCCTTCGAAGCGGATTGCCGACATCATCATTCCGAGAGGCGGCCACAATCGCGTCGCCATCGAAATGGTCCTCGCTCGTATCGCTGCACTCCTCAAACACGCCAACGAGAACGCGTGAGCCCCGAGCGAACCAGCATGGCAGCACAAAAGGAGTAAAACGGCGGGGATAGCCGAGCGGCAGCTCAGTTGCGCGTCGTGTACTGGCCATACCGGATCCAGATCCGCCTGGCTTCTTCCGAGGGCCCGAACGGCATGTCGAAACGCCGGTATATCGGGTCGCCCAGCCTGGTTGAAAGGTCCTTCAAGTTTTCAGCCAGTTGCTGTAGCGATTCAGACAGCCTGCGAAATGCCGTCGCGAGGTCACTCGTTTGATTTTCCATATCAGAACTCCTGCTTGAATATGGTTACACGCCGGGGTCGCAGAGGCGAACACGGGGCAAGGATGTGTCGAGAGGTTTCAGGCGACAGTCTAAGGGAATAGCAACAGGCGTTCACATACGGGTGAGCGCATTTTGGACCGGATATTGGTCACCTTTCGGGGGAGAGAAGTGGAAGCGGACCCGGGTTAGTTTTGGATGATGGCAGGGTGGGTTCGCGTAGCAATCCGGTAATCCCGCAAAGGGTGTTAGGCTCTCTAAATTTTTTATCAGCTTCTTTTTACGTTTGTTTTAGCTCTGGTTGCGATATTGCGACATAGACAGGCAGTAGTGGGGGCTCTGCCTAGTCTAAAGCGGCTTCCGGAGATTCAATCGCCAGAGGCCGCTTTTTCTTTTCTCTCTTCTCCGCATACGTCCGTGCGACAGGTCGGACGCACACCGATGAAATAGTGCCCGTCCGGGCAACCCTTCGGCGCGAATTGTAGTATGTTGTGGGATTAATTCCGTGACTCCGCAAAGGTATACATGATCGAACGCCCCGACACCGACGAAGAGCAAAACCGGGCACTCGATGACCGCTCTACCGGGCATCGTGCCGGGAGCACCTCACCGTCTGTGCATAGGGGCGATTCTCAGAAGCGAAAAGCGCTCAGGCTCACCGTCGGGCTTGCAGTCCTGCTGCTCCTGATTACAGCTACCTTCGTTGCGTACCTGATTACGCTTTCGGACGAGCTTCCATCGTTCGAGCAGCTCGATAACCCCTACCTGCGTTTTGCCACCGTGGCGTACACAGCCGACGGCGAGCAGCTCGGCGTGTACGGGGCGCAGCACCGTACCTGGATCTCCTACGAGGACATTTCACCGCACGTCATCAATGCGCTCATTGCCAGCGAGGATCATCGCTTCTACGACCATTGGGGAGTCGACCTCTTCCGCACGGTCTCGGCGGTCCTCCACACTCTCCTGGGCGATACGCAGGGCGGATCGACCATCACGCAGCAACTTGCCCGGAACCTCTACAACGAGCAGATCGGGAAGGAGCAAACCCCGTCGCGAAAGCTGAAAGAGATGGTGACGGCAGTCCAGCTCGAACGGCGGTACACGAAGCAGGAAATCATCGAGATGTACCTCAACACCGTCGAGTTCGGCAGCAATGCGTGGGGCATCGAGATGGCCGCGCGGACTTACTTCAACAAGTCGGCGGCCGAGCTCAACGTCGCAGAGAGCGCGCTGCTGGTTGGCATCCTCCGGACGATCACGTACTACAACCCCTTGCGGTATCCTGACCGTGCGAAGTGGGTGCGCAACGTCGTCCTGTCGCAGATGGTGAAACACGGCTTCATAGCGTCCACCTATCTCGACACCCATCGCGACGATCCGCTCGGGCTGGACTACAACCCAGCATCGTCACGCGGGGGCGTCGCGCCTTTTTTTGCTTCGTACGTCGGGGAATGGTTGAAGGCCTGGGGAGCTCAGACAGGCCACGACATCGAAACCGAAGGCCTCACCGTCTACACCACCCTCGATTCGCGCCTTCAACGGATCGCCCAGCAGGCGGTCGACAGGGAGATGGAGGGGCTCCAGGCCGTCGTCGACTACGAGTGGGCCCTCGAACACCCGCCTTTCCTGAGTCCCAATACCGATGACTACCTGCATCGGCCGGAAATCGAGCCTTTCGACTTTTTCTGGCGGGCGCGCACGACGGTTGTGGATGCCTTCGTGATGGCTACCCCGAGATACCGGGCGCTGCGCCAGTCGGGAATGGAATCGGCGGCTGCCGTGGCAGAACTCCGGCAAGATCAGGCCTTCATGGATTCGCTCAAGGCCGCGCGGACGCGCCTCGAAGCCGGCCTGGTGGCGATCGATCCGTACAATGGGCAGGTCAGGGTCTGGATCGGTGGGCGCGATCCCGGCGTCGAATGCTACGATCACGTCTTCCTCGCCAAAAGGCAGCCCGGGTCGACGTTCAAGCTCTTCGCCTATACGGCGGCGATCGACAACGGGTACTCTCCCGATTACCGGCTGCCGGACAGCGCCTTTGTGTATTTCGATCCGGAGACGCGGGAAGTGTGGGAGCCGAACAGCGCCGGCGCGCCAACCGGCGAGATGCTGTCGCTACGGGAGGCTCTGGCGGAGAGCAACAACCGGGTCACCGCGCGCGTGGCCACGCAGCTGGTCAATCCGGCTGAGATCGTTCAATACGCTACCCGGATGGGCATCCAGAGCCCGCTCGATCCCGTCCCTTCAATCGCGCTGGGTACCAGCGACGTGACGCTGCTCGAGCTCACTTCGGCCTATTGCACCATGGCGAACGGCGGGTTGTACTACGCACCCACCGTGGTGACACGCATCGAGGACCGATACGGGGCGGTGCTGTACGAGGCGCCACCGGTGCCCGTCCGTGAAGCCCTGTCGCCCGAAACGGCTTACACGGTGCTCGACATGCTTCGGGGCGTCGTCGAACGCGGCACGGGCACCTGGATGCGGACACGGTTTGGCCTGTACGACCAGGACCTGGCGGGAAAAACGGGTACGTCGCAGGATGGCGCCGACGGGTGGTTCGTCGTGATGCATCCGCAATTGGTGATTGGCGCGTGGGTCGGGTTCAACGACCGCCGCATCACCTTCCGATCCGAATACTGGGGGCAGGGCGGCCACAATGCGTTGCTGCTGGTCGGTGCGTTCCTCCGCGACGCCCTGCTGGACGAAGACAACCTCATCGACCCCGAAGCCTCCTTCCCCTCCATCACCCCCGGCACCGGCGACCGCGACTCCTGGGTGGGATGGTAAGACCGCTTTCTTCTTTTGAACGCAAAGGAAAGTGAACTATGTCTGCTGAGGATTTGTTGACGGGAGGTAGACGAAGTCGGATCGTGATTTAGTACTGAATACTTCAAAAACACGTCATTCCGGCCCCCGAGCCGACAAGAGCGCAGCGACTGACGAAGTAAATCCAGGTACCGTTTCCAAGAAGCAATACGGTTAAGCCTCGTGTGACCGCCGCATGGATCTCCGCCTTCGCGGAGATGACGTATTATTTGGGGTTTTTATTCTCATACACGTCTCGCCTACGGCCTGCATTCCCCTCAAATTCCCATCTGCGCACATCAGCCTCCATCTGCGGATAAAAAAACCGCGGATAGCAGCCTTGTGCCATCCGCGGACGAAAAAACTCAGCACGTAAAAACAGCTACTGCTGACGCGTGCGGGATTTTTCGGACACCTCGCTGACGAGCTCGTTCACTTCGTGCTCGGCGTGGAGCGCCACGTCGGCCTGCGCCAGGATGCCCACACAGCGCCCGTCGTTGTCCACCACGAGTATCCGGCGGATCTGGTGGTCTTCCATACGATTGACGGCGTCACTCACGTTCGCGTCGGCGTTGATCGTGACGGTGTTTTTCGTCATGGCGTCCGCAGCCCGGGCCTCAAGCGGATTTCTTCCCGTGGCGATCAGGCGGGTCACGATGTCTCGGTCGGTGACGATCCCGATCGGTTTTCTGCTTTCCATTGACTCCACGACCGGGATGGCTCCGCAGTCGCAGTCCACCATCATCCTGGCGACTTCCTGTAGCCCGGTATCGGTCGTGCAGAACGTTGGGTTTGCCGTCATGATTTCATTTACACGCATAATCCTGCTCCTCTTGTCTATGTGGTTAACGGGAATGAACGCTTCCGGAAAGCCGTACGTATCCGCCGGAATGCCGGTACCTATCATTTTGACCTCACGGAGGACGCGTAGTTCACCCGGCTGCTAGGCAATTACTACCTGGTTACGACTCATGCCGTCTCGAGTCGTGACGAGCAGGGTCAGGAGGAGGTGGCCGCGTCGATCACGAGCTGGAGGAGCCGTCGGAAGTTCGGGTTGGCGGGTTCGAGCTCGATTAGCCTGGCCGCCAGGGGGCGGGCGAGGTGCGGCCGGCCTGTGTTCAGGTAAAGCGAGGCGAGGTTGGCCATGGGTTGCACCTCGTCAGGATCGAGCGATAAGGCTTTGAGGAAGTCCTGTTCGGCGCTTTCGAGATCGTTTAGAAGCACACGGGCAAATCCGCGGTTGTTGTAGGCCACGCTGAAGTTCGGGTTTGCCTCGATGATCCGGTCGTATATGGAGATGGCTGCCGTCAGCTCGTCGTTCGCTGCGTAGGCCTGGCCGAGCTTCGAGAGGAACCGAAGGTGGAACGGTGCGAGGCTGACCGCCCGGGTGTAGTAGCGGAGCGATGCCTCGAAGTTGCCCTCCTTGAAGTAGGACTCCCCGATTCGGTAAAGCAGCCAGGGATCCGTAATCGATTGCAGATCGAGGGTCGATGCCCGTTCGATGACCGACCGCGAGTCGCCTTGCAGGAACCACAGCCGGACGAGGGATGGCGTGAGCTCCTTCATCGTGTTTTCCGCCATCGCGCGTCGGAGGTACACCGCGGCCGAATCGAGGAAACGGGGCTGGCTGATGAACTGCTCGTAGAACGTCAGGTACCCATCGCCCAGCTCGCGTATTGTCGGATCCTTGTCGACCAGGCTTCGCAGTCCGAAAAACTCCTGCGTTGCGGCGACGTCGGCCGGTGAGAGCCGCAGGCCGGTTTCCGGATCCCGCGCGATCGTCTCTGTGTCCCCCGGCTGCCTGACCCGGATGTAGTGGTCCGTTATGCGGATGTGCGGGATGTCGATCGATGGTGTGAGCGGCATGTGGCACGCCACGCAGTTGTCGCCGTTTGCCAGCCGGACCGTTAAATCTTCCGTGCAGAGGTTATCGCGCTGCGGGGTGTGGCACGAGTTGCACGTGGCGTTCCAGTTGACCGTATCGGCGTCGACGTGGGGATTGTGGCACGTCACACACGTCAGAGGGTTGTAGGGGCTTTCTTCTGCCCAGGAAGTTCGGAAGCACTCGCTCATTTCGAGCCGGTCCGGGTGGGAGGCCATGATGAAGTGCTGGACGCTGTCCGCAAAACGCGGCCAGAAGACGTCGAGCGTCTCCGAGAGGTCGGTGCCGGGCCGAAAGTCGAGGAAGCTCTTGCCGTCTCTCAGGACCGCTGCGCCCTGCATGTGGCATCGCTGGCAGATGCTGTACTGTACTTCCGGGTCGAGCCTGCGCGGGTTGACAATTGAGTAGTCGATAGCTTTGGTGGTATCGACCAGCCTTCCCGTGTTCATCCACTCGACGTGCAGCGCGCCGGGCCCGTGGCACTGCTCGCAATCGATCCCGTGCGGGACGTGGGAAAACCGATTCTCAGAGTTCTCGACGAACCCCGGCCGTGCATTGTGGCACGTCATACATTCGAGCGCAATGACGCGGTTGAACCGGCTGTTGCCTTCCTGAAAGCCGGGCGCAAGGTCCCACTTCCCGTCCTGCGTGTAGTACGTGACGGGCACCTGGTAGAGGTACCCGTTGACGTCCATGATGTGGGAGTTCGTGTGGTGCCCCGATCCGACGATGTAGTCGATCTGTTCGATCCGTTTGTGCACCGTGTCCCGGCCGGAGAGGCGATACTCCATCACGAAGAGCAGCGAGTCGCGGCGGAACGGCTGGTAATACAGGTTTTCCAGCGGGTCGTAGATGGGAGCCGGGTTGTTCCAGTCGGCGTGGCTGTTGGCGTAGGTGGCCGGTCGGAAGGATTGCCCCATCGCCGTCTGCATGTAGGTGTCGTACTGCGGGATGTGGCAGTCCCGGCACGCTTCCTTGCCCACGTACTCGACGCCGGGGCGCGTGTTCAGGTAAGGGCTCAGGTCGCCGGCCTCTTCTGCAGGTCCCGAGTCTCTTTTCCCACAGGCGCCCAGCAACAGAACGAACAGGACGAGTGCAGTACCCAGTCTGTACTTCATGAACGGGTGCGGCTACGTAGAAACGGTCGAACGGGGTGAGTTGAATGAAACGACGCCGTGCGGCTGTCGCTCCGTTCTAGAATACACCCCGGTCCACGATCGGCAGACCCAATATACGTCAAATGTTGAAGCGATATCCCTGCCCGTAAACCGTCTGGATGTAGACCGGGTTGGAGGGGTCTGCTTCGAGCTTTTGCCGAAGCGACGCCATGTGACGGTCGATCGTGCGGGTGGCGATGTCCTGGTCGATACCCCACACCGCACTCAACAGTTGCCTGCGCGTGACCGTCTTCCCCCTGTTCTCGAGCAGGTACCGCAGCAGGTCGAACTCCATGACGGTGAAGTGGAGCGGATCGCCGTTTTTCGTGACCTCGTGCGTCGAGAAGTTCACCTTGACGTCGCCGATCACGTAAATGTCCATGGGCGCCTGCGAGGGGGGCAGCGTGCGCGACAGCACCGCTTTCACGCGGCTTGCGAGCTCGTCGACGTTGAACGGCTTCGTGATGTAATCGGCGGCGCCGAGCCCGAACCCCTTCAGGATATTCTCCTGCTCTCCACGCCCCGTGATCATCAGAACGGGCGACTCGATCCCCAGCTCCTGCGATTCGCGGAGCACGTCGAACCCGGTCTTTTTGGGGAGCATCACGTCGAGCAGCACGACGTCGTAGGGAGGCTTCTTTTTCATCTCCTCCAGGGCCTGTTCCCCGTCCGTCGCCAAAGTCGCTTCGAAGCCCTGTATTTCAAAATATTCTTTCAGCGCTAATCCGATGTCGGTATCGTCTTCAACGACGAGCATGCGTATGTTGGGCATGGATCCGGGCATAGGGATGGAGAGAAGGATGGATTACAGGGTCCGGGGGCGCCGGTTCATTCTACTTCATTCGTCACAAAGAATCAACAATTGCAGGCCCCAAACGGCACGGGAACAGACTGATCGATTGGACGTGCTCCGGTCTCGCTGCTACAGACAAGCCTTCTCCAAATGGACACCCGCGCACTCCGCGACTTTGCAAACGAGCAGCTCAAAAAACACGGGCTGTACCGTCAAGGGTGGCGGTTCCGGTACGATCAGGCGAAGACGCGGTTCGGGTGTTGCCGGTACACCGACAAGCTGATCACACTCTCGCGTTACCTCGTCGAGCGGAACGACCCGTCGGAGTGCGAGGACACCGTGCTGCACGAGATCGCGCATGCGCTAG
>Ga0079224_100016335_pt1 | contig 10426 bp, 7 predicted proteins | sample Stecom2015_FD_80414 | JGI IMG/M metagenome (GOLD analysis project Ga0079224, IMG submission 80414) | Agricultural soil microbial communities from Utah to study Nitrogen management - Steer compost 2015 | ecosystem: Environmental > Terrestrial > Soil > Agricultural land | place: USA: Utah...
CTGGTGGCGGCGCACTTCTTCTACTACGCCGGCTGGGCGGACAAGCTGAACCACGCCGGGTTCGGGCCGGACCCCCGGCCGCTCGGCGTAGCCGGGCAGGTCATCCCGTGGAACTTCCCGCTGCTCATGCTCGCCTGGAAGGTCGCTCCCGCGCTGGCGTGCGGCAACACCGTGGTGCTCAAGCCGGCGGAGACTACTCCGCTGACCGCGCTACGGTTCGCGGAGATCTGCCAACAGGCGGACCTGCCGCCCGGTGTGGTCAACATCGTCACCGGCGGCGGTGCGACCGGCGCGGCAGTCGTCGCGCACCCGGACGTGGACAAGGTGGCCTTCACCGGCTCCACCGAGGTCGGCCGGCAGATCGCCCGCCAGCTCGCCGGCACCCGCAAGCGGCTCACCCTGGAGCTGGGTGGCAAGGCCGCCAACATCGTCTTCGACGACGCCCCGATCGACCAGGCGGTGGAGGGCATCGTCGACGGCATCTTCTTCAACCAGGGTCACGTCTGCTGCGCCGGCTCCCGGTTGCTGGTGCAGGAGTCGATCTACGACGAGCTGCTCGCCGCGCTGAAACGGCGGATGGCCACCCTGCGGGTCGGCGATCCGCTGGACAAGAACACCGATGTCGGGGCGATCAACTCCGGTGCCCAGCTCGAGCGCATCCGTACCCTCTCCGAGGTGGGGGTGGCCGAGGGGGCCGAGTCGTGGACCGCGCCGTGCGAGCTGCCGGACCGGGGCTTCTGGTTCCCGCCGACCATCTTCACCGGCGTCACCCAGGCGCACCGGATCGCCCGGGAAGAGATCTTCGGCCCGGTGCTCTCGGTGCTCACGTTCCGCACCCCGGCCGAGGCGGTGGCGAAGGCCAACAACACTCCGTACGGGCTCTCGGCGGGGATCTGGAGCGAGAAGGGCTCGCGCATCCTGGCCGTCGCCGACCGGTTGCGGGCCGGCGTGGTGTGGGCCAACACGTTCAACAAGTTCGACCCGGCCTCGCCGTTCGGCGGGTACAAGGAGTCCGGTTACGGCCGCGAGGGCGGCCGCCACGGCCTGGAGGCGTACCTTGCGCACTGACCACCGGCTGGCGGTACGTAAGACGTACAAGCTGTTCATCGGCGGCGCGTTCCCGCGCAGTGAGTCAGGACGGACCTACCCTGTGGGCAACACCAACGTGGCGCTCGCCTCCCGCAAGGACGTACGCGACGCGGTGGTCGCGGCCCGGTCAGCGGTGCCGAAGTGGGCCGGTGCCACGGCGTACAACCGCGGGCAGATTCTCTACCGCGCGGCCGAGATGCTGGAGGGGCGGCAGGCGGAGTTCACCGCGCTGGGGGTGCCCGCCGGCGAGGTGGCCGCCGCGGTGGACCGGTGGGTCTGGTACGCGGGCTGGTCGGACAAGATCGCCCAGGTGTACGGCGGCGCCAACCCGGTCGCCGGGCCGTACTTCAACCTCTCGGCCCCGGAGCCGACCGGGGTGGTGGGGGTCGTGGCCCCGGCGGACTCGCCGCTGCTCGGCCTGGTCAGTGTGATCGCGCCGGTGATCGTCGCCGGTAACACGGTGGTGGTACTCGCCGCGGAGGCGGACCCGCTGCCCGCGGTCACCCTGGCGGAGGTGCTCGCCACGTCCGACCTGCCCGGCGGCGTGGTGAACCTGCTCACCGGGCGGGTGGCGGAGACGGCGCCCTGGCTGGCCTCGCACGCGGACGTGAACGGGCTGGACCTGACCGGGGTCACCGACCCGGCGTTGGCGGCGTCCCTGGAGGAGGCGGCGGCCGGGACCCTCAAGCGGGTGACGCGGCCGCCCGCCACCGGCGTGGACTGGACCGCCGACCCGGGCCTGACCCGCATCACCGCCTTCCTGGAGATCAAGACCGTCTGGCATCCCAAGGGCGTCTGACCGCCCGCAGCGCCCCGGGTACCGGCGGGGTAGCGGCCGGTCCATGGGGGGTGCGGGGGAGGCGGCGGCTTCGTGGGGCGGCTAAGGTGTGGGCGCAGAGTCACTATTACGACAGTGCCCCGGAGGTCACCGTGACCGACGAGTCCCGCGTCGGGGAGTCCCTCGACGCTGACGCCACGGCCGACGCGCCGGAGAGCGACCAGGACGAAGCGATCGAGAAGGAGTCCGCCCAGGAGGAGGCGCCCGCCACGCGTTCGGAAGCGACCGACGAGTTCTGGGAAGAGGTCGGGGTCGACCCGATCAAGCTGGCTCTGCCCCGGGACGTGGTGGGGTACACGCTGCGGGCGTATCGTCCGGCCAGTCAGGTGACCCTCTCCGCGAGCGAGGCGGAGACCGACGAGGACGACCCGTTCACCGCGCACGAGCGGGCCCGCGCCGCCGAGGCGGCCGCCCGCGCCGAGGGCGCGGAGGAGCTGACCGAAGAGGAGCTGGCTGAGCTCGCGCTGGCAGAGTCCGGAGAGGCCGAGCGCGACCAGCCGGAGCGGGCCGCCGAGGGCGAGACCGGCGAGGCGCCGGAGCCGTCCGAGGAGGAGCTGACCGAAGAGGAGCTGGCCGAGGCCGAGCAGGCCGAGGAGCAGGAGGACCAAGAGGTGCCGGTCTTCCTCAGCCACCGCGGCAAGCTGCTGCTGTTCGCGACACCGGAGGCGCTGGTCTCGTTTGTCCGCTCCGACGCCGAGCACGACCTCCGCCAGCTCGACACCTGGCCCACGCTGGTGAAGCGGATCTCTCCTGAGGACGTCGTCCCCACCGAGCAGGACACGTACGAGTTGGACCTGGTGGTGGAGAACCTGCGGGCCGGCCACGACGCGTGGGACCCGATCCTGCTGATCTCGGCCGGGGAGGTGGCCCGGGATCTCGGCCACGCGCTGCGGCTGGAGCCGGCCATTACCGCGCTCGCCCCCGGCTCACCACTGGATGACCTGGACGAGGCGCTCCGGGCGGTCGCCGCTGGCGGGATCAGCGGCCGGTTCGCCCGCCGCCGCCTCCGCAGAATCGGGGCACAACAGGCAAGTCTCGGTTGGCGTACGGTGATCGGCAAAATCTCTGCCGCTACGGACTGGCGCGACTGAGCCGGGCCAGCCAGGATCTATGGGAGGCAGCGCGCCCAGGGCCCATGCTGGGTACGGGAGGAGGTGACGCCGTGGCACTCGCGCGGGTGTACTGCGGCCTGGCATCGGCCAAACCACCGCAGCAGCTTGCGGTCGGTAGCTCGTCGCTATCCGCCACGGTGGTTGATGATGCGGGTCGGCTGCTCGACGTGTGTGACATCGGCGACGACCCGTACGGCTACGCGTACCTCAGCACGCTGCTCGCCGAGCGGGCCTCCGGGCCGTACTCGGTGGCGATCGCCGCGGACAGCGACCAGCGCCTGGTGCCGGCGCTGCTGGTCACGGCCGGCTGGGCCCTGGCGTACGTGGACGACCAGTCCACTGATGAGTTCGCCGACCGCTTCGCAGACCTGCCCGAGGAGGTGGAGTCCGCCCCGACGCAGCGGCGGGCGCTCGGGCTCGCCCGGGCCCTGCACGCCGGGGCTGTCTCCGCCTCGTTGATGCCGCCCCGTTCCGACCTGACCGGCCTCAAACCGGTCCTGGCCGCGCACGGTGCGCTCGCTACCGGCCGGCACGCCGCCGCGGTGGCGCTGCGGGAGGTCCTCCGGGAGCTGTATCCCGCCGCCCTGCGGGCCTACCCCGACCCGGCCGATCCGGTGGCGTTGGCGGTCATCGACGCCCTGCCGGAGCCGGGCGCGCTCGCCGCGCTGGGGCGTGGCCGGGACGCCGCGGCCACCACCGACGCGGTCGCGGCCCGGATCGCCGCCTCGGGCGTGGCCGACCAGGCGGCCATCAGTGAGGCGATCACGGCGCTGCGGGTGGCGCTCGCGGAGACTCCCCGCCGTAGCACGGTCAGCCGAGGGCTGACCGGCGCGGTGGCGGAGGCGGTACGCCAGTCGGTGGCCGCGGTCCGCGCCTGCGATGCGGCCAGCACGGTGCTGGTCCGGGCGCTGGTCGACCGGGTCGCCCCCGCGGGTGCGGCCCGGGCTTCGGCGCATTCGGATACTTCACCGGCTGAGTCTGGCTCGTACGCCGCGGGTTCCCGCTCCTATGCGGCCGAGTCGGCCTCGCACCGGTCCGATCCGGGCGCCGGCGCGGCGGCGTCGCCGCGGCACCAGGCGCCGGCCGACCCGCTGGCAGAGCCGGCGACCGCGCAGGACCATCCGCGCGTGCCGCCGACCACGTCGTCCCCGCCGGCACCGGTCTCACCCGCGGGCGCCGGCCAGAGCGAACCCCGGTCCACCCACGGGCGGCCGGTGTCGGCCCCACCCCCGCCGCCGCCTGGCATCACCCCGATCGCCGAGCCCCGCGCGCCGATACCCTCGCCCCGCTTGCCTGAGCGACCGTACGGCGACCCGCTGGGGCGCGAGTTCGGTGGGCCCGGCCGGGAGGAGTCGCCTCCGGCGGGGATCGGGTCGGAGCGGGACAACCGGCCCGCTTGGGCGGCCGGTTCGTCGCCGGACGCGTGGAAGCGCCCGCGCCCGGAGGCGGCCGGCGCCGGCGGCTGGAACGACGAGTGGCGCGACCGCGAGAGTGAGTGGCGCGAGCGCGACCGTGAGTGGCGGCCGAATGGCCAGCCGCACGAGCCCGAGCCCGCCGCTGCCGAGCCGAGGCAATCCGGGGTCACGCCGCCCTGGCGCGCCGACGACCTGCGCCCGCCGGAGCCACCGCCGCTGCGGCTGGTGGAGCCGAGCCTGCCGGAGGAGCTACGCGACGACTTCGGCTACCAGGAGCCGTCGGAGCCGCCGCCGCTGCGGCTGGTGGAGCCGACCAGCGGTACGCCGCGCAGCGCGCCGCCGGTCTCAGCCGACGACGACGACACCCTGTTGATCTTCGCCCAGACCCGCTCCGCGTGGTTCACCGGTGCCACCGAGGAGAGCACCTGGAACTCCGAGCTGGACGCCGGCTGGCGGGCGGCCGAGCAGGCGGCGCAGCGCCCGACGGTGGGCGAGCGGACCGGCGCCGGACTGCCCCGCCGGGTCCCCCGCGCCAACCTCGTGCCGGGCTCGGCCGCGAACGACCGTCCGTTGCGGGTGGTCCGGGATCCGCAGAGCATCGCCGCGCACACCAGCGGCTACTTCAACGGCTGGCGGCGCGGGCAGCAGGTCGGCGGTTACCCGCTCGGCAACCGGCAGGCATCCGGCGGGGCGTGGGACTTCAACCGCGACGAGGAACGGCTCTCCGGCTGATTCGCTCCCGATCTGACTGATCCGGCGGGGGCGCGCGACCGTCTCTCGCCGCTATCTGCCGCGACGTCGGTCTCCTCCGCCGCGCCCAAGCTCAATCATCACCGGCCGCCGGCCGGGCAGGCGGCTATGCCGTGACGGCCCAGACCGTCACGGCAACCGTAGGGTGCCCCGCCATGGCACCCCGACCGGCCGCGTCACACCCGGCTGCTGGCGACCGTCGAGGGCAGGTCAGGCCGGTGCCGTGGCCCGCTGCCGGCGCATGGTCAACACATACTCGACCAAGTGGATCAACACCTGCTTGGTCGACTCCCGGTCCCGCGCGTCGCAACTGATCACCGGCACGTCGTTGGCGATCGCGAGCGCGTCCCGCACGTCGTTGATGTCGTGGTACTGGACCTTGTGGAAGCAGTTGATCGCCACCAGGTACGGCAAGCCACGGTTCTCGAAGAAGTCGATCGCCGCGAAGCAGTCCGCGAGCCGCCGGGTGTCGACCAGCACCACCGCGCCGATCGCACCGCGGACCAGCTCATCCCACATGAACCAGAACCGGGTCTGACCCGGCGTGCCGAACAGGTAGAGGATCAGGTCGCGGTCGATGGAGATCCGTCCGAAGTCCATCGCGACCGTCGTGGTCGTCTTGCCCGGCACGTCGTTGATGTCGTCCACGCCCACACCGGCGGAGGTCATGATGGCCTCGGTCGTCAGCGGGGTGATCTCCGACACGGAACCGACCAGCGTCGTCTTACCCACGCCGAACCCACCGGCGATGACTATCTTCGCCGAGGTGACCCGCCCCGGCATGGGGCGAGGTAGCCTCTCATAACCGTCGAAGTCCACTCAACACCCTCTCCAGCAGTTCCGTACCCACCGCTTCGTTGTCATCAAGCGACGCCGGTTCGTACACCGCCACCAAGCCATCCGCGGCCATGTCCGCGATGATGACCCGGGCGACCCCCAGCGGTAGCTGCGTGCGCGCCGCGATCTCCGCGAGCGACTGCAACCGCCCGTCGCACAACATGGCGATGTGCTGCTGCTCCTGCCCGTGAGCACCGTGCGCGTGGCTGGCACGTCCACGAACCGTCGTCTCTACCAGTGCCTCAAGTGCAATCTCCAGCTTTGGCCGGGTTCGACCTCGGGTGACGGCATACGGCCGTACCAACGCACCAGGCTGATCGTCACGCTCTGCCATCGTCGCCGTTCACCCCCTTCTATCCCACCGGCCGGCTTCGTGGCCTCGTCGGCTCAGCTCATCATGCCCGCGGCCGTACGCGGCGGCGGTGTCAGCGCCTCCCCGACCCGGTCCACCAGTAGCGCCATCTCGTAGCCCACCTGGCCCACATCGCAGGTACGGGCCGCCAGTACCGCGAACGATGAACCATCTGATATGGACATCAGGAAGAGGAACCCGTTGTCCATCTCCACCACCGTCTGCAGCACCGCGCCGCCCTCGAAGCACCGCGACGCCCCGACGGTGAGGCTCACCAGACCCGACGCGATCGCGGCGAGCTGGTCGGCACGGTCGCGGGGCAAATCTCGGGAGGCCGCGAGCAGCAGGCCGTCGGCGGACACCGCGATCGCGTGCGCGACTCCCGGGACACGATCAGCGAAGTTGGACAAAAGCCAACCCAGATCCTGCGTTGATGTCATGTCTGCTGCTCCTTGCCAGCCTGTGTTGACTGCGACCCACCAGAGCCGCCAGTTACCTCCTCCGCGGCCTGCCCACGGCCACGTTGCACACCCCGGTGGTACGCGGAGAGTAGACCGCGCACCGCCTCCGGGGAGCGTCGTTGGGTGATGGGCCCGGTCGGGGCCCGCTCCACTCCACCTGGTACGAGTTGCGCCATCGGGCGTCGCTTGGGCAACCCGGCGGCGGTAACCTCCGCCACCCGGCCCTCCGCGGCGGAAGAGGCCGCCCGCCAACCCTCATCGGCGGCGGTACGCCACTCGTCCTGCCACCCGTCGCCCTGCCCGATCCGCGAGCCCGGCGACGCCGGCCCGGACCCTCCGGTCCGGGGGCCTCCCGACCCGGAGCCCACCGCCCCGGACCGGTACACACCATCCGAGCCACCGCCACCGGTCCGCAGCGGCTCGGGAGGCGGGCCGCCGGTGCCGCCGGAGGCCGACCCGGACGCGCCGGAAGCACCGGCGCTCGCCGACACCGACGCGTACTCGTTGGCCGCCTCGGCGGTGGCGGTTGCGGTCCGCTGCTCCCCGGCCTCCCCGGCCGGGCGCCGGGTGCGGAACCACACCGACTCCAGCTCCCGGAAGATCGGTAGCTCCATAGTCTGGTCTCCCACGGGCGCGGGCGGAGGCGGCGGTGGCGGAGTGTACGGCCGGGCCGCCTCCGTCGCCTGTCCGGAGGAGGCTGCCGCAGCCTGCCGCCCGGCCACGACTTCGTTGGCCTGGGTGGCTTCGGCCATCGCCTCGGCGGGCGCCGCCGCGCTGGCCGGGGTCGGCTCCGGCGTCCCCGCGCCGGCCGAGGTGGCCGGGCTGGGTGGCGGTGGCCACGGCGGGGGTGTTGCCGACGCCGGCGCGGGCTCGGACGGTGACGCCGTCCGCTGCTCGGGGAACCGGGGCGGTTCCGCCGGTGGCGTCGACGAGGCCGGCCGGGCGGGGCGGCGGACCGGCAACGGCGGCGGCTTCTGGCTCGCCGACGACGGCGGTCCGGCGATGAAGCTGACCGTGTCTCCGCGCCTCGGTGGCGGCGGGGGTTCCGTGCCACCGTCGGAGAAGGTCAGCTCGGAGCCGACCCCGTCGACAAAGCCGGGAGTACTCGGCTGCCGGCGCGGCAGGGTCGGCGCAGCGGAACTGTTCTGTCCCGGTTCCGAACCATTGTGGCCGGTGGTCCCCACCAGGTCCGACCAGGCGGGGAGAGGTCGGCCGCTGCGTACCGGAGGCTGGCCGGCGTCGTCGCGACGGGGCGGCCCCTCCGCCGGTGGGGCTGGTGGGGTGAAGCTGGGTGCGGAGGCGAACGACGCCGCAGTAGCGGCGAAGCCCTCGGCCGGGATCCCGGACCCCGCGGCGGTGCGGTCGCTCGCCGGTGCGCTCGCGTCGGCGCCGCCGGGCAGCGTCGAGGGGCCGCTCTCCAGGGCGCGCTGCTCGCCGGCCGGCTCCGGCCGCCGCCGCTCCAGCGGCGGCGCGGGCGGCGCGGCCTGGCCGGTCGCCGGTAGCAGGACCGAGCTGGGCAGGGTGACGTCGGCGATGGTGCCGCGACCGGGGGCGGGGCGTAGCTCCACCTTCACCCCGTGCCGGGCGGCCAGCCGGGCCACCACGACCAGACCCATCATCCGGGAGACCGCGACGTCGACCAGCGGCGGCTTCGCCAGCCGCTCGTTGATCTCGGCGAGCTGCTCCGCGGACAATCCAAGGCCCCGGTCCTGGACGTACAGCGCGGCCCGGTCGCCCACCCGCCGGGCCTCCACCAGCACGTGCGTGTCCGGCGGCGAGAACACGGTGGCGTTGTCCAGCAGCTCGGCCACCAGGTGCACCAGGTCGTTCACCGCGTGCGCGGCGACCTGCAGGTCGCGGTCGACCACCCCGAACTCGATCCGGGTGTACTGCTCCACCTCGGACTGGGCCGCCCGCAACACGTCGATCATGGGCGCCGGATCCCGCTGCACCCGGGTGGAGTCGGCGCCGGCGAGCACCAGGAGGTTCTCGTCGGTCCGGCGCATCCGGGTCGCCAGGTGGTCGAGCTGGAACAGCTCGGCCAGCCGGTCCGGGTCCTCCTCGCTACGCTCCAACCGGTCGAGCTGGCCGATCAACCGGTCCACCAGGATCTGGGACCGGCGGGCCAGGTTGACGAACATCGCCGCCACGGAGGAGCGCAACTGGGCCTGCTCGGCGGCGGTCCGCACGGCCTCCATGTGGACCACGTTGAAGGCCTCGGCCACCTGCCCGAACTCGTCCCGCGACCGCACCGGCAGCGGCTCGGCGATCTGGCTGGCCACCTGATCGGGGGAGAGCTGGGTGGAGAGCGATGGATCCCGCAGCCGGGCCACCGCCTGCGGCAGGCCGTACTGGGCCACCGACAGCGCACCCTGCCGCAGCGCGCGCAGCGAGCGCACCATCGAGCGCGCCACCAGCCACGCCAGCAGGATCGCGACCAGCAGCACCGCCAGCAGCGCGCCGGACTGGACCAGCACCTGCCGGGTCACCGCGTCGCGCAGGTCCACCGCCTGGTTCACCGCCAGGCTGTCGAGCTCGGTCTCCACCGCCCACAGCTGGTTGGCGTGGGCGCTGAGCGCCTCGTCCCACGTCTCGGCGTCCCAGGGGAGGGTACGCAGGCTGCCGGCGTCGAGGCTGTTGAGGTTGCCCTGGTAGATGTCGGACTGACGGGCCTCGGGGCCGTGCAGGGCGCCGTCCATCAGCGCCAGGTCGTCCGCGGTGGCGACCACGTTGAAGATCTGCAGCGCCTGGTCGAACCCGGCCTGCGCTCCGATGTACGCCGTCCGCAGGTACGGGTTGTAGGCCCCTCGGATCAGGACCACGTGCCCGACCACCCGGCGCTGCGACAGGAACTCCTTGGCCTGGCTCACCGCCACCGCGGCCCGCATCCGGTCACTGAGCGCGGTGTCGGTGGTCTCGGCCGCCACTTGGGCGGAGAGGTCCCGCAGGCTGATCAGGTTGGCGATGGTGTCCTGGTAAAAGGCGGTGGTGGCGATGATGCCGATCCCTCCGCCCGTCACCTGGTTGCGGGTGTCCGGCAGGCGGGAGAGGTGGCCGTCGATGGTCTCCAGCAGATCCTCGTAGCTCTGGGGAGCCTCGGCCACGGCGTCGCTCTCGCGCTGGAACTCCCGCTGCAGCTCGTCCACCCGCTGCTGCACGTCCGCGTAGCGGGTGGCCCGCTGGCTGACTTCATCCCCTTCGGCACCGAGCGCCATCACCGCCGCGACCCGCTCATCCTGGAGCAGGTGCACCAGCTCGCCAGCGGTCTGCGACAGGTTGGCCATCACCCGGGCCCGGTCCGCACTGCTGGCGGTATCGATGTGGCCGAGGAGACCGTTGGTGCCGACGACGATCGTGGCCAGGGTCGGCACCACCATGATCACGCCGAGCTTCGTCCAGATGGGAAAGTCGCGGAACCGACGCCAGGACCACCGTCGGCGGTCGTCGCCCGGGTTCAACGTGGTTGCCCGCTCGCTCACGTCCCTACCCCCGCTCGCGCCGATCGACTACGGCCGGCTCGCGCCGCTTGACCGCGAGCTTCGCTGCGCTCAGCCCGCTCGCGGCCGCTCGCA
>Ga0079224_100016336_pt1 | contig 10426 bp, 10 predicted proteins | sample Stecom2015_FD_80414 | JGI IMG/M metagenome (GOLD analysis project Ga0079224, IMG submission 80414) | Agricultural soil microbial communities from Utah to study Nitrogen management - Steer compost 2015 | ecosystem: Environmental > Terrestrial > Soil > Agricultural land | place: USA: Utah...
CTCGACGGCGGCCTTGCCGACGGCATAGGCCTGCTCGACGTCGACCTTGGACGCGATGTGGCGGGCCGACCGCTGCAGGTAGTCCGCGATCGCGTAGTGGTATTTCAGGCCGAGCTCCGATCGCACCATGTCCGCGATCGTCGCGGCGACGCCGCCGAGCTGCGTATGCCCGAACGCGTCTTTCGTGCCGGCCTCGGCGAGGAATCGGCCGTCGGGATACCGCGCGCCTTCCGAGACGACGGCGACGCAGTAGTCATAACGCTTGACGCTCTCCGCGACGCGGTCGAGAAACGCCTGCTTGTCGAACGGAATCTCCGGAAACACGATGACGTGCGGAGGGTCGCCCTCGCTTTGACCGGCGAGGCCCGCAGCCGCGGCGATCCAGCCGGCGTGCCGGCCCATGACCTCGAGGATGAATACCTTCGTCGACGTCTTCGACATCGACGCGACGTCGAGCGCGGCCTCGCGCGTCGAGACGGCGACGTACTTCGCGACCGACCCGAACCCGGGACAGCAATCCGTGAACGGCAGATCGTTGTCGACGGTCTTCGGAATCCCGATGCACTTCAGCGGAAACTTCATGCGCTTCGCCATCTGCGACACCTTGTTCGCGGTGTCCATCGAGTCGTTTCCGCCGTTGTAGAAGAAGTAGCCGATGTTGTGGGCCTCGAACACCTCGATCAGGCGCTCGTACTCGGCGCGGTTCTCGTCGAGCCCTTTGAGCTTGTAGCGGGCGGAGCCGAACGCGCCGCCCGGCGTGTGGCGCAGCGCCGCGATCGTCTTCGCGCTCTCGGCGCTCGTGTCGATCAGGTCCTCGGTCAGCGCGCCGATGATGCCGTTTCGCCCGGCATAGACTTTGCCGATCTTGTCGCGGTGCTTGCGCGCGGTCTCGATCACGCCGCACGCGCTCGCGTTGATCACGGCCGTGACGCCGCCGGATTGCGCATAGAACGCGTTCCGCTTCACCGTTACTTCTCCCTGAAAGAAATGGCGGACAGCATAGCAAACCGCCGTACGTTTGACGGCGGCGAACTCGGCCGTTAGCTTACGCTGCTTCGAATCGGAAGCGCGGCCCGGGAGGAGTGCGAATGCGAATCGTGATGCTGGGAGCCCCGGGAGCGGGCAAGGGTACTCAGGCCAAGCGCCTCGAGGCCGAGCGCGGCTGGCTCCAAATCTCGACCGGGGACCTGCTTCGCCAGGCGGTCGCGGACCGGACGGAGCTCGGCCTGCGCGCAAAGGCTGCAATGGACGCCGGCGAGCTCGTGTCCGATGACATCGTTCTCGGGATGATCAAGGAGCGGTTGACGAAGCCCGACGCCGCCCGCGGCTTCGTGCTCGACGGCTATCCGCGCAACTCGAAGCAAGCGGAGGACCTCGAGCAGGTGCTCGGCGAGCTCGGCTTGAGGCTCGACGCGGCCGTCCTGATGGACGTCGACTTCGACATCCTGATGAAACGGCTGACCGGCCGGCGGACGTGCTCGAAGACCGGCAAGGTGCTGAACATCTATTTCTCGCCGAAGGAAGAGATCGACGCGTGCCTCGCGGCCGGCGGAGAGCTGTTGCGGCGCGACGACGACAACGAGGAGACGATTCGCAATCGTCTCGAGGTCTACAAGCGTCAGACGGCGCCGCTCATCGATCACTACGCCGCGCGCGGCTTGCTGCGCCGCGTCGACGCCGAAGGCACGGTGGACGAGGTCCACCAGCGCCTGCTCGCCGCGCTCGGGTTATAGCTGCGCCGGCTCGTCGAGCGCCGCGAGCTGGGCCGCCCGCCACCCCGACGCGAGATGCGCCGACGGCACGCCGCGAAGGAGTGCCGCGAGGTCCCGCCGCGACGCGAGGACCTCGGCTTCGATTCCGAGCTCGGCGGCGCGCGCTTTGACTTTCGCCTGCAACGCTTTCAGCGCATCCCGATCCGCGCGCTCGCCATTGCCGGCGCGCGCGAGCATCTGCTCGAGCGCGGGATCGTCCCGCGCGGCGAGCCTGGCGATGATCTCGCCGCCCTGCCGATGCGCGAGGCGTTTCGGCATCTCGGGAACGGACGCGAGCGCCCGCACGTTCTTCGGCCGGGCCTGTGCGATCCGGATCAAGAGCTCGTCGCTCATGATCCACCGCCGCGGCCGATCGAGCGAGGCCGCCGCGCGCTCGCGCCACAGCACGAGCGCGAGCGCGGCTTTCTGCTCGTCGGCGCTCAGGCCCTGCACGCCTTTCAGGCGAAACCAGATCGCGAGCACGTCTTCGTGCGCCGCCTCCTCGACGAGACGCGCGCAATCTTCCGCGAGCCACTCGAGCCGCCCGGCCGCGGCGAGCTTCTCTTCGAGCGCGCGCCACAACGGCAACAGGTGGCGGACGTCGTCGAGCGCATAGCGGAGCGGGCCTTCTGGCAACGGCCTCGCGCTCCAGTCGGCACGCGTGTGGTCCTTGCCGATATCCACGCCGAGGATCGTCGCAAGCGCTTCCCGCAAGCCGATCTGCGCGGCGTGTCCGGTCAGCGCGGCGGCGATTTGCGTATCGACGAGGCGAGCGGGGAGCGCGTTGGCGTATTGATGGACGACCTCGAGATCCTGGCGGCCGCTGTGCAGCACCCACGTAGTGTCGGGCCGCGTGAGCGCGGCGAAGAACGGCGCGAGATCGAGGCCCGCGAGGCAGTCGACACACGCCGTCACGTCGTCCGTCGCGACCTGAACGAGGCAGAGCCGCGGGTAGTAGGTCCGCTCGCGGACGAACTCGGTATCGAGCGCCACGAGGCTGGATCGGCCGAGCTCGGCGACGAGCTCCGCCAAAGCTCTCTCGTCGTCGATCAGCCGGTCCACCAACGTTCCTTTGCGCGTTTTCGCGGCTTCCATCATTCGGTTATTATCGCCGGCCCGGCTCGCCGGAAGCACGCCGAGAAGACCCTGAAGAACCGGACGGCGCACGAGCGGACAATGTCCACCAGACACCGGCATCGCGAGCAGTGTGGTCGCTGATCTCCGTCTTCTTCGACATCGCGCTGCACCGCCGCGGCCCGGAGGCGCTGCCCGCGTCGCAGTCGTGGCTGCGCGCGGCGCTCGTCGCGTACGGCGTCGTGCTGCTTGCGACGCTTTCCGTCGTGCCGACGACCCAAGCCCGGCTCATCGCGATCATCGTTCAGCCGATCGTCGACATTGCGGCCCTGTACCTGCTGCTCGAGCTCGTGAACCAGAGAGAGAAATTCCTGCAGGTCGCGACGGCGGCGTTCGGCACGGCCGTGATCTTGAACGTGCTCGCGTTGCCCATCCTTTTTTGGCGTGAGACGCTCGCCGCGCCGCCCGAGCAGACGGCCGGGCCCGACCTGCTGTTGCTCGTGCTGTTCTTCTGGAGTCTCGATGTTCTCGGATTCATCGTATCGAGGGCCATTGCCCGGCCATATATCGTCGGCCTGGCCATCGTGGTAGTGTACGAGCTCACATCGATAACGGTAGTCGAAGCGATTTCCCCTGCGGCCGGCTGATGCGCGTTCATATTCTCGGAATTTGCGGCACGTTCATGGGCGGGATCGCGGCGCTCGCGAAGGCGGCCGGACATCAAGTCTCCGGCTCCGATCAGAACGTCTACCCGCCGATGAGCACGCAGCTGCGCAAGCTCGGCATCAAGCTCCAGGAGGGATACGACGCGCTCGACCTCGACGGCGTCGACTGCGTCGTCGTCGGCAACGTGCTGCGCCGCGGGATTTCCGCCGTCGAAGCGATGCTGAACGCGGGCATTCCGTATTACTCGGGGCCCGAGTGGCTCGCGGACAACGTGCTGAAGGACAAGTGGGTGCTCGCCGTCGCCGGAACGCACGGCAAGACGACGACGACGAGCATGCTGGCGTGGATTCTCGACTATGCGGGCCTCGAGCCCGGCTTTCTCGTCGGCGGCGTTCCCACGAATTTCGGAATCTCCGCGAGGCTCGGGCGCTCGAAGTATTTCGTCGTCGAAGCCGACGAGTACGACACGGCGTTCTTCGACAAGCGCGCGAAGTTCGTGCACTACCGGCCGCGCACGCTAGCGATCACGAACATCGAGTACGACCACGCGGATATCTATCCGGACCTCGATGCGATCCTGTGGCAGTTCCACCAGCTCATCAGGACCGTGCCGAGCGAGGGCAGGATCGCCGTCAACGCACAAGACGCGAATGTCCAGACGTTGCTCGGTAAAGGGGTATGGACGCCGGTCGAAACGTTCGGCGCTCGCGATCGCAACGCGACGTGGTTCGCCGAGTACGATCTGATCGGCGCGAAATCGCGCTTCAGCGTGTTTCGCCAGGGCGCGAAGGTCGGACAAGTCGGTTGGGCGTTGCTCGGCGCGCACAATCTCGAGAACGCGCTGGCGGCGCTCGCCTGCGCCGTGCACGCGGGCGTGTCCGTCGACCTCGCGTTGGAGGCGTTGTCGCAATTCAAAGGCGTGAAGCGCCGCCTCGAGAAGCGCGGGGTCTTCTGCGGCATCGCCTTGTACGAGGATTTCGCTCACCATCCGACCGCGATCAGCACGACGCTCGACGCGCTGCGCAGCCAGCAGCCGGAACGCAGAATCGTCGCGGTCGTCGAGCCGCGCTCGAACACGATGCGGATGGGCGTGCATCGCGACGCGCTCCGTAAAGCGTTCGATTCGGCGGACAAGCTCTACGTGCTCGCCCCCGAGGATCTCGGCTGGCGTCCGGAGAAGGCCCTCGCGACGCTCGGCGCGAAGCTCTCCGTCGCGCTCACCGTCGACGAGCTGCTCGAGACGCTGCTCGACGAGCTCGCGGCCGGCGATCAGGTCGTGCTGATGTCGAACGGCAGTTTCCAGGGTTTGCCGCGCATGCTGCAGCAGGCGCTCCGCAGCCGCGAGGTGCGCGAGGCGAGCGGTTGAGCTCGGCATGGGTGCTGGTCTGCCGATGCGGGAAGATACGACGCCGCTGTTTCCCTTGAAGACTGTGCTGTTCCCGGGCGGCGTGCTGCCGCTTCGGATCTTCGAGCCGCGCTATGTCGACATGATCGGGCGCTGCATGAAGGAGCCCCAGAAGTTCGGAGTGCTGCTGATCGTCGAAGGCTCGGAGACCGGGGCCGCACGGACGGTCGACGTCGGGACGCTCGCGGAGATCGTCGACTGGCATCAGGACACGGACGGTCTGCTCGGAATCGTTGCGCTGGGACGCGAGCGCTTCAGGCTCGAACGCTCTTCGCGCCGGCCGGACGGCCTGTACGTGGGGAGCATCGAGCCCCTTCCGGCAGAGGAACGGCAGCCGCTTCCGGAGCGCCACCGCTATCTCGCGAAGCTGCTGAAACAGGTGCTGCCCCGGCTCGGCCCCTATGCGCAGCACCTCGACGAGGACTACACCGACGCGACGTGGGTCGGATACCGGCTCGCGGAAGTGTTACCGTTGACTCTGAGGGTGCGTCAGGAATGCCTGGAAATGGACGATCCGCTCGCGCGGCTCGATAGGCTCAGCGCCTCGTTGAACTGAACGACAGACATGGAAGCAGTACAACAGCAACCCTACAAGCGATACATGTGCCTGATCTGCGGGTTCATCTACGACGAGGAGAAGGGTCTGCCGGAGGAGGGCATTGCGCCCGGCACGCGTTGGGACGACGTGCCGCTCTCGTGGCGATGCCCCGACTGCGGCTCCGGCAAGGAAGATTTCGAGATGGTCGAGATCTAGGCGAGCCGCCGTGCGCGGCGCCGGATCTTCGGCGCCGCGCGCCGTTATTCGCTCGGCCCCCCGTCTGCCCAGCCCAACTCGGTCTCGACGCGCCCGTCGGCATCGAGCACGAGCCAACGAAATCCCGGCGGCAGCTTGTCGAGCGCGAAGAACTCGCTCCGCGGAAGAAACTGCGAGCACGTCGACGGCGTCGAGAGGAAGCGCACGCCGTGGCGTTCGAGATCGCTGACCTGATGCACGTGTCCGCACACCACGGCGCGGACGTGCGGGTGCTTGTCGAGCACGGCGAGGAATCGCTCGGCGTCGCGCAGGCCGACGCCGTCGAGCCACCTGCTGCCGAGCGGCAGCGGATGATGATGCATCGCGATCAGCACGTGGCGGCCCGCGTGCTCCGTGAGCGCGGCGTCGAGCCGTTCCAGACGGCGCGCGCCGAGCTCGCCCGCGTCCTCTCCGGCGACGTGCGTCGACAGCAGGATCAACGACCACGCGCCGAAGCGAAACTCCCCGCCGACGTGGAACCCGGCGCCCGTCAGCACCTCGCCCATCACGTTCGGGTCGTCGTGATTGCCGGGGATGCAGAAGACCGGGAGCCCGAGCGGCTCGAGCGTCGAGCGGAACCGCTCGTAGCCGGCACGGCTTTCGTCCTGAACGATGTCGCCGGTCACGAGCACGGCGGCTGGGGGCCAGCGCTCGGAGCGGCGAGCGCGCTCGAGCACCGCGAGAAAAGTCTCGTACGTGCGCACGCCGCGCATTCGGCTGTCCGCCGCCGCGTGCAGGTGGGTATCGGTGATGTGCAGCAGGACGAGCGGCTCGGACATCAGCGCGCCTCCATCGTCGGCAGCCTGCGCTGCCGGCGAGAGGCGCCGCCCCCGGGGCTGCTCGGACGCCTGCGACGTCCGGAACAGCCGTCGGCGTCGCTGTAGTCAGACACGGTCTGCGGCGTCATCGGGCGCACGGCGGTGGGGAACTGGCGGGCCATCATACTGAATCCTTTCGGGCCAAAATGCCGAACAGTCGGAAAATTTTTCCAAACGGCACTCAAGTTGCGGAAACTGCACGCATTAAGCGACAATCTCCGGCTTCTCGCCGCGGACCTCCTCAATACTCGAAAGCAATAGCCAACGAGCTCGAGATGGCGTCTCTCGAAAACGATTCGACTCCGAAAAGCGCAATTCGCTCGCACGGCGCACGGCCGCCTCGCAGGCTTCTCGCGAACGCCGTGCGCATGCTCGCCGCGGACGCGGTCGAGCGCGCGAAATCCGGTCATCCCGGCATGCCGATGGGCATGGCCGACATCGCCGAGGTGCTTTGGAACGACTACCTCAAGTTCAACCCGGCGAATCCCGAATGGTTCGACCGCGATCGCTTCGTGCTGTCGAACGGTCACGGCTCGATGCTGCTCTACGCGGTCCTGCACCTCACCGGCTACCCGCTCGGCATCGACGAGATCGAACGCTTTCGCCAACTCGGCTCGCGAACCGCGGGCCATCCCGAGCGCGAGGCCCACATCGGCATCGAGACGACGACCGGTCCGCTCGGCCAGGGCCTCGCGAACGCGGTCGGCATGGCGATCGCCGAGAAGGTGCTCGCCGCGCACTTCAACCGCGACGGCCACGAGATCGTCGATCACTACACGTGGGTTTTCGCCGGCGACGGCTGCCTGATGGAGGGCGTCTCGCACGAGGCCTGCTCGCTCGCGGGGACGCTGAAGCTCGGCAAGCTGATCGTCTTCTGGGACGACAACGGCATCTCGATCGACGGGCCGACCGAGGGCTGGTTCACGGACGACACGCCGGCGCGGTTCCGCGCTTACGGCTGGCACGTCATCGACAACGTCGACGGCCACGATCCCGACTCGATCAAGGCCGCGATCGAGGCGGCGCGCGCGGAGCGCGGGCGGCCGACGCTGATTTGCTGCAAGACGACGATCGGGTGGGGTGCGCCCACGAAGCAGGGCACGGCGGCGACGCACGGCGCACCGCTCGGCCCGGAAGAAGTCGAGGCGACGCGCAAGGCGCTCGGCTGGGAACACCCGCCGTTCGTGATCCCAAACGAGATCAAGGCCGCATGGGACGCGACGGAGCGCGGCAAGGCCGCGGAAGCCGAATGGCAGGCACGTTTCGAGCGTTATCGTGCCGCGTATCCGGAGCTCGCCGCCGAGCTCGAGCGGCGCATGCGCGGCGATCTTCCCGGCGGGTGGGCCGATATCGCAGAGCGCGTGACGCAAGAGATCGCGGCCGAGGCGAAACCGCTCGCGACGCGTCTTGCATCGCTGCGCGCGCTCGAGGGCTTCGCGCCGCATCTGCCGGAGCTGCTCGGTGGCTCCGCGGATTTGACCGGCTCGAACAACACCCTACATTCGGGCAGTAAGCGGATCAGCGGACGGGAAGCCGAAGGGAATTACATTCACTATGGCGTGCGCGAGTTCGGCATGGCCGCGATCATGAACGGCCTGGCGCTGCATGGCGGATTCATTCCGTACGGTGGCACGTTCCTCGTGTTTTCCGACTACGCGCGCAACGCGCTGCGCATGGCGGCGCTGATGGGGACGCGGACGATCTTCGTGCTCACGCACGACTCGATCGGCCTCGGCGAGGACGGTCCGACGCACCAGCCGATCGAGCAGCTCGCGAGCCTGCGCGCGATTCCGAACATGACCGTGTGGCGGCCGTGCGACGCCGTCGAGACCGCCGTCGCGTGGCGCGACGCGATCGAGCGCACGAGCGGTCCGACGTGTCTTGCGCTCACGCGGCAGAACGTGCCACCGGTGGCGCGGACCGCCGAGCAGATCGAGCTCATCCGCCGCGGCGGCTACATCCTGTCGAGCAGCGCGGAGCCGCCGCGCGTCGTGCTGATCGCGACGGGCTCCGAGGTTTCGCTCGCGCTCGCCGCGGCCGAGGAGCTCGGCAAGTCCGGCGTCGCCGTACGAGTCGTTTCGATGCCGTGCGCGGAGCTGTTCGACGCGCAGAGCGAGGAGTACCGTTCACATGTGCTGCCGGCGTCGGCGGCGCGTATCGTGATCGAGGCCGGCGCGACTCAGAGCTGGTGGCGGTACGTCGCCGGGCACGGCGACGTGATCGGCATCGACCGTTTCGGCGCATCGGCGCCGGCGAAGGAGCTGTTCGAGCATTTCGGGTTCACCGTCGAGCGCATCGTATCCGTCGCGCGCCGCTTCGCGTGACGGGAAGCTGCGGCTCGCCGGCTTTCGACGGATTGATTGATTCGAGGAGAAGGCTGTCATGCCGGTCAAAGTGGCGATCAACGGTTACGGCCGAATCGGCCGCAACATCCTGCGGGCGCTCTACGAGACGAACCGCCGCAACGAGATTTCCATCGTCGCCGTCAACGATCTCGGCGACGCGAAGACGAACGCGCACCTCACGCGCTACGACTCGGCGCACGGTCCGTTTCCGTTTTCGGTTTCGGTCGACGGCGACGAGCTCGTCGTCGACGGCGACCGCATCAAGGTCGTGCAGGAGCGCGATCCCGCGAAGCTGCCGTGGAAGAGCCTGGGCGTCGACGTCGTGCTCGAGTGCACCGGCTTGTTCACGTCGAAGGAGAAGGCCTCGGCGCACCTCGAGGCCGGCGCGAATCGCGTGTTGATCTCGGCGCCCGCCGGCAAGGACGTCGACGCGACGATCGTCTACGGCGTGAACCATCAGTCGCTGAACGCGTCGCACCGGGTCATCTCGAACGCCTCGTGCACGACGAACTGCCTCGCGCCGCTCGCGAAGGTGCTGCACGAGGCGGTCGGCATCGAGCACGGCCTGATGACGACCGTGCACGCCTACACGAACGACCAGGTGCTGACGGACGTGTATCACAAGGATCTGCGGCGCGCCCGCTCCGCCACGCAGTCGATGATCCCGACGAAGACCGGCGCGGCGGCCGCGATCGGCCTGGTGCTGCCCGAGCTCGACGGTCGTCTCGACGGCTTCGCGGTGCGCGTGCCGACGATCAACGTCTCGATCGTCGACCTCACGTTCACGGCATCGCGCGATACGACGGCCGAGGAGATCAACCAGGCGGTCCGCAAGGCGAGCGAAGGAGCGCTCAAGGGTATCCTCGCGTACAACGAGGAGCCGCTCGTCTCCATCGACTTCAACCACAATCCCGCCTCGTCGATTTTCGACGCGACGTTGACCAAGGTGCAGGGCAAGCGCCTCGTGAAGGCCTGCGCGTGGTACGACAACGAGTGGGGCTTCTCGAATCGCATGCTCGACGTCGCCGCGCTGGTCGGCAAGCTGTGAGACCGAGGCGGGGCCCTCAGATCTGACGCCGTTTCCGGAGGAGTCATGGCGCTCAACGTCGTCCGCATGACCGATCTCGATCTTCGCGGCAAGCGCGTCCTGATCCGCGAGGATCTGAACGTGCCGATCAAGGACGGCGAGGTCACGAGCGACGCGCGGATCAAGGCCGCCGTGCCCACGCTTCGCAAGGCGCTCGAGCAGGGCGCCGCGGTCATCGTGATGTCGCATCTCGGTCGGCCGAAGGAAGGCGTTTTCGATCCGGCGGCGTCGCTCGAGCCGGTGGCGCGCAGGCTATCGGCGGAGCTCGGCCGGGACGTGCGTCTCGTCCGCGATTGGATCGACGGCGTCGACGTCGCGCCCGGCGAGATCGTGCTCGCCGAGAACGTGCGCTTCCTGCCGGGCGAGAAGGCGAACGACGAGGCGCTCGCGCGCAAGATGGCCGCGCTCTGCGACGTCTTCGTCATGGACGCGTTCGGCACGGCGCATCGCGCGCAGGCGAGCACCGAGGGCGTCGCGCGCTACGCGA
>Ga0079224_100016339_pt1 | contig 10426 bp, 5 predicted proteins | sample Stecom2015_FD_80414 | JGI IMG/M metagenome (GOLD analysis project Ga0079224, IMG submission 80414) | Agricultural soil microbial communities from Utah to study Nitrogen management - Steer compost 2015 | ecosystem: Environmental > Terrestrial > Soil > Agricultural land | place: USA: Utah...
AATGATGCGGACGACAGTAGATATACTGTAGAAAATATCAGGAACCGTGCACCACACATGTTCGTTCGCTACTTCGCCGGTGACACAAAGGATTATAAAGGAAATCACGGAAACTATGCTGCTAGCCGATATGTAACCATGTCAAAATTTGCCGATGGGTCGCGTAATTCCGTTGCTTCGCAGTTTGGTTACCGGGATGGCATTTTGGCCCGTTTGGCGGAAACTTACCTTATTGTTGCTGAAGCTTACGGTCGCCAAGAGAACTACGAACAGGCATTGCCATATATCAATGAAATTCGTAAACGCGCCGCCTATAAAGAGGGTGAGGATCGTTCATATTATGTCGATGGTGGTGTCGCATACCGTAACAACTCCGTTGTTCCTCCAACTGCGTTTGTATCCTATTCAGATAAAAATACCTACTACGAATCGAATAATATAGCAGAAACGACGGCAGCGACAGAAAGTGCGATGACATTGAGCTCGGCGTCAGATATTCTGAATGCCACAGATCAATTTTATGAAGTTTTGGGTGTAAATTCTAATCAAGAAAAATTTATAGCATTTATCTTGAACGAACGATCACGTGAACTCATGGGGGAATTGATGCGATGGGAAGATTTAGCGCGAACAAAAACATTGGTTAAGCGAAATGAAGTATTTCATAATGAAGCTAAACCACAAGAAAACAAACATTATTTTCGTCCCATTCCGCAAGGTTTTCTGGATAATATCCATGTGGACGGGCGGCCGTTGACCGCAGCGGAGAAGACAGCCATGCAAAACCCTGGATATTAACTATATCGTCAAAATTTATAGAGGTTACTTTCAACAGGCTGCTCCTAAAGAAGCAGCCTGTTTTTCTTTTCTATTCGCCGTCACCGTTTTTGATGCAAGCTGAATATATACGGAACAGGTCGCTACAGGTTGCCGCCCAAACAATAAATTAATAACTTCGGATACACCAAATATGAATTGACTAAGATACATATGGAAAGGTTTTATAGCGTTACCCTGAGCTTTATACTGCTGCTAGGAGGCCAAATGCTTTTGGCCCAAAGAGTGCAGAAGGAATTTTCGTTTGGTAAAGCGCATAGTAGTCGCTCTATTGTATTAAAAAAAGTGGAACCTTATAGCTCAAATGGACAGTACGGTTTCGAATATGGGACGGAGAAAAGTACTGCTATCCGACAAGATAGTTATACCCTGTTTAGTGAACAACCCTTCTATTTTTCTGTCCACCTGCCGGAGGGCAATTACAAAGTAACTATTAGCTATCAGGGTTTACCTGATAGCACATATAGGAGTTCTGTCCGTTCCGAATCAAGACGACTGCAGTTGGAACAAGTAAAGGTACCGCGGAATAAAGAGGTACAAAGAAGCTTTATAGTGAACCGAAAAGATGCACGGATCCGCGAGGGAGAATATGTGCGCCTGAAAAAGCCGCGCGAATTAGAAAAGTTAGACTGGGACGATAAACTTACATTAGAATTTCAACATACCAACAATATACGTTACATAAGGGTAGAACAGGTCCAGAAAGTACCAACCATTTTTTTGGCGGGTAACTCCACGGTGGTTAATCAAGAACATGAACCTTGGGCATCCTGGGGTCAGATGATTCCTCGTTTTTTCGATAACCAAATGGCGGTTGCCAATCACGCGGAATCAGGCTTAGCGCTGAGTTCGTTTCTAACGTCTAAACGGCTGGATAAAATATTAACCATCGCTAAACCCGGCGATTACCTTTTTATCGAATTCGGGCATAACGATCAAAAAGAAAAAGGTGAGAAAGCAGGTGCTTACAAAGGTTATACCGAACGACTGCGCTATTTTGTAGAAGCTTTTCGCGCAATAGGCGGTACCCCAGTTATTGTGACCTCTACCGCCCGACGTTCTTTTGATACGAACGGAGAGCTGCAATGTACCTTGGGGGATTATCCCGATGCCGCGCGAAAAGTTGCGCAAGAGCTACAGGTTCCTTTGATCGATCTGAATAAAAATACACGTGAATTTTATGAGGCCTTGGGTGCAGAAGGTTCGAAACAGGCATTCGTTCATTACGCTGCAAATACCTTTCCAAATCAACCGGAGTCTTTGCAAGATAATACGCACTTTAACACCTATGGGGCATACCAAATAGCCAAGATGGTCCTACAAGGGATTATGAATAATAAGTTAGCGATTAGGAAACACATTGTCGATTTTAAAAGCTATAACTCCGCCTATCCCGATGAGCCCCAAGGTTGGGAATGGCCGTCGAGTGTAAAAAATAGTAATGTCAAACCGGACGGAAATTAACTCCTAAGTTTCTAAAGACAATTTACAGAGGGTGCACAGGATGCCGCAGGTTGCCACTTCAGAACAGGTGTAATATATTTGATATATAAAACAATTAAAAGCCGAAGTACTAACAATAAACAATAATTAGGAAGAAGAAAGCATATAAGATAAACTATACTAAAAACCGAAGAAATAATTAAATAACATGTTGCCCGAGCCGAGGCACGGATCTAAAACAGGATGATAAGGACATACTGACCTGGAGGACATTTGCGCTAACGACAGTGTGCAGACCTACACGGTAATGGCGTCAGCCAAACACGAAAACTAATCTACAGCAGTAGAACTTAAATTTTGATAAACCTATAAAACTATGGTATGCGTTTTTACAAATTAATCTTTTTATTGGGGCTGTTTACGGCATTTTGCCTAAGCTGTCGGAAAGAAGCTTTCGATGACTACTACAGCCGCCCGGATGATCTGGAATCACCCATATATACTCGACTGGAAGAGGAAGGGAGGTTTTCCCAGTTCCGCCGTCTGATTGAAAAAGCGGGTTATATGGAGACGCTTAATCAGGCTGGATATTGGACACTTTTTGCACCAAATGACGACGCAGTCAGCCGCTTTTTGCAAGCGCACAACTATGCGACAGTAGAAGAAGTGCCGGATGCCGTTGCCGAACAGATCGTCCGATACGCCTTAGTCTATAATGCCTTCCAAACCAATCGTATTGCTGATTACCAGTCAAATTTGGGCTGGCAAGAAGGGATGGGATTCCGGAGGCGTACAGCTTATTATGATGGTTTCCGAAAAGGAAAAGTGAAGATTAATGGAACGGAAAGAGAAATCGTTGTTGGGGCCTCGAACCGAAATAATGTGACGGTAAACTTCGGAACACCCTACTATGTAGACGGCGACAACAATAATAAATATGTAACCTATTTCCACGAAAAGTATAGACAGTTTAATAGTCTCTCTGCTGATGATTATAGTTTCTTCCATCCATCCACGTCAGCGTCAAATTTTCACTTCATGGGCGGTTCCGTCGCTAAAGCCGATATTATTGCGGAAAACGGGGTAATACATGAAGTGGATGTAGTGACATTGCCGCGTCCGAGTTTGGATCAGTATCTGAAAGAGCATGATAAGTATAGTTTCTTTCGAGACTCTATCCTCAACCAGTTTTTCGTGACATACGAATATAGTCCTACGGCGAGTAAGACTTACGAATATCGGACAGGACAAGTAGAAGAGGTGTACATCAAAGTGTATGATCCATTGTTAGCCTTTTCGCCAAACAATGAGAACTTTCTCAAGGAGGAGGATAATGACGGACAGCAAGATGGCTATAGTATGTTCATCCCAACCAATGACGTCATAGAGCCCTGGATACGTAGTGTGTTTCTGGAACATTACAGAACACTGAACAGGGTTCCGAAAGGAGTTTTGGCAGATTTTATCAACACGATGCTATGGCAAAGTGCTGTATGGCCCAGCCAGTTCTCTACAAAAACCAACCTACATGAAGAACCGGCGCGCTTTACCAAAGCCGATATTACCGATAAACAAATGCTGAGCAACGGGTTCTTTTATGGGACGAGTAAGATACAGGAATCCGATTTGTTCAATACGGTATATAGGCATGTGATTTTAGATCCTGAATATTCGCTCATGTTAATGCTATTGGAGCGCGAGCACAAGCGGCTTGTTATCAATCCAGGATCGAAATTTACACTGTTTTTGTTTTCCAATAGCCTACTGAATAGACTAGGTTATTCCTATAACGAACGGCTGAGCGAATGGTCGTGGATAGACCGTAATGGAAATACAATGGGACATGGACAGACACAGACCCGTCTAGCGCGCTTGCTATATTCACATATCGTCGAAACCCCGAATGATGAACTAGCAAATATCAATAATACACAAGGCTTTATCCAAACAGGGGATCGGGCACTGCCAGGGGAATTTATCAAATGGAAAAACGGTCATATTTACGCAGCAGGCAATGAACGGTTACAAGAGCCTGTACACATTGTAGGAACAGCGAAATTTGGAAACAACGGACGTGTTTATTATGTAGACAATCTTTTGGAATTCTCGAATGAAACAGCGGGCGAAGCAATGGCTCGTATTGCCACGGAGAACCCGAATGTTAGCAAATTCTGGGAATACGTCTCAAAATCACCGCTCTACGTAGCAAACGACCGGGTGATAACCGGAGTAGCGGGGGGGAGCTTATATACCTTATTAATGCCGAATAACGACGCGGTAAAACAGGCTATAGATGATGGTGTCTTACCAGCCGATCCAGCGACGGGAGATATCGTTGGTAAATTCCAGATAGAGCGTTTTATTAAATACCATATCCTGACCAATGTCAATGTTGCGGCTGATGGTAATCAGGATATCTTATCCGCTATTACGTTGATGAAAGATGAAAATGATGAGTCGTTGACAGTCCATGTTTCGAACGCCGTCGGTAACCTACGCTTTGTCGATAGAAAAGGGAGAACGGTGTCGACAGTTTATACGCCCGATCTATACTTGAGCGACCGCATTGTGTTACATGAACTGAACGGATACTTAAACTACAACAATTAATCCAAATTATGAGACAATTAACATATAGTTTTTCACTTTTGTTGTTTTGGATATGCTGTGTAGGGCAAACGGCGGTCGCGCAACACATTGTGCGCGGCAAAGTAATTGATGCCACATCCAAACAACCTTTGGCGGGTGTTACAGTTTCCGAACTGAGTGCCGACAATCGAACCGTGGCTGCGACAACCACGGATATAGAAGGTAACTATGCCCTAGCGGTTACTACAGCATTGAACCGCCTGAATTTTTCGTTTATCAGTTATAACGCGCAGGTCGTACGCATCAACAGCAGAAACCAGATCAACATGGAGTTGCGTACCAGTGATAGCCAGATTGAAGAAGTGGTTATCACCGGTGTCGGTGGAGCTCAACCTAATACCGGGTTGTTGAATATTTCCGCTCGGGATTTAACCACGGCTACAGCAACCATTAATGCGAGTGTATTACAGGACATGCAATCAAGCTCGATTGACGAAGCTCTGCAAGGACGCTTGCCAGGCGTTGATATTGCCGCCAATTCCGGCGATCCGGGATCTGGGATGTCAATCCGTATACGGGGTACGTCGTCTTTGAGTGGTAGCGCGGAACCCTTGATTGTGGTCGATGGCATGCCTTACGAGACCGAGGTTCCCGGTGATTTTAACTTTGGGGCCGCGGACGAAGATGCCTATGCCCAATTATTGAATGTCGCTCCGGCGGACATCGAGACCATCTCGGTATTAAAGGATGCTGCCGCGACGGCGATGTGGGGATCACGAGGCTCTAATGGTGTCTTGTTGATTACGACCAAGCGGGGTACCATGTCAAAACCTCGGGTCGGCTATTCCTTTCGTGGAGCGCTTTCTACGGTGCCCAGTGCGATCCCTCTCCTCAGTGGGGACCAATATTCTTCGCTGATCCCGGAGATGTATATGAACCGGACGGGGCTGCCGTTGAACACATTGACCAATAAAGAATTTCAATACGATCCGGGTGATGTATACTATTATAACAATTACAGCCAGAATACCGATTGGATCGCTGCAATCAACCAGACCGGCTTGTCTAACGACCATACTTTTTCGATACAAGGAGGAGGAGAGAAAGCGCGTTACTATTCTTCGGTCGCTTACTTGGGTCAGCGAGGGGTAACTGTTGGCTCCGGCTTAAACCGTATTTCGGCACGACTAAATCTCGATTATGATATATCGGAACGTATTAAATTCCGTACGGATATTGCCTATACGCATACGGTAACAGACCGTAATTATGTCAATTCCAAGGATGATCAGGACAATATCCGGGGTGCGGCTTATATCAAAATGCCAAATATGAGTTTGTATGAATATGATCCGTATGGCAACCTCATGCCAGTTTACTTTTCGCCCGACCGGAACATTCAAGGAGCGTATCCGGGCACGTATAACCCGGCGGCGATGGCCGAATATGCCTATAATAAACACATGGGTGAACGGATTACACCGACTTTTAATTTGCGCTATGAACTAATTAAGGGAGTCCTGTTTTCTGATTTTAGCGTGATGTTCGATATGAATAACACACGGGTAAACAATTTTCTACCACAATTAGCAACAGGTAGGCCATATACGGAAACGGTCGTGAACCGTGCGGGGGAATCGGATCGCGACGATTTTCGGATACAGACCAAATCAAACTTAATTTATACGCCAAATCTGGGTGATAAAATGAAGCATGACCTGCAGATGTTGTTCTCCTGGCAAACGGACGATTTCCGTGGGTTGAGTTATGAGTCGATGATTTCGAATACGGCTTCTATTTTGCTCACTGATCCGTCCAATCCTGGTCGTACGCAAAATGCCGAATTATCGTTGAAAGGTGGAGAAGGCCAGTCCCGATCCATTGGAGCTGTATTCAGCACGCAGTACAAATTCTTAGACCGCTATATCGTAAACGTAGGTATCCGCGGCGATGGAAATTCGAGATTCGGTGCTAATTACCGTTACGGTTATTTTCCATCGATATCTACCCGTTGGCGTGTTTCCGGTGAACGCTTTATGGAGAACTTACCCTTTATTGACGAGCTGAGTTTCCGAGCCAGTTACGGTCACTCCGGAAAAGCTCCACGTTACGATTATCTTTTTTACAGTAATATCGTCAGCTATGACCAGACCTATCTGGATGAAGCAGGTACCGTTCCGGCGAATATGGCGTATAAAAACCTAAAATTCGAACGTGTGAAAGGTGCTAATGTTGGACTGAATCTGGAGATGTGGAAACGACGTTTCCGCCTCGATATGGAATTCTACCGAAATCGTACCACCGATATGTTGTTCGACAATTTGGGCGTACCGAATACATCGGGCTTCGAAAGTATCTGGTTGAACTACGGTGTGATGGACAATCAAGGTTGGGAATTGAACTTGAATGCTACGCCTTATCGTACCAAAGATTTGATGGTGGATTTCGCTTTCAATATTGCACGAAACCTCAACGTGGTGCGCGAAGTGCCGGAGTTTTTTGTGAACGAAGCGGGTACAGGTACGAATAACGGTGATTACAAGCGGTATCTACGGATTAATAATCCTATTGGTTCTTTTTACGGCTACCGGTATGAAGGCGTGTATTCCACGTTGGATGAAACCATCGCAAAAGATGTGAACGGCCAAGCGATTTATGGTCCGGATGGCGAACCGGTGTATATGCGGTTTAACTACCCTTATACCGATTATGTGTTCCAACCGGGCGATGCGAAATACGCCGATATCAATCACGACGGAAGTATTGATGAACGGGATATTGTATACCTCGGTAATTCCAATCCGAAGTTTACGGGGGGATTCGGCCCATCGATTACCATTAAGAATAGTTTGCGGATTAACCTGTTTTTCAACTTCCGGTTAGGCTATGAAGCCATCAACGACGCATTGATGAATACGACAAAGATGACGAACTACGATAACCAATCGACGGCCGTATTACGCCGCTGGCGGAAGGAAGGCGATGTCACGGATATGCCGCGTGCATTAATGGGTATGGGCTATAACTGGCTGGGTTCTGACCGCTATGTACAGGATGCTTCATTCCTCCGGTTCCGCTCAGCAACGGTCAGCTATACCTTTAACCGGGGCAGTGTGATTGATAGACTAGGGATGAGCAATTTACGTATGTATGTGACCGGAGAGAATTTCTACACCTGGACGCGTTATTTAGGGCAGGATCCCGAAGTCAATATGGAGAAAGGAATTTTCGGCGTGGCGCGGGATAAATCGCGTACCCCACCGACCATGCGCTTTACATTCGGTTTATCGACAAGTTTTTAACCTAGAAGAAGATGTTATGATGAATATATTATCAAAAAAACTCGCCATTCCCGCACTGGCATTCGCGCTCCTAAGCTTGGGTTCCTGTAGCAAATGGCTGGATCTGAAACCGCAGGAAGGCGTGGTGGCGGAAGACTACTGGCAAACGAAAGAGCAGGTGCGTGCGGCGGTCAATGGACTTTATATCTCTTTAATTACGAGTTCCTTGACGCAAGAGCTGTTTATGCATGGGGAGATTCGTACTGATATGGTCGATATTAGTACGTTTGCACCTCAACCCTATACCGAATACCGGTTTGCCGACATGTTGTCTACCAACTCGTTTAGCAACTGGGGTACATTTTATCGGATTATTAATTATTGTAATAATGTGATTGACAATGCTCCTGGGGTTAAAGAGCTTGATCCGACATTTACGCAAGCAGATCTTGATGCCTACGTTGGCGAAGCCTTAGCGATCCGCGCCTGGATGTATCTGAATCTGGCACGTATCTGGGGCGATGTGCCTATTAAGTTAACCTATACGGCCTCGGATGAGGATTTGGTGGCTATCGCTAAATCACCGCAAAGTAATGTGTTGGACGCGGTCGTAGCCGATTTGATCCGTGCCGAACCGATGGTGCGAGAAACGTTTGGCAGCACCGCAGCAGATAAAGGAAAGATTACCCGTTATACGGTAAATGCGTTGTTGGCGGATACCTATCTGTGGCAGGACGAATTTCAAAAAGCAGCGGATGCTTGTGATGAGATTATTGATGCCGAGATATTTGAACTGGTATCCGGCGATGCATCGACCTGGTTGAGCGAACTATTCGGACAGGGCAATTCCATAGAAGGAATTTTTGAATTGCAATATGACCGGCAGCAACTGAATCCGTTTTATGCGTTGTTTCGGCAGAACGCCATTTATACGGCGGGTCAAAATGTGTATGAAGTTTTATTCCAATTTGATGCGGCTGATCCTGAAAACTTTGATGTCCGCGGCGATCGGGGCGCATTATCCACTGCAACCAATATGATTTACAAGTATCATGGCCTAAACCGGACGCAGACTAAATCGTTGGAAGAATCCTATACGCACTGGATGGTGTATCGTTATGCAGATGTGCTGCTGATGAAAGCAGAGGCGCTGAATGGCCTGAACCGCGGACAGGAGGCTTTAGACTTGATTTATACGATTCGGGAGCGTGGAAATGCAATGCAAGGAACAGATTTGAATCCAGGAGCCGATGATCAGCAGGGTATCACGACCTTTATTGTAGAGGAACGTGCCCGGGAATTTGCGTACGAAGGAAAACGCTGGTTTGATGTGCTACGTAACGCCCGCCGGAATAATTACGAGCGAATCGATTTGATTACCGGTATGATCGTGAGCTACGCACCGGCAGATCGACAACAATCTATGCTAGGTAAATACCGCGATGTCAATAGTCATTACCTGCCTATTTACTATATCGAAATGCAGCGCAGTGGCGGTGTATTGGAACAGAACCCTTTTTATGGAAACTAAAGATAACATAGCAATGAAAACGAAGAAAAGATATCAAGCGATTGGGTTGTTGCTGCTGGCTACCGTCCTATGGTTGCCGTTTTCCTGTACCAAGGAGAATTTTACGGAAACCACAGACACCAGCCCGAATATAAACAGTTTCCTCGCTACACAGGAGGATTACAGTCTCTTTGCCGAAGCGATTGTACAGGCTGGGGCAGCCTCATATCTGGATGCTTGGGGAACGTATACGGTATTTGCACCGAACAACAACGCGATGCAAGCTTTTTTGCAAAGCGAGGGAAAAGGTAGCGTGGGTGATCTCTCGGAAAGCGATGTGAAAGATCTGGTTAACCTCCATGTTATACAGGACACCGTCTCTACAGGACAGTTTCGGGATGGCAAGATTCAACGCAACTCTGTGTTCGGGATGTTTATCACCACGGCTGTTCAAAATATTGAGGGGGAGTCCTATTTCGTCCTTAACAAGGAATCCAAGATTATTATGCCGAATATCCGCACGGGAAATGGTGTGGTACACGGCGTCGACAAGGTGTTTACGAAAGTCACGAACACGGTGATGGAGGAAATTGAAGCCGACCCGAACCTCAGTCTTTTTGCCGAAGCCTTGCACCTGACCGGTTTGGATGCCTTGCTCAATCAACGGGTAGCGGAACAGTTTTTCTCGGTACTTGCAGTGAGCAATACGGCTTTTGCCCAACGGGGTTTCAACACGATACAAGATTTAGTCGAAAAGTATAATCAT
>Ga0079224_100016340_pt1 | contig 10426 bp, 12 predicted proteins | sample Stecom2015_FD_80414 | JGI IMG/M metagenome (GOLD analysis project Ga0079224, IMG submission 80414) | Agricultural soil microbial communities from Utah to study Nitrogen management - Steer compost 2015 | ecosystem: Environmental > Terrestrial > Soil > Agricultural land | place: USA: Utah...
ACGGCGCGCGTCCAGGTCGATCACCATCTCGCCCGCGCGCGCGCGGCCGCGGCGGTGGCGGCGCCTGGCATGCGCACGCCGGTGGGTCCGGTGCTCGATGGCCTGCTTCGCGTGATGCGGCGCGTGCACGCCGAGCGGGGCCTGGAGTTCGCCGCGCAGCCATGGCCCCCGGGGCTCGAGTTCAACGGCGAGGCGCAGGATCTCCAGGAGATGATCGGCAACCTGCTCGACAACGCCTGCAAGTGGGCCGGCAGCCGAGTCGATGTGCAGGCCGGCATCGAGGAGGGCGAGCTGCGCATCACCGTCGACGACGACGGGCCCGGCCTGCCCGAGGAAGCGCGCGAGGCCGCCCTGGGTCGCGGCGTGCGCATGGACGAACGCACTCCGGGCAGCGGACTCGGGCTCGCGATCGTGCGCGACCTGGCCCGGCTCTACGGCGGCGACGTCAGCCTGGGCCCGGCGCCGGCGGGAGGGCTGCGCGCGGTCCTGCGCCTGCCGGCGGGCGCGGCGGCCCGGCAACGACTTGTCGACGGCTAGCGGCCGATCTCGCCGGCCCTCGTCGGCGCGAGGCAGTCGAGGAACGACGCCGCCATGGCCGACAGGAGTCGCGGATAGAGATCCGGGCCGGGGCTGATCCCGGCTCCCAGCGGATCGAGCCGCCCGATGCGCGCGTCGGTGCCTTCGACGAGCGTCTCCGCGATCGCGGCGGGGAACTGCGGTTCGATGAAGACGCAGGCCACGCCTTCGCCGACGATGCGCGCCCGCATGCGCCGTACCCGCTCGGCACCCGGCGACACCTCGGGATTGACGGTGAGCACGCCGGCGGGCGCGAGACCGTAGCGCTCCTCGAAGTAGCGGTAGCCGTCGTGGAAGACGATGAACCCGCGCCCCGCAAGCGATGCGACCTGGCGCGCGATGCGCTCGTCGAGCGATCCGAGTCGCTCGCGCAGGGCGGCCGCGTTGTCCCGATAGGCGCCGGCATTGGCCGGGTCCATCGCGGCCAGCGCCTGGCCGATCCGGCCGGCCATCAGCCACGCGTTCTCGGGATCGAGCCACAGGTGCATGTCGCTGCCCGTCCCGGCCCCGTCCGCGCCATGGCCGGGCCCGTGGTCGTGCGGGTGCGCATGCCCATGGGCGTCGCCATCGCGTCCGGCATTCGCATCGCGCAAGGGCAGGAGGCGCAGCCCGGGCGTGTCGACCAGGCGCAGGACTTCGCCGCCCGTCGCCAGGCTGGCCATCGATCGCTCGAGGAACGTCTCCAGCCCGGGACCGATCCACACCACGAGATCGGCGGACTGGATCGCCCGGGCGTCCGACGGCCGCAACGCGTACGCATGGGGCGAACTGCCGCCCGGCACGAGCAGGCGGGGCTCGCCGACGCCCCGCATGACGGCGGCGACCAGCGAATGGACCGGCGCGATGGTGGCAACGACGACCGGGGGCGACCGGTCCGCGGGCGTCCCGGTGCCCGCGGCCGACGGAACCTGCCACGGGAGGAACGAGCCGAGCGCGATCGCGGCGGTCGCGAGCGCGCCCTGGATCCAGCGTGAGATCGGCATCCGTCGTTTCGGCAAAGAACGTTAATATATTACATCCGCATGCCCATTCCGCTCGTGAGCCAACCCTCTCCAGGCCCGTCGGCCCATTCCCTAGTCAAGCTCTCCGGCGTCGGCATCGCCCGCTCGGGGCGATGGCTGGTGCGCGACGTCGACCTCGAGGTCCGCCGTGGCGAGATCGTCACCCTCATCGGCCCCAACGGGTCGGGCAAGTCGACCGTCGCGAAGGCCGCCATCGGGGTGCATGCGCCGGACGAGGGACGGGTGGTCCGCCAGGCCGGAATGCGCATCGGCTACGTGCCGCAGCGCATGGCGGTCGATCCCACCCTGCCCCTGACGGTCGAGCGGCTCCTGTGCCTGACCGACACCCTGCGCCCCGCCGAAGTGCACGCCGCCCTGGCGCTCGTGGGCATCCCGCAGCTCGCCCGGGCGCAGGTCCATCGGCTCTCGGGCGGGGAGTTCCAGCGCGCCCTGCTCGCCCGCGCCATCGCTCGGCGCCCCGACCTGCTCGTGCTCGACGAACCCTTGCAGGGCGTCGACTTCACCGGCGAGGTCGCACTGTACGAACTCATCGTGCGCATACGGGACGAGACGGGCTGCGGCATCCTCCTCGTATCGCACGACCTGCACGTGGTGATGGCGCAGACCGACACCGTCGTCTGTCTCAACGGACACGTCTGCTGCCGCGGAAGCCCCCAGAGCGTCAGCCGCAGCCCGGAGTACCTCGCGCTCTTCGGCCCGCGCGCCGCGCAGACCCTGGCCATCTACTCGCACCATCACGACCATACGCATCTCGATGACGGCCGCGTCCGCCTCGCCGACGGTACGATCACGGATGGAGAGGACCATCACCACGGCCATGGCCATGGTCACGAGCACCCGCACGAGCATCCGCATGGCGGCGCCTGATGCTGGATGACTTCTTCGCCCGGGCGCTCGTCGCGGGCATCGGCATCGCGATCGCCGCGGCGCCGCTCGGCTGCTTCGTCGTCTGGCGACGCATGGCGTACTTCGGCGACACCATGGCGCATTCGGCCCTGCTCGGCATTGCCCTGTCGCTGCTGCTCGGCGCTCAACCCATGCTCGGCGTGTTCGCGGTGGCGGCCCTGGTCTCGGCCGCCCTGCTCCTGCTCGCCCGCCGCGCCAGCCTGTCCACCGATGCCCTGCTCGGCATCCTGTCGCATTCGACCCTGGCGGCCGGACTCGTCATGGTGGCGCTGATGACGTCCGTCCGTATCGACCTGCTGAGCCTGCTGTTCGGCGACATCCTCGCCGTCACGCGATTCGACCTCGCCGTGATCTACGGCGGCGGCGCGATCGTCCTCGTCGGCATCGGCGGGCTCTGGCGTCGACTGCTCGCCGACACCGTCAGCACCGAGCTCGCGCAGGCCGAGGGCCTGCGACCCGAGGGGACACGCCTCGCCTTCATGCTCCTCATGGCGCTCGTCATCGCGATCGCCATGAAGATCGTCGGCATCCTGCTGATCACGTCGTTGCTGATCATCCCCGCGGCGACCGCGCGCCGCTTCGCGGGCGGCCCGGAGCGCATGGCGGTGCTCGCCGCGTGCGCCGGTGTCGTCGCCGTCGTCGCCGGGCTGTTCGGTTCCCTGCGATGGGACACGCCCTCCGGCCCGTCCATCGTCGTCGCCGCCCTCGCGCTGTTCCTCGCGAGCCTGCTCGTTCCGCGCCCCCGCAGCCTCGCCTGAGCCCCACGCGCGTTGCGCGCGGGTACGCCGATTGCAACCTTTCGTGCATGGCCCGATGCTGTCGATCGAAGGCAGCGCATGGGCGCCACGAGAAGGAAAGTCCATGAGTTCGACCACCAAACGCAGTCTGGGTGCGCTGGCCCTCGTCGCGACGATGGCGCTTGGCGCGTGTTCCGGCATGACGCCTCGCGAGCGCGACACCGCAGTGGGCGCGGCGGTCGGCGGCGCGGCCGGAGCGGTGATGACCGACGGGATGCTCGGCACGGTTGGCGGAGCCGCCGTCGGCGGCGTGATCGGCAACCAGGTCGGCAAGCGTCGCCACGAGCGTTGATCGCCCCGGTCCGCCCGCGGCGTCGCCGTGGCGCGGACCGGTTCGTACCGCGTGCAATCGTCGAGTCGCCCGGTGTCAGTCCTGTCGCGGCGGGAAGCGGCCCTTGCGCTCGGCATGGACGCGGGTGAGTTCCGCCCCGAAGAGGAATATCTGGGTCGACCAGTAGACCCAGACGACGAAGGCGACCAGCGAGGCGGCGGCGCCGAAGGGCGACGTCACTCCGCTCGTGCCGAGATAGGCGCCGATGAGGATCTTGCCCACGGTGAAGAGCAGCGCCGTGAGGACGGCGCCGATCCAGACGTCGCGCCAGTCGATGTGGACCCGCGGCATCGCCTTGTAGATGATCGCGAACGCCACCGTGATCATGAGGAAGCTGGTCGCGAAATCCGCATAGCGGGCGATCCAGGCGAACGGGCCGAGCACCGGCAGCCACCAGCGTTGCAGCGCGGCCAGCGCGGCGCTCGCCAGCAGCGATACCAGTATCAGGAATCCGAACGACAGCACGAGCGACAAGGACAGCAGCCGCGTCCGCACGAATCCCATGATGCCCTTCGATTTCGGCTGCTCGGGCGCCTGCCAGACCTTGTCGAGCGAGGCCTGCAGTTCGGAAAAGACCGTGGTGGCGCCGATGATCATCGCGAGCAGCCCGCCGACCGTCCCGAGGATGCCGCTCGTGGGGCGGTTCATCCGCTCCAGCAACGCCTCGACCGCGTTGGCGCCGTTGTCGCCCACCAGCTGCCTCAGCTGCTCGACGACCTCCCCCCGGGCGGCCTCCTCGCCGAAGACCAGACCGACCACCGAGACCACGATCAGCACCGTCGGCGCGATCGACAGCATCGTGTAGTAGGCGAGCGCCGCTCCCATGCTCGAAGCGCGGTCGCGGCTGAACGACCGCGCCGCCTCCACCAGCAGCTCGAAGAGCATTCGCAATCCCATTGCAGGAGTATGCAGCATGAACACAGCCAAGCCATCCCGTCCCGGGCCGGGCGATTCGCCCGCGGGCACGATCGAGCGCCGACGTCGCCTCCAGGATCGCCAGCGCGAGCTTGAATCGCGGCAGGGCTCGTCGGGCCCCGGCCCGGCGCCGATGCAGGCCGGCGATCGCCCGCAGCCCACCGACATGCCCGCCGAGGGGCTCGACCAGCCCGGCCGGGAGGCCGACCTCGGCCTCGCGCCACGCTTCATGGCGCCGGGTTACCTCGGAAGCGCCAAGCTGCAGGACATGGCGGCCCTCATCACCGGCGGCGACTCCGGCATCGGCCGGGCGGTGGCGGTGCTGTTCGCGCGCGAGGGAGCGGACGTCTGCATCGTCGCGCTGAGCTCCGAGGAAGATGCGCGCGAGACCCAGCGACGCGTCGAGGAGGAGGGACGACGGTGCGAGGTTGTCCTGGGCGACGTGAAGGACCCGGCGTTCTGCCGCCAGGCCGTGGACCGCACCGTCGACGCCTTCGGCCGACTCGACATCCTGGTGAACAATGCCGCGTACCAGCAGCACACCGAATCGCTCGAGGATCTCCTCGACGAGCAGTTCGAGGAGACGGTGCAGACCAACCTCCTCGGCTATGTCCGCATGGCCCGTGCCGCCCTGCCCCATCTGCGCAGCGGCGCCTCGATCATCAACACAGGCTCGGTCGTCGGGCTCGAGGGCAGCGGGCAGCTGCTCGACTACGCGGCCACCAAGGGCGCGATCCATGCCTTCACCAAGTCCCTCGCGCAGAACCTCGTCGATCGGGGAATCCGGGTGAACGCGGTGGCGCCCGGTCCCGTCTGGACGCCCCTCAATCCGGTCGACCGGCCGGCCGAGGCCTTGCCGAAGTTCGGCAAGAACACCGACATGAAGCGCGCGGCGCAACCGGAGGAGATCTCGCCCGCCTACGTGTATCTCGCCTCCCCGGTGTGCTCCGGCTACGTGACGGGCATCGTGCTCCCGATCACCGGCAGTGTCGGCGCGATCTGAGAGCGACGGGACGCGACATGCTTGAGGGACTTCCGGAAGTGGTCGGCCGGGCGCTGCGCGGACGGCGTGCCGGCCTCGGCCGCATCCTGTTCAACCGGGTGTCCCTGCGCGCCGGACAGGGAGCGATCGACGTGAAGAGCCTCGCGTTCGCCGACCACGCGCCGATCCCCGTGATCTACACGGCGGACGCCGACGGGCGCTCGCCGCCACTGCAGTGGACGGGCGTGCCCGCCGCCGCGACGCGCGTGGCCCTCGTCGTGGAGGATGCGGACTCCGTGATGCCGCAGCCGCTCGTGCACGCCGTCCTGGTCGACCTTCCGCCGATGGACATGTCGCTCCCCGATGGGGCAATCGATCCGGACAGCGAGCTGCCGGGTCGGCTCGGCCGCAACTCCGTGCTCGGCACGGGATGGCTGCCGCCCGACCCGCCGCCTGGACACGGTCCCCATCGGTACGCCTTCCAGGTCTTCGCCCTGGCGGGCGGCACGTCGCATCGCGGCGCACCGGGCCGGGAGGCCGTCGCGCGGGCGATCGCCCGTTACGGGATCGCGAGCGGATGCCTGATCGGTACCTACGAGCGCCCGGATGCGAGCGAACGACTCGGCGAGGGCGCCATGGCGGTGCGGGCGCCCGACTGACGCCCCCGGCGCGCAGGGCTGGGCTACAGCTGCGGCGGGGGCGCGGCCGGAGGCTCCTGGATCGGGGGCGGGATCTCCGTCGGGGGCGGCTCGTCGATCTCCGGTGGCGCCGGCTCCGGCTCCGTCGGGTCCGGCGGCGGGCCGGGCCGTGGTTCCCCGGGTACCTCCGGCGCCGGCTCCGGACGATGCATTCGCGCCGCAGGGCGCGGGCGCGCGCCGACGGCGTGCTGGTCCTGGTTCATCATCGGTTCCTCGACGGTGGTTGCGGTGACCGGAGCGCGCGCTCCTTTTCCAGGCCCGAGGGCGTCTCCGAATCGAGCCCGGCATGCGGGGATTCGGGCCGCTGCTTGCGCGAGCCGCCGTGCTGTATGAGCTCCTCGACGATCAGGTGCCCGTAGTACTGGGCTCGCTCGGCGCCGTGCCGATCGACGATGGCCGCGATGTCGTTGGCCTGGTCGTGGTCGCGCGCCTTGACGACCAGCCAGTTGTAGCCTTCCTCGGCCAGCACCCGATGGGCCTTGACCAGGTTGAGCTCCTGGCCGATGTTCGCCATGAACCCCGCCCGTTCGAGGTCATGGTCGATCTGGGCCCGCATCTCCTCGGCGGTATAGCGCGTCACCTCGGCCCCGAGCGACTCGAGCTCGCCGGCCACCGGCTCGAGCTCGACCTCCGGCGGTAGGGACACGACGACGTGGCCGACCGGCTTGAAGACGCCAAATGCGGTGGGTTCCCTGCTCTTGTCCATGTTGCACCTCCACGACCGATGGCGCGCTGCCGCGCATCTCGTGGGCGCTGCAAGAGCGGTGCCCAAGCCCCGCCGCCTTGCTCAGGGGTAGAGGCCACGCATGTCGCGCGCCTCCAGGATGCGGCTGCACGCGATGACGAAGGCCGCAGTGCGAAGCGGGATGTTGCGTTCCTGGGCCGCGCGCCACACCACCGCGAAGGCATCGCTCAGGATGCGATCGAGCCGGGCGTTGACCGCATCCTCGGTCCAGGCGAAGCTCGACGCATTCTGCACCCACTCGAAGTAGCTCACGATCACGCCGCCGGCGTTCGAGATGACGTCGGGGAGGACCAGGATGCCGCGATCGGCCAGGATGTCCTCGGCCTGCTCGGTGGTCGGACCGTTGGCGCCCTCGAGCACGACGCTCGCGCGGATGCGCCCGGCGTTGGCCGCGGTGATCTGGTTCGAGAGCGCCGCCGGCAGGAGCAGGTCGCAATCCACGCCCCAGAAGTCGTCCGAGGAGACGGGCGTCGCCCCCGGGAAGGCGTCGATGCGCTGGCCCGCGGCGAGGTGCGATGCGAGCGCCACGGGATCGATGCCCGCCTCGTCGACGATCGAGCCGCCGACGTCCTGCACGGCGACGATGCGCGCGCCCTGGGCGGCCAGCAGGCGCGCCGCGGTGCCGCCCACGTTCCCGAAGCCCTGCACCGCGACGCGCGTGCCGGCGATCTCCCGACCCATGCGCCGCAGCGCTTCCCGCGCGACGATCACGCAGCCTCGCCCAGTGGCTTCCCGTCGCCCGAGGCTGCCGCCCAGCGACACCGGCTTGCCGGTCACGACCCGCGGGGTGCTCGTGCCGACGTTCATCGAGTACGTGTCCATGATCCAGGCCATCACCCGCTCGTCGGTGTTGACATCCGGCGCCGGAATGTCCATTTCCGGGCCGATCATGAGCCCGATCTCGCTGGTGTATCGGCGGGTCACCCGCTCCAGCTCGGCGAGGCTGAAGGAGGAGGGGTCGATGCGCACCCCGCCCTTGGCGCCGCCGAACGGCACGTTGACCGCGGCGGTCTTGACCGTCATCCAGCCAGCGAGCGCCATCGTCTCCGCCAGCGTGACGTCGGGATGGAAGCGCAGGCCCCCCTTGCCGGGGCCGCGCGAGACGTTGTGATGCACCCGGTAGCCCTCGAAATGCACGATGCTGCCGTCGTCGCGCCGCAGGGGCACGTCCACCACGATGAACCGCTTCGGGCGGCGCAGCGTATCCGCCCACCGGGCCAGCGACCCGATGTGGGGGAGCACGCGATCGACCTGCGCGAGGAAGGTATCCCAGGGGCCGGTATCGGCATCGGGGATGTACGAGGGCACGCGCGGCGTGGGAACCGCGCGCGGCTGGCGAACGGGCCGGGTATCGGCCATTGGCGGCCTCCATGAGGTAGGGTCCAGGGATGCCGGCGGTCGCCGCGGCGGCGCGCGCCACCGGGCACGGGTCTTGCGTCAGCCTCCCGGCAAAGCGGGCGGCGACCGCCACCCGATTCTCTCATCGCCTCGAACAAGGAGCCAGCCGATGACACGGCGCGTCTGCGACGTGATGACCAGCGGCGTGATCACGATCGGACCCCGCGCACCCCTGCGCGAGGCCGCGCGCGTGATGAAGGATCTCAACGTCGGTTCGCTGCCGGTCTGCGAGGGTGAGCGCCTGGTAGGCGTCGTCACCGATCGCGACATCACCATACGCGCCGTATCCAGCGCACTGGACGCCATGTCCACGCCGGTGGCCGAGATCATGACGGTTGCGCCCAAGTACTGCTTCGACACCGATCCCATCGAGCGCGCGTCGGCGCTCATGCAGCAGCTGCAGATTCGTCGCCTGCCGGTGATCGATGCGGACAACAAGCTGGCGGGCATCGTGACGCTGGGCGACATCGCCGTGCGCGGTGGTCGGGAGAATGCCTCCCGTGCGCTCGCCTCGATATCGACCCCGGCCGAACCGCATCGCCCGCCCGGGCTTTCGCCGCTCGAACGCACGAACCGGCTGGCCATGCCCGTGGCCTGGGGACTCGGCCAGGCGGGCGGCGGAATCTAGCGGCCTAGGGCCCCATCATCTTCGCCGGCAGCCAGGTGGCGATGCCCGGGAAGATGCTGATGATGATGATCGCCAGCACCATGCAGCCCATGAAGGGAAGCGCTCCCCTCAGGATGACCGGCAGGCGTACGTCCGGCGTGATCGCGTTGATGACGAACAGGTTAAGGCCCACCGGGGGCGTGATGAGGCCGAGTTCCATGTTGATGGTCAGGATGACGCCGAACCAGATCGGGTCGAAGCCGACGGCCTCGATCACGGGCATCAGGATCGGCGTCGTCATCAGGATGATCGCGGCCGGCGGCAGGAAGCAGCCGGCGACCAGCAGCATGATGTTGATCGCCAGCATGATGACCCAGCGGTTGACATCCAGCGCGGCGATCGATTCCGCCACCGTCTGGGTGACGAGCAGCGACGACATCATGTAGCCGAACAGGATGGAGGTGCCGATGATGAGCAGCAGCATCCCGGATTCGCGCAGGCCGTCGCGCACGATCGCCCACAGGTCCCTCGGCTTCCAGACGCGATAGATCACGATCACCATGGCGAGACAGAGCGCCGCGCCGACGCCGGAGGCTTCCGAGGGCGTCGCGATGCCGCCATAGAGCGCGTAGACCACGCCGACGATGACCGCGATGAACGGAAGGACCCGCGGCATGAGCTCGAACTTTTCGCGCAGCGAGTAGATCCGGTCCGAATCGACCAGCTTCGTGCCGCGCTTCCAGCTGAGGAAAAGCGCCCAGAGCGAGAACAGCCCGACCAGCAGCAGGCCGGGGAACACGCCCGCGATGAACAGGCGTCCGATGGATGTCTCGGACGCGATCCCGTACAGGATCATCGTAATGCTCGGCGGGATCAGGATGCCCAGCGTGCCGCCTGCGGCGATCGCGCCGGTGGCGAGGTCGGCGTCGTAGCCGCGGCGGCGCATCTCGGGAATGCCCATCTTGCCGATCGCGGCGCAGGTCGCGGGCGACGAGCCGGTCAGCGCCGAGAACAGGGCACATGCGCCGATGTTGCTGATCACGAGCGAACCGGGCACCCGGTGCAGCCAGCGCGAGAGCACCTCGTAGAGATCGCTGCCCGCGCGCGAGGACGCCACCGCCGCGCCCATCAGGACGAACATCGGCAGCGACACGAGCGTGAAGTCGTCCAGCCCCGCGAAGATGGTATCGACCATGTAATGGACGCTGCCCCAGCCGTCGAAGACCACCATGAACAGCAGCGCCACGGCGCCGAGTCCGAAGGCGATCGGCAGGCCCGTGGCCAGCACCAGCAACGTTGCGACGAGCACGAGAAGACCGATGAGGACCGGGCTCACTCCGACAGGCCCTCCATGCCGAAGGGCGGCAGCCTGTTGGCGAGCACCTGGACGATGTCGGCGAATATCTGGAGGCACAGCAGGGCGAGCCCGACCGGCACCGACAGGTAGGG
>Ga0079224_100016341_pt1 | contig 10426 bp, 8 predicted proteins | sample Stecom2015_FD_80414 | JGI IMG/M metagenome (GOLD analysis project Ga0079224, IMG submission 80414) | Agricultural soil microbial communities from Utah to study Nitrogen management - Steer compost 2015 | ecosystem: Environmental > Terrestrial > Soil > Agricultural land | place: USA: Utah...
CCTTTTGTACCCGAGGCCGGAATCGAACCGGCACGTCCTTGCGAACACAGGATTTTGAATCCAGCGCGTCTACCAGTTCCGCCACTCGGGCTGGTAAATGGACGGCAAATATAGAATGTTTTTTTATTTAATTCCAAATTAAATTTGGATTTCTAATCCGTCATAAGCTAAAAATCGATTTTCAGGTAATTCTTCCTGTACTTCTTTATGAAAACCAAGCGTCAGACTGATATGTGTGAAATATGCCTTTTTTGCTTTCACTTGCTCAGAAATTTCAAGGGCTTGTTCCAGCGTGAAATGCGAATAGTGTTTTTCCTTTTTGCGCAAAGCATTTAAAACCAGCACTTCTACGTTTTGGATGGCTGCCATGGTTTTTTCATTCAAGGCACTTGCATCTGTGATATAAGCAAATTTTTCATCGACCAAATAGCCGATAATCGGCAAATTTCCATGCAGAATTTCCAAGGGTTCGATTTGAAATCCGGCCACTTCAAACGGGTCATTCTCTACAAAATGTAAATTTAAACTGGGTGCTCCCGGATACTTTTCTTCTGCAAAAACATAAGGAAAGCGTATTTTAATTTCATCGAGTGTTCGTTTCAATCCGTAAACATCCATGGATTTTCCTGCGAAATGACTATAGGAACGCGTATCGTCAATGCCCAAAACATGGTCGTTATGTTCGTGTGTAAACAATATGGCTTCCAGCGTACGGGCGTTGGCGCGTAGCATTTGTTGTCTGAAATCGGGGCCGCAATCGATGACGATGTTCTGGCCGTTTTTTGTCATTAAAACCGATGAGCGCAGGCGTTTATCTTTGGGGTCTGTGGAAAAGTTTACCGGATGGTCACTTCCTATTACTGGAATGCCTTGCGATGTCCCGGTTCCCAAAAACTGAATTTTTAGCATTGAATTCGGTTTAATTGTGGTAAATTTACACCATAAAAATAAAAATGAAAATATGAGTTTTGACCAGGTTTTGTCGGCCAAACAAAAAGCCTTAGAAATTAACTTAGACCCAAATATTTACGGAACCTTCGCTGAAATCGGAGCCGGACAGGAAACAGTTCGGTTTTTTTACAGAGCCGGAGGAGCTTCCGGGACGTTGGCAAAAGCCATGAGTGCCTATGATAAAGATTTTTCCGATGCCATTTACGGAAAGGAAGAAGACGGCCGGTATGTAACGGAAGAGCGTTTGAAAAAAATGTTGGATCATGAAATGGAGTTAATCGAACAAAGACTTAATCATGAAACCCATAAAGACAAACTTTTTTTCACCTATGCCAATACTGTTACAACCATAGATTTCACCAAAACTTACAAAGGTCATGGTTGGGTTGGGATTCGTTTCCGAAATGACCCCCATCAAAAAGAATACAACGAAATCATATTCCATGTTCGATTTAAGGAAACCAACGCCCAACTCCAACAAGAGACGCTGGGTATGATGGGTGTGAATCTTATTTATGGAGCTTATTTTTATAATGATAATCCGCGCCGGTTGTTGCGTTCGTTATATGACGGACTGGACAAAGACCAAGTGGAAATCGATATGGTCAACTTCAGTGGACCGCGTTTTGCCTATGTGGATAATCGTCTGATGAGTTTGCAGTTGGTTAAAAACGGTATGACAGATGCCGTGATTTTTGGACCAAACGGGAAAAACTTTTTGCCGGCAGCCATTTTGTACAAGAAAAATATTTTTGCGATGCGCGGAAGTTTTCGTCCGGTGACGCACGTAAATATAGATATGCTGCAATCAAGTCTGGAAATGTTTATGGATCAGGATGAGGTGGAAGAAGATAATACAGAAATTCTGTTTGAAATCACCTTGAGTAATCTTTCTTCAGATGGTGAAATCGATGAGCGTGACTTTTTGGATCGTGCAGACATCATAGGAAGTCTGGGGTATAATGTGATCATTTCCAATTTTTCAGAATATTATAAACTCGTCCATTATTTTACCGAATTTACTCGAAATACAACCCAAATTGGTTTGGGAATGGGTGTGAATAATTTATTGGAGGTATTTAATCCGAATTATTATGAAAATCTGCCGGGTGGAATCATGGAAGCATTTGGAAAATTATTCAAGAAAAATGTCATGGTTTATCTCTATCCTTATCAAAACAGAGAAACCAATCAATTGTTAAATGCCGAGAATTTGAAAGTAAATGAAAACCTGAAAGAACTTTACAAATTCTTTAAATTTAACCAAAGAATTAAGGACATAGAAAACTATAATCCTTCTTATCTGGATATTTATTCGAGAAAAATTCTGGAGCAAATCGGCAAAGGAGAAGAAGGATGGGAAAATCAAGTTCCGGAAGGCGTGGCAGAAATGATTAAGGAAAGAGGGATGTTTGGGTACACCAATACCTATGCTTTAAACTGACTGACGGAAGAATTTTTTGTATAAAATAAAAACTCTTTCCTTCCATGGAAGGAGTTTTTTTATGGATGGTCGGAAACCTTTTTCCGAAGATTCTGAAAAGATTTAGATATTTGTAAAAATTAAAAGATGGTCTGGGAAATATTTTTAGGAGTTGTTATCATTTTATTGGCACTGGATTTAGGTGTTTTTAACCGCAAGGCCCATATTATTTCCCATAAAGAAGCTGCCAAATGGACGACATTTTGGGTGGCGTTGGCCATGCTTTTTTCCGGAGGTATATACTGGATTTATGCAAACGGTTATGTGGATAATCCGCTTCATTACACACCTCAAACCGCTTTCTCCAAATATTTGCAAGGGTATTTACTGGAATTATCGCTCTCGGTTGATAATATTTTTGTCATTGCGGTCATTTTTCGTTCGTTCAGCATTCCTCAGAAATATCAGCACAGAGTATTGTTTTGGGGGATTATAGGTGCGATTGTATTTAGGGCATTGATGATTTTTTTCGGAATTTGGTTGATTAACAAAATTGACTGGATTACCTATTTGTTTGGGGCATTTTTAATTTATACGGCCTTCAACATGGTCACTTCAAAGGAAGAAACGGAATTTAACCCTAAACAAAGCCGTATTTTTAAATGGGTGCGAAAAGTAATGCCGGTTACCAAAGGAATTCAGGGACAAAAGTTATTTGTCAAGAAAATGGGAGTTTGGGCTGCGACACCGTTGTTTCTTGCTTTGATCATCATAGAGTTTACAGATGTATTGTTTGCATTGGACAGCATTCCGGCGATATTGGCGATAACAGAAGATCCGTTTATCGTGTTTTCATCCAACATCATGGCGATATTGGGATTGCGTTCCATGTATTTCTTTTTGGCCAATATCATTGACAAATTTTCTTATTTAAAATACAGTCTGGCAGTCATCCTAGTATATGTAGGTGTGAAAATGATCTTGCACCATTATTTAAAAGAGAATCAATTGGAGATACCGGAATGGTTATCTTTTGGGATAATTATTCTGTCGATCGGAGGTGGGATTTTATGTTCGCTTTACAGAAATAAACAGGAAAAAATTGTTAAAAACGAAAATTCTTAAAAAACTTATTGAAAAAATGTGAATTTTTCGTTAAAATTGAACTACTTTTAAAATCGCAAATTAACACAGGTATTTAAAATAATTATTTTACTTATGAGAAAAACTTTACTCGTAATTTTTTTCCTTCAATTTTTGGTTTTTAGTTCAGCGCAGAGCATCATCGTAAATGGTGCATCTGATGCGGAATCAGGTTTTGGAGCAGAACAATTACTTACAGATGTATTACTGGACGGAGGGCTGTGTTCGTCTACTTCCAATTTCCAATTAGACGATAATCCCCAAGCCCAATTCCCAAGTGGAAATAGAAGTTGGGGTTTTTTCAAAAAAGGAAGTTCTGATTTTCCTTTTGAAAGAGGAATCATTTTAACATCAGGTTTTGCCGTAAATGCTCAAGGCCCTGACACAGGGGTTGTCTCAGATGGAGACATGAATGTTTGGCTTGGCGATCCTGACGCAAATGTTTTGGTGGGAGGAAGTACATCAAGTTATAACGTAACCGTATTTGAATTTGATTTTGTTTCTCAGGGAAATGAAATTTCTTTTAACTATATTTTTGCTTCCGAAGAATATCCTGATTACGCTTGTAACTCTGCTTACAATGACGTTTTTGGGTTTATCATCAGCGGCCCCGGAATTGTAAATGACCCGGGATTGAGTGGGAAAAACATCGCATTATTGCCAAACGGCGAATATGTGACCATTAACAATGTGAATGACCAGGGGTGTGGAGATGATACCTTTTATGTAGCAGGTCCGTTTACCTCTATCCAACATGGAGGGCGTACCATTCCATTAACAGCCTATTCAGAGGTAACACCTGGAGAAACTTACCACATCAGATTATTGGTAGCGGATGCCGGAGATGGCTCGTTTGATTCTGCCGTATTTTTGGAAGCTGGATCTTTTAATTTGGGATCTACCATCGTAGATGAAAATGGAATCGATATAGGAGATAACCTCACTGTATGTGGTCAGGACGAATATACACTGCATGTAAATGTGGATGATCCGGAAGTAGAATTGCAATGGTATAAAAATGATGAAATCATCGAGGGTGCCACTACTAATTCATTGGTTATAAATGAATCAGCCACTTATAAAATTGAAGTAATCAGTGGAGATTGTTCCGCTTCAGATGAGGTTCAGGTCGAATTTGGAGATTTGCAAACCAACGGAACCAATTTCTATATGGAATTGACAGATGATAACAATGACGGAACGGAGATATTTAATTTGACGCTGGTTGAACCTCAGATTGTAGACAATCCGGCTGATTATACATTTGGGTATTTCTTGACTCAAAATGATGCGGATAACAATACCAATCCGATTGCCACTCCAACGGCACATCCGGGACAGCACGGAGACATTATTTATGTACGTGTTGAAAACGCAGATGGTTGTTATGCCGTAGTAAACCTCAATTTGAGACTGGAAGTGAATGACAATCCATGTGATTTCATACCGGTTTGTTCAAATGAAACTTTCTCAGGAGATGCTCCTGACGGAAACCCTGCCGGTACAATTGTTTCCGAATGTCAGGTTTTGGAAAGTGATGACGTGACTTGGTATTATGTTCAGATAGAATCAGGAACCACATTTACCTTTACTATCTCGCCTGAAGAAAGTGATGACTATGACTTTGCGGCTTGGTTAAATCCGGATATGTCAGATTGTACTGATTTAGGAGTAGCAGACAGAGCTTCGTATGCAGCACCTTTTGGAGTTTATCCAACAGGTTTGATGTTGGATGAGACAGATGAGTGCGAAACTGCCGGTGGAGGTGGAATGGTGAATGGCTTTGTAAGGCATTTTGATGTTCAACCGGGCGATATCATCGTAATTGCGGTAGATAAATTTTCGGATGATGCACCAGGCTTTGAATTGTCATTTGGGGGAGATGCCATTTTGGATTGTACCATCTTAGGTGAATTGGATTATGCAGAATGTGACAATGACGGTGATGGACAAGTTCAATTTGATTTGGCTCAAATCGCCGATGATATCACTGCAGGTGATCCATTGTTGACCGTTACTTATTATGAAACTGAAGAAGATGCAACGAACGATACAGGTTTGAACACCATCCCAACTGCACCTTATACAGTTACAACTGCCACTTCGCCGGATATCATCTATGCACAAGTAAAAGACGATACAGGTGAAGTTGAAGAAGTTTTGACTTTGACTTTAACCATTAGCGAAGGAGTTACAGGCGCAGAAAACGCTTCTTACTTTGCATGTGATTTAGGAGAGGACGGAACTGAAACGGTAGATTTAACCGGAATGAATGTAATTGCCAATCCGGAAAATTATACCATTCGTTATTATGAAGACGAGCAAGCAGCCATCGACGGCGACGCTACTTTTATTCCTAATCCAACTACATACGTAACCGGAACGGCGACTATTTATGTAAGAATTGAAAACGAAAACGGATGTTTTGTAATCGTTGAAATCAACATAGAAATCGGTGATTTAACTGTGGATTTAGGAGATGGATTCTCCATGTGTGAAGGTGAATTTGAACTAACGGCCAGTGGAGATTTCTCAGGCTTTACAAATGTTACTTATACATGGACGTTAAACGGAGGTGTAATCGAAGGAGCCACTACTCAGACCATCACGATTTCAGAACCGGGAACTTACGGCGTAACCGTAAATACCGATGAAGGATGTTCCGGATCTGATACCGTAACCGTAACTCCGGGTGAAGCCCCAACCATCACAAATGTAATCGTTGGACCGGATTATGTAATCATCGAAGCAACCGGAGGTGTAACACCTTATCAATATTCAATTACCGGATATGTATGGCAGGACAGCAACCAGTTCAATAATTTACAACCGGGAATTCATACCATATACGTTAGATCTGCAGAAGGATGTATAGTATCTCAACAATTTGCGGTATTCTTCATTCCTACGATGTTCACACCAAATGGTGACGGAATCAACGATACATGGAACATTCCGGGATTGGAAATCTATCCGGGATCAAATGTGACGATTTACGATAGAAACGGAAGGTTGGTACACCAAGCTAATCTGGAGTCCAATGTGATTTGGGACGGATTCTTTGTGAACGGTCAAAAAGCACCGACTCAGGATTATTGGTATGTAATAAACGTTTCAGATGGACGCCAGTTTACCGGTCATATTACTGTGAAAAGTAGAGGTGAGAAACAATAAAAAAAGAAATGATGAAAAAACAAAATATAATCTTAACATTCGCAATTGGTTTAATCTCCATTTGCACCTATGCACAATCAAGTTTACCCTTTGATGAGCAGTATTTTATAATGGATAAATTTCTCGTCAATCCTTCTTTTACCGGTGCAACTGACGATATCGTATTCAAAGCTTCTCATAGAAGACAATGGGACAATATGCCTGACGGACCCGTGACTACCATTGCCAGCGCGCATGCTAACATCGTGGATCGTGTCGGTTTAGGAGTTTATTTTTTAAACGACCATAACGGAAATACCAAAACCAATAGTTTCAATCTTTCAGCCGCTTATCACATTCCGATTGGAGATGGAAACAAAAAGAATCCGGAACAAAAAAACCAATTCTCTTTTGGTACTTCCCTCAGTTTTGCAGGTATGCATTTCACTGGTATAACGGAAAACCCGAACGACCCGGTTTATAACGACATGGAAACACGTGTTTATGTTCCTTATATCAACTTTGGAGCTTCTGCAACTTACCAAGGTTGGATGCTTGGTTTGTCGGTTTTGGATATTCCATTGAGTTATAATGATCCAATTGTAAACCAGTATGAGCCAAGTCCTATTTTTTATTATGGAATGTTAGGTAAAACCATCAATGCTTCTTCTCAAATTGAAATCGAACCGATGGTAGCTTACCGTTCCAATTTTGATGAAGACAGCCGTTTGGATGCCAATTTACGTGCAAAAGCCAAATTTGAAGACAATGCAGTATGGTTGGGTGCCAACTATCGCATGGATTTCTTCAACGGTGAAAGCCAATCTTTGAGTATTTCACCTATGTTGGGAGCAGAAATTGGCAGATTAAATCTTGCCTTTGCCTATAACATAGGCTTGAGTGATATAGCTTTTGACGGAAGCAACGGATTTACAGCCGTATTGGGTTATGATTTGGAAAACTTTTTTAAACCGGCTCCCGAAACAGAAGATTAATCATTTATCTTATAAGTAATTTAAAGGACAGCAATGCTGTCCTTTTTTTGTGCCATTCTCTCCTCAATACTCATTCTAAAATTGTAATTTTGGAAGATGTTTCTTCAGACCATTACCCTTAGAAATTTTAAAAACTTCAGTGAATCTGCATTTGAATTTTCACCCAAAATAAATGCGTTTGTAGGGAGAAACGGCGTAGGAAAAACCAACTTGTTGGATGCCGTTCACTATCTGGCATTGACCAAAAGTTATTTGAATTTTTCCGATGTTCTGAACATAAATTTCGAAGAAGATTTTTTTTCAATTGAAGGAAATTTTAAAAAAAATAATCAGGAAGAAGTAGTTTTTTGTGGTGTTCAAAAAGAAAAAGGGAAAATTTTGAAACGAAACGCCAAACAATATGAAAGAATTTCTGATCATATCGGCCTCTTTCCGGTCGTGATGATTTCGCCTTATGATCTCGATTTAATCAAAGAAGGAAGTGAGGTGCGGAGGAAATTTATGGACAATATTATTTCTCAATCCAATAAAGAATATCTACAATCTTTAATGCGCTATCACCGCGTGCTGAATCAACGTAATTCCTTGTTGAAATATTTTTTTCATAACCAAACCTTTGACAAGGTGTCATTGGAAATTTATGATGAAGAATTGATCGAATTGGGAAAATACATTTTTGAGCAGCGTAAAAAATTCATTGTTGAATTCCTACCCATTTTCTCTCATTATTATCAAATTCTTTCTCAAGGAAACGAATCGGTTCAAATTCGTTATGAATCAGATTTGGAAGAAACGCCGTTGGATATTTTGTTAAAAGATAATTTGGCAAAAGACCGGGTGGCGCAGTTCACGACAAAGGGAATTCATAAAGACGATTTGAAATTTACATTGATCAATTATCCGGTTAAAAAATTTGGATCACAAGGCCAACAAAAATCCTACCTGATTTCCCTCAAACTAGCTCAGTTTGAATTGATGAAAAATTATCTGAAGACGACACCACTTTTGTTGTTGGATGATATTTTTGATAAATTAGATGAAATAAGAGTGGAACAATTGATCAAATTGGTCAATGAAGAAAAATTCGGACAAATTTTTATTTCTGACACCCATCCGGAACGTACAGAAAATGTGGTTCAGCAAATCAATTCAGAAAGTAAAATTTTTCGGTTGTGAGAAAGGATAACAAACAGACATTAGGCGAAGCCATTCGAGATTTGATTTCAGATTTAGGGATGGAAGAAAAATTATATGCTGTTCAGATTGAAGAACTTTTTACGGACATGATGAAAGGTGTGGTGATGAAATACGTTCAGAAAATTTATGTGGCAGATCGGGTTTTATTTGTCAAAATGAGTTCACCCGAACTGAAAAATGAATTGCAATATGGAAAAGGAAAAATCATTTCCCATATAAATGAAGGAATGGGCAAAGATTATCTGGAAGATATAAAATTTTTATAATGCCTCTTATTCTAAATTCTCATTACAGAGCACCTTCCGTTTTTTATAAAAACCCGCATATTTCGACTATTTATATAGGTCGTTTTAAAAAAACAACTCCACCTGCTTATGAGTCCGAGCGACTGGAATTAAGTGACGGCGATTTTCTGGATATTGATTTTCAATTAAAGAGCAAGGACAAAGCCGTAGTGCTTTGTCATGGTTTGGAAGGGGCTTCCAATCGGACCTATAACAATACGAGTGCTCATTATTTTTTGGAACGGGATTTTTCCGTTTTTGCATGGAATAATCGCAGTTGTAGCGGGGAATTGAACCGGCTTCCCAAACTTTATCATCATGGCGCAATCGATGATGTTGAAGAAGTAATCCATTTTGTTCTGAAAAAAGGATTTAAGGAAATCTATTTATTGGGCTTTTCTATGGGTGGAGCACAAATCATGAATTATTTAGGAGCAAAAAAGATAGATACCCGCATCAAATCGGCAGTAGCGGTTTCGACTCCGATTCAATTAAAATCCAGTGCAGAAACGCTTAAAAAGGGATTTAACAGGGTTTATCTCAAAAATTTCACCCATAAAATTTCGAAAAAATTAGCCTCAAAATCGGAACAGTTTCCGGAAGCATTGGATTGGACTCGTCTGAAATCGATTAAGACTTTTGACGAAATTGACGAATATTCCACCGCTCCTATACATGGGTTTAAAAACGGGGAAGATTATTATGAAAAAGCTTCGCCTGGATTTGTGATGGAAAAAATTCAAATTCCGACTCTGATTTTAAATGCGCTGGATGATCCGTTTCTGGGACAGGAATGTTATCCGGTTTCCTTTGCCAAAGAGCACGAATTTGTGTATCTGGAAATGCCCGAACATGGAGGACACTGTGCTTTTCCCATGAAAAATTCCCCTTTTTCCTTTTCTGAAATCCGTGCTATGGAATTTTTTTCGTTGCACAAATAAAAAAGCCATAGGTATATAAAATACGGCTATGGCTCTACTTGGGTTAATTATAGATAGGTTAATTGATGGCCCCATCAGGTGCCGGTGTCGTTCCAGATGTGTTTCCACCCATGTTCTCAGCTCTGGTTGTATTTGTTCTTGTCAAAAATCCATTGTAATAAACAGATACGTTTAAGTAAATATCTACCTGGTGCTCAAATTCACGGTTGTTGTTCAAATCAAATTTTAAATGCCAGGTTCCGTTTTGTACAAATGCTCTGGCTGAATACAATGGAAAATGACTTTCACTTCCTCCTACAAAAATGGAGGTTCCACCGTCTTCTGTTAAAACAAAAAATC
>Ga0079224_100016342_pt1 | contig 10425 bp, 9 predicted proteins | sample Stecom2015_FD_80414 | JGI IMG/M metagenome (GOLD analysis project Ga0079224, IMG submission 80414) | Agricultural soil microbial communities from Utah to study Nitrogen management - Steer compost 2015 | ecosystem: Environmental > Terrestrial > Soil > Agricultural land | place: USA: Utah...
CCAAAGGATAAACATCCTGGTTCGATGTATTTCGGTGGTGTATATGGCTTCCTTTCACCAAGCGAAATGGCAACTTTGGGGCCAAATGAGTGGAATAAGTACGAAATAACACTACGTGGGCGTATGGTGACGATTGTGGCGAATGGCAAAACTATCATCAGCAATCAAGAGATTCCAGGTATTACTGGAGGAGCATTGGATAGTAAAGAAGGTGAGCCGGGACCGATTTATCTGCAAGGCGACCATACGGGCGTAGAGTTTAGGAAAATTACGGTGATTCCGGGAAAATAACAAGCTTTTTTGGTGATAGGTACTGGTCTTTTTAATAGATGGCCTTTAAGTTTCACAGAAGCGAAGCTTGTTCTTGAAAATTTGCATATGTGTTTTGTTAAAAATGCATATGCAATTTATACAAAACGCATATGCATTTTATCTAAATTGCATATGCGTTTTTTTATAAAGTATAAGTTATTTATTTGTAATGACTTATACTTTTAATAAAATCAGACGTTAATTCCCAAAATTCACCTTGTGTAAGCCTGAAACAGAACCACCCGAAGTTACTTTGAATAGTTCGGAAGCTGAATTCGTGGAGGCGTCATATTCGTAATAGCCGTTTCGGCTACCGTCTTTTGTGTTGACGCGTAATAATATCTTGTTGTCAATTTCGATGGCACAAAACGCGGCACCGGGATTCGTTACGGCAGGTATACCACTGATTTTTGTTTTTTCTCCGGAAGCAATGTCGATACGGTAAAACTCCCAAACATCTTCGAAGTTAATGTTACCATTTGGTCCCCCCGTCAATGGCGCATTGGGGATAACGGTGATGATTTTTTCATCTTTCGCAAATACGGAAACGAATTTTCCACCTTCCATGATATCGTCCATGTTTAGGCTCCATTCGGCGTCAATATCTGTTTCGTTGGCTTTGATGCGCACGATTTTTGATTTTCCGCCGGTTGCCGAACGCCCTTGTGTAACGATATAAAGATCACCGTTGGTATCAAAATCGTACATGTTATTGTCATTGATATAAGCGATAGAACCGGTATCTTCAATTTTGATGGTTTTTTCATGTTCGCCAGTAGCAATATCAATAACGGCTATATAGACATCTGGAAAGAAATCATCCCAGAAACCTTTTTGGGTACCGTTTGTGGTCGCATAGGTAATATTGGCAAATAACTTTCCGCCTTTTACGGCCAGGAATTTCTGACCGATGGCACGGTATAAAATTTCTGCTTCATCTGCACCACGTTGGTTAACAACATCTGCCAAATCAATGTCTCCAGTTCTGGACATGGTTGTGGGGTTAAATATCTGGATTTTTAAAGGGGCGGCACCATCCCAATAATAACCTTTCGTTTCGTCTACGATAACAAAATTACCAGTTCCATTGGTGGTATTGTCTCCAGCAATAAATTGCCCCGGTGTGATGTCGCCGTTGGCGTTTACTTCTAAGCGCTCGATCCCTGAGGCATTAGCATCGGTACTGAACATTTTAAATAACCAGTTACCGTAGGGACGCCAGCCGCCAAACCCCATTCCTTGTAGGCTCGTGCTTCCGTTGTTCACAATATCCCCGGATGGTAATTCATCAAATGCGGTCGCAAACCCCGGCTTGTCCAATTCATTACTGCTCATCGTGATCAATACGTATTTGCTGCCTTGCTCATTATCGGGATTCGGTTCCGGACCATCGTTGTCACTACATCCCACAAAAAGCACGCTCATCGCTAACGCTAATAATCCTGTTTTTAATGTTAAAGTTTTCATTTTTATTTATGATTAATGTATATACAATTGTTGTTAGGAATGACTACACTCCTTTTGATAAGGTATAGCTTAATTTCAAATGGAAGCTTCTGCCGGGGCGTTGTATCCGATAATAGTCATATAGCTCTTTACCGAGCATATTCCGTACTTCCGCACCTATGTTGGCGTTGCCCGACGGCAATTTATAGGTGAAACCGGCATTCAATAGGTGCTGATTCGGGATGCGGAGATTGGAATTGATATTCGCTTGTCCAGCTAATCCTAAAAATCCACCGGGCTCTAAATCCTTCCGTATCGTTTCCAGATAGAATTCTCGAAGAAAATTATAGTTTACAAATACCTTTAAATTATCTTCATGGGCGAAAACTGCATCATAATCGGATTGTATTCCGGCATTGGCGAAGAAATAGGGCGTATTTCGTAAACGGGCATCGTTTTTCCATTGATTGGTTTCATCGGTGATGCCAAATAGCCTGAGATTTTGCCAAGTAGCATTTCCACTTAGGGTATAATGCTTCGCAAAACGATAGTTTATATCCAGATCAAAGCCAAATCCTTTGACGTTTTCCTGATTTTGGTATTGTGCATTGGGAGCTTGGATGGGTACTAATAAAATAAGTCCTTTTGTATGGCGATAGAACCCATTGGCTTCGAGCGTAAAACGACCTCCAAAAGTCTGTTGATAACCTAGACTTGCATTAAAACTTTTTTCGGGATTCAGCTCAAAGTTGGGCACAACAAAAATATTATTGCCAAATAGTTCTTCTCTTTCGGGAAGACGATAAGTATATTCTAAAGACCCTCGGATAAATGCACTTGGTGTTAACCGATATCGTAATGCTTCGGCGACGCCCCAATAATGACCGGATAACTGACGTTTATCGGTTTCTGTGACGTCGGTTGAAAACCAGGTGTTTTGGATGCCGGATGCACGATACCGGTAAAACTTACCCATCAATTGGTTGTGCAGTTTTTCATCCATCCAGTACTTATCCAAAGATAGCCCCAATACCTGTTTTTGGTAAGTCGATACGAACGACAGAACGTCAATATCGGTGCCGGCTAACCGTTGACCATAAGGATCTTCTCCGTCTCTTTTTGCATCCGTGAATACGTAGTTGAGACCTATGTTCGTCGTCGGATTAATTTGATAGGCTATATTCGTTCGTAGCACCGCTTGGCGCTCGTGAATTTTCGAAAGCGAGGGTAAACGGCTTTCTCCGGGCGTGGTTTTTGGTGTGAACTCACCATACCAATCATAGCGCCCCATCAAGGTGTCGATGCGACGGGTCTGCAAATTGTTATACGACGCAAATTGGTCTATAGAAAGTTTGCCACCCAGCAACTTTTTCTTATAACGCAGACTAGGTGCCAGGGTTTGTTGTTTGCCGAGAACCGCACCATAGGCATCGGTCATCAGCGCTGGATGTTGTTGTTCTCTTTCCAGTGCAAATGCCGCTAGGCTGAAACGAAGTTCGTCCGCCCAGTTTCGGTTTTGAATATGAACATATGCCTCACCATAGTAATTTTGAAAGGCGTTATGAAATAGACGCATACGCATGGGTTCGAGGTTGGCGGTGGCGGGATTACGGACACCTACCAGCGCTTGGTAATCGTTGTCCGAATAATTGAAGAAAAGTTCGGTACCATACGACCATTTTTGATTTTTCGTTTCGTGTGCGGTCGTCACACCTACACGATGCGTGTTGAAGGAACCTATTTCATAAAACGCGTGCATGTGTGACCCGATTCTTCTTGCTGTAACCAGGTTGACTGCTCCCCCTAGCGCATCCGCCCCTAATGAAACAGGCAACACACCTTTATACACTTCTATCCGCTCTAATGCTTCCAGTGGTAAACTGGCAATATGATAGCCCTCGCCCATATAGTCCAACGGAATCCCGTCTTTAAAGTATTTGATCGCTTTACCTTGAAACCCATTGATCGATATTTCCGGCCTACTGCCCAGCCCGCCATTCTGTCGGATGCGTACGCCGGTGCTCCTATTCATTAAATCGGTTAGGGTGGTGGCTTGCGTAGAAACCGCACGTGTGTCGACAACAACAGCGCGCACGGTTTGCTCCCTTACCTGTTGTGTTTCTGATTTACCGACCACCGTAACTTCCTGCAAAACCTTTTCATCGGACGATAGGCGGATTTGCAAAACCAGATTTTCGTCAGCCTCCTTGATGACGGTATCTTGAAAAGTCCGGTATCCGATGGCAGACACGGTGAGCAAATGCTTTCCGATAGCTATGTTTTTAAGATTAAAATAACCGTTGGATAGTGTCGTTGTACCCTGGTCTCCCACCTGTACGGTCGCGTCCCCAAGCGGAACCCCGTCTTCGTTGTGTACATAACCTGTTGCTAAATCGACCGTTGTCTGTGCGAATACAAACCGGGCCATCACAAGCCATACCAATAGTATGTATATTTTATAGCGCATGGATTATTCTCTCTGATAACGCTGCAAATATAAGGTTATTTAGATTAATTATAAATATATCTTGCTATTTGTTTAGAATCTATCTAAATTAGCGGCGGTATTCTTATGGAAATTAATACCGAGCATGAAGATTTGTGTATGTCAAAAAAAACATTTACCGTCGTTGTCCACGTCCTTAATAATAGCAGCAGTTTTACCGGAGAACCGTGTTATTTAGCCTGTGGTGCAAACAATTGGCAAGCTGATGGTCATTGTATAGGGGTGATACCACCAAAAGGTAAAAGAGTGAGCGGGGTTTTACATGATGTAGAAGAGGGAGAATTGGAATTTAAAATTACACGAGGAAGTTGGGATACGCTAAGTAGTAGTGTGAAGGGAGAACTTCTCGGGCCTTACCGGATCGACGTCCGGGAGGATATGGAAATGGAAATCCATGTCGATGCCTGGAGAGATGAATTTCCTTCATCTACGGCTAGCCCACAAGTGCAGGTGTTGGCGGATAAATTCTATTTCCCCAATTTGGATACACACCGTCGGATATGGATTTATTTACCAAAAGACTATTCCTATTCGAATCAACATTACCCCGTTTTATATATGCACGATGGGCAACATCTTTTTGATGAGGCGACGTCTCTGGGGCGGACTGGGCCGGTCGAATGGAAGGTAGATGAGACCATTGATGCGGCCAATCGACAGGCGATTGTGATTGGTATAGAACATCCGGCAGAAATAGTGGATAGAGCGCGGGAGTTTTTACTCTTCCCATTTGGGGAGGTGATGGAACCTGCAGGACACCTGTATCTGCACGATATTGTGGAGGTACTGAAACCGTATGTGGATCGACATTATAGAACTTTATCGGATAAGAAACATACGGGGATGGTTGGTAGTTCCTTTGGCGGGTTACTCACGCTCTATGCCGGAGCGCTCCATGCTAATGTATTTGGTACGCTTGGCGTGTTTTCTCCGTCGATCTGGACAGGCAAAAGGGAGTTGGAAGATTTCTTTGCCGAAAAGTTAAGGGAGAACGCCTGCCTGCTTTGTGGACAGTGCTATTATTTTTATGCTGGGGGTAGAGAAAAACGAAAAAATGCACCGGAGGGACTAGGTGATATGCGAGCAGATATGCTGGACTTCATTGACGCGCATAAAAAAGCGATGTGTGTGAAAATCATGATTGATATTGATGAAGAAGGGAAACATGGTGCATTATACTGGCAAAAAGCTTTTACTCGTTTTTATGAGCGCTGGCAACAAGAAATTTCAGACAATTAACATATAATAGATTACTTAATTACAATAATTTTATGATTACGAATAAATCCTTTAAAAAAAGCAACAGATCGAGTCTCTTGTTGCTTGCAGGGCTAGCCGCGTTGCCGGCTATACAGGCGTCTGCTCAGCAAGTAGAAAAATCTGCACCAGCCGGTCGCGGCGTATATGAAGCAGTGATTAATCAACAGGACGGTTTTTTGTATGTTACGGGAGCAGGATCCCGCACTAGTCCTGGAGGCGCATTGTATAAGATTGATCGCACAGATCTTTCGATAGTGGATAGCATTAGTTTGACAGAAAATCCGCCTTTTGGAATCGGTATCAACAACAAAACACAGACGGTTTATACGACCAATACAAGAACAAATTCGGTCAGTGCAGTTGATCTGAAATCCGGTAAACTGATCGCAACATTTAATCACGGAGGTGAAAAATCCCATACCCGCGAAGTACTTGTGGATGAGGATAATAATGTCGTATATGTAAGTGATGTTGGTGATCCAAGCAGTATTTGGGTGATAGACGGCAAAACAAACAAGTTTTCGCATCTGATTGAAAATCTTGGTAAAACGTTAACAGGAATGACATTCGCCGGAAGTAAGGATAAGATATACGCGACGATCATGGGTACAAATAGTGTCGCGATAGTCAATACAAAGACAAAAAATATAGAGAAGACATTTCCTTCGGGCGGAGAGTCACCTGTCAATATTGTTAGTGATGGAAAACGGCTGTTCGTAACGAATCAAAAATCGGGAACACTTACTGTTTTAGATACAGATGGAACGTTGCTGAAAACTATGGAAACAGGTGCCGGTGCCATTGGCGTAGCGTACGATCCGGTTAAGAATAGAATATATGCTGCAAATCGTCAAACCGGAACAACGACGGTTATCGATGCAAACTCATATGAAGTATTAGCTGATTTACAGACAGGTTCTCATCCGAATCACGTAAAAATTGATGCAGAGGGAACAGCCTACGTTATCAATAAGACCAAGGGCGGAAGACCAGTGGAAGGTCAACCCGTTGTCGTAGATGCCAATGGAGATACGGTGACAAAAATTAATTAATACCTTTGTACATAAATAGGATTTTCTGTAGAGACGCAACATGTTGCGTCTCTACATTTGTAAACAAATTAATTTGAGAACGAAGAACCGGAGTGTAATCTATTATACGGTTTCTGTATGCTGTATCCTGCTGTTGGCATGGATTTCTTTGTTTACAGGGGTCAAGGATATTCGCATCACAGATTTGCTAGGTGATGAGGATAAACTTATGGTTTTTTTAATCAGCCGTATCCCGCGCACATTGGCGTTGATTCTGGTGGGTGCAGGATTGAGTATTTCGGGCTTCATTATGCAACAGCTGTCGCAAAACAGGTTTGTTTCGCCGACGACCTCCGGTGCATTGGAGGCTGCAAAAATGGGTATTCTCTTCGCGTTAGTGTTTTCACCCGAAGCCTCTTTGATGGTGCGGATGCTTTCTGCCCTGGTTTTTACGTTTTTATCCTCACTTCTTTTTATTTGGTTCGTCGAACAGGTCAAAGATAAAAACACCGTTTTTATTCCATTGGTTGGGATCATGTTTGGGAGTATTTTAGCTTCTATTTCTACCTTTTTTGCTTACAAGAACAACATCGTCCAGAATACACAGGAATGGTTGTTGGGCGATTTTTCGTCTGTTATGCAAGGGCAATACGAAGCCATTTATATCATCTTACCCATTGTATTGATTAGTTACCTGTATGCAGAGCGGTTCACCATTGCTGGAATGGGAAAAAGTTTTGCTACGAATCTGGGGTTATCCTATCATACTGTTGTGAATATAGGTCTTGTAGCCGTATCACTCGTCGTCAGTGCATCGGTCGTAACCGTGGGAGCGATTCCTTTTGTCGGGCTTATCGTGCCGAATGTGGTAAGTATGCTCATGGGCGACAATCTTCGACGTGCTTTGCCGCTAACGGCCTTTCTGGGAGCAGTGCTTTTGTTGGTGTGTGATATTATCGGCCGATTGCTGGTTTTCCCTTATGAAATACCGATTGGAATGACCGTAGGTGTCGTTGGTGGAATCGCTTTCTTTTTGCTGATATTAAAAAAGAGTAAATGAAGCAGGGGTATAAGATTATATTGTTGATGGCGTTGTTGGTGATATCCATCGTCATGTTTATGACATACAATATGGGTAATAACCTCGATTACGTATTGAGTCGTCGCGGTATCCGATTGGCGACCATGGTGATTGTGGGTATTAGTGTGGCTTTCTCCTCCGTTATTTTTCAAACGATTACCAATAACAGGATATTGACTCCTTCTATCATGGGGTATGAATCGATTTTCATCCTCTTCCAGACGTTGATTGTGTTTTTTTATGGAGATAAGGCGTTTAAGGTCATTTCACAACAAGAAAACTTTTTCTATGCCGTATTGCTGATGCTCGGCTTTTCCGTGTTTATGTATTTTCTGATTTTCGGGCGACAACGAAAAAATATCTTCTATTTATTGTTAATGGGGATGGTGATGGGAACGTTGTTCAACACATTGAGCCAATTTCTCCATGTCGTAATCGATCCGAACGAATTTTCCATCGTGCAGAATTTTATGTTCGTTTCATTTGCTAAAATGAACGTTAAATTATTGGGCATAGCGACGATAACGTTGATGGGGACACTTGTCCTAACACTTCGTTATTTAAAGTATTTAGATGTGATTGCGCTGGGGAAAGATCATGCGATTAATTTAGGTTTGGACTATAATAAGTTGATCCGGACATTTATGCTTATTATTGCTTTGTTAGTATCCGTTTCGACAGCGTTGGTAGGGCCTATTACGTTTTTGGGCATTCTGGTTACCAACTTGACTTACGAGCTGTTTAAGACGAACAAACATATGCAAACGGTGTGGCTTTGTAGTGCCGTATCCTGTATATGTTTGATTGCCGGACAATTTTTTGTTGAACATATGTTGAGCTTTTCCACCACGGTAAGTATTGTTATTAACTTTGTCGGTGGTATCTATTTTATGTATTTGATATGGAGTACGAGAAAGAAAATAAGCTGATTTTCCAAGGCCTTGTAAAAGAATACGGGAAGAAACGTGTCATCGACGGGTTGGATGGGAAGATAGTGAACAACCGTATCACCTCACTTATCGGACCGAATGGTGCTGGTAAAAGTACATTGCTTTCCATCCTTAGCCGCTTGCTTAAACAAGATGGAGGAGAGGTTTCTTTTATGGATAAACCCCTCCACGCATACAAAAGCAACGAGCTTGCTCAAAAACTTTCCATTCTAAAGCAATCAAACCAAACGGATGTGAAGCTCACCGTCAAGGATTTGGTTGCATTTGGTCGTTTTCCTTATAGCAAAGGAAGAATGACGGAAACAGATTGGCAGAAAGTACAGGAAGCTATTGCTTTTTCCGACCTTGAAGATTTGACAGAGGCTTATATTGATGAGTTGAGCGGAGGACAACGGCAACGTGCGTTTATCTCGATGATTATCGCACAGGATACCGAATATATCCTATTGGACGAACCGTTAAATAACCTCGATATGAAACATTCTGTGCACGTGATGAAGACCTTACGTCGGTTGGTGGATGAGTTGGGGAAAACGGTGGTGATTGTTATCCATGAAATCAATTTTGCAGCACAGTATTCCGATTATGTTATCGCTATGAAAGATGGGGAAATACGGTATAGTGATGAAGTCAACAATATTATCAGGCCCGAAACTCTTCAGGAGATTTTCGGTATCGAATTCGACATTATTGAGAAAAACAATAAGAAAATCTGTAATTATTTTAATATTTGACATGAATAAAATATTGAACATACCATTTGCTTTTATATGCTTCTTGTTTTGCCTTGTTCAAACGGGCTGCAATTCTAGTTCCCAACAGGAACAGATTTCTGGCGAGCAACTGGAGATAGAACATAAACTCGGCCCGACGATGGTTTCTCAAAATCCATCGCGTATCGTGGTATTGGATATTGGAGCATTGGAAACTTTAAAAGAGCTGGGCGTAACGCCTATCGGGATTCCGAAGAAATATATGCCGGAATACTTGGACGACCTTAAAAATAATCCGGATATTGCGGATGTAGGATCGGTAATCGAACCCAATTTCGAGGGAATAAACGCATTGTCGCCCGATTTGATTTTAATGTCGACCCGCCAAGAGCGTTTCTATGACGAGTTGAATGATATCGCACCCGCGATATTTATCGGAACAGATAATAAAGATTATTTGCCTTCTTTTAAGCACAATGTAATGCTCTTGGCGGAAATAATGGATAAGGAGAACGTGGCAGAGGAAAAGCTTGATAAGCTCGAAGAAAAAATCATAGCGGCGCAGCAAAAATTCGAAACGAACCCCGGCAAGGCGCTCTTCTTGATTTATAATAATGGCAAATTTAGTGCTTTTGGCAAAGGAAGCCGTTTTGGCTTTATACATGATGTATTGCATATCAAACCCGTGATGGAACTGAAGGATGAGTCGGTACACGGGCAACGTGTGTCTAACGAACTTATCGCTGATGCCGATCCAGACTACCTTTTTATCGTCGACCGGAATGCGGCCGTGGTCGGAAAAAAAGCGAATTTAAGTGAAGTGGAGAATCCGCTTGTAAAACAAACAAACGCGTTTAAAAACGATAGGATCTTTTATCTTGATCCCGATTTATGGTTTATCTCCGGTGGTGGATTGACTTCAGTAGACTTGATGGTAGATGATATTGTGGCAAGGTTTGAATAATTGTATCGCTATTTTTTCACCACCCTAAAGACTAAATCGGCCACCAATTTTGCAGTGCGGTTATCGATATCATAACTCGGATTTAACTCAGCAAAATCAATACTGACGAATTTTGGAGAGTTGATTATACACTCGAATACCCACATAAAGAAAGAATTGGGA
>Ga0079224_100016344_pt1 | contig 10425 bp, 7 predicted proteins | sample Stecom2015_FD_80414 | JGI IMG/M metagenome (GOLD analysis project Ga0079224, IMG submission 80414) | Agricultural soil microbial communities from Utah to study Nitrogen management - Steer compost 2015 | ecosystem: Environmental > Terrestrial > Soil > Agricultural land | place: USA: Utah...
GCTTCGAGCACGCGCACGGCCGCAGCGGTAACGTCCGGGCCGATGCCGTCACCCGGCAGGACGTCGATCGAGAACGTCATTCAGACGCCGTGGCCGTACCCGCGTGCGCCGGCCGCGGGGAGGGCCTCGGCCGCCACGCCAGCCCTCAGGCCGCACTCCTGCTCGATCAGCGCCGTGAGCGTGTCATCGTCGATGGTCTTGATGCGGTCCGCGCGAGCGACCATCGCCAGGTAGACACGATCGACCTGACGCCGATCGAGTTTCAGTCCCAGCTGGTCGGCGCGGCGCGCGACCGCGTGCCGGCCCGAGTGCTTGCCGAGCACGAGCGTTGCGCCCGGCACGCCGACATCTTCCGGCCGCATGATTTCGTACGTGCGCCGGTCCTTCAGCATGCCGTCCTGGTGGATGCCGGCCTCATGGGCGAACGCGTTGCGGCCGACGATGGCCTTGTTGGCCTGCACGGCTTCGCCGGTGAGCTGCGTGAGCAGCTTGCTCGACGGATAGATCTGCCGCGTGTCGACGCCGTTGCTGTAGGGCAGACGATCGGGACGCACGGACATGGCCATGATGATTTCTTCCAGCGACGCGTTACCCGCGCGCTCGCCAATGCCGTTGATCGTGCACTCGACCTGACGCGCACCGGCGGTCACCGCCGTCAGCGAGTTGGCCACGGCCAGGCCGAGGTCGTCATGGCAGTGCGTCGAGTACGTCACGCCATTGGCCGGTCGGCGCGTCACGAAGTGGTTGAAGAAGTCAGCGATTTCGTCGGGCGTCGAGTACCCGACGGTATCGGGAAGATTGATCGTCGTCGCGCCGGCGTCGATGACGGCGTCGATGACTTCGCCGAGGAACGCGCGGTCGCTGCGAATCGCATCTTCCGCCGAGAACTGCACATCATCGACGTAGCGGCGGGCGCGCGCGACGCCGCGCACGGCGGCTTCGAGGCACTCGGCGCGCGAGATGCGCAGCTTCTTCTCCAGGTGAAGGTCAGATGTCGCAATGAACACGTGCAGACGGGGCCGCACCGCCGGCTGCAGCGCCCAGGCCGCCTTGTCGATGTCGTCGGCGGCACAGCGGGCGAGCGCGGCGACCGACGCGGTCTTCAGGGTCGACGAGACCAGCCGGACGGCTTCGGCGTCGGCGTCGGACGCAATGGGAAAGCCCGCCTCGATGATGTCGGCGCCGAGCTGCTCGAGCTGGCGCGCCATCAGCAGCTTCTGGTCGACCGTCAGCGAAAATCCGGGTGCCTGCTCGCCGTCACGCAGCGTCGTGTCGAAGATCCGGACCCTATCGGAAGAGGCTGTCTGCATCCGGTAATGACACCAATGCGGGTGTCAAGCAGTCAAACTTATAGTTTTTATCGTTTGATAAACACAGATTATGATGGGCCATGAACCTCGATGACCTGCGGGTCTTTGCCGCCGTCGCGGCCGAGCGCAGCTTCTCGAAGGCCGCCACGCGGGTCGGGCGCACGCAGCCGGCCGTCAGCCAGGCCGTGCGCCGGCTCGAGGAGGCGGTCGGCGAGCGGCTGATCGACAGGGCGCAGCGCGACGGATCGCTGACCCAGGCCGGGACGCTGCTGCTCGACTACGCCGCCCGCATGATCCAGCTGTCGGAAGAGGCGCGGGCGTCGCTCAGCGAACTGCGCGACGTCGGTCGCGGGCGCGTCCAGATAGGCGCCAACGAGGCGGCCGTCCACGTGCTGCTGCCCATCATCCAGACCTATCTCGAGCGGCATCCGCGCGTACAGATCGACATCCGCCGCGTGCCCTCGCGCGACCTGCCGCAGGAACTGCGACGTCGCGCCATCGATGCGGGCGTTATGACCTTCCCTCCGGCCGATCGCGATCTTTCGTCGATCACGCTGGCCAGCGACAGCCTGGTGCTGCTCGTGCCGCCGCGTCACCCGTTCGCAAAGCGCGCGTCGGTGCCGCTGGCCGAGATCGGCCGACAGCCGATCGTCGCGCACAACGATCCCTCTCCCGCGCGCGAGCGGGTGCTGCGCCTCTCCGAGCGCCGGCAGACCCCGCTCAACATCTCGTTGTCGCTGCCGAGCCTCGACGGCATCAAGCGCGCAGTCGAGCTGGGTCTGGGTGTGGCGATTCTTCCGAAACGCTGCGCGCTCAACGAGCTCTCGCTCGGACAGTTGGTCGCGGTTCCCGTGCCGGAACTCGCGGCACAGCGGCGCGTGCGGCTGGTCTATCGCCGCGGCGGCGTGCTGTCCACGGCGGCATCGGCCTTCGTCGAGCTGTCGCGAGAAATGGCAGGGTAGCGAACTCAGCGCGAGGCAGCGGCGATATAGGGCAGCGCGTCGGCGACCCGTTCGACCTCGTCGTACCGGTCGAGCAGCAGCGCCGTCGCATCCCACGCACCCGTGACAAGGGCTTCGCGCGCGTTCGCCGGCAGCCGCGCCTCGACCGTCAGGTCGCCGGCAGTCACGGTACCCGCAGCGATGTCCACGACGATCGACGTGGCCGGCTCGCGTTCGACCAGCGCCTGCAGCGCCGCTGCGTGATCCGCCGACACGCTCACACAGGGCATGCCGGGCATCACCGAGTTGCCGAAGAAGATCTCCGAGAACGATTCGCCGACGATGGCGCGGATACCGCGGCGATAGATCGCCTGCGGCGCATGTTCGCGTGACGATCCGCAGCCGAAGTTCTCGTTGACGATCAGGATCGACGCGGTCTCATACGGCGCATCGTCGAAGGGATGCACCGTGCCGTCGGCCGTCGCCGCCGCGCGGTCGTCGGCGAACACGTGGGCCTCGAGGCCGTCGAAGCTCACCGTACGCAGGAAGCGCGCGGGAATGATCCGGTCCGTGTCGATGTTGTGGCCGACGAGCGGAAGCCCGCGTCCTTCGACGCGCGTGATCGACGTCACAGCATCCTCCGTACGTCCGTCACTTCGCCGGCGACCGCCGCCGCGGCGACCATCGCGGGACTCATCAGCAGCGTGCGGCCCGTCGGACTGCCCTGGCGTCCGCGGAAGTTGCGATTCGACGACGAGGCGCACAGCTCGCGCCCGGTGAGCCGGTCTTCGTTCATCGCCAGGCACATCGAACAGCCGGCGCCGCGCCATTCGAATCCCGCGCTCGTGAACACCTCGTGCAGGCCTTCGCGCTCGGCCGCTGCCGCCACCTGCTGCGATCCGGGGACGACCATCGCGCGCACGCCTGACGCGACACGACGGCCGCGCACGACCGACGCGGCCTCGCGCAGGTCCGACAGCCGGCCGTTCGTGCATGATCCAATGAACGCCACGTCCACCGGCGTGCCCTGAATCGGACGCCCGCCTTCGAGCCCCATGAACGCCAGCGCGTCGGCGACTTCCGCCGGTGCGCCGCCCGGCGTCGGCAGCGGCTGGCCGACGCCCACAGATTGTCCCGGGTGCGTGCCCCAGGTCACCGTCGGCTCGATACTCGCGGCTTTCAACTCGACGCGGTCGTCGTAGGTCGCGTCGACGTCGGACGCCAGCGATCGCCACCACGCCGCCAGTCGTTCGAACGCCTCACCTTCCGGCACACGCGGACGGCCGCGCAGGTACTCGATCGTCGTCTCGTCGGGATTCACATAGCCGATGCGCGCACCGCCCTCGATTGACATGTTGCAGATCGTCATGCGCTCGTCCATCGACATGCGCTCGATCGTGTCGCCGCCGTACTCGTACGCGAACCCGACGCCGCCGTCGACACCAAGGCGATTGATGATCGCCAGGATGACGTCCTTCGCGTAGACGCCTGGCGCAAGTTCGCCGGTGACGTCGATGCGACGCACCTTCAGCGGCTCGAGCGCGAGCGTCTGCGACGCCAGCACGTCGCGCACCTGCGAGGTGCCGATGCCGAACGCCAGCGCCCCGAACGCGCCGTGCGTCGATGTGTGGCTGTCGCCGCACGCGATTGTCATCCCCGGCTGCGTCAACCCGAGCTCTGGACCGATGACGTGCACGATGCCCTGTCGTCCGCTCGCCAGGTCGAGCAGCTCGATACCGTGCTCGCGGCAGTTGCGTTCGAGCGCGTCGAGCATGCCCTCCGCCAGCGGATCGCGGAACGGCCGCGCCTGACTACGGGTCGGAACGATGTGATCGACGGTGGCGATGGTGCGATCCGGGCGCCGCACGCCGAGACCGCGGAGACGCAGCATGTCGAAGGCCTGCGGGCTCGTCACTTCGTGCACGAGATGCAGGCCGACGAACAACTGCGTCTGCCCGGTAGGCAGGCGCCGGACGCTGTGGGCGTTCCAGACTTTTTCGAAGAGCGTCGGCATCGGAGCGTAGACGTCGATCGTAGCATCGAGGCGCCCCCGACAACGGCCGCTTATCAGGTGATAATGGCCGTTCATGACACGGATCGGGCTCGTTGTCGCCGCGGGTCTGATGGCCGCGGCCCTGACCGCACAGGATGCGGTGCCGCAGCTCACGGGACGGGTGATCGACGCCGAGACGGGGATGCCAGTGGCCGGCGCCACGATCGCCATCAGCGGGGGGCGCGAGTACGAGGTCGTCACCGACGCCGACGGCATCTACCGTTCAGCGGCGCTGGCGCCAGGCGTGTACTTCGTGACCGCAGGACGACACGACTACCTGTCGTCCACACCGCAATCGCCGAATGGCGTGCCACTGCGCCTGCACGTCCGCAACACCGGCCCCGCTGTCATGCGCCGCGACTGGATGCTCGAACGCGCCGCCAGCATCGTCGGCCGCCTCGTCGACGCGTACGACGAACCGGTCGCCGGCGTCACCGTAGTCGCGGCACGCCGCGGACGTGCGTCCGGCGCGTGGCCGGTGCTCGAGCGCGTGAACGCCACCCGGACGGGTGCCGACGGTCGATTCGTCATCGACGGACTCCGTCGCGGCCCGTATGTGCTGGCGTTCGAAGTCGCCGAATTCAGCGGCGCTCGCTGGTTCTTCTCGCCTGGCATTCCAGATCCGCGTCACGCGGCACGTGTCGAAGCGGTCCCCGACTGGACCCGCCCGCCGATTACTCTCAAGGCAGCGCCTGTTGCACTGGCTCCCCTGACGGTTCGGGCGACCGCGCCGGGCGGAGCGCCTATAGCCGACGCGCTCGTCGAACTGCGTCCCTGGCGTCCGTTCGCAGCGGGCGACGCCACACCGCCGGTCACCGCGACGACCGACAGCGCCGGGCGCGCGACGTTCTACGGGCTGCCGGTCGGCCAGCACCAGCTCGTCGCACGGGCGCCGTCGAACCTCGACGTCCCCGCGACGAGCCGCGGTCTTGGCGAGATTTCATTACCGGACGACATCAGGAGGGGCGCCGACATCCGCATGCCTCAGACGCGCGAGACGTGCGTCTTCACGCGCATCGAACCGGACGGCGCGGCTCGCGGCGATCTCGAGTCGCCACCGGCCATCGACATCCTCACTCGCGATGCCGTCCTCACGGGCGAACGGCTCACTGCGCGCGTCGAGCTCGGCGGTACCGTGCGCCTCCAAGGCGTCGCGCCATGGACGCGACTGTCGCTCTCGGCGCTGGCCGAGCGTCCCCTCTGGACGCTCTCGCGCTTTTCACCGATTGCGACCGCACCGCGCGGCACATTGCCGGTCGATGCCGCCGTCGCCGGCTGCATCGCCGCCTACTTCCGCCGCACGACGGAGACGATCTCGGGACGCGTGCTGCTGCCCGACGATGACTGGATTCCCGAAGTGGAGGTCGTCGCCGTGCCGACCGACAGCCCGGTCACGCCGGTCGCTCGCGCGCTGATGCGCCCCGACGGCACGTTCACACTGACCGGCATCGCACTTGGTCTCCGGTACAACATTTCGGCGATTCCGTACGGGTACGACGTTGCAGATATCGCGTCCATCGATCGCGATGACGTGATGGCTGCTGGCGGCGACACAATCCGTGTGACGCTGAGCGTGCCAATCGCGCGATAATGGAACTCCCGCATGGAGTTCCTCTCGTCACTCAATCCCGCGCAACAGGAAGCGGTGCTCCACACCCGTGGGCCGCTGCTCATCCTGGCCGGGGCCGGCTCGGGCAAGACGCGAGTCATCACCTATCGCATCGCGTACCTCATCGGTGACGGCCACGCCGAGCCAGACGAGATTCTCGCCGTCACGTTCACGAACAAAGCCGCGGAGGAAATGCGCGAGCGCGTGCGTTCCCTCGTCGGCGAAGATGGCTCGCGCGTGTGGCTCTCCACGTTCCATGCGCTCTGCGCGCGCCTCCTCAGGCGCGAGGCGCCGGCAATCGGCCTCAGCCGCGACTTCGTCATCTACGACTCGTCCGACCAGATCGCCGTCGTCAAGCAGGGGCTGAAGGCGCTCGGGTTCGACGACAAGATGCTGCCGCCGCGGCAGGCGCTGAGCCGCATCAGCGCGGCGAAGAACAGGATGGAGGGCCCCTCCGACCTCGGCGCCGCCACCTGGAACCTGCGCGAGCAGCAGATCGCCAAGGTCTACGAGTACTACCTGCGTGCGCTCTCCGAGAGCAACGCGCTCGACTTCGATGACCTGTTGCTCAAGACCGTCGAGATGTTCGAGACGTCCGAGGCGGTGCGCACCCGCTACGCGCAGAAGTTCAAGTACGTCCTGGTGGACGAGTATCAGGACACCAATCGGCCGCAGTACCTGCTCATGCGCCGCCTGGCCGAAATCCACCGCAACCTCTGCGTCGTCGGAGATCCCGACCAGTCCATCTACAAGTGGCGCGGCGCAGACCTGCGCAACCTGCGCGACTTCGAGCACGATTTCCCCGAAGCGCACACCGTCAGACTCGAGCAGAACTACCGATCGACGCAGGTCATTCTCGACGCGGCGAGCGCCGTGATCAGCCGCAACACGAACCGTAAGGAAAAGCGGCTGTGGACGGACAAGGAGGGCGGCCGTCCCATTGTGTACTTCCGCGGCGGCGACGAACTCGAAGAGGCCGACTTCATCACGCGGGTGATTCGCGAGGCGCGCGGACAGGATCGCAATGCACTGGCCGCCGTGCTCTACCGCACCAACGCCCAGTCGCGCGCGATCGAAGACGCGCTGATGCGCGAAGCCATCCCCTACAAGGTGATCGGCGGCGTCCGCTTCTACGAACGCAAGGAGATCAAGGACGCACTCGCGTACCTCAAGCTCCTCATCAACCCGCACGACGATGTCAGCCTGCGGCGTGTCATCAACGTGCCGCCGCGCGGCATCGGCAAAGGCGTGCTCGACGCGCTCGACGCCGTGGAGCCGACCGATGGCAGCGACGTCTCGCCTCTTTTCGCGGCGGGTCTTGCCGACCAGTCTTCGTCCCGTTCGATGTGGACGAAACTCGAAACGGCCGTCGACCGGCGGCTGGTGCCGCCGCGAGCGATGGCCGCGCTCTCGGCGTTCCGGAATCTCATCGTCGAGCTCGGCGACATCGCCCGCACCGACGGCGTTTCCATCGCCATCGGCAAGATGCTGGATCGCAGCGGCTATCTGAAGTCGCTCCGTGACGAGCACACAGAAGATGCCGACGGCCGCATCGAGAACCTGATGGAACTCGTCTCTGCGGGTCGTGAATACGAAGGGCGGGATCCCGAGGCGTCGCTCGGAGGCTTCGTCGATCGTCTCTCGCTGCTCTCTGAGACCGACGAGGAAAGCGGCAACCGTTCGGCGACCGTCTGGCTGATGACGCTGCACGCGGCAAAGGGTCTCGAGTTTCCCGTCGTCGTGCTTGCCGGTCTGGAGGAAGGCCTCTTCCCGCACTCACGCTCGGCCGAAGACGACGATGAACTCGAAGAAGAACGGCGTCTCTGTTATGTGGGCATCACGCGCGCCCGTGAACGGCTGTTCCTGACGAGCGCGGCGCGACGCCGGGTGTTCGGCGAGTATCAGTCGACCGATCCATCACGCTTCATCGACGAAATCCCGCCGGCGCTCATCGAGCGGATGGAACCGGCATGGTCATCGTCCTCCAGCTTTGCCGGCACGGGCCGCATGAACTATCCGCGGGGATTCGAAACGCGGGCCAATCCCTACGGACGGCGCGCCGGGTCGCCGCGCCTGCGCCCCCGCGAAGAGGCCGCGCACTACGACTACGCCTCCGAAGATCAGTCGGCAATCGGTGGCCTGCGCAAGGGCATGCGTGTACGCCATCAGCAGTTCGGCGTCGGCATCGTCACCGATGTCGAAGAACACGGTGACGACGTGAAGGTGACCGTGCGTTTCAATTCGGCCGGCTCGAAGAAGCTGCTGGCCAACTACGCACGCCTCGAACCAGCCTGACACCGATGCTCGACAAGCGGATCGTCGCGGGACTGTTCGTGGTCGGCGCCGTGACGACGCTGTTGATTCTGCCCGGCGGACAGCGCCCCGTGTCCGATTCGCCGGCTCGCCTCGGCGTCGCGCACTGGCTCTGGACGGGTGAGGCGCCGCTTCAGGGACTCGCGACGACGGCGCCCCTCGTGCTGCACGATCGTGACGGCAACGTCACTCCGTGGTTCGGCATCGGCCAGTCACTGGTGCTTCTGCCGGCCGACATCGCCGTCTCGGCGATGGGTCTGAGCGATCCGCGGTCGCGATTCATCGCGGTGCAGTACCTGGTGTTTCCCATCATCAACGGCCTTGTCGTCGCTTCCGCGGCCCTGCTGCTCACGGCTATCGGCACCGGCGCGGCCGTGGCCGTTGCAGGCGCCGTCAGTCTGACGTTCGGGAGCACACTGCTCTGGCACTTTCAGAACAATCAGGAAAACCCGCTGCAGTTTCTGTTGCTGCTGTGGGCGCTGATCTCGGTCTTCCGCTGGCAGGCTACCGAACGCTCTGGCTGGCTGCTGCTGGCGGGTGCATGTCTTGGCTTCACGCTGCTGATTCGTCTTCCCAATCTGGTCGACGTGCTGATTGTGTCGGCAGTGCCGCTGGCTGGCCACCGTCGCGTGGAGTACACACGCACGTGGATGCGAACCGTAGCCCCGATGCTGGCTGCGGCACTGGCGGTCGACAGGCTCTACCACTTTGCGCGGTTCAGCCGGTGGGACAGCACCTACATGCACATGTCCGGCGAGGTCGCTCGCAATCTCGACCTCGCTCTCCCTGAGGGGTTTCCGTTTTCGAGCCCATTCCTGACCGGGTTTCTCGGTCCCTTCGTCAGCCTGCAGAAATCCATCGTGCTCTTCGATCCGCTGACGCTCGTGACCATCGTGTGCCTGCTGCTCGCTTGGCGGAGCACAACTCCCGGCATACGCAGGCTGGCGCTTGCATCAGCGGCAGGCGTGGTCCTGACGGCTGCCGGCTATGCGAGGTTCCACAACTGGGGTGGGTCGCCGGCCTGGGGCGATCGGTTCGTCACGAACTGGGTGTGGATGGCGTGCCTGCTCGCCGCGCCCCTCGTGCTGCAGCTCAGACTGAAGCGGATGACAGTACTGGCTATCGCAGTGGCCGTCGTGTCGCTGCAACTGCTCTCACTCGTGTTCCCAGCCTGGCTCGAACAGACACAGATCGCTGCAGGCTCGAAGACTGCAATCACGCAGTTCATGAACCGGGACGACAGCTTCGGTCACTTCGTGATCGGCCTGCGCGTGCAGAATGTCCTGGCGCCTGAAGGCCTGGCTCCCATGCTCCTGCCTCTGAATCCGCTGTCGTCGCTGCCGACGCCGGTCGCTCTGGTGGTGCGACTGAGCTGGCTCGCGGGCGTCCTTCTGCTGGCGTGGCTCGCGCGGCACCTGGTGCGTATGGCGCGCACGCCAGCGCATGCAGACCGGCCAGCCCTGGCCTGATCTACTCGCTCCGCAGCGCAATCATCGGATCGACGCGCGTCGCGCGACGAGCCGGCAACCACGACGCGAGCATTGCGACCAGCACCAGCACGAATGCCGCGCCGGCAAACGCAGCGAGGTCCGACGCCGACACGCCGAACAACAGGCCGGCCATCATCGATTTCGCCGTGAGGTAGGCCGCAACCATACCGACGACAAGCCCTGCGCCGGCCAGCCGGAGACCGCGGCCGAGTACGCCACGCCGCACACGTTCCGGCGTCGCACCGAGCGCCAGGCGCACACCGATGTCACGTGTCTGGCGCGTGACGTCGAACGCCATCACACCATAGAGGCCGACCGCCGCAATGAAGAGTGCCGTGAGCCCGAAGGCCGAGAGCAAGACCGCGGTGAAGCGCGGCTTCTTCACAGTGTCGCCCATGAGCGACGTCATGGTGTGAATCGTGCCGATGGGGAGACGGTTGTCGAGTGAAGCGGCCGCCGCTCGGATGTCGCGTGCGACGCCAGGGCGTGTCGACTGATAGGCCACCCAGAACGCCGACGTCGGCGTCTGCGACGACGGCCGATAGAACATCGGCTCGATGGTCGCGTCGAAGCCGAGCATGCGCACATCCTCGACCACGCCGACGACCGTCATCCATTCCGGGGCTTCGCCCTCGTTCGGATCGTCGGCGAGCCTGCGGCCGATCGGGTCCTGACCTGGCCAGTGCCGCTCGGCGACCGCCCTCGAGAC
>Ga0079224_100016345_pt1 | contig 10424 bp, 8 predicted proteins | sample Stecom2015_FD_80414 | JGI IMG/M metagenome (GOLD analysis project Ga0079224, IMG submission 80414) | Agricultural soil microbial communities from Utah to study Nitrogen management - Steer compost 2015 | ecosystem: Environmental > Terrestrial > Soil > Agricultural land | place: USA: Utah...
ACTCGGGCGGGACGGCGGCGCGGGCCCGTCCGCCCGGCCCCGGCGCGCGCCTGCGCCCCGCGCCCAGCTGCCCGCCGAAGCCGGCGTCGGCGTAGCGGGCAACCGGGGCGTCGGCCCCGCGCCCGCGGGGGGCATGGTGGGGGGGGGAGAGGCGATCTCCACCTGGGGGGGGGGTTGGCGGGGGGGATTGTCGGGGGGGGTTGTCGGGGGGGATTGCCTCATCGGACGGTCGTTTCGGCGACGGCCGCCGTCTCCGGCGGGGCATCGGCGACGACGAGCGCGGGCATGGGGCCACGGCGCGGGAAGAACAGGCACACCACCAGCCCGAGCACCGAGAGGGCGGCGAACAGCAGGCAGGCCAGCCGCAGGTTGCCGACGAAGGCCGCCAGCTGCGCGGCATCGACCCCGCCGAGCGTCCCGGCGAAGGCCGCCCGCCTGGCCTGCTCGTCCAACCCGGCGGTGGCCACACCCAGCGCCAGCGCCGCGCTGAACAGGTAGCCGACGTTCTGCAGGGTCGAGCGCAGCCCGTTGGCGATGCCGCGCCGCCGCGCCGGGGCGGTGAGCATGAGCACGCTGGTGCTCGGCGTCATGAACAGGCCGGTCCCCGCGCCGAGCACCGCCAGCCACGGCGCCAGCGGCCAGAGCGTCGCGGCGTCGTCGGCGAGGGTGAGCGCGACACCCACCGAGCCGACGGCGTTGAGCCCCATGCCGGTGACGGCCAGCGCGCGCGGGGCGAAGCGGCGCATGAGCCGCCCGGTCGCGGCCGCGGCGACCACGGTCCCCAGCGCCACCGGCACGACCAACAGTCCCGCCTGCGCCGGATCGAGCCCGCCGCCCTGCCCGTACAACGAGATCATGATGACGATCGCGTAGGTGGCCACCGCGTTCGACAACGCCGCCAGCAGGACCAGGGTGACCGCGCGGATGCGGAACAGCCCCACGTCGACCAGCGGATGGGTGCGACGGATCTGCACGACGACGAACGCCGCCGCGGCGCCTGCCGCGACCGCCGCACTCGGCCACGGCGACACCGGGACATCCGGCGAGAGCGCCACCACCGCCGCCGCGAGCGCCACCGTCGACAGCACCGCGCCGAGGGCGTCGAACCGTTCCCCGCTCCCGCGCTGCCCGGCGGCCCGCGGCACCACGAAAATCGAGGCCACCAACGCCACCAGACCGAACGGCAGCGTCACCAGGAACAATCCGCGCCACCCCGCCACAGCGGTCGCCGCGCCACCCACCACCGGGCCGATCACCTGGGCCAGCGCCGCCACCGTCGCATTCCAGCCGAGCGCGCGACCGAGCTGCGCGGCCGGGAACACATCGGTGAGCAACGCGGTGTTGTTGGTGACGAACGCCGCCGCGCCCACCCCTTGCAGCATGCGGGCCGCGATGAGCAGCCACGGCGAGAACGCCACCGCGCACAGGGCGGTCGCCGCGGTGAACAGCCCGATCCCGGCCAGATACAGCGGTCGACGGCCCACCAGATCGGCCACCCGCCCGAAGACCAGGATGAGCGCGGTGGTCACCAGCATGTAGGCGAGCACGACGGCGGTCGACTGCGCGGGCGAGGCGTCCAGCTCCCGGGTGATCGTCGGCAGCGCGACCGTCAGGCCGCTGATGTTGAGGAAGATCGCCACCACGCCCGCGCCGGCCGCCGCGAACACCCGCCACGGCCGCGCGACTGGTGCGGGCAGGACCCGCGGCTCAGACATCGGCGTGCCGTTCGTGATGCGCGGTCGCCGACTGCACGACCGCCGCGACCCGCAGGCACAGATCGTCCGCCCACGGCCTGCCTGCCAGCTGCACCCCCACCGGCATGCCCTCGGACATCCCGGCCGGGAGCATGACGGCGGGGAACCCGAGATAGTCGAAGACGGCGGTATTGCGCCCGATGATCGACTGCATCGGATATCTCGCGCCGTCGATCGCCACGGTCGCATCCGCCGATCGCGGTGCGGTGGCCCCGACTCCTGGCGTGAGCAGCACATCGGCCCCGGCCGCGTCGAACGCCGCCAGCGCGGCCCGCTGCGCCGGCGCGCGCAGGCGCAGGGCCCGCAGGTAGTCGACGGCCGTGGGGACCGAGCCCCGGGCGATGCGCACCTGGGTGCCGATGTCGAACAGGGCGAAATCCTCCAGCGCCGCCTCCTGATTGGAAGCCAGCTCACTGGTGAGCACCACGAGGAAGGCGTCGTCGATCGCGGTGACATCGGGAATGTCGAGCGTGACGACCCGCGCCCCGAGCGCGCGCACCGTATCGACGGCCGCCCGCCACGCGGCCAGCACACCGGCATCGCACAGATCGCCGAACCAGTGGCGCGGAACGCCGACGGTGATCCCGTCCAGGCGCGCCGTCCGCGCGGGCTCGGTGGCCCCGCCCCGCACGCTGCCCGCCGCCGTGACCGGTTCGCAGGCCGGGCCGAGCAGCTGCCGGACCGCGGGCACACTGGCCGCCGCGGGCGCTGCGACGGCTGCTGTCGTTTCCGTGAGACGCCGGATCACCTCGGCAGCGGATTCGGCAGCGGCGCTAGGGTCGAGGCCGTCGGGTCCGGCGAGCACACCGAGCACCGCGCGCAGATCGGCGGCGCTGCGCGCCATCGGCCCCACATGGTCGAGGGTCCACGACAGCGAGGCGACGCCGGTGCGCGGCACCAGCCCGTAGGTCGGTTTGATGCCGGTGAGATTGCAGAAGGCGCTTGGCACTCGGATGGAGCCGCCGGTGTCGGAGCCGAGGGCGAGCGGGACGAGGCCCGCGGCCAGCGCGGCCGCCGAGCCGGTGGACGATCCGCCGGTCCAGCGGTCCCGAGCCCACGGATTGGTGACCATCCCGTAGCGGGCGTTGTTCGGTGCGCCGCAGGCGAATTCGGTGGTCGCGGTCATGAGCACGGGGATCGCCCCGGCGGCGCGCAGCCGGGCGACGACGGTGGCGTCGGTGTCGGCGACCCGGTCGCGGGTGGTTCGTGAGCCCGCGGTCACCGGGGTGGCGGCCACGTCGATGATGTCCTTGACCGCGAACGGAATACCCTCGAGCGGACGGGGAACGCCCTCGCGCCAGCGCAGATCGGAGACCGCGGCGGCCTCGTCCGCGCCGTCGACCACGGCCAGGACGGCGCCGCCGGTGAGCGCGTCGTCGGTCCAGCGTCGCCGCAGGTGGGTGAGCAGGCCGGAGGGGGTGAGCGTGCGGCGGGCGAAGGCGTCGAGCAGGTCGAGCACGCCGAGCAGATGCGGCGGCCGATCGGCCGGGACGGGTGCGGGGACCGCGATCTCTGGTGCGGGAACCGCCAGTCCGGCCAGGAAGTGGGTGGCATCGGCGGGCTCGGTGCCCTGATTGCCGGGCGCCGCGGGGTGGGGCCGGGTGCGGGCGCGGTCGAGGACCGGCGCCATGTCGGCCCGCGCGCGGGGCAGCACATCGGCAAGTGACCCCGCGGAAGCGCTGGTCAGGTCGGGATAGTCGACGGCGCTCATGCGGCCCGCCCTGGGTCGTCGGCGGTCGGGGCGGTCAGATCGGCCAGCAGGCGCAGCACATCCGGCCTGCGGTCGCGGCCGAGCGGCAGGCCCGTCCGTGCCGCTGTCACCGCGTCGAGATCGAGGGTGCAGCGCAGGACCGGTCCCGTGCGATGGGCGGGTGCCTGCGCGACGATCGTGCCGTCGGGGGCGATCACGCACGACAATCCGAAGTAGTCGACGGTCGAGCCGTCGAGGGTCTCCGGCCCGCCCCGGTTGACCGCCACCACCCACATCTGCGATTCCAGTGCGCGCGTCTGCAATTCGGCCAGGAACAGCGTCTCCCTGGTGCCGAGCGAGGACACCACCGCGAGCATCACGGTGGCACCGAGTGTCCTGGCCACCGCCCAGTACTCGGGGAAACTGCGGTCGTAGCAGATGACGCAGCCGAAGCGGACCCCGCCCAGCTCGACGGTGGCCGGCACGGAACCGGGGGAGAAGTACCGCTGTTCGTCGATCGACACCCCGCCGACCACCGAACGCGGCAGCGAGAGCTTGCGATAGGCGGGCGGGGTGGAGCCGTCGGCGCCGTCCCAGCGCACCGGCTGCCCGTCCGTGCCGAGCACGACCACCGAGTTGTGGAACGCGCCCTCGGGCGAGCGCTCGAACATGCCGAAAGCGATGGCGCAGCCCAGTTCCCGCGCCAGCGCGCCGATCGTCCCGGTGGTGGGCCCCGGCACCGGCTGCGCCCAGTCGGCGCGATCGGCGCCGTCGCCGCCGCAGAAGTAGGGGGTGGTGCACAGCTCCGGCAGCACGATCAGGTCGGGGACCGCGCCCGAGGCGTCGGGCGCGGCGGCGGCGGTGATCAGTTCGCTCAGCGCGGCGAGATTGCCCGCGAGATCGTCGGTCATGCCGCCCGCCTGGACGAGCGCGACAGTCGTTGTGGCCATGGGGAAACGCCTTCCCGGAGTGCGGACACGGAACGGGGGAGCGGGCAGACGGCCCGCTCCCCCCGATGCGATCAGGCCGCCAGCTCGCCGGTGTTGCGGCTGGTCATGAGTGGCTGGATGCGGGTGCCGAAGGCGTCGATGCCCGCCACGAAATCGTCGAAGGTCAGCATGATGCCCTTGATGCCCGGCACCGAGGCCACCTCGTCGAGCATCGCGGCCACCGTCGCGTAGGAGCCGACCAGCGTGCCCATGTTCAGGTTCACCGCGCCCTCCGGCGCCGAGATGGTCTTGGCCGTCGAACCCTCGGTGGCGGAGGCATCGCTGGCGGACTGACCCGACATCCACGCCAGCGCCTCCATGTCGGCGTTGTCGTGGTAGTCCTGCCATCTGGCCTGGGCGGCCTCGTCGGTCTCGTCGGCGATGATCATGAACAGTGCCAGCGCGCCCACATCGCGTCCGGTCGTCTCGGCCGCGGCCACCAGTTCGGCGGTGGTGTCGGCGATCGCGGTGGGCGTGTTCACCCCGACGCCCATGACGAAGTTGAAGTCGGCCATCTCGGCGGCGAACTTCATGCCGTTCTTGGACTGCCCGGCCGCCACGATCGGCACCGCGCCCGCCGCGGGCCGCGGCGAGAGCACGCAGTCGTCCATCGCGTAGTACTCGCCCTTGAAGTCGCTGACCCCGTCGGCCCACAGCTGGCGCATGACGGTCACGTACTCGGTGGCCTGGGCGTAGCGGTAGCCGAAGTACTCGTCGCCCGGCCACAGACCCATCTGCGTGTATTCGGCGGGCGCCCAGCCGGTGACGATGTTGACGCCGAAGCGGCCGGGCGCGATGGACTCGATCGTGGTGGCCATGCGCGCCACGATCGCAGGCGGCAGGGTCAGGATGGCGGTGGAGGCGAACAGCTTGATGCGTTCGGTCACCGCGGCCAGACCGGCCATCAGCGTGAACGACTCCAGGTTGTGGTCCCAGAACTCGGTCTCGCCGCCGAAGCCGCGCAGCTTGATCATCGACAGCGCGAAGTCCATGCCGTACTGCTCGGCCTTGGTGACGATGGTCTTGTTCAGTTCGAAACTGGGCTTGTACTGCGGCGCGCTCTTGCTGATGAGCCAGCCGTTGTTGCCGATCGGGATGAATACGCCGATATCCATGTCGCTCCTCCAGACGGATGCCGGGTCGATGCCGTGATGACTTCGAATGTATTGGCACTCCGTTTCCAGAAAACGCATCCGTGTAACGAGGTGGTTGCCGTGGGTAACTATCTGCTTGCGGGGCCGCTGCTGCCGCGCGCGACCAACTCCACCGCGAAATCGCGGTGCACCGGCGCGCCCGCGGCGCCGTCGATCCTGGCCAGCAGCAACTCGGCCGCCGTGCGGGCCATCTCGGCCAGCGGCTGGCGCACGGTGGTCAGGTCGAAGATCGCCCACGAGGAGAGGTCGAGGTCGTTGTAGCCGACGACGGACACCTCACCCGGCACCGAGAGGCCGAGGCGTTTGGCCGCGTCGAGCGCGCCGTAGGCGACGAAATCGGTGGCGCAGAACAGCGCGGTCGGCGGTCGCGGGCCGCTCAGCAGTTCGGTCGCGCCCGCGATGCCGGTGTCGGCGTGGACCGGGCCGCGCACCACCAGCGACTCCTCGAGCGGCGCGCCCCGCTCGGCCAGCCTGGCCCGCAGGCCGGACTCGCGCAGCTTCACCGAGGAATTGTCCAGCGGGCCGGAGATCAGCCCGATCCGCCGATGCCCGAGGTCGAGCAGATGATCGGCCACCAGCGCGCCGCCACGCACATTGTCCGAGGTCACCCGATCGACCCGGCCCGCCTGGCTGCCGTGCACGTCGCGATTGAGGATCACCAGCGGGATGCCGCCGTCGATCAGCTCCGGCACCACCGGCGAGTCGAGCCGGGAGGAGATGAACACCACGCCGTCGACCAGCCCGCCGCGCAGCGCCCGGATGTCGGCGTCCTGCCTGCTGCTCTCGGTGCGATCGCTCATGATCAGCACCCGGTAGTCGTCACGGGCCAGCCGGTCCTGCAAGGCGTTGAACAGGATCGGATAGGAGGGATTGCGCATGTCGCCGCTGATCACCGCGATCGCGGCCGAGCGCCGGGTGATCAGGCTGCGCGCGGTGATGTGCGGGACGTAGCCCATCTCCTCGGCCAGCGCCCGCACCCGCGCCCTGGTCTCCGGGGTGACCCGGGGATCGTCGCGCAGGGCGCGCGACACCGTCGACTGCGACAGTCCCGCGCGTCGCGCGACGTCGTAGCTGGTCACCGTCCTGTTGCGCACGCTGGGAGTCTAGGGCGGTGTGCCGGCGTCCCACGGCGGGACGGCGGGCCGTCAGGCGGTGCGCACGCGGCGGCGGTAGCGGACCCGGCACGGCTGGGCCAGCTGCACCACCATCTTGGAGTGGTCGTTGCGGTAGCTGTCGGAGGGCTGGACCATCTCGAACTCCCAGTCGCGCAACAGGATCGAGAAGATCGCCTTGAGCTGCATGAGCGCGAACGCCGCGCCGACGCAGCGATGCCTGCCCGCGCCGAACGGAATCCAGGTCCAGCGGTTCACCAGATCGGCCTGGTTCGGGTCGATGTAGCGGCCGGGGTCGAACGTGTCCGGCTCGGGGAAATCCTCGGGCAGGCGGTTGGAGATCGCCGGGGTGGCCGCCACGTGGTCGCCCTTGGCGATGTGGTGCCCGCACACCTCGAAATCGTCCTGGGCCACCCGCATGAGGATGATCAGCGGCGGATGCAGCCGCAGCGTCTCTTTCAGGGTGGCCTCCAGCAACGGGATCTGGCGCAGCGCGTGGAAGCTCACGTCCTGGCCGTCGGTGTAGATCTCGTCGAGTTCGGCGGTGACCCGCGCCAGCAGCTCGGGGTGGCGCAGCAGTTCGATGACCGTCCAGGCCGCGGTGCCGGAGGTGGTGTGATGGCCGGCGAACATCATGGAGACGAAGATGCCGGTGATCTCGCTGGCCGAGAACCGAGGGCCGCCGTCGTCGCCGGGGACCGACACCAGCACGTCGAGCAGGTCGCGATCGGACTTGTCGGCGGGCGGGTCGGCGGCGCGCTGATCCATGATCTGCTGCACCAGTTCCACCAGGGCCGCACGCGCCGCGTCGCGCTTGCGGAAGCTCTCGATCGGGGCGTAGGGGTCGACATAGGCCAGGGCGTCGGTGCCCTGTTCCAGTTCGTGGTAGAGCTCGGCGAACCGCCGGTCGAGTTCGTTGCGGAACTTCACCCCGATCAGGCACGACGAGCTGGTGTAGATGGTGAGTTCGGCGAAGAACTCCAGCAGGTCGATCTCGCCCTCCTCGCCCCAGCTCGCCAGCATGCGCTCGACCTCGGCGGAGATGGTGCCCGCGTGGCCGCGCATCTGCTCGGCGCGCAGGGCCGAGTTGTGCAGCATCTCCTTGCGGCGTTCCGGGCTGGCGTCGAAGACCACGCCCTCGCCGAAGATCGGCTTCATGAACGGATAGGCGGCGGCCTGGTCGAGGTCCTCGTCGCCCGCGCGGAAGAAGAATTCGTTGGCCTCGGCGCCGCTGAGCAGGATGACCTGCTTGCCCGCCAGCTCGAACGCCCCGACATCGCCGCACTCCTCGCGCACCCGCCGCATCAGGGCGATCGGGTCGGTGCGGAACTCCTCGAGGTGCCCGTGTTCGTGTTCCCCGCCGGAGACCCGCCGTGGTTTCACCAGAGTCATCGGAATTCCTTCCACAGATACCTGTCCGATTCATGTGATGGACACGTGTCTGGACAGTACTATGGTCGACGGGAAGGCGGCAAGAGGCCGATCGGCCCTGCGGTTCGGCGAACGGCCGGAACCGGCAGCCGCGGGCATCCGGTCGTGGCGACGCGAGGTGGCGAGGAGAGTGACCGGCGGATGAGCGGAACGGGTTCGGTGCGCGCGGCGGTGGTGACCGGCGGGTCGAGGGGGATCGGCCTCGAGGTCGCGGCGGCGCTGGCGCGAGCGGGCGCGGGCGTGGTGGTCAACGGCCGCGACCCGGTCGCCGTCGACGCCGCCGTCGCCCGGCTGAGAAGAGACGGCGGGCGCGCGCTCGGCATCGCCGGGTCCGCCGCCGAGGAACATGTCGCCGAGGACGCTGTGGCCGCCTGCGTGCGCGAGTACGGCGCGATCGACGCGCTGGTCAACTGCGCGGGCACCGCCGAACCCGAGGGCTCCTCCATTCTGAACATCACTGCCGCGCAATGGCATTCGCTGCTCGACGCGCACCTGGGCACGGTCTTCGCCACCTGCCGTGCGGCCGCACCCCGCATGGTCGCCCAAGGCGGCGGCGCCATCGTCAACACCAGCTCCTTCGCCTGGCTCGGCGACTACGGCGGCACCGGCTACGCGGCGGGCAAGGGCGCGGTCACCAGCCTCACCCTCGCCATCGCCGCGGAGCTGAAGGAGCACGGGGTGCGCGCCAATGTGGTGTGCCCCGGCGCGCGCACCCGGCTGTCCACCGGACCGGACTACGAGGCCAAGATCCGCGAGCTGCACCGGCGCGGCATGCTCGACGAACTGTCCGTGCAGGGGGCGCTTGACGCCCCGCCCGCCGAGTACGCCGCCCGGCTGTACCAGTTCCTCACCGGCCCGCTCGCGCGCGGAGTCACCGGCCAGATCTTCGTCGCGGCGGGCAATTTCGTCGGCCGTTTCGACCGGCAGGCACCGGCGATCCTCGGCTACCGCGACCACACCGACAGCCCGCCCTGGGAACCGGAGGAACTGGCGGCGATGATCACCGCCGAGCGGGCGCCCCGATGAGTCGTTCACCCGAGCACGTGCCGGCCGCCGGTGGTGACGACACGGGCGCGCAGCGTTTCCCGGAACTGGGCTGCTACGGACTGGCCGGGCACGCCCCGAGCGCCCGCGCCCTGCTCGACGAGGTGCGCGCGGCCGAGGATCTCGGCTTCGGCGCGATCTTCCTCTCCGAGCGCTTCGACACCAAGGAAGCCATGGCGCTGGCGGGCGCGGCCGCGGCGATCAGCGACCGCATCGGCATCGGCACCGCGGCCACCAACCACAACACCCGCCATCCCGTGGTCACCGCGGCCGCGGCCGTCACACTGCACCGGCTGACCGGGGGGCCGCTACGCGCTCGGCCTTGGCCGCGGCTTCGACCTGCTCTTCGACGTGCTCGGTCTGCCGAGAGTGACCTCGGCGCAACTGACCGACATCGCCGGCGTCTACCGCGCGCTCTGGCGCGGCGGCACCGTCGTCGGACACGACGGCCCCGCGGGCGCCTGGCCGCTGCTGCGGCTGGACTCGACGTTCGACGAGGACATCCCGCTGCTGCTCACCGCCATCGGCGACAACAGCCTGCGACTGGCGGGCCGCATCGCCGACGGCGTGGTGTTGCACAGTTTCTTCACCGACGAGACCACCGCCCGCGCCGTCCGGCTCGTCCGCACCGCCGCCGCAGCCGCCTGCCGTGACCCGGCCGCCGTGCGGATCTGGTCGGTGCTGGTCACCGTGCCCGACACCATCGACGAACCGACGCGGCTACGCAAACTCGCCGGTCGCCTCGGCACCTACCTCCAGGGCTACGGCGAGGTGCTCGTCCGCGCCAACGGCTGGGACGAGGCGATCCTGCACCGCTTCCGGGCCGACCCGGCGGTCACCGGGTGCGCGGGCGCGATCGACGCCGTCGCCGATGAACCCACCCTGCGCGCGGTCCACGGCCTGCTGCCCGCCCGGTGGCTCGCGGCGGCCGCCACCGGCAGCCCCGAGCAGTGCGCCGCCCGCATCGCCGACCAGTTCGCCGCGGGCGTGGACAGCGTGATCCTGCACGGCGCGACTCCCACCGACCTCGCGCCCGTCCTCACGGCCTGGGAAGCGGTGCGCCCCGCGCGACGGTTCGCGGTGCTGCCCGCCAATCCGGGAAGGAGCACCACATGACACCCGGCGCCGTCGATATCGCCCTCACCGCGGCGGATCTCACCCCCGAGTTCCTGACCCGCGCCCTCGGCCGCCATGTGCGCGCCACCCACACCGAGCCGGTCGGCACCGGCCAGATCGGTGCGGTCCACCGA
>Ga0079224_100016346_pt1 | contig 10424 bp, 3 predicted proteins | sample Stecom2015_FD_80414 | JGI IMG/M metagenome (GOLD analysis project Ga0079224, IMG submission 80414) | Agricultural soil microbial communities from Utah to study Nitrogen management - Steer compost 2015 | ecosystem: Environmental > Terrestrial > Soil > Agricultural land | place: USA: Utah...
AAAACTCGATAGCGGGCTGGTCGTAACACTGATGCTTTTGTTTTATCTTTGCCTTATGAATGAACATTTAGACCCTACAGGAGAACACTTTTCTGCGGAAGAGGTTGATTTTGAGAGAGCTTTACGGCCTTTGAGTTTTGATGACTTTACTGGGCAGGAGCAGGTGTTGGAAAATTTAAAGGTTTTTGTTCAGGCGGCGAACTTGCGTTCAGAAGCTTTAGATCACGCCTTATTTCACGGTCCTCCAGGACTAGGGAAAACAACCTTGGCTTATATTTTGGCCAATGAATTAGGTGTGGGGATTAAGGTGACTTCAGGGCCGGTGTTGGATAAGCCAGGAGATCTCGCTGGCTTACTGACTAACCTGCAAGAACGCGATGTTCTTTTTATAGATGAAATACATCGCTTAAGTCCTATCGTTGAAGAATATTTGTATTCGGCTATGGAGGACTATAAGATAGATATTATGATTGAATCGGGTCCAAACGCCCGTACCGTTCAAATTAATCTTAACCCTTTTACTTTAATTGGTGCGACCACTAGGTCAGGACTTCTGACCTCGCCCATGCGCGCACGTTTTGGAATTAACTCCAGGCTACAGTATTACAGCACCGAATTACTAGCTGATATTGTTCAGCGGAGTGCACAAATATTAAAAGTGCCTATCTCAATGGAGGCGGCCATAGAAATTGCGGGAAGAAGTAGAGGAACCCCGAGAATTGCAAACGCCCTTCTAAGAAGAATTCGTGATTTTGCACAGATTAAAGGCAATGGATCCATTGACATCGAAATTGCGAAATTTGGACTTAAAGCGCTAAATGTAGACGCCTACGGTTTAGATGAAATGGATAATAAAATACTTCTCACCATTATCGATAAATTTAAGGGAGGCCCCGTGGGAATTACAACCCTGGCTACCGCTGTTTCAGAAAGTTCTGAAACTATTGAGGAGGTGTACGAACCCTTTTTGATTCAACAAGGGTTTATCATGAGAACTCCTCGAGGCAGGGAAGTCACTGAACTCGCCTATAAACATTTGGGTAAGATCAAAGGTGGAATTCAAGGAGGTTTGTTTTAATGGATTTAAGAGCGAAACATACCCAATGGATTAAAGACCAAGCCAAAGCACTCGGTTTTATGTCATGTGGTATATCCAAGGCTGATTTTTTAGAACAAGAAGCACCGCGATTGGAAAAGTGGCTTTCTGAGGGTAAAAATGGTCAGATGCAGTACATGGAGAATCACTTTGATAAACGGCTCGATCCACGTAAATTAGTAGAAGGTTCTAAATCAGTCATTTCATTACTGTTGAATTATTATCCTTCCGAGATCCAAAAAGATAAACAAGCACCAAAAATTTCAAAATATGCTTACGGAGTGGATTATCATTTTGTTATAAAGGATAAGCTCAAAGAATTACTTTCCTTAATGCAAGATGAAATAGGAGATGTGCACGGACGTGCTTTTGTTGATTCTGCGCCTGTTTTAGATAAGGCATGGGCTGAGAAGAGCGGATTAGGCTGGAGGGGTAAGCATAGCAATATACTCTCCAAACAAGTGGGCTCTTTCTTTTTTATTGCTGAACTCATTGTAGATTTAGAATTGGAGTATGATAGCCCAGCAACCGATCACTGTGGAAGTTGTACCGCTTGTATTGATGCCTGCCCAACACAGGCCATCACAGAACCCTATGTTGTGGATGGAAGTAAGTGTATTTCGTATTTTACTATTGAATTAAAGGAACAAATCCCAACAGAGTTTTCAGGTCAGTTTGACGATTGGATATTTGGTTGTGATGTATGTCAAGACGTATGTCCATGGAATCGTTTTTCCAAAGCCCATAACGAACCCCTTTTCAACCCACATCCCAAATTATTAGATATGACAAAAAAAGATTGGGAAGAAATCACTGAAGATGTTTTTAGAGAAATCTTTAAAAAATCTGCCGTTAAAAGAACCAAATTTTCGGGACTTAGACGAAATATTGAGTTCTTAAGGTAAATTGCTATTGCAAAATATCCAATAATTAGCGGAAATAATTATGAAAATTACCTGATTTAATTATCCTTGAATACCCATCCAAGTGCGCCTTGTGTTAAATCTGTATGGATCAAAAAAACATTTGAAGCAAGGTGTGATATAAAAAGTTAGATTCTCATACCTTTGTACTTCGTTCTTATTAGAAAAAAACAATAGCCTAGGTCCTTTAAAGGGCCCACGCTTGTAAATAAATTCATATGAGTAAAAATATCCGTAGAAGGGAGGCTTTAGTATATCATGCTAAGCCTCAGCCTGGAAAAATCAAGATTGTTCCAACCAAGCGTTATTCTACACAACGCGATTTGGCCTTGGCCTATTCACCAGGTGTTGCAGAGCCTTGTCTTGAAATAGCCAAGGATAAGGACAATGCTTATAAGTACACAACCAAAGGGAATTTGGTTGCCGTAATTACCAATGGAACTGCAGTCCTAGGGTTAGGGGATATTGGTCCAGAAGCTTCCAAACCTGTCATGGAAGGAAAGGGTTTGTTGTTTAAGATCTTTTCGGATATCGACGGTATTGATATTGAATTGGACACCAAGGATATCGATACTTTTGTGCAGACTGTAAAAACTATTGCACCTACCTTTGGAGGAATTAACCTAGAAGATATCAAGGCCCCAGAAGCCTTCGAAATCGAAAGAAGATTAAAAGAGGAATTAGACATTCCAGTAATGCATGACGATCAACATGGGACTGCAATTATTTCTGCCGCAGCTCTTCTCAATGCTCTGGAACTTGCGGAAAAGGAAATTGAATCTGTAAAGATCGTAATCAGCGGAGCAGGAGCTGCTGCGGTATCTTGTACAAGACTCTACAAAGCCTTTGGTGCTAGTGCATCCAATATCGTTATGTTGGATAGTAAAGGTGTGATTCGAAAAGATCGACCTGGTCTTAGTAAAGAGAAATTGGAATTTGCTACGGATCGTAAAATCGATACACTAGATGAGGCGATGGTAGATTGCGATGTATTCATTGGACTGTCTATCGCTGATATCGTTTCTGTAGAAATGTTAAAATCTATGGCAGCTAATCCAATTGTTTTTGCCATGGCAAACCCTGATCCTGAAATTGATTATCAATTAGCGATGGATGCTAGGGAAGATATCATTATGGCGACGGGTCGTTCTGACCATCCTAACCAAGTGAATAATGTTCTTGGGTTTCCATTTATCTTTAGAGGAGCACTGGATGTGCGTGCTACCAAAATTAATGAAGAAATGAAGATGGCCGCAGTTAAATCCTTAGCTGCCTTAGCCAAAGAAGCCGTACCTGAGCAGGTCAATATCGCTTATGGTGAAACCAAATTGAATTTTGGAAGAGACTATATTATTCCTAAACCATTTGATCCTCGTCTAATTGCAAGAGTTCCTCCCGCAGTAGCGAAGGCTGCTATGGAAAGTGGGGTTGCTAAAGCACCAATTGAAGACTGGATGAAGTACGAAGAGGAGCTTTTGCAACGCTTAGGGAATGACAATAAAATTGTGCGTCTTCTACACAACCGAGCTAAAACAAATCCTAAGAAGATTGTCTTTGCCGAAGGAGATCATTTAGATGTTCTAAAGGCAGCTCAAATTGTACATGACGAGGGTATTGCCCATCCTATCTTATTAGGAAATAGAGAAGTGATTTTGGAGCTGATGAAGGAAATTGACTTTGAGGCTGAAGTACAAATCATAGATCCTAAGAATGATGAGTGTCCTGAAAAAAAACAGCGGTATGCTGAAAAGTATTGGAAGGCAAGAAAACGCCATGGTGTGACCCTGTACGATGCTCAAAAGAAACTACGAGAGCGTAATTATTTTGCTGCCATGATGGTAAACGAAGGGGACGCTGATGGATTAATATCAGGTTATTCAAGAGCGTATCCTACCGTAGTCCGTCCGATGTTAGAGCTCATTGGCAAAGCGCCAGGAGTGAGTAAGGTAGCAGCAATGAACCTTATGATTACCCAGCGTGGTCCTATGTTTTTATCTGATACTTCCATCAATATTGATCCAACAGCCAAGGAATTGGCTAAAATTGCGCAAATGACCGCAATTACTGCAAAGATGTTCGGCGTTGAACCAGTAGTGGCAATGTTGTCCTATGCAAACTTTGGTTCTTCTAAAGACCAACGTGCCACTAAGGTTGGGGATGCCGTAGCGTACTTACATCGTCACTACCCAGAGATATTGGTGGATGGAGAATTGCAATCAGATTTTGCACTCAACAAAGAATTATTACAAAGTAAATTTCCATTTTCTAAACTAGCGGGACACAAGGTCAATACGTTGATCTTCCCAAATCTTGACTCTGCAAATGTCACCTATAAGATGATGAAAGAGTTATACGAGGCGGATTCAATTGGTCCTATTCTACTAGGAATGAACAAGCCTGTCCACATCCTACAATTAGGAGCAGCTGTAGAAGAGATTGTCAACATGACTGCAGTTGCCGTTGTTGATGCTCAAGAAAAAGAGAAAAAACAAAAGGCTGAACACGCCTGATAGGATTTGAGATTAAGTTCTTAATTTGTACGATACTCCAAATGTGGTTTAATTTAATTACATTTGGAGTATTAACATTTATTTAAGTAATGATTACACAGCTCAAAGGGAGATTAGTTGAAAAGAATCCAACCGATGTAGTTATAGATTGTAATGGGGTGGGATATGAGGTCCACATTTCCCTATTCACCTATTCGAAGATTACTTCTCAGGAGCAAATACATCTTTTTACCCATTTATTAATTAAGGAAGATTCCCATACATTGTACGGTTTTGTCGACAAGGCAGAGCGAGAAATTTTCCGTTTATTGATTTCTGTTTCAGGTGTTGGAGCAAGTACTGCTAGAACTATGTTAAGTTCCTTAAATCCTGTTGAAATAAGAGACGCAATAGCCACAGAGGACGTGGCAACTATTCAATCTGTCAAGGGAATTGGTGCTAAAACTGCTCAACGTGTTATTTTAGATTTGAAAGATAAAATCATAAAAATATACGATATTGACGAAGTTTTTGTAAGTTCGAATAATACTAACAAAGATGAAGCGTTAACGGCGTTAGAAGTACTAGGTTTTTCTCGCAAGCAATCAGAGAAGGTGGTTGAGAAAATTGTGAAAGAAAAAACCGATTTAAGTGTCGAAGAAATTATAAAAGACGCGCTTAAAAACCTATAACCAACTTGAAAACTAAATTAGGCCCTAAACTAATTAGACACCCATATTGGGTATTTTTTGCGTTCAGTTTTTTGCTGTTCACAAACACACTCCATGCGCAAGAGGAAACAGAAACTCCTCAGGACTCAACGCAAACCGGGGTTGCTTTAGGGCGCATTGAACTTCAGGATCCTGAAAGCATATCTTCTAAATACACCTATGATCCTATAACGGACAATTATATTTACACTCAAACCGTTGGTGGTTACGATATAAATTACCCAGTAATTTTATCCCCAGAACAATATCATGAGCTCATCTTAAAAGAGCAAATGAATAATTATTTCAATGATAAGATAGATGCGATTTCTGGTCGCCAGGGTAGCGATGAAGACCAGCGGAATCTACTTCCGAACTTTTATGTCAATTCTGATTTCTTTGAAACCATCTTCGGAGGGAACACCATCGAGGTAATCCCACAAGGATCGGTAGCTATGGATTTGGGGGTGAGGTATCAAAAGAATGACAACCCAGCACTTTCTCCTAGAAACCGAAGTAATATATCTTTTGATTTTGATCAACGGATTTCACTTAGTTTAATGGGTAAGGTCGGGGAGCGGCTATCAATTAATGCGAACTACGATACAGAGGCTACTTTTGATTTCCAGAATTTGATCAAGTTGGAATATACCCCAGATGAGGATAACATCATTCAAAGTATTGAGGTAGGTAATGTGAGTATGCCCCTCAATAGTAGTCTTATTAGTGGAGCCCAGAGTCTCTTTGGGATAAAAACAGCACTGCAGTTCGGTCGTACAACTATTACTGGAGTATATTCAGAACAGCGTTCCCAAAGTCGAAGTGTAGTTGCTCAGGGTGGGGGAACCATCAACGATTTTGAAATTATGGCCTTGGATTATGATGAAGATCGTCATTTTTTTCTATCGCATTTTTTCAGGGACCAATATGATACAGCCTTAGAGAACTACCCTTATATACGAAGCCAGATTCAAATTACACGCATTGAAGTTTGGGTAACCAACAGATCACAAAGAACACAGAATGTTAGAAACTTAGTGGCCCTACAGGATTTGGGAGAGCCCAATCCAGAAAATACACGTATTAATCTGAATGCTCCAGGTGGTTTTTTTAATAGCACCAATTCTTTACCCTCCAATCAGGCCAATGATTATGATCCCTTAGGAATAGCATCGGGAACATCTGTTTTAACCCCAGCTGTCAGGGATATTGCCACTGTAAAACAAGGGTTTAATCTCCCCTATACAGTCAATCAAGGTTATGATTACACTATTTTAGAAAATGCGCGTAAACTTGAGCCTAATAGAGAGTATACCATTGACCAGCAATTGGGGTATATATCGTTAAATCAACGTCTAAGTAATGATGAGGTTTTAGCCGTTGCATATCAATATACCTACCAAGGACAGGTATATCAGGTTGGAGAATTTGCCAATGATGGGGTTAATGCGACCGAATTCCAAGAGAACAATGGAATTGTAACTGAGGTAAACCCACAAGCCCTTGTGGTAAAAATGCTAAAGAGTAATATTACCCAGGTTAATGATCCTATTTGGGATCTTATGATGAAAAACTTTTATGCTACTACAGCATTTCAATTATCCCAAGAAGATTTTAAGCTTAACATCTTATATACCGACCCATCTCCAATTAACTATATTTCTCCTGTTGATGAGGCTACTTGGCCTACGGGTTTAGAGGAAAAAATACTGTTGAACGTATTTAATTTTGATCGGTTAAATACCTACAACGACCCCCAAAATGGAGGTGATGGTTACTTTGATTTCTTACCAGGGATCACAGTGGATACACAAAACGGAATTATTAAGTTTACCAAAGTAGAACCTTTTGGAGAATTCCTGTACGATGTCCTTGGTGGTGGAGATTATGATAATGATGACAACTACATTCAGAATGACAATCAGCGTAAATACGTGTATAGAAACATGTATAAGCAAACCAAATCGGCTTCTTTAGAAAATGCTGAAAAGAATAAATTCATGCTTAAAGGGCGTTATAAGGCAGAGAGTTCTGGAGGTATTCCATTAGGAGCCTTTAATGTTCCAAGAGGTTCTGTCCGCGTGACTGCTGGAGGTCGAATGTTGCAAGAAGGAATTGATTACACGGTGAACTATCAAGCTGGGACGGTTCAGATTTTGGATCCTGGACTAAGGGCTTCCAATACGCCAATTGAGGTTTCTGTTGAAAATAACGCCGTCTTTGGTCAACAAACCAGAAGATTTTCAGGAGTTCACATCGAACATCAATTTAATGAAAAGTTCTCCTTAGGAGGTACCTTTTTAAATATGAATGAAAGGCCTTTGACTCAGAAATCAAATTTTGGGGTTGAGCCTGTTAATAATTCGATTTTTGGTATCAACGGAACCTATTCTACAGAAATTCCGTTCTTGACACGTATGGTTAATAAATTGCCAAATATCGATACCGATGTAGCTTCTAATTTATCCTTAAGAGGTGAATTTGCTTATTTATTACCTGGAGCACCTAAAAGTGCCGATTTTGATGGTGAAATAACCTCGTATTTAGATGATTTTGAAGGGGCACAATCATTTATTGATATTCGATCTGCTTTAGCTTGGTCACTGGCTAGTGTGCCAAGTAGTCCTGGAAATAGTCCTGATCGATTTGGAGGGAATCTTGAGAATGACAATGCAGCTTCTAGACATCAGAGAGCAAAATTATCCTGGTATACAATTGATCCTATTTTTTATAGTTCTCAGCGACCTGGTGGAGTGAGTAGTGATGATATTTCTAGCAATGATGCTCGACGTATTTTTATAGATGAGATATTCCCTCAACAAGATATTGCGCAAGGTCAAACCTTAGTTCAACCGACCTTGGATATTGCCTATTACCCACAAGAAAAAGGCCCTTATAATGACAATCAGAATTTTGAAGATCTTCCATCAGATCAGCGCTGGGGAGGGATTATGCGTTCTATTAGCAGTACCAATTTTGAACAATCCAATGTAGAGTACATTCAATTCTGGTTGCTAGATCCTTATTATCGGGATGGACAGTTAGCTGGTGAAGAAGGAGAGCTAGTTTTTAACCTTGGAAAAGTTAGTGAGGACATTTTAAAGGATGGTAGAAAGCAATATGAAAATGGGCTTCCTTTACAGGACAATCCAGCTCTTACCAATACAACTAATTTTGGTAAAGTACCCTCAACACAATCATTAGTCTATGCTTTTAACGCAAATACTGGCGATAGAATTAAGCAGGACGTAGGTTACGATGGTTTAAGCAATGATGAAGAGGCTAATTTTTACAATAACCCTGGGCCTGACCCAGCGCTCGATGATTATGAATTTTATCTGGATGCTACTGGAAGTATTCCGCAGCGCTATAAAAATTATAACAATCCCGAAGGGAACTCCCCTGTTGAGGTAGGAAATAACAGTCGCGGGTCTACCACACTTCCAGATGTTGAGGACATCGATCGAGATCTTACCATGAATACAGTGGAGAATTTTTTACAATATACCATTAGTATAAAACCAGGACTCAGCCGTAATGATGATTTTGTTACGGACATCCGAGAGGTTGAGATCGAAGCTCCCAATAGGGATTCCTATAGGGTTCGCTGGATTCAATTTAAGGTGCCTATTGCACAGAATGATGACGTTGGTGCTGAAATAGACAGACAGGCTATTTTGAGATCGATGAGTTTTATGCGTATGTATCTAACTGGTTTTGAACAAGAAGTTGTACTACGTTTTGCTACTCTGGATCTAGTACGCGGAGATTGGAGGCTTTATTCCAATAGCCTTCAACCGGATGTGGATAATGATAACAATGACGACCCTACGGTGGTAGACGTAAAAACCGTTAATATTCAGGAAAATGAACAGCGTTCGCCTATTCCATATAAGTTGCCTCCAGGAGTTGTTCGAGAACAGTTAAATAATAACAATACGATTATTCGTCAAAACGAGCAATCCTTGTCTTTTGCAGTGGAGAATTTGGAACCAGCCGATTCCAGAGGAGTCTTTAAAAATGTAGATATTGACGTACGTCAGTACAAACGCCTTAAAATGTTTATACATGCTGAACGTTATAAGGACATACCTGTTGCTGATGGAGATCTCGTGGCTTTCTTGCGTTTGGGAACGGATTTTACTCAAAATTACTATCAGGTGGAGATCCCCTTACAAATTACCCCAGGAGGAACTACGGATCCAGCAACAATTTGGCCCGATATAAATAATATTGATTTGCCTTTATCCTTACTCTCTAAGATCAAGGCTCAGGGAATTGCCGATGGAAACCTTCACCAGGCTGTTTTTTACGACCAGAACGCCAACCCTATAGATGAATTTGAAAAACTTGAGGTTGGCCAAATGAAAGTGGCAATTAAAGGAAACCCTAGTTTAGGGAATATCAGAGCGATGATGGTTGGGCTAAAAAACCCTAATACTGGTCCTGGTTCTATGGTAAGCGGGGAGGTGTGGTTTAATGAATTGCGATTGGCAGAATTGGATAACCAAGGCGGATGGGCAGCTGTGGCTGCGATGGATTTGAATATTGCTGATTTTGCTAATATTTCTACCACGGCCAATATGAGTACTTCAGGTTTTGGAAGTATTGATCAAATGTCTGGAGAGCGAAGTTTGGAAAATATTCGAGGCTATGCCTTAAATAGTAATGTGAACTTAGGTCAATTACTTCCTCAAGGTTGGGGAGTTCAACTACCGATGAACTACAGTATTTCTGAAGAATTGATTACACCTGAATTCGATCCCCTCTATCAAGATCTTAGATTGGATGATCGTATTGATGCAGCTTCAACATCAGCTCAAAAGGATGCTATTCGAAATCAAGCGGAGGATTACACCAAGCGCAGGAGTATTAACTTCATTGGTGTTAGAAAAAACAGGAGTGAAGAACAAAAAGCAAGGGTCTACGATATTGAAAATTTCACCTTTAATTTGGCCTACAACCAAATGGAGCACAGGGATTATGAAATAGAGAATCTTGAGGATCAACACGTACGAGCTGGCATTGTGTACAGCCATAACTTTCAGCCATTGGATATCGCACCACTTAAAAACGCTGATTCATTGCTAAATGATAAGTATTGGAGATGGTTAAAAGATTTTAATTTTAATTTGTTGCCAACAAGTATTTCTTTGAATTCCAATATCAACAGAAACTTTAACCGTCAGTCATTTAGGCAGGTGAT
>Ga0079224_100016347_pt1 | contig 10424 bp, 12 predicted proteins | sample Stecom2015_FD_80414 | JGI IMG/M metagenome (GOLD analysis project Ga0079224, IMG submission 80414) | Agricultural soil microbial communities from Utah to study Nitrogen management - Steer compost 2015 | ecosystem: Environmental > Terrestrial > Soil > Agricultural land | place: USA: Utah...
ACATGACGAAGCCCCGGTGAGATGTACCGTCTCACCAGGGCTTTTACGTCGGGCTGACAGGATTTGAACCTGCGACCCCTTGACCCCCAGTCAAGTGCGCTACCAAGCTGCGCCACAGCCCGTGCTGCCTGAGGAAGCATACACGGGCCGCCCGAGCCCAGGACAACCCGAGGGGGTGATCACTCCCAGCGGAACAGCCGGGCGGACGCAAGACCGGCAATGGCCGCGACGACGACCAAGGCGACGAGGTTCACCGTGCCCGGCCAGGCGCCGTCCCACGCATCTTGCATCGCCTCCATGCCGGCGCCCATGGGGCTGACGTCGCGGATCGGGCGAGCCCATTCGGGCATGAGGTCCCCGGGAGTCCAGACGCCGGCGAAGAACATGCTGGGGAAGAACAGCAGCATCCCGATGGAGGTCGCCGACCGGCTCGTGGGAGCGAGCGCGGCGACCAGCAGACCGATGGCGAAGATCGCCGCGGTCATCAACACGAAGGTCAGTACGAAGCCCGCCACCTGGCCGGGGGTGCCCAGGTCGTACGCGCTCGCCGCCAGCACCAGCACCACGATGGCCGCGATGGTGGCAGCCGCCAGATTGATCAGCAGCTGCGCGGACAGCACGTTCACCGGATTGACCGGCGTCACCGACAGCCGTCGCAACACGCCCTTTTCTCGATAGGCCGCCAGGACGGTCGGCAAGACGCTGAACCCCAGCATCGCCGCGGACAGCGAGAGCGCCATGACCGGCAAGAACCCGTCCGAGATCGCGTTACCGCCGGACTCGGCGTCCTCCCCCATGCCGATCGAGCCGAAGACCACGAGCAGCCCGATCGGGAGCGCGAAGGTCATGATCGCTGCCGTGGGTTCGCGGAAGAACAGCCGCGCCTCGACGGTGGTGATCTTGGTCAGTGCAGACATGAGATTCTCCTTGCGCGGATCAGGCCGCGGTGGTCGCGGAGTCGAACGCCTTGCCGGTCAGAGAGACGAAGGCGTCTTCGAGGTTGGCCCGGTCCAACCGCAGCTCGGTAGCGATCACGTCCTGGGCCGCGAGGGTGGTGACCAGCGAGTGCAGGACGTTGCCGGTCCCGGTGACGACGAGGTGCTGGCCGCTGCGGTCCACGTCGTTGACGTCGGGAAGATCAGCGAGTACGCCCACGTCGACCGGCCGGGACGGCAGGAACACGATGCGTTGCTCGTCGGTGACCCGGTCGACCAGGCCGGCCGGGCTGTCGACGGCGACCACCCGGCCGGAGTCGATCACGGCGAGGCGGTCGCACAGCCGCTCGGCTTCGTCCATGAAGTGTGTGACGAGGATGATGGTGACCCCGCGGGCTCGCACGTCCTCGACCAGTTGCCAGGTGTCGCGGCGCGCCCGCGGATCGAGGCCGGTGGTGAGCTCGTCCAGGACGGCGATCGTAGGCTTGCCGACCAGCGCCAGCGCGATCGACAGACGCTGCTTCTGCCCACCGGACAGCTTGTCGAACCGGGCGTCGGCCTTGTCGGCGATACCCAACTCGTCCAGCAACGCGCGTGGATCCGCGGGATCGGCATAGAACGACGCATACAGGTCGAGCGCTTCGGCGACGGTGATCTTCTCGGGCAGCTCGCTCTCCTGGAGTTGCACGCCCACCCGGCGGCGCAACTCGGCCCGGTCGCGTCGCGGGTCCAGGCCCAAGACGCGGATGGTCCCGCCATCTGGTTGACGCATCCCGACGATGCTCTCGACGGTGGTGGTCTTGCCCGCGCCGTTGGGGCCGAGGATGCCGAAGATCTCACCTTCCTCGACCTCGAACGACACGTCGTCGACGGCGACGACGTCGCCATAACGCTTGTGCAGGTTGGCGACCTCGATGATCGGCATGACGTGGATTCCTCTCTGCTTCCTAAGCCTGCGGATGAACTGCCGTCGTGCGGACGAGAACGTGCGTAGCTGCGAACGTCAGGGCGATCACCAGTAACGACGTCGGGATGACCAGCCACAAGGGCCGACGCTCGATGCCCCAGAGGTCGATCATCAGCCCACCCGGCCAGCCGACCGACATCAGCGCTTCGACAGCCAGCGCCGGCGCGAACGTGAGCGGCAGCGCGATCGTCGGCCACAGCCTGCCCCAGCGGTAGTAGGTGGTCCCGATCAGCAAGCCCGCGGCGACGTTGCCGGCGACGGTGATCCCGACCTCGGGGACGGAGATCCAGACCTGGGTCCCGGAATCGAACAGATGCGGTGTCGTCAGTTCCTGGGTGAGCCCCGCGAGCTGGTACAGGCCGTTCTCGAGGGCGTATCCGACTGCTTCGAACACGGCCATGATCGCGGCGATGACCACCACGGTTCCCATGGCCCCGAGGCTGAACGCCCGCCGGGTCACGCCGTTGGCGACGCCGAGGGCGAGGTAGACCGGCGTGAGCATGATCCCGAGGGCCAGCGGATAGTACCGAGTCGCGTACGCGGAGTTTTCCCACACGCTTCTCGCTTCCGGGCCGTCGAAGCCGTCCATGGCGACGATGAGCAGCGCGACCAGGAGGAAGCCCACGCCCACCGCGCCGATGAAGATCACCATCGACAGCGACAGCCCGCGTGTCTGGTCGCGGGTGACGAGTCCGGCCCTGCGATAGGTCAGTGCACTCATGCCGGGCCCTCCTTGGTCAGGTGGACGAACAGGTCCTGTAGGCCGACCGGTTCCAACTCCAGCCCGTGCGCCTGCGCCACGTCACGTTGCCGCTCACCCATCTCACCCAGCACGGTGACGGATTTGGTTCCGCCGAGGCGCCGTTCGGACAGGACCGTCATGCCATCGGTGAATCGCTCGACGACGCTGGCGGGGCCGGTGACGGCGGCGCCCTTCATACGCAGCGTCTCGGTCTCTTCGTGCGCGATCAGCCGGCCTCGGTCGAGGATGACGACCTCTTCGAACAGCCGTGAGACTTCCTCGATCAGGTGCGTGGAGATGATGAACGTGCGCGGGTGCTGCATGTAGTCCTCGAGCAGGATGTCGTAGAACGCGTAGCGCGTCGGCGCGTCCATACCGAGGTAGGACTCGTCCAGCATCGTCACCGGTGCCCGCGCTGCCAGACCCAGCGTGATGCCGAGAGCCGACCGTTGCCCACGCGAGAGCCGCGAGACCGTCCGCCGATCCGGCACCTGGAACAGCTCGAGCAGCCGCTCGGCGAACTCGCCGTCCCACTGCGGCCGGAACCGTTTCGTCCGGCGCAATTGTCCGCGGACCGACTCCTGGTCGGCGAAGTCACCGCTTTCGCGGATGAGGTACACCTGCTCGGTGATGGCCGGGTTCTCATAGGGCTGTTGTCCGCCGACGAGCACCTGCCCGTGCTCCACACGCATGAAAGCCGCGATCGACGACATCAGCGTGGTCTTTCCCGAGCCGTTCCGGCCGAGCAGTCCATAGATCTTGCCGCCGGCCAGGCTCACCGAGAGATCGTCGATGGCGGTCACGTCGCCGTACCGGACGGTCAGGCCCTGGACGTCGATTCCCAGGGTCATACGTTCTCACTGCCTTTCATTGCCGTGATGCGCTCGACGACGTCGTCGAGCGGGATGCCGATGACCCGCGCCTCGGCGACCATCGGCTCGACGACGTCGGCGAAGAATCGCTGCCGACGTTGCTCGAGTAGGGCGGCGCGAGCACCGGGGCTGACGAACATGCCGATCCCCCTCTTCTTGTAGAGCACGCCTTCGTCGACGAGCTGCTGAAACCCCTTGGCCGCGGTAGCGGGGTTGATCCGGAAGTGCGCCGCGTACTGGTTGGTCGACATGACCTGATCCTCGGCCTGGAGTTCACCGCTGAGGATGTCGTTCTTGATGGCCTCGGCGATCTGGTGATAGATCGGGCTCCGCTCGTCGAACATCGGCACCCCCTTCGGCTTCTCGGTTCATTACTCAACTAATGAACCACATAGCCAGCGAACCGTCAAACCGCACGTGGAGCCCGCAGCTGCACCCCTGGTCAGGATGCGTGCACACGCACGAAGGAATCACCGCGCCGGGAACGTGCGGGCAGATGAAGCCATGCTGGCGCGACAGGTGACTGCGACCCGATGGTCGGTGTCGGCGGGCTCGTGCCCGCGCTTGCTGTCAGCGGCTCGTGCTCGTGTGCGGTGACGACGAGGCGATGACGCGATCAGCGAGAATCCAGGAGCGTGATGCTCAGGAACGCGACCGCCGCTCGCGAACCTTCATCGACACCTCGATGGGCGTGCCCACGAATCCGAACTCCTCGCGCAGCCGGCGCTCGATGAATCGGCGGTACGACGACTCGAGGAACCCGGTGGTGAACAGCACGAAGCGGGGCGGGCGGGTGTCGGCTTGAGTGGCAAACAAGATGCGTGGCTGCTTGCCGCCTCGAACAGGGTGCGGGTGGGACGCCACGAGCTGGCCGAGAAACGCGTTCAGCCGCGAGGTCGGTACCCGTGTGGACCAACCCTCGAGCGCGGCGTCCAGCGCGCGAACCAGGCGATCGACATGCCAGCCGGTCCGGGCCGACACGTTCACCCGCGGCGCCCAGGTCACCCGGACGAGTTGGCGATCGATCTCGCGCTCGAGCATCTCGCGGCGCTCGTCGTCGAGCAGGTTCCACTTGTTGTACGCCAGTACGAGAGCCCGGCCGGACTCCTCGACCATCGAGATGATGCGCAGGTCCTGTTCGGTCAGTGGCTCGCTGGCATCGATCAGGACGACGGCGACCTCGCAGCGTTCCAACGCCGCGGCCGTACGCAGGGAGGCGAAGTACTCCGCTCCTGACGCCTCGTGCACGCGCCGGCGGATGCCCGCGGTGTCGACGAATCGCCACGGCCGGTCGTCGAGCTCGATCAACTCGTCGATCGGATCGACCGTCGTGCCGGCCACGGCGTCGACGACGACCCGATTCTCACCGGCGAGTCGGTTCAGCAGGCTGGACTTGCCGACGTTGGGTTTGCCCACCAACGCCACCCGCCGGGGACCGTCGGCGTCGTCGCCGAACGATTCGGCCGGCGCGTCGGGCAGCGCCGCCACGACCGCGTCCAGCAGATCACCACTCCCCCGCCCGTGCAGGGCTGAGACCGGGTGCGGCTCGCCGAGACCCAGATTCCACAGTGCTGCGGCATCGGGCTCTCCGCTGGGGCCGTCGACCTTGTTCGCGACCAGGACGATCGGCTTGCCCGAGCGGCGCAGCACCCGCACGACGGCTTCGTCGGCATCGGTGGCGCCGACGGTCGCGTCCACCACGAAGATGACGACATCCGCCGCGGCCACGGCCACTTCGGCCTGCGCGGTGATGCTCGCCGCCATACCCTGCCCGTCCGGATCCCAGCCGCCGGTGTCGAGCAGGGTGAACGCTCGTCCGGCCCAGGCGGCGTCATAGGCGACCCGGTCGCGAGTCACCCCGGGCACGTCCTCGACGACAGCTTCGCGACGACCGAGAATCCGGTTCACCAGCGTCGATTTGCCGACGTTCGGGCGACCCACGACGGCGACCACTGGAGCGGGACCGTCGCCGACGTCGACGGACTCGCCGATGTCGGGGTCGACCTGCTCAGCAGGAACTCGATCACTCACCTGGGTACTCCTCCGGTCGGGACGCCGCGACAGCCTTCCAGTGCGCCACCAGGGCCTCGCGAAGCTGCTCGGTCGCAGCGTCCAGGGCCGCGCGAGTGCGTCCTCCACCGGCAGGGAGATACACCGGCTTCCCGAAGACCACATCCAGCCTGGACCGCAAGCCGGGCATCGCCCCCAGCGTACGTCCTCGCGCCCCCGTCCCGCTGAACACCACCGGCACCACTGGCGCCCCCGAGCGCAGCGCGAACCACGCCAGCCCGGTGCGCAACTCGCTGAAGTCGCCAGCGCCCCGGGTCCCCTCCGGGAAGACCACCAGGACTCGTCCCTCGTCGAGCACGCCGATGCCGGCCTTGATCAAGCTACGCCCCGGGTCGTCCCGGTCGAGCGGAATCTGGCCGACCGCGCGCAACAGCAGCCCCAACGGCCCCCGGAAAAGTTCGCGTTTGGCCAGCGTATGAACCGGACGTGGACTGCTCGCCATCAGCAGCGGCGCGTCGATGAATCCGGTGTGGTTCGGCGCCAGGATCACCGGGCCGTCGTCAGGGACGTTCGCAGCACCTTCGACCCGTACCGACCACAACGTTCGCAGCAACCCGATCGCGAGTATGCGCCCGGCCGCTGCACCGCGGCTGGTCGGCACCTCGGCATCGGGGGCACTCACGTCCGCGCCCCCGTGCGCCGCTCCACCACGGCCAGGACGGCGTCGACCGTCTCGTCGAGGGTCAGATCCGACGAGTCGACCACATCGACGCCATCGGCGGCCTCGGTGAACCGCGCCACCGTGGAATCGTCCGCATCGCGGCGCACCACCTGGTCACGGGTCGCCTCCACTGCGGCTGCGTCGTCGCTGCCGTGCAACTCCAGCGCGCGCCTGGCCAGCCGCGCCTGCTCGCTGGCGGTCAGGAGCACGCGCACCGGCGCGTCGGGTGCCACCACGGTGGTGATGTCGCGGCCCTCGATGACCACGCCACCGGCCCGCGCGATCTCCTGCTGGCGAGCGACCAACTCGGCGCGGACGCCGAGGTTCGTCGCCACCGCGCTGACCGCGGTGGAGATCCGGCTCTCGCGGATCACCTTCGTCACGTCGACCTCGCCGACCCGGACGTTCGGGTTCTTCGGGTCCATGCCCATGACCAGCGGCACCTGGGCCGTGCGTTCCGCGACCCGGTCGCGGTCAGCCAGATCGACGCCCTGTTCCAGTAGCCACCACGTCACGGCGCGGTACATCGCACCGGTATCGAGGTAGCGCAGCCCCAGTTTTTCGGCCACCCGGCGGGCGACCGTCGACTTGCCCGAACCGGACGGCCCATCGATGGCGATGACCATGTCACGCTGCCGGCCGGTCGCAGACGGTGCCGACGACGATGCGTGCGGCGACGGTTCGGCGGAGGGAATTGCCACGACGAGAAGGGTAGCTTCCACTCGCCGCGACGGTGAGCGTCACCCGTGGATCGTCCACCCTCGTTCGCGCAGAAACGCCGAAAGCTCGTGCTCGACGCCGACACGGACGTCGAGCTCCACCAGCCCGACCGGCTGGCCCGGGCTGTGGTCGATGCGCACGTCCTCGACGTTGAACCCGGCTCCGCTGGCATCGGCGAACAGTCGTGCCAGCTGGCCGGGCCGGTCGTCGACCACCACGACGACGGTGGCGAACTCGGTGTGCGCCCCACCGCGCTTGCCGGGCAGGCGCGCGCGTCCGTCCACACCGCTGCGCAGCACCTCGCGCAGCGCCGTCCGGCCGGTCGGCGGCGAGTCCAGCGCATCGAGCACGCGATCGAGGTCGGTGCGCAGACCGCGCAGAACATCAGCGACGGCAGCAGCATTCGCCGTGAGGATCTCCGTCCACAGCTCGGGATCACCGCTGGCGATGCGCGTGACATCGGTGACGCCAGGCCCGGCCAGGCGGACCTCGTGCGCGGGAACGTCGACGAACCGGGCAGCCACCAACGCCGCCACGAGGTGTGGCGAATGCGACACCAGCGCCACCGCGGCATCGTGATCGGCCGCCGTCATCGTCATCGGTGTCGCACCCACCAGCCGGGCCATGGCCAGGGCCCGCGTCACCGCCTGCTGGTGTGTGCCGTCGTCCGGGCACAGCACCCACGGCCTGCCCTCGAACAGGTCCGGCAACGCCGCCCCCGGTCCGGAGACCTCACGCCCGGCCATCGGGTGGCTGCCGACGTAGCGGCCGGGCTCCTTGGCGCGCTCACGTACATCGGCGGCCGGCAGGGATTTCACGCTGGCGACGTCGGTGACGTACTCGGCAGCCCCGTGGTCCAGCAGCTCCGCGACGACTTCGCCGACGGCTTCGGGCGGCACCGCAGCCACGGCCAGCGACGCCGGCGGCTCGTCGGCCACCGCCGGCCGACCGGCCCCGACTCGTACCGCCTCGTCGACCACGGCCGCGTTGGCGTCACGCAACCGGACATCGACCCCGGCGCGACGCAGCGCCAGCCCCAGCGAGGCCCCCACGAGCCCGGCTCCGACGATGAGCACACCACCGGACAGCGCCGATGCCCCCGCACCGGGGGCCGCAGCGTCCCACTCCGACATCTAGTCCTCCTCGGCGATGTCGTCGCGCAGGACGCTGGTGCCGTGCAGGTAGACGTGGCGGATCTGGCTGCGCGGGCGCGTGGTCTCCACATGGGCCATCAACCGCACCACCCGCGGCATGGCGCCGGCGACATCGATCTCTTGCGCGCACATCATCGGGACGTCGGTGATCCCCAGGGCGCGTACCGCAGTCGCCGGAAACGCCGAGCGCAGGTCGGGCGTCGCGGTGAGCAGGATGCTGATGACGTCGTCCGGCTCGAGCTCGTTGCGCTCGAGCACGGTGCGCATCAGCTCCGCGGTGCGCTCCAACAGATGCCCGGCTTCGTCCACTTCGAGCTGCGAGGCTCCACGTACGGCACGAACAGTCACAACAGTGCACCGTACCCGCTCGGCCCACGCGAACGTCGCGATGGTGGCCCGGTCGGCTACAGCCCGACGGCGTCGTACAACTTGGCCACCTCGTCCGCGCGCAGCACCCGGGTGTTGTCCGGACGCAGATCGCCCAGGGCGACCGGACCGAACCGGGTTCGCACCAACCGCCGTACCGGATGGCCGACAGCCTCGAGGAGCCGGCGCACCACGTGTTTGCGCCCTTCGTGCAGCACGACCTCGACCATGACCCTGGTACCGACGCGTTCGACCACCCGGAACGAGTGCACCGTCACCGGGCCGTCCTCGAGTTCCACGCCGGCCCGCAGCTGCTTGCCCAGCCCCGGTGCCACCGGCCCCGGCACTTCGGCCACGTAGGTCTTGAGGACCTCGTAACTCGGGTGGGCCAGTCGATGCGCCAACTCGCCGTCATTGGTGAGCAGGATCAGCCCTTCGGTGTCGGTGTCGAGACGGCCTACGTGGAACAACCGCTGGCGCCGCCCTTCGGTGTAGCGACGAAGATCCTTGCGGCCGTGCGGGTCGTTCATGGTGCTCACCACCCCGGCGGGCTTGTTCACCGCCAGGTAGACGTTGCCGGACTCCGCCGTGGTCACTCGCATGCCGTCGACCTTGATGACGACGCTGGCAGGATCGACGCGTACGCCCTGGGTACGCACCACCTGGCCGTCCACCTCGACGCGTCCGGCCGCGATCAGCTCCTCGCAGGCTCGGCGGCTGCCCACGCCAGCAGAAGCCAGCACTTTCTGGAGCCGCACGCCGCGCTCAGGCTCGTTCACGTCACCGGTCCTCGTCATGATTCGTCCTGCGTCCTGTGCTCGGTCGGACGCCGGCTCACCGAGCCGCCGTGTCGACATCGTCGTCGACTCCGTCGGCGTCGGGCAGGTAGGGCGCCAGCGGCGGCAGATCGTCCAGCGACGACATGCCCAGCCGCTCGAGGAAGTACGAGGTGGTGCGATACAGCGTCGCACCGGACTCGTGATCGACCCCGGCTTCTTCGACCAGGCCGCGAGTGGTCAGCGTACGCATGACGCCGTCGCAGTTCACGCCGCGCACCGCCGAGATGCGCGCCCGGCTGACCGGCTGTTTGTAGGCCACGACCGCCAGGGTCTCCAGCGCGGCTTGCGTCAACTTCGCCTGCTGCCCGTCGAGCACGAATCGCTCGACCACCGAGGCGCACTCCGGCCGGGTGTAGAACCGCCATCCGCCGGCGACGGGGCGCAGGTCGAAACCGCGTCCGGATGCGGAGTACTCGTCGGCCAATGCCTCGAGCACGTCGGCGACCTCGTGCCGCGGCCGTTCCAGCACCTGGGCCAACGTGACGTCGTCGACCGGCTCGTCGGCGACCAACAGGACCGCTTCGACGGCCGCGCGCAACGGCGGCCCCGTGTCGAACAGGGTGTCCTCGATCAAGCCTGCTCCCCCTCCGGCGTGATTTCATCGTCGAACTCGGCACCGACGTCGCCCGGCTCGCCGTCGTCGTCGCCCGTCCAGCGCACCGTCAGCTCACCCAGCGCCTGCATCTGCTCGAAGGCCACCGTCCGTTCCCGGTAGAGCTCCAGCAGCGACAAGAAGCGCGCCACCACATGCAGCGTCGACGGGCAGTCGGCGGCCAGGGCGCGAAACGTCAGCACCCCCGAGCGGCGCAATCGGTCGACCACCACCATCGCCTGCTCTCGCACACTCACCCGCGGTTGGTGCAGATGGTTGGTGGCCACGGTCGGTACCGGCTTGGGCGCCAGGACCTTCGCGGCCAGCCGGGCCAACTCCTGCGGCCCCAGCCCCACGACGACCTCGGGCAGCAGTCCGGCGAAGCGCTCTTCCAGGCCGACCGCGCGCGGGAACCGTAGCGACTCGGCAGCGAACCGCTCGGACAGCACGCCGGCGATCTCTTTGAACGCCTTGTACTGCAGCAACCGCGCGAACAGCAGGTCGCG
>Ga0079224_100016348_pt1 | contig 10423 bp, 10 predicted proteins | sample Stecom2015_FD_80414 | JGI IMG/M metagenome (GOLD analysis project Ga0079224, IMG submission 80414) | Agricultural soil microbial communities from Utah to study Nitrogen management - Steer compost 2015 | ecosystem: Environmental > Terrestrial > Soil > Agricultural land | place: USA: Utah...
CAGTGTGGATAATTTAGATTTATTGAAAGAAATCAACAAACAAGCGGCGAAATTCGATCGGGTAATTCCTTGTTTGTTGCAAATTAAAATTGCGGAAGAAGATTCGAAATTCGGAATGGAACCCGAATTGGCAGAACAAATTCTTTCAGACTATAAAACCAATTTTCCCAATGTCGAAATCGTTGGATTGATGGGAATGGCCACTTTTACCGAAGATGAAAACCAAATCCGAACCGAATTCAAATTCCTGAAAACAACTTTCGAAAAACTCAAAACTTGTCACCCTGAACAGTTCGACAAGCTCACTGTGACACCTGTTGACGTACAAAATTCAGAATCCGTCACCCTGAGCTTGTCGAAGGGCAAAACTCCCAACTCCCAACTCACAACGCTCTCAATGGGCATGAGCGGTGATTACAAAATCGCAGTGGAAGAAGGAAGCACGATGGTTCGTGTCGGAAGTTCGATTTTTGGAGAAAGAAATTATACAGTTTAAAATGAAATATTCATTCAAAAACGACTACTCAGAAGGCTGTCATCCGAACATTCTCAAAGCGATGGTTCAGTTCAATTTTGACCAGCAAAACGGCTACGGATTGGATGAATATTGTTTGACCGCTGAAGAAATCATCAAAGAAAAAATCAATCATCCGAACGCAAAAGTTCATTTTGTTTCAGGTGGAACGCAAGCAAATTTGATTGTGATTTCTGCGTTTTTGCGTCCACACGAAAGCGTGATTTCTGCCAATTCAGGGCATATTTTTACCAATGAAGCCGGCGCGATTGAAGCGACCGGACACAAAGTTCATTCGGTTGAAACTGCTGACGGAAAGTTAAATCCGCAGCATATTCAATCCATTTTGAACACGCATCAAAACAAACCGCATCAGTTAAAACCGAAATTGGTTTACATTTCGAATTCTACTGAAATCGGAACGATTTATACAAAAACGGAATTAGAAGATTTATCCAAATTCTGCAAAGCCAACGATTTATTCCTTTTTATGGACGGTGCGCGATTGGCAAATGCTTTGATGGCGTTCGGAAACGATTTAAATTTAGAAGAAATCGCAAAATTAACCGACGCATTTTATTTGGGCGGAACCAAAAACGGTGCACTTTTGGGCGAAGCGATTGTCATCAACAACGTAGATTTACAACCTGAATTCGGATTCCACATTAAGCAGAAAGGCGCAATGTTGGCGAAAGGAAGATTGCTCGGAATTCAGTTTTTGGAATTGATGAGAAATGATTTGTATTTGCAATTAGCAGCTTACGCCAACGCCAAAGCGATGTTGTTGAAATCGGCTTTTTCCGAAATCGGATGCGAATTTTTAACCGAAACATTTACGAATCAGATTTTTCCGATTTTGTCTAAATCTCAAGGGGAAAAATTATCGGAACATTTTGATTTTTACGAATGGAAAAAATTAGAAAACGAGAAAATCGCCATCCGAATCATCACTTCCTGGGCTACAAATGAAGAAGCCGTGGAGAAATTTGCGGAAGAAATCAGAAGTCTGAAGTAAGACTAGAATTATTTCGTCTTAAATCGTAACAATAAAATTTTATCTTGAAATAGTTTCAATTCATTGCCGGTTACTTCATAAGTGTTTACCTGTGAAAGTAAATCTAAAAAAGCTTGTTCGCCATCCATTTCCGGGCAAGCCATCATAGTAGAGCCTGCTTGGCCGAATTTCATAATTCCCGGTTCCAAAGTGACACTGGAAAAGTATCGGTTGCACCCCGCAAATCCTACAGCCTGAAGTCCATTGTCGTTTATAAAACTCATCGAAACTTCCTGATTATTATAACTCACAACCGTTCCGTTTTCATCCTGCAAAAGCCAGGTATTGGTTTCAATTAGATTTTTTACGGTATTGAAATCTGTAATGGGTGAAGTTTTACAGGCAACCAAAAACAGGCCTGATAAAATCATAAAAACGAATGCTTTTTTCATCTGAATGGATTTTTAATTTCTTAATTCCGCGTTGAAATTTTCCTGAAAGTTACGAATTAATTCATTCATCACTTGCTCAATTTCTACATCACTGAGTGTTTTTTCTTCATTTTGTAATACAAAACTCATCGCGTATGATTTTTTTCCTTCCGGTAATTTGTCACCTTCATACACATCAAATAGCTCAACGGATTTTAATAAATTTAAATTTAATTTTATAGCAGAATTATACAAATCACTGTATAAAGTTTCTTTGTCAATCAGTAAAGCCAAATCACGGTTTACGGCCGGGAATTTTGATATTTCCTGATAGCTTAATTTAAATTCTGAAGCGATTTTCAGTATCAAATCCCAATTTAATTCGGCATAAAATACTTCTTGAGAAACATCGGTAAGTTTCAAAATCTTTTTGTCGATAATGCCCAAAACGCCAATTTCTTTTCCTTCCCATTCCAATGAAAGTGCATCTGAATATCCCGGTTTGGAAACTGGTTTTTCTGAAATTTTTTGTAAACCCAATCTTTGAAAAATTTCTGCGACCATACCTTTTAAAGTATAAAAATTGGCTTTAGATGCAGGTTGAGTCCAGTTTTCAGACGATTGATTTCCGGAAAGCAAAATTGCTAATCGGTATTTTTCTTTATAGGAATTATCGATTTTATTGTAAATTTTCCCGAACTCGAAAAATTTAATTTCGGTTTTTTTGCGGTTTAAATTATAGGCTGTGCTGTCCAAAAGTCCGGGAAGCAGGGACTGGCGCATCATGGAAAGATCTGAACTCAGCGGATTTAAAAGTTTCACCACTGTCGATGTATTTAAACCAAATGATTCGTGTAATTCACTCTTTACCACAGAATTATTCATAGCTTCATGGAACCCTCTTGCTATCAGCGTTTGGGCTACAGTATTTTCTATTTTCTGTGCATCCTTTTCGGTATTTTTTACTGGAGTAAAGGCAATTTTTTCGGGCGTCTTGATTTTGTTGTACCCGTAAATACGTAAAATTTCCTCAATTACATCGACTTCCCTTTGTACATCGGCTCTGTAAGGCGGGATTGATAATTCCAAAGTTTCATTAGATTCTGAAATCACTTTTATATCCAAAGATTCCAAAATTCCTTTTACTTGTTCGCGATGAAGTCTTTCCCCTAATAATTGATCGAGTTTATGATAACGTAAAACAGTTTTAAAATGCTCAATTGGAGTAGGATATAGGTCTGTTATTTCACCTTTAATTTGCGCATCTGCAAATTCAACCAACATCATAGCTGCTTTTTTCAAAGCGGTAAGCGTCATATTGGGATCAACCCCTCTTTCAAAACGGAAAGAAGAATCTGTATTTAATCCATGGTATTTTGAAGATTTTCTAATCGAAACCGGGTCGAAATAGGCACTTTCCAGAAATATATTTTGAGTGGATTCTGTAACCCCCGAATCGATTCCACCATAGATTCCCGCCATGCACATTCCGCCCTTTTCATCAGAAATCATCAGTTCAGCACCATTTAGTTTACGTTTGACTCCGTCTAATGTGGTAAATTCGGTTCCGGCAGAAAGTTGTTGCACGATGATTTTTTTGCCGGCTATTTTATCAGCATCAAAGGCGTGTAGCGGCTGCCCCAAATCGTGTAAAATATAATTGGTAATATCCACAACATTGTTAATCGGATTTAACCCAATGGTTTTCAATCTTTCCTGTAACCATTCGGGTGAAGGTTTAACCTTTACATTTCCAAGATACAATCCTGCATAGCGTGGTGCTAATTCAGGATTTTTAATTTCAACTTCAATTGGACTCTTTCCTGAAATTTTCAAACTCTCAAAATTTTCAATTGAAACCGGAATCAATTCAGATTTTTCTTTCAAAACATTCAGCGCAGCATGAAGATCACGCGCTACCCCGAAATGGCTCATGGCGTCTGTCCGGTTGGGTGTCAGACCTATTTCAATGACTGTATCTGAATTATTTTTATTAATGAGTTCGGAAATTGGAGTACCTATTTTATAGGCAGGTTCCAAAACCCAAATCCCGTCATGATTGTCATTGAGTCCAAGTTCAGCTTCTGAACAAATCATTCCAAATGATTCAACTCCTCGAAGTTTGGCTTCTTTGATGGTAAATGAAGTTCCGTCTGGAGCAGTCAAAACCGTTCCAACTGTAGCTACAGGGACTTTTTGTTCTTCTGCAATATTGGGTGCGCCACAAACAATCTGGAGGTTTTCTCCGTTTCCAATATCAACTGTGGCAACTTTTAGTTTATCGGCATTTGGGTGTTTCTCCAATGTGACAACTTTCCCAACTACCACACCTTTTAATTCATGAAGTTCGCTGTTTGCATTTTCAATAGCTTCAACTTCTAAACCTGTATTGGTAAGGATTTCACCTATCTTTTGAACTTCCAAATCGGTTTTGATATGTGAGGAGAGCCAATTGTATGATATTTTCATTTTCTGAATGATTCGTGAATAGTAAAAAGTGATTAGCTTAATAATTTAAATGCTAATCACTTTCACAATTGCAATTTACTAATTACTTACATTATGCATTTAACATTACCGGCATTACCAACATCAGAATTTCTTCGCCTTCTTCCAATCCGTCAACCGGTTTGATGATGCCTGCACGGCTTGGTTCGGACATTTCCAAAGTGATATCGTCTGATTGAATATTATTCAAAACTTCAATTAGAAATTTAGAATTAAATCCAATTTGCATATCGGCACCGTTGTAATCGCAAGGAAGTCTTTCTTCTGCTTTGCTTGAGAAATCAATATCTTCTGCGTTGATATTCAATGAACTACCTGATAATTTTAAACGGACTTGATTCGTGGTTTTATTGGAGAAAATCGCGACTCTTTTCAAAGAAGTCAAAAACATATTGCGGTTAATGGTCAATACATTTGGATTTTCTTTTGGGATTACAGCTTCGTAGTTCGGATATTTTCCATCAATTAACCGACAAGTCAAAACGATGTTTTGAAACGAAAAACGTGTGTTGGTCTGGTTGTATTCAATATTTACATCTTCATTGCTTCCTGCCAAAATGTTGCGCAACAAGTTCAACGGTTTTTTGGGCATGATGTATTCTGTCGTTTCAGATGATTGCAGATCTTTTCGTGTATATTTCACCAATCTGTGTGCGTCTGTGGCTACAAATTTGAAATTGTCTTTTCCGGCTTGGAAGAAAACACCCGTCATCACCGGACGAAGCTCGTCGTTTCCCGTTGCAAAAAGCGTTTTGGAAATGGCTTCTGAAAGAATTCCTGCTTGTAAAGTGGAAGTTACAGCTTCTTGAATTTCAGGAGCTTGTGGATATTCCTCTGCCCACTCCATTGCGATTTGGTAATTTCCTTGTTCGGAAACAATTTCCAGAAGATTGTCTTCTTTTTGGATGAAAGTCAAAGGCTGATCAGGAAAAGTTTTCAAAGTATCGGCCAAAATTTTTGACGGAATGGCAATTTGAGTTGAATCTGAAGATTCGACCTCTACGGTTGTAGAAATGGTGGTTTCTAAATCAGATCCTGTGATTTTTAATTGATTTCCATCTAGTTCAAACAAAAAATTATCTAAAATAGGTAAAGTGTTGCTGGAATTGATAACCCCGTTTATGAGGTTAATATTTTTAAGTAAACTGCTACTGGATACGATGAATTTCATACGTTTTGACTTTTCTAAAATAAACTAATTGACAAAAATAAATCTTTTAAACTGAATTAAAATAATTAATGAAAAAAATAATCAACAAATTCTGAAAAATGGTATTGATTTTGTGAATTTCGATGGGACTTTTGAATCAAAATTAATATGAAAACCCAAATTCTCCTGCTGCTGGCTGTTTTTAACTTTTTAAGTTCTTGTAAAACCAATCAAATTGCAGAAAAAACTTCAGATAATCAAGTTGAAATTATTTCGGAAAGTCAATTTCTTAAAGGAAAATGGACTTTGGAATATATGTCGCCCGTGAAAGGAAAAGAGGTGAAACAATTATTTAAAATCCAAATGCCTTATCTGAATTTTGTGAGCGGAATCAAAGTTGCCGGAAATAACGGTTGTAATAATATTGCCGGCGAATATTCTGCCAAAGGAAATCAAATTCATTTCGATACAGAAAAATTCATTTCGACCAAAATGTTCTGCGAAGGTGTGGACGAAACTGCTTTTCCCAATGCTTTGAAAATTGTGAATAAATTTGATGTAATTGAAGACGGAACGAAACTCGTGTTAATCTCAGGTGATGTTGTAATAATGCGTTTTGTGAAAGCCAAGAAATGATTTATCGAAAAAACTGCCCGATTTTGAAATCTTGCAGTTTGGAATCTGGTCATTAATTCTTCTATTGAATCGCTTTGATGATGTCGTGTTTGGTAAGGATTTGATGTTTTCCGTTTTCCAATTCCACCAAAACTGCCGAATTTTCTTTGTCGATTAATTTTGAAATCTCTTCAATTTTCGCATTTTCTTTCACGATTGGGAAAGGTTTTCCCATGACAGATTTTATCGGTTTATTGGCTAAGTCTTTGTCTTCAAAAAATAATTTAAACAATTTGGATTCATCCAAAGAGCCGGCAAAACCATTGATGTCGGTTACCGGAATTTGTGAAATTTCATATTTTTTCATTCGCTCAATTGCGTGCGAAACCAATTCTTCGGTTTTCACGGTAACCAATGGTAATTCGATATGATCTTTGATTAAATCAAAAGCTTTTGTGATTTCTTCGTCCAAAAATCCGCGCTCGCGCATCCAGTCGTCATTGAACATTTTACCGACATAACGGCTTCCGTGATCGTGGAAAAGCACTACTACAACATCATCCGGCTTGAAATGTTCTTTCAACTGCAAAAGTCCTTTCACGGCCGAACCGGCAGAATTTCCAACAAAAATTCCTTCTTCTTTTGCAATTTTTCGGGTGTAAACTGCGGCGTCTTTGTCGGTTACTTTTGTAAATCCATCAATCAAAGAAAAATCAACATTTTTGGGTAAAATATCTTCGCCGATACCTTCGGTGATGTAGGAATAAATTTCATTTTCGTCAAAAATTCCCGTTTCGTGGTATTTTTTGAAAACCGAACCATAAGTGTCAATTCCCCAGATTTTGATATTTGGATTTTTTTCTTTTAAATATTTGGCTACGCCCGAAATCGTTCCACCGGTTCCGACTCCGACCACAAAATGCGTGATTTTCCCTTCGGTTTGTTCCCAGATTTCCGGACCGGTTTGTTCGTAATGCGCCAAAGCATTGGACGGATTATCATATTGATTTACATACCAGGAATTCGGTGTTTCTTCTGCCAAACGTTTGGAAACCGAATAATAAGAACGCGGATCGTCCGGTTCTACATTGGTCGGACAAACCACAACTTTTGCTCCTACAGCACGTAAGATGTCCATTTTTTCTTTGGATTGTTTATCGGAAATCACACAAACCAACTTATAACCTTTGATAATGGCGCCCAAAGCCAGTCCCATTCCGGTATTGCCGGAAGTTCCTTCGATGATGGTTCCGCCAGGTTTTAATCGTCCGTCGGCTTCGGCATCTTCAATCATTTTGACTGCCATTCGGTCTTTGACGGAATTTCCGGGATTGAAAGTTTCGATTTTTGCCAAAACCAAAGCATCAATTCCTTCGGTTACTTTGTTTAATTTAACCAAAGGTGTGTTTCCGATGGTTTCGAGTATGTTGTTGTAATATTTCATTTCAATTATTTTGAGGTGCAAATTTACGGGTAAATTTTTAAATTGAATAGATGTGTTTTTCATCCCCCTGTTAAGGCTTATAGCCCGGATGGTAGGGGATATCCTTTTTCTGAAGGCGAGACTTTTTGTACCGGAAAAAGAGTGGGAGCGAAGCGGAACTCCTTTTTACGGCAATACAAAAAGCGAGAAAGCGGAAAAAGATAGAAACGGACAGCCGGAACAGCTACAAAAAAACGGCAGGAAATTCCCGCCGCTTACTATTTACAAACTACTAACTAATTTCTAATCACTAGTTACTAATTACCCAATTAAATATGAATCGAATGCCCGTAAGCATCCTCCACCGCTTCCATAATCGCTTCGGACATCGTCGGATGCGGATGAATGGATTTCATAATTTCGTGCGCCGTAGTTTCCAGTTTACGTGCGACAACTGCTTCGGCGATCATTTCAGTAACGCCGTCACCAATCAAATGACAACCTAACCATTCGCCGTATTTCGCATCGAAAATTACTTTTACAAATCCGTCTGCGCCGCCGTTTGCCACTGCTTTTCCGTTGGCTGAGAATGGGAATCTTCCGACTTTCACTTCGTATCCGGCTTCTTTTGCTTTGGTTTCGGTCAAACCGACGGATGCGATTTCAGGCGAACAATAAGTACAACCCGGAACGTTGTTGAAATCAATTGCTTCCACGTTCATTCCCGCAATTTTTTCTACACAAAGAATGGCTTGAGCCGATGCCAAATGCGCCAAGTCTTGCCCGTGAACTACGTCACCAATTGCGTAATATCCGGCAACATTCGTTTGGCAGAAATCGTTGATTTTGATTTTTCCTCTTTCGGTTTGAATTCCAACTTCTTCCAATCCGATTTTTTCGATATTGGCAGTAACGCCAACGGCAGAAAGCACGATGTCGGCTTCCAAAATTTCTTCACCTTTTTGAGTTTTCACGGTCGCTTTTACGCCGTCGCCGGAAGTATCAACCGAAGTTACCTCTGAACTGGTCATAATTTTGATGCCGTTTTTCTTGAAAGATTTTTCCAATTGTTTGGAAATTTCTTCGTCTTCCACCGGAACAATTCTCGGCAAGAATTCCACAATCGTCACATCAACGCCCAAAGTATGGTAGAAATGTGCGAATTCTACTCCGATTGCACCGCTTCCGACAACTATCATACTTTTGGGTTGTTTTTCCAAATTCAAAGCACCACGATAACCGATGACTTTTTTACCGTCTTGCGGCAAACTGGGCAATTCGCGCGAACGTCCGCCGGTTGCGATGATGATGTGGTCGGCAGAAACTTCGTTGGAAACGCCGTCTTCGCCTTTCACCATAATTTTTTTGCCGGGAAGGATTTTAGCTTCGCCTTTGACAACTTCGATTTTATTTTTTTTCATCAGAAACTGTACGCCACCGCTCATTTTCCCGGCAACGTCACGGCTTCTTTTTACGATGTTTGAAAATTCGTAGGTAATGTTTTCGGGTTTATTAATTCCGAAATCTTCTGCGTGATTCAGATATTTGAACACTTGCGCGCTTTTTAACAAAGCTTTGGTTGGGATACAACCCCAGTTAAGACAGATTCCGCCCAATTCGGCTTTTTCGATGATGGCAACTTTTTTGCCCAATTGTGATGCGCGAATGGCTGCTACGTATCCGCCGGGTCCGCTTCCGATTACTGCTATGTCAAATTTCATCTGTTTATTTTTTAACTAATTCGTCGGCTAAATTAAGAATTATCGGAGGAATTTTATTCATATTAAGTAATTTTATATTTTTGGGTGATGGAGATGCACTTTGACAAGTTCAGTGTGACGGAAGATGGAAGTGAATGTTAAACACATAACGCAGAACACATAACTCAGAACCCAAAACTCCAAACGCATAACGCGATGCTATGAAATTATTTTTTGAAAATATAACTGAAAATCTGAAAGTGCCGGTTGATTTTCCGCTGGAAGCGGTTTTGGAACAAGCATTGGAAATTTTTGAGCAATTGCCTGAAGATGATGGAAGTTCTTTTGGGATTTTGAATGAAAATAACGTCGTCATTCAGTTCAATAAATACAATAAATTTCTTTGGTTGGTAGAAATTCCGGATATTTCCAAAAACGGGATTCATCAGGCGTTTTGTAACCGGCATCAGTGCGTTCGGTTGATTGAAGATATTTTCTCCGGTGCAGATCCTTTTTCGCTTGTTGAATTTAAGTTTGAGAGTTATCTTTAAAGTTAGAAAATAGACATTAGATTTACTACTCTGAAAATATATATTGAATTAGGAGAATTAATAATCAAATGTAGGTTTCACAAAACCAATTCCTCAAACAATCTTTCCAAAGTTTCTTCTAAATCGTCTGTAAATCCCGGATGCGGACGTGAAGTTTGAATGCTCGAACTTCTAACCGCTGTGAGCCAACGGAAACGCGAAGGCATATCCATCTGTGCAATCGGGCCGCCGTTTTTGTCGCAAGTCGCAATTAATTCAAAAGAATAAAGGTTTTGTTTGATTTGTTCTTCATCTAATTCAGATTCGTACGCTCGGAATTTCTGTTCGTTGAAATGCGTTTTGATGAGCAGTTTTTTGGCTGATTTGGAAAAAATCAGAATTCCGGCATTGATGAATTCTTCCCGTTCCACTTTAGGGAAAATCCGGATTACGGCGTATTCATATAAGATTTTGTCTTGCATTTTGGGCTTCTTTTATGAATGTTTCTGAATTTTCTTTTCGTATCAGCATAAATTGCGCATAGACCTTTCGCAGTTC
>Ga0079224_100016351_pt1 | contig 10423 bp, 11 predicted proteins | sample Stecom2015_FD_80414 | JGI IMG/M metagenome (GOLD analysis project Ga0079224, IMG submission 80414) | Agricultural soil microbial communities from Utah to study Nitrogen management - Steer compost 2015 | ecosystem: Environmental > Terrestrial > Soil > Agricultural land | place: USA: Utah...
ATTTGACCCTGATTTTCCGATATTTGCAATCCCTTTTCAGGAGGGGTAATTTTTAAAGCAGAAGATATGGCACGAGTTTGTCAAATTACAGGAAAAAGGCCTCAGGTTGGAAGTAGCGTTTCCCACGCGAATAACAAGACGAAGAGACGGTTTTACCCGAATCTTCAGAAAAAGCGCTTTTATATCCCTGAAGAAGACAAGTGGATTACATTGAAAGTGTCCACGAAAGCAATAAAGACCATCAATAAGAATGGTATTACTGCTGTTTTGAAAGAAGCCAGAGCTAACGGAAACCTGGTATTATAATCTAACCGCAAAGATTACGTAAATGGCAAAGAAAGGTAACAGGATTCAGGTGATTATGGAGTGCACTGAGCACAAGGCGTCCGGCATGCCTGGCATGAGCCGTTATATCACCACCAAGAATCGCAAGAACACAACGGAAAGATTGGAACTCCGGAAGTACAATCCGATTCTCAAGAAGGTAACCGTCCACAAAGAAATTAAATAACCATGGCAAAGAAAGTAGTTGCTACGCTGAAGAAAACCGACGGAAAGAGCTTTGCAAAAGTTATCCGCGCGGTGAAGTCTGAAAAGACCGGCGCCTATACATTCAAGGAAGAAATTGTTCCTGCAGATTTGGTAAAAGATACGCTGGCGAAGAAATAAGCCGGAAGCACAAAGCATTGAAAAGGAAGGTCTCGGTATTCGAGACCTTTTTATTTTTGCATCTTGCCGTAACTGGCAGCAAAATATCGGTGAACCGTAAAAGGTTCTACTCAAACCCATTAACGCAGATCACTATGTTCGGATGGTTTTCGAAAGAAAAAAAGGAATCCCTCGACAAGGGACTGGAAAAGTCAAAGGATAACTTCTTCTCTAAGCTGGGCAAAGCTCTCGTTGGAAAATCAACAGTTGACGAGGAGGTGCTGGACAATCTTGAGGAAGTGCTGGTCAGTTCCGATGTTGGTGTGGAAACTACGCTCAAAATCGTTGAACGCATCCAGGAACGCGTAGCCCGCGACAAGTACATGAGTACGTCAGAACTGGACCGGATATTAAAGGAAGAAGTGGCTGCTCTCTTATCAGAAACAAACACCACTGAATTCCAGGATTTCGAAACGCCCGCCGACAAGAAGCCTTACGTCATAATGGTCGTTGGTGTCAATGGTGTCGGCAAAACGACAACTATTGGCAAACTTGCCTCGCAGTTCAAGAAGCGTGGAAAAAACGTATTGCTTGGTGCGGCCGACACATTTCGTGCAGCGGCAGTTGATCAACTCAAGCTTTGGGGTCAACGCGTAGACGTACCCGTGGTTGCCAAAGGCATGAACACAGATCCCTCCGCCGTTGCTTTTGATGCAGTTCGTGAAGGCGTTGACCAAAACGCAGACATTGTCATAATTGATACCGCAGGAAGACTGCATACAAAGGTTAACCTGATGGCGGAGCTATCAAAGATCAAGCGTGTCATGCAGAAGGTTATCAACGATGCGCCTCATGAAGTTCTTCTCGTCTTAGATGGCAGCACCGGACAAAACGCGGTGATCCAGGCGCGCGAATTTACCAAAGCAACGGAAGTGACGTCGCTTGCAATAACGAAGCTGGATGGCACTGCCAAAGGTGGTGTAGTCATCGGCATCAGCGATGAATTCAAGATTCCCGTTAAATATATCGGCGTTGGCGAAAAAGCTGAAGATCTGCAAATCTTCAACCGCATGGAGTTTGTCGACTCGCTTTTCAAAAAATAATTACTTCTTTTTCTTCGGAGGAGGCAGCGGCGGATACTTACGTAGAGGAATCCGATACATCAGCTGATAATTGAATCCCCAGGTAGTTTCTTTATGTGTTGTCCCGTAACCGGGAATATCATGCGGCTCCATTTCAAAGGCATCGCCTGTCGCTAATCCGAATTTGAAACGAGCTGTATAGCCCATCCAGAAATTGTTAAACATCCGAACCCTTAGCCCCGTGGTCAATTCCAACCAGCGTGCAGGCATGTCGTTGTTCAGATACGGATTGTCGAAGCGGTTGTTCATTCCCCATACGGGATCAACGTCAATTACGCGAAATGTCTCGCTGAAGCGACTCCGCGCGTAACGCAGCCCGAGGAAAAACATGTTTCGTTCAGGGTCTTTTGTCAAAAAGTTCACATCAACACCTACACGCCAATATCTGCCATCATTCATGTAATCAACGGAATCTCCAACATAATGGCGCCCGGATGATCCATATTCGATTGCAAGAAAATAACGATAAAAGTCGACATCGGCATTTACTTCCCATCCCGTGTAAGAATCGACATAGATCGACTTCGCCAAAGCAATTGCGTCAGTACCAAAACGGATACCCGTCGGCATATATCGTTCGCGAAGGGAAACAGTATCCTCCTGGGCAACCAACTCAACAGGTAGCCACACCATAATGAGTGCAATCAGCTTATGGAATCTGGAGCGTAACATTGCTTACGGGTGGATAAAAAACTGCTGCATTAGGTACTGTGGTCGTGCCGGTGGTCCCACTTACTGTCAGTGAAGTGATAACCTTGATATCCGAACAAGCCTGGGGGAATAACACCCGACTTGGAGAGCCGACGTTGTAGTTAACGGTAAGTGTCTCTTCCGTTCCGTTCGCGAAACGAATGGTGAACACAGTACTGGTTGCATCGACGTTAAGCGGAAGCTGTACAGAACTGGTAGTCACACCTTCATAGTAAACTTCACTGTTGTAATCTGTGGTAATGCTTTCAATCTCGGCACTTGTCGTTTGTGGCGTCCCTCCCGCGACCACTCTTCTGAAGCCGAGTTGCATCAGATTCGTCGGAGGACATCGGTAAATATTGATGTTGGTTTGAACCGGGTCAGTAATCGTTGAAAAGGGGAAACCGTTATCGTCACGTGCAATGCTCACCGAGTCTAATCCTGTTGCGTTTCCGACGGCAAGATCAGTCACAAACGACTGTGTTCCGCATTGCCGGTACCGTGTTTCGGTGGTTGTTGTATAGTTGATTGAAAGCGTTCCGTTTTGAAGCGGATCATCTCCCGCGAAATCAAATTCAAGAGTCGTACTTTCCGCGTTTTTGTTGACAGGCAGGTGAAGCGTCGCTGCGCGCTGATTTTCATAAAAAGCTGTTAAGCCATCGACACGTACGGCGTCAAAATCGGCTGCAGCCGGACGGCTTCGTTGTGCTCCTGGCGTGGCGGGTAAAGTAAGCTGATGCAGCGCTATTCCCAATGTATCAGGTGAAGGACACCTGAAGATCTCAATATTTCGTACGTTACCATCTCTGCTGGGCTCAGCGTTCACGATACGGACCGAATCAAACGCGGATTCCTGCACATGTAAATCTGACAGGATGTACCGCGGCCCGCACTCTTCTGACACAAATTGGGCCTGGACCTTGTAGCCGAGCACAAGCTGGCGCTCTTCAGCTGGAACGCCGTTCAGACTCGTAATCAGTGAATACGTGGTTTGCGTGCTGAAGTAGTCCAACGGAGCCTGAATAAAGGTTTTTACACAATCGCGCGGGATATCCCAGGTTAGCTCTGCGGGGTCGAGCCGGTTGTTGATCATGAATCTACGAACGGCCAGCGAGTCAATCCTGTTTGAACCCATTACCCGGAAAGATATACCCGTCATATTGTTGTTCAGCAGGTAACATTCGGGCTCATCCAGGCAGGAAACGCCGAAAAGCAGCAAAAAAATGAACCAAGTCGTTCTTTTCACAGTTTGCAATTGCGGCTGTAAAGATAAATCAAGCGCTGCAAGGCCAAATTCCATGCCGGTTTATTTTTAGTATTTTTGCCACCTAAATCGAGAACGCCAGCATTGAAAACAAAGGGACACAGGAAGACAAAAGTCAACATCGTAACACTGGGATGTTCAAAAAACCAGGTTGATTCGGAAGTTTTGTTGACACAGCTGAGGGGCAATGGAATTGAGACGGTTCACGAAAGCTCTGCAGACGATTCGAACGTTGTAATCATCAACACTTGCGGATTTATCGACAATGCGAAGCAGGAATCCGTAGATACGATCCTCAGATACGTCGATGCAAAAAACGACGGTGTGGTGGATAAAGTATATGTTACAGGATGCCTTTCGCAACGTTATAAAGACGATCTGGAAAGAGAAATACCTGAAGTCGATGCGTGGTTTGGTACGCGGGATTTATCAAGAATTCTGAAAACTTTCCGCGCAGACTATAAGCAGGAACTTGTCGGCGAACGTATCCTTACAAATCCGGGTCATTATGCGTACCTCAAAATTTCAGAAGGGTGTGACCGTCCGTGTTCTTTTTGTGCGATTCCGCTGATGCGTGGCAAACATGTTTCGCGCCCCATCGAGGAACTGGTGAAGGAAGCAAAGAACCTTGCGCGGGGTGGAACCAAAGAGCTGCTGCTCATTGCACAGGACTCTACGTATTACGGACTTGATCTTTATCGAAAAAGAAATCTTGCTGAACTGCTGAAACATTTATCGGACGTTAACGGAATCGAATGGATCAGGCTGCATTATGCGTTTCCTGCAGGCTTTCCGTTGGATATACTGGATGTAATGGCTGAAAGACCCAATATCTGCAAATATCTTGACATTCCACTGCAGCATGGATCAACCGAGATGTTGCAGCTCATGCGGCGGGGTACAACGCGGGAAAAAACCGAACAACTGCTGCACACTATTCGTGAGAAGGTCCCCGGCATTGCTATTCGGACGACGATGATTGTAGGGCATCCGGGAGAGTCGGAACCAAATTTCGAAGAGCTGCTTGACTTTGTTGAGCGTTCCCGGTTTGAACGTCTCGGCGTCTTTACGTACAGCCACGAGGAGAATACACACGCATATGGAATGGAGGATAACGTTCCCGAGGAAGTTAAGCAGGAAAGAATGGAACGCGTGATGGAACTTCAGCAGGGCATTTCACTTGAGTTAAACCAACAAAAAGTCGGGCAAAAAATGAAGGTCCTGGTGGATCGCAAGGAAGGCGGACAGTATATTGGCAGAACGCAGTATGATTCGCCTGAGGTCGATAACGAAGTGCTGATTGACAGCCCCGACAATTACATAAGATTGGGTGATTTTGAAAACGTAATTATTGATTCTGCGACTGAATTCGATCTTACGGGCAGAGTGGTAAAGGATTAGTTTGTTAATGTTTTGTTAACGATGTTCCGATTCACCGCTTATCCAACGGGAGCGCAGGTTCAATAACTTTATCGATTATTTTTCCGTTATTCGACTTACGTTTCGAATAACAATTTCAAACCGGTGTCGCTTCTATGAAGCTTGAAAAAATTCTTCTCAAGGATACGCATGCCTTTGATCAATTCTTTATAGACTACGTTGAAGAGAAGGAAACACTTCGACCATTTTATCACCGGTTTCCCCGGATTGATCAGTTCGGGGAACAAATTCGCGAAAAGAAAGCATCGTTCCCTGACGCAACGCGTACACTCCTGAGCAAATGCCTGACAAATCAGTACGGTTCTCTCGATACAACGGATAAAGTAAAAGCGAACATCGCGGCGCTTGCTGATGCCAACACCTTCACCATTACAACAGGTCATCAGCTCAACATTTTCACAGGTCCGCTTTATTTCATCTATAAGATTGTAACTGTCATTAACACGGCGAAAAAACTAAAGGAAACATACCCGGAATACAATTTCGTGCCCGTGTACTGGATGGCTTCCGAAGATCATGATTATGATGAAATAAAATCATTCCGGTTATACGGCAAGAAATACGAATGGAAGACGCGTCAAAAGGGAGCAGTGGGCAGGTTCTCTCCTAACGGATTGGCTACGCTATTAGATGAAATCCCGGGAGAAACAACCATCTTCCGAAAAGCTTACACCGGGTCTGAAACACTCGCTGATGCAACGCGACATTATGTGAATGCACTTTTTGGAGAGGAAGGGCTTGTTGTCGTTGATCCGGATGATGGTGACCTTAAAACGGCATTGGCAGGCGTAATGCGCGAAGATATTTTCAACAATGTCAACAAACGATGTGTAGATAAAACCTCCAAAGCACTTGAGGACCTCGGTTACAAAACGCAGGTTTTTTGTCGCGACATAAATTTCTTTTACCTGGACGATAACCTTCGGGCAAGGATTGTGAAAGAAGGGGATCAATTCAAAGTGTTAGATACCGACCTAAGATTTTCGCAAGCAGAACTTGAGGACCTGATTGCAAATCATCCCGAAAAATTCAGCCCTAACGTTATTCTTCGACCATTATATCAGGAGCTGATTCTGCCTAACATAGCCTACGTCGGAGGACCGGCCGAAGTCATTTACTGGTTGCAACTTAAGGAGATTTTTGATCAGTGCGGTGTTCCATTCCCTATTCTCCTTCCCCGTAATTTTGCGCTTGTGGTCGACCACGAAGTGCTGCGTAAAATACAGAAGACAGGTCTCCAGCTAAAAGATGTTTTCGAAGAGAAAAACTACCTCTTCAATCACTGGGTGCTTGCACATTCACCGCGCAATCTCACAATCGGTTCAGAACGAACGAACATTAATGATATTTTTACCAATCTGACGACGCGTGCTGAGTCCGTTGACAAAACGCTTGCGCCTTTCGTCGGCGCCGAGGGTAAACGTGTGTTGAACAGCCTTGAAAAGATTGAACGCAAAATGCTTCGTGCCGAAAAGAGGCTTCATGCCGACAAACTCAGGCAAATCGAATTTGTCAAGGATGCCCTCTTCCCCAATGGGAAACTGCAGGAACGTACTGACAACTTCCTGAATTTTCAGCAGCAGCATCCTGAGTTTGTAAGGAAACTCATTGAAGTGCTCGATCCGCTTGACTTGCGATTTAATGTTCTGATGATCTAGGAGATTCGTTATGCGACGAGTCGTCATAAGGTGACGGACTCACACTGCACCAGCCTCCGTCAACAATCAATGTTTGCCCTGTAATGTGACGCGCTTCGGGAGAGACCAGGAAGACGACGGCATTTGCAACGTCTGCAGTTTCAGCAGGTCTTCCCATCGGAGTTATTCGCGACCACGTGCTTTTGTATTCAGGATCATTCATTGTGCGCTCGTTAAGCGTTGCTCCGGGAGCCACCGCATTCACCGTGATGCCAAAGGGTGCAAGTTCAATTACCAACGTCTTTGCCAGCATCTCCAGTGCAGCCTTGCTCATGCCATAAGCCGCCAGGTCCCTGTGAGCCTGGTGCCCTGTCACTGATGACATGAACAGGATGCTGCCACCTTTCTTTTGTTCCTTCATGATCCGTGCAGCGTGTTGTGCGAGAAAAAAGCTTCCTTGCAAATTTACGCGCATTACATTTTGAAAATCGGCCTCGGTGTAGTCAAGAAAGGGACCGAATAGCGTAATGCCTGCATTCGCTATGGCTATATCAATTGACCCAAAAGCACGTATTGCCTGCGTTGTGAGATAATCGATGAAGTCAACATCACCGGCATCTCCCGCAACGGGCACACACATTCCGCCCGAGCCTTGAATTTTACGCGCAGCTTCCTCTGCCAGCGACTGCTCTTTATCATTAAGGACGACTCTCGCGCCTCGTTCAGCAAGTAGCTTACAAATAGAAAATCCTATCCCTTGTCCGGCTCCCGTGACTACTGCAACCTTGTTTCCAAATGAGTCTTTCATGTCATGGAGCGAAGCTGTTTGTGGTATGCGCTAATGCGAATCACGCGTGACTTCACTGCCGGATCCTCCACGGAGGAAATCCATATCAGCTCCCAGGTGCGCCTGCTCGACATGTTGTTGATACAACGCAACGTAGCCGCGATCATACGTTTTGTGACGAGGCGTCCATTGCCGCTTCCGTTCCTCAAGTACGGCGTCATCGACATTTAGCGTAAGTGTACGCGAAGGTACGTCCAGGGTAATCATATCACCATCCTGTACCACCGCGAAATTGCCCCCGAGCGCTGCTTCAGGTGATGCGTGAAGTATAACTGTACCAAATCCGGTACCGCTCATCCGCCCGTCAGAAATTCTGATCATATCAGTTACGCCTTTTTCAAGCAGCTTGCGTGGTATGCCCATATTTCCAACTTCAGGCATTCCCGGATAACCACGGGGCCCTACATTCTTAAGCACGAGTACACACGTTTCATCGACGTCAAGCGCCGGATCATCAATGCGCGCCTTGTAGTCTTCGATGTCTTCGAATACAACAGCTCTTCCCGTATGCTTCATCAAATTTTCAGAAGCAGCGGATGGTTTGATCACTGCACCGTTTTCGCAAAGGTTGCCTTTCAAAATAGCTACGCCGGAGTATGGCTTGAAGGGCTTTTCAATGCTCGCGACAACATCTCTGTTGTAGCATTCCTCGGTGAGATAATTATCGCGTATTGGATTGCCCGTCACTGTAATACAGTCCGTATGCAGGTAGGAGTCGAGTTCTTTCATTACGGCGGGCAGACCTCCGGCATAGTACAAGTCTTCCATAAAGTATCGACCCGAAGGCTGCAGGTTTGCGATCAGCGGAATATTGCTTGAAAGGTGATCGAAATCTTCCAGCGTTAACGGAACTCCTATTCGCCCGGCAATGGCGAGAAGGTGAATAATAAAGTTGGTGGAACCCCCGATCGCTGCATTCGTGATGATGGCGTTCTCGAAGGCTTTTCTCGTAAGAATGTGCGACAGACGCAGATCACTTTTGACCATTTCAACAATGCGGTATCCCGACAGTTGTGCGAGCACTTTGCGACGTGCATCGGCAGCGGGTATCGCTGCGTTGTGTGGCAATGACAGGCCGAGGGATTCAATCATTGACGCCATGGTTGATGCTGTTCCCATTACAGCGCAGTGGCCGCGGCTTCGGCACATACACGCCTCAGCCAGGGTAAGTTCCTGGTCCGACATCGTTCCCATTCTCACGGCATCACTGAACCGCCATACGTCACTCGTTCCGATCTCGCGACCCCTGTGTCTTCCGGTCAACATCGGTCCACCGGAAACGACGATGGTTGGAATGTCTACGCTGCACGCGCCCATAACAAGTGACGGCGTTGTCTTGTCGCAGCCGCAAAGCAGCACTACTCCATCAACGGGGTTGGCACGTATGGATTCTTCGACATCCATACTGGCAAGGTTTCGGTATAACATGGCCGTTGGTTTGATAAGAGTTTCACCGAGTGACATCACGGGAAACTCAACAGGAAATCCACCTGCCTCCGAAATTCCGCGCTTGACCGATTCCGCGAGTTCACGAAAGTGCGCATTGCAGGGCGTTAGTTCCGACCAGGTATTACAAATACCGATTACCGGTCTTCCATCAAATTCGTGATTGGGGATTCCCTGGTTCTTCATCCAGGCGCGATAAATAAATCCATCCTTTCCTTTTTTCCCGAACCAGTTCTGGCTCCGAAGCTTTTTTTCCATACTGATTTAAACCTTCTGTTTAGTTGTTTGTGAACATTATTAAAGACTGAAAAATGGTGTTAATTTTCTTCCTCAACATCACGTCAAATGAACGCGATATTTAAAAAGCTAAACTATAAAGAGCAGGGTACTCTTTATATAATTAACTCCCCGGATTCGTTCACGCCGGAAATGAAGGAAATGGAGGATTTGGCCGAAGTTAAAACAACTGTCGGTAATGCAAAAGAGTTAGCCTTCGTGATTGCGTTTGTTACCAAACAAAAAGAGGTCGACACGCTCGCGGAAAGCCTGACCCGCAAGCTTGCCCCGGACGGAATTCTCTGGTTTGCGTACCCCAAGGGCTCGTCAAAACGCTATAAATGCGAATTCAATCGGGACACGGGATGGCAGAAACTTGGAGAACTGGGCTTCGAAGGCGTAAGAATGGTCGCCATCGACGAAGACTGGTCGGCTCTCAGATTCAAGAAGGCGGAGGCGATAAAAAAGATGACTCGCAGCTTCGCAATGTCTAAGGAAGGACGCAGAAAAGTTGAAGCAACAAAAAAGACAAAGAACTGAACATCAGCGAATACGGTTAACCTTATAAATAACATGCGACTTATGGGGTTGGAAGAGGACATCAGGCAGGAACGATTTATTAATGAGTTTGAAAAAGCCATGGTGAATATTCTTTTCACCGGTAGTTGGCTGCACAACGTCAATGCAGGGCGCCTTAAACCCCATGGGATTACGCCCGAACAATTCAATGTGCTACGGATTCTGCGCGGAAGCGCGCCCAAACCGCTTATGCTTGCCGATATCAGTTCGCGCATGATTGACAAAAACAGCAATGCAACTCGCCTGGTCGAAAAGTTGCGTCAAAAAGGTCTTCTGAAACGTGAAATATGCGACAGCAATCGACGTCAGGTCGATATCTCTATCACGGAAAAGGGTTTGGCGGTCCTTAAAAAAATTGATCAGGAATCGGACGAATGGATGGCTACCTTAAAAAACATCTCAAAAACCGAGGCTGCTGAATTAAACCGTATTCTTGACAAGTTGCGTGGATAAA
>Ga0079224_100016353_pt1 | contig 10422 bp, 9 predicted proteins | sample Stecom2015_FD_80414 | JGI IMG/M metagenome (GOLD analysis project Ga0079224, IMG submission 80414) | Agricultural soil microbial communities from Utah to study Nitrogen management - Steer compost 2015 | ecosystem: Environmental > Terrestrial > Soil > Agricultural land | place: USA: Utah...
AGCTGCTGGAGTTTCCTCACGACCTTTATGGCTTGGCATTGAACCTGGAAGAGGACAATGTGGGAGCGGTGCTCTTTGGTGAAGTGCATGCCGTAAAGGAAGGTGACCTCGTAAAACGGACTCGGCGAATCATGCAGGTTCCCGTAGGACCCGAGTTGCTGGGGCGAGTGGTGGATTCTCTTGGCAGGCCGCAAGACAACAAGGGCCCCATCAGCGCCGAACGACATCTTCCGGTCGAACGAATTGCCCCTGGCGTCATTGATCGGCAACCCGTGCGGGAGCCGCTGCAGACGGGTTTAAAAGCAGTTGATTCGATGATTCCGATCGGGCGTGGACAACGGGAGCTGATCATTGGTGACCGCCAGACCGGGAAGAGCGCCATTGCCATCGACGCCATTATCAACCAGCGAGATACCGACGTTGTTTGTATTTACGTAGCGATTGGGCAGAAGCGGTCCACCATAGCTCGCGTCGTCAAGACCTTTGAAGAGTATGGTGTCATGGACAAGACGATCGTCATCTCGGCGTCTTCGTCAGATCCTGCTACCATGCAGTATCTCGCCCCCTATTCCGGCTGTGCCATGGGAGAATATTTCCGGGACAACGGGCAGCATTGCCTCGTCGTCTATGACGACCTTTCCAAGCATGCGGCTGCCTACCGAGAAATTTCATTGCTCCTGCGTCGGCCGCCCGGACGAGAAGCATATCCCGGAGACGTCTTCTACCTGCACAGCCGTCTTTTGGAGCGAGCGGCCAAGCTGAGTGATGAAAAAGGGGGGGGAAGTCTTACCGCACTCCCGATTATCGAAACCCAGGCAGGAGACATCTCGGCTTACATCCCCACTAACGTAATTTCCATTACGGATGGCCAGATCTTTCTCGAGACCGACCTTTTCTATTCAGGGATTCGGCCCGCCATCAACGTTGGTAATTCCGTAAGTCGAGTCGGCGGATCTGCTCAGATCAAGGCGATGCGGCAGGTTGCCGGCCGCCTTAGACTGGAGCTGGCTCAGTACCGAGAGCTTTCAGCTTTCGCCCAGTTTGGTTCTGACCTTGACCGGGCTACCCAGCAACAGCTAGCGCGCGGCGCCCGTTTGACTGAAATCCTCAAACAGGACCAGTACAGGCCGTTGGCCGCGGAGAAGCAAATTGTCGTAATTTTCGCGGGAACCAATGGCTTTCTGGATGATCTCCCGATCGAGCAAGTTCGTGCTTTTGAAGGTGGTCTTTTGGAGTTCATGGAAACCAACAAGGGAGACCTTCTGGCCACAATCAGAGAGAAGGGTGAGCTGGATGATGAGTTGCGGGAGAAGATCCAGGAGGCGATTACCGATTTCAAGACACAGTTTAAGGAGCAGCAGGTCGCGTGACGCCCGGCTTCGTGCAGCCGACAAGCCCTTTCAGGCGAGTTGAAGAAAGCAGAATTGTTGCTGGTTTGAAGCTGGTCGAGCGGTGCAGCGCCATTGTGAGGCTTGCTTGGCACCAATTTTGTTGAGGAGTAGAGAATGTCCAGTGGCAACCTGATCGACTTGCGAAGACGTGTTCGATCAGTCAAGAACATTCAGCAGATTACACGAGCGATGAAGTTCGTGTCAGCTTCCAAGCTGAGGCGCGCTCAAGACCGCATTTTTGCGGCCAGACCCTATGCCAATCGGATGTTGTCCGTTCTTAATTCGCTGGCTACCAGAGTGGATGCCAGCCGGCATCCGTTGCTGGCCCAGCGGAATTCAGACAAGACGATGCTTGTGGTGATCACCGGGGATAAAGGTCTCTGCGGCGCGTTCAATGCCAATATCATCCGATCGGCAGTGCAGTTTATTGAAGACGAGGCGGTCAATGAAACGCTCAGTCTGACCCTGGTGGGAAGGAAAGGCTATGAGTGGTTTAAGACCCGACCCTGGCCGATCCGCCACGAGTACCTGAACATCATGAGCCAGGTCGATTATGAGTACGCCCAGCAGATTGCGCAAAATATAATGACCTATTACGTCCAGAGTGAGCTTGACTCGGTCTATCTGGTCTACAACGAGTTTAAGTCGGTTATCTCGCAGAAGGTGGTCATCGAGCCTCTGCTACCGATTCGACGACTCGATACGGACCTGTCGGGCTACCCGCTCATGGACTACATTTATGAGCAACCACCTGCTGTGATTTTAGATCGTCTCTTGCCGAAGCACGTGGAAACCCAGATTTATCGTGCTCTGCTTGAGTCAGAGGCATCGGAACACGGGGCTCGCATGACGGCCATGGACTCGGCAACGCGCAATGCGAAGGAGATGATCGAGAAGATCACACTGCATATCAATCGCGTTCGCCAGGCTTCAATTACCACCGAGATCATTGAGATAGTGAGCGGCGCCAATGCGTTGCAAGAATCGAGGAGCTAGAGAGCATGTCACAGATTGAGGGCAAGGTTGTACAGGTCGTGGGGCCTGTACTGGACATTAGCTTCGAGGAAGGCCATGTGCCGGAGATACTAAACGCCATTCATGTAACTTCCGAGGGATTTGATACTCCCGTGCCGATCAGTTTGACGGCGGAAGTGGCGCAACATCTGGGCGAAGGTGTCGTCAAGTGTGTCTCTATGGAGCCCACCGATGGCGTTGTGAGGGGAATGAAAGCGGTCGACACCGGTGCGCCGATTTCAGTGCCCGTAGGGCGAGGTACTCTCGGCCGGATCATGAACGTTCTGGGACAACCTGTCGATCAACAGGGCCCTGTTGAAGCGGAAAAGACCTACCCCATTCATCGCCAGCCGCCCAGCCTCGAGGATCAGAATGTAGAAACTGAAATGCTCGAAACGGGAATAAAAGTCATCGATCTCATACAGCCGTTTGCCAAAGGCGGTAAGATCGGTCTCTTCGGCGGCGCCGGTGTCGGGAAAACAGTAATCATCATGGAGTTGATCAACCGGATTGCCACTCAACACGGCGGCTTTTCGGTGTTCTCGGGAGTCGGTGAGCGAACGCGCGAAGGGAATGATCTCTGGTTGGAGATGAACGAATCCGGCGTCATCGACAAGGCAGCTTTGATCTATGGGCAGATGACGGAACCTCCTGGAGCTCGGCTCCGAGTGGCCTTGACCGGACTGACGGTTGCCGAATACTTTCGGGATGAAGAGGGTCAAGACGTACTGTTGTTTATCGATAACATCTTCCGCTTCACCCAGGCAGGATCTGAAGTATCTGCTCTGCTCGGTCGAATGCCCTCGGCTGTCGGATATCAACCTAATCTGGCTACAGAAATGGGGGAACTGCAGGAACGAATCACCAGTACACGCAAAGGATCGATTACCTCGATTCAGGCAATTTACGTACCGGCAGACGATTACACCGATCCGGCTCCGGCGACAACTTTCGCCCACCTGGACGCAACCACTAACCTGGAACGGAGTATTGCCGAGCAGGGTATCTATCCAGCCGTCGACCCGCTAGCGTCAACCAGTCGAATTCTCGATCCTCGTTTTATAGGTGAGGAACATTACACGGTTGCCAGAACGGTTCAAAATATCCTGCAGCGATACAAGGATTTGCAGGACATTATTGCAATTCTCGGAATTGACGAGCTGTCAGAAGAAGACAGATTGATCGTGTCCCGAGCCCGCAAGATTCAGAGGTTCCTGTCACAGCCTTTCTTTGTAGCGGAGCAATTCACGGGTATCCCGGGAAAATATGTACCGGTCGCTGACACAATCAGAGGATTCAAGGAGATTGCTGAAGGAAAACATGACGATGTGCCGGAGCAGGCATTTTACATGGTGGGAGGAATCGAAGAGGCCCTTGAACGGGCTAAGGAATTGAGAGGGGCATAGCTCCAATGGCTGAACGCCCGAATAAACTCCAACTCGAGATTGTCACTCCCCGTGAGCTTCTTTTCGCCGGAGAAGTAGACTGGGTCAGTGTGCCGGGAATTGAAGGTTACCTGGGTATTCTTCCGGGGCATGCTCCTTTGCTTTCCGAGCTCAAGATTGGAGTGATCAGCTATCGGTTTGAAGGTAAGGAACACCGGATCTTCTGCAGCTGGGGATTTGTGGAAGTTCTGGCTGATAGAGTGTCGATTCTAGCCGAATCAGCAGAAAGACCCGAGCAAATCGATCGCAATCGTGCTCAGGCGGATAAGGAGAAGGCAGAAAACCTTCTTCGCTCCCGCTCAGCGGATACTGATTTCAAACAAGCTCTCGAATTGTGGGAGGCATCTGTTGCCCGCCTCGAAGTGGTGGGTTAGCAGTCTGCACGGCGAAAGTCGTCTGCTATAATAGTTAAACCTTAAACACGGGGTATTGACCAGCCAGGCGCGGTTTCTGAACTGCTGGGGGATGGTGTAACGGCAACACACGTGGCTCTGGACCACGCTATCGGGGTTCGAATCCCTGTCCCCCAGCCATTTTGAGAGTCGTGTTTTGAACTGGAGCCCCACCGATCATCTTCCCTGCCGCCAATCTGGACGTCAAAGAAGTTTCAACAGAGAGGCGGCGCAGTCACCCGAAAGCCTGCAGCCACTCACTAAAGCCACCTGTTGAGTATCCCTCTGAAAGAGTCCGCAGGTTTATGTGTCCACAGCTCGAGTGAATTGATTGCGTTCCCTGGCGGTGTCTCCTTTCGCTTGATAGCTAATGCGGGGTGGTGAGTTCACCTTGATTCAGGCTGCTAGTAGAATAGGGGGTCATGCAGCACCCCCTGAAGATTGGAATCTCCGGAGCCACGGGTTTCATTGGAGGGCACCTGGTCGGGCACCTGAAGGCTGCGGGACATCAGCCGGTGCTATTCGTCAGGGATTCCACACGAGTCAGGAATTCATTTGCGGACAGTAAGGTCGTAATCTGGGACGTAACTAAAGGTCCCCCCGACTTTCTTAGCCTCGAACAGTTGGATGGTTTCGTTCACTTGGCCGGAGCTCCAATTGCTGCTCGCTGGACCCGCACCAGGAAGAAGATGATCCGGGACAGTCGCGTTCTAGGGACGCGGTATCTGGTCGAAGCCATGCGTCGCTGCGACAACCCACCTCGAGTTCTTATCTGCGGTTCAGGGATAGACTACTACGGGAATCAAGGTGACGAGATCCTGGACGAAAGCAGTCCGGCAGGAACCGGCTTTCTCAGCGAGGTTTGTGTTGAATGGGAGAGAGAAGCAGGGAAGGCGTCGGAGCTGGGCGTTCGAGTTGTGTGCGTCAGAACGGGACTGGTACTCTCTACGGAGGGAGGGGCACTGGTCCCCATGTTGATTCCGTTTCGACTGGGTCTGGGAGGAGTACTGGGAACGGGCGAACAGTACATTTCATGGATCCATATTCGCGACCACCTACGACTCCTCGCTTTTCTTCTGACTTCCGAAGGGATCTCGGGGCCAGTCAATGCGACCGCTCCTCACCCTGTCACGAACCGTGATTTTACAAAGAGTCTCGGGAACGCATTAGGGCGACCGACGTTTATGAAAACACCGGCGCTTTTAATGCGACTACTATTGGGTGAAATGGGAGATACGCTGCTTCTGAACGGCCGACGGGTGGTTCCCGCCAAAGCACTCGAGAGTGGCTATCGTTTTGAGTTCGAAACACTGAAAGACGCTTTGGACAATCTATTCAAATGAGAACGATTGGTCGACAGCTCAAAAAAAGACAAATTACTTTACGAAGGAGATAGTTCTGATGAAACGGATTCTGATTCTGGTGACTCTGTTCAGCCTAACCTGCTTGACAACCGCCCTCGCTCAGCCCGCGGCTTCCCGAGGTACGGCATCTGTTGAGATCAGCGGCAAGAAGATCACCATTGAATATGGTAGGCCGCAGTTGAAAGGACGCGACATGCTCGGACAGGCCTACGAAGGGATGGTCTGGAGGATGGGAATGAATCAGCAAACGACTCTGACAACTGAAGCAACCTTGCAGTTCGGCGACCAGACCATTGCTGCCGGAGAGTATCTGCTGGTAGCCCAGAAGAAGGGTCCGCGAGACTGGGACCTGATTGTGAATTCCGATCCCTCCGCCTCCGCCAATACCCGGAATACTTCGCAGGACGTGGCTCGTATCCCCCTAACGCCAAGCGAGCCGCCGAGCAGTGTGGAGACGTTTACCATTGAGCTAACGGCCAAAGGGGATCAGGGCGGAACCTTTTCGATGTCGTGGGGTGATTTACTGGCCTCCGCGGATTTCCAGGTCAAGTAAAGCTGATTTAGACAACTTGATGTTACTTCCTGGATACGGGGCCGCCGGCTCACCAGCCCTATCGACGGAACCAAAGGCTTTCTCAGGGGCGAGCAGTACGCTGTGGCTCTGGCTCTGCTGCACGATGAACAGATCGAGTTGGGGTGTTCTGGGTTGCCCTCGGCTCGACCACCAGCCGGAAAACTTGAGCGCGATTCGACGCGAACAGGAGGTTCGAGTCAATTTATATGGTGGAGGAAGCGATGGGAACCCGGTCGCTTTCGCTCGCCAGCACCGGGAGGAAATTGGCAGCCTGTCTCGAGGATTCGTAGTCTCAACCAACTGCACTCCCAGTATCTCGCACTGGGAGATGCCCTGTTTGACGACACCCCTTCTCCAATCAGCTGGGCGCAACGGTATACGTCTGGCGCATCCTTGCTGCTTCAGATCTGATAGGCACGCGCGGATGCGCCGCTTGGGCCACGGAGCAGCCACCCCCAATGGAGAACCAGCAAAGAGTCGCACTCAACCATTCGGGGCTGCTCGGTGCTGCAAAACTTGAGCCGAGAAGAAGAGTTGCAGCGGAATCTAATTCGAAGTGCGGGCCGGCTTAGCGATCACTGCTGGAGAACCGCGGTCCCAAGTCCTGAAAAAACCTCAGGACCCTTCCCTCATCCCGGTGTCTGCTTCAATCACGCCACACGCAAGCCGCGAGCCGGCGTTGCCCGTCGGTTGGGTGGTAAAGTCATCGGGATCGGAATGAACGATCACTGCCTTACCCATCACCGAAGTTTCCCCACTGGCCAGGGTAATATAGTCTACCTCGAGTTCTAGATGAGCGGTTCCATCTTCTGCCGCTTCAATGTTTCCAAGATCTCCGGCGTGATGTTCATCGTCGCCCGGTGCGCCGTGGCGGTATCCTTGAGGATTGAAATGGCCGCCGGCGCTGGAGGCATCGGGAGCACTACAATCGCCTGTTTCATGGATGTGAAAGCCATGAACGCCTGGTTCCAGACCTGAGACATCGGCCACGATTCGAACGGTACCATTCAGCTGTTCAAAAGTAACCACACCCGAGACTGTGCTGCCCTCGGTGGGTTCCAACCTCGCCACCGCTCGCAAAGGCTGGCTTTCGGTGGTGTCCATTTCTTCCGTTGCCGCGGGTTCCGGCGTCGTTTCCTCCATTGCACTTTGGTCCGTAGCTGTCCCACAGGCAATCAATATAAAGCTCAGGATACTGAGACCGGCTAGCGGAACTGTTTTCGAAAACATAGAGTTCCTCCCTTGTTTTCAGGATCTATCTGAATGAATCTGAAAAGTTATGTTCGCAACGCATCAAGAGCGTATGCAATTCATTATACGGCGCTTAGGAGTGTCTGCAAAGAAAGGTTGGGAAGCATCGTCATTAATCGACTACCCAGCGGCCAGTTGAGAAGCCGAGAACCGACCCGGTAACTACGTCAGAAGCGAAGTGATGGCCGGATGAAATTCTTGAAAAGCTGATCAAGCCTGCGAGCGGATAAGCCACCCAGGGTACCCATTTCTGGTCGGGATAATGTTTGCTTGCCACGCTCGCCACAGCCCATACTGAGATAGCGTGGCCGGAAGGAAATGAATTGCCACCGTCCCAGAATCCATAGACATTCTCTCTGTTTGGTCTGGGACGTTGAGTTACAGCTTTCATGAGACTCACCGCAATCAGACTTCCTACCAGAGCCTCAGTCGACTTCCATCCAAATTCCGCCAGCCGTTCTTGTCCCGACCATTTTCCAGCCAGACCCAGTGTCACAGGTAAGAGCGCAACGGTCAGGTCGGCAGGCGTTGATGCAAAGACGTCGTTGAAGCCACTGAAGGCGTCATTTTCCCGGATAGAGCGAGAGGGTTCGTCATCAAGGGTGAATGAAAGACCCGATGCACCAATGAACCAGTATGTCTGAGGCTTCTTCCAGGTTTCCTCCTGGAACGGTGTGGTCCAGATTTCTCGTTGATCATCGACGAGGTGTGAGAAAAATGTCTCGAGTTCATGTTCGGAGGGACTTTGCGCCTGAACAGTGAGAAATGCGAAGAACAGGACAAGCAGGCGAGGAATGCTTTTCCTGGTCATCGGGCAACCGACCGCGCTTGGTACAACCCCAGGATTTCTCTGGCGTCTTCGCGGACCTTTTCAATCAAAGCCGGAGGACTTAAGGGGCGGGCATGAGGAGCATTCTCGAGAACAATTCTGGAAGGAAACTCCAGGGTCTCGCTGTAGAGGGTCAGCACCACCGTTTCATCCTTTCGAGTTTTTACTGAGGAACCCCATCGCTCACGGACATAAGGTGCGACGGGAGGAGTAAATTCGATTTCAATTTCATGGCCGCTCATCGATTTCAGGAAATTCTGCTTGTGACGCTCGGGATCAAAATCAAGCGGGCGCGGAAAGGTGTCGCCCAGCAACTTCACGGAAAGAATCCGTTCCAATTTAAAGGTGCGCAGATCCTCTCTCAGCTCGCAGTATCCGGTGACGTACCAGTAACCGAGATGCTTGGTGAGTACGTAGGGACGAATGACCCTCTTTGCCGTTTCATTTCGCGTCAGGGAGTAATACTCGATCTCGGTCCTCAAACTCTCTTCGACTGCCTTGCGGAGACGAGAGAACTCCTCGGAGAGCGACCGAGAGGGTCTTTCCAGTAGAATGCGCTTTTCTCCTGTCACTGACGGGTCGAGGGTTCGTGACACCGCCTCTTCAATCTTGCTTCTTAAAGAGGCGACTCCTTCTGGATCGACCTCCGGGTCGAGCAGCTCCAGAGACATCAAGAGCGCCATTGCTTCGGGTCGGGTGAACCGGAGGGGGCGATTTAGTTCCTGGTCGAACTCGATGAAGACCTGGTGATTTTCAACGTAAATGTCTACGTAATCATCAGGTTTAAAGGGCGGCTTGCCGATTAAACTGATGAACTCCAGTTCGCGGAGAAGCTGGCGTGGACGCATTTTTACTTTCGCAGCCAGCTCGTCCACACTGATCCCTTGATTCTGAGAGACATAGCTCAGGATAAAAAGAACACGATTGATGCGCTCGGTTACGTTCATAGCAGAGGACTGAGTCTCTCAGCCAGTTCTTGCTGGACTTCTTGTGGTTCCAGGATCTGGACGTCACTTTTTTGAGACAGCACCCAGGTTACCAGGCCTGACCGGTTGGTGACCGTTAACCGGTAACAGTCACCTCCGAGATTTTCCGAGTCTCGCAATTGCGGAGCGAGCTCAGGAATACGATGCGGTGCGATTCTCAAAGTCACAGAAAGAGGTGGATGAAGGTCGAGCTCCCAGGGTTGCTGGCGCTGGTAAAACCGGAGCGAGAAATCGTCTGGAATTTCATAATCGGGGGTTCCCGGCCGTCGAGAATTCACCGTAAGGGACTTGATTCGTCTAACGACAAAGCTGCGAATGTCTTTTCGCAGGTGATCCCAACCGACCAGTGTCCATTTTCCCCGCTTAAAAATCAGACCGTAGGGGTCCACTCTGCGCTTCGTCACCTTGCCGGTTGAAAAGGCATGATAACAGATTTCAACGTACTTTCGGCGGTCTAATGCATCTTGAAGCTCATGAATGAACTGAGTAGAGGCCTCTCCTCCTTCCTCCTGCCCGTCGTCAGTTATGTAGGAGATCGTCACCTCTTCGGGAGGATGCGTGATCTGATTTTGAATACTGATAATCTTCGTAAGAGCGGATTCCAGTTGATCTCTGTAGGGGAAATTTTCGTTTTCTCTGACCGCGCCCGCCGCCAGCATCAACAGCGATGATTCGCGGGGCGAAAACTCCAATTCGGGAAGAAACAGCTTATCTTTGCGAACGAGGTACCCTTCCTTCTTGGTTTCAGATCCGCTTTGATAATCGATGGGAATGCCAAGGGAAATCAGTTCCGCCTTATCCCTCTCGAACTTTCGCTGATTAGATTCCTCGACTCCCTGCGCATAGTCCTCGGGAAAATGGTTTTTTATCTCCTGCCAGGAGACTGGTTCCCGTGCGTTTAAAAGATAAGTAATGAGATCAAGAAGGCGTTCTGTCCGATTCACTGAAGGTAGTTTATGAGAAGGCTGAAAACCGGTCAACTGACCCGCAGGACCCACCCCTTACCGGTCGTCTGTAGTGGGGAAAGAACGAGCATTCATTCAATCCCACACAGGCTAGCCCGGATTTCTCACCAGTAAGAGATGGGGGCTTGATTTCTGCCCTGTTTGGACGAACGACGGGTCGATTCCAAGCTCATTGGGGGGGTTGATCAAGCTTCTGAAGGGGTAGATGCGA
>Ga0079224_100016355_pt1 | contig 10422 bp, 7 predicted proteins | sample Stecom2015_FD_80414 | JGI IMG/M metagenome (GOLD analysis project Ga0079224, IMG submission 80414) | Agricultural soil microbial communities from Utah to study Nitrogen management - Steer compost 2015 | ecosystem: Environmental > Terrestrial > Soil > Agricultural land | place: USA: Utah...
CAAGGAGCGAAGAGTGAATATTGATCGGAGCTGCCTCTTAATCTTATTGTGCCTGCTGGCATGTTTCGCCGCAGCTTACTCCCAGGAGCGTACCCACGGGAGCATCAATGGCTTTATAACGGGTCCCAACGAAGAGCCCCTGACAGCGATCTCCGTTAGGGCTATTGAGCAGCAGACCGGACTCGTGCGCGAGACACAAACCAATTCAGCAGGCTTCTTCTTCATCTCGTTGCCGGCAGGAAGTTACACAATCGAATTAGAGGGCGCTGGTTTTACGCAGGTCAAGTTCGTCGATGCTACGGTGAGGGTTGGCGAAGTGAGACGGCTCGACCATACCCTCCCCTTGGAGGGCCCTACGGAAAGCATCGAGGTTGGATCCGCAAGCCTGTCCCTGGTTGATGATGTCGGCTCGGCTGTTTCTGCTGTAGTGGATTTCTCTGAAATAGATACGCTCCCGGTCAACGGCCGAAACTTCCTCGAACTGGCATTACTGGTACCGGGCAACGCACCGGCGCCTCAGTTTGACCCGACCAAGGCAAATAGCGTGCTCATCTCCTCTGCAGGCCAATTTGGACGGGGAGGGAGTGTGACGATTGATGGTGCAGACAATAACGACGACGTGGTCGGGGGACCGCTTATCAACATCCCGCAAGATGCGGTACAGGAATTCCAAATAGCGACCAATCGCTATTCGGCCCAGTTGGGTCGTTCGGGTTCTTCTGTAATTAACGTCGTAACCAAGTCCGGGGGAAACAACATCAGGGGGTCGGGCGCCTTTTACCTCCGTGATGATTCCCTCCAGGGCCTTCCTTCGACGTTTGATCGATCAGCCGGCGAAAAGGTCCCTTTCGACCGGCAACACTACGCGTTCACACTGGGAGGCCCTATTGCTGTCGATGAAGCATGGTGGTTCGGCGCGCTCGAGTATCGAAACCAGGATGGAGCCGTCCTGATAGGTGAACGTGATCTCGAATCGCGGTCCATCCGGCGCGGCTTTTCGGAGAGTTCACTGGATGATTTGATGGCACTGGCGAAAGCAGATTGGACACCCTCGGTTCGCGATCAGCTCTCTTTCCAGTATGCCTTCGAGGATCTGGAAGATGTTTCAGCAAGCAGTCTGATCCGGGCAATCGGATCTGCCAGCCAGCGTCAGAGTGGTGACAATCGTTTTCACATGGGCCGAGTTAGTTGGTCCCGAACCTTTTCTCCTTTTCTCACTCACAGTACAAGCTTCTCAATCAACAATTTCTTCAATAGTACGGAGCCACTGGTGGTGGGGCCTCAGTTAACATTTCCCAGCCTGCAGGATGGTTCGTCTTTTCGTGTACCTCAGAAAACCAGGCAGAATCGTTTGCAATTCAGTGAACTCGTTTCCTGGTTCAAGAAGGCCCATACCTTGCAGGTGGGAGCCGAAGTTCAGCGGATCGATGCGGAATTCGATCTTGACGTTTTCCGTGAGGGCCGGATAGAGCTGCTCGAGGATTTTCCAGCCTTCGACCGAAATGGAGACGGACAGGTCAATGACGATGACCTGCTCTTCGCGGTGACCCTGCGGAGTGGATTTCCCGACAGATCACTGTATCTTCCCGATGCGGACAACACCCACCTGGCTTTCTTCATTCAGGATGATTGGTGTATCCATAGTCAGTTCACGCTCAATCTCGGCTTACGGTACGAACTCGATACGGATGTGAAAAACATCAGCCGCTACGACGAGATTAATCCTCTTATTAAGCCGTTCCTTCAAGGCTCGCGGGGCAAGGATCGGAACAACTGGGCACCCCGCATTGGATTTAACTGGGCTTCTCGAGACGGACGGCGAAGCCTTCACGCAGGTTATGGAATCTACTATGATCGAGTGATACTCCAGGTACAATCACTCGAAAGGGGATTGGACGGACGAGCACTTCCAATTGAGGTACGATCCGGCAACGCGTTCTTCCTTGATCCCAATGATGGTACATTTCCCCCCTTTGCACCTACCCTCTCGAATCCTTTCACGGGTTTTGTTCTTCCTGGTGAAGGAGCCGGCGGAATCAACATCATTGATAACAGCCTGGAAAATCCCACCATTCAACAGATCAATCTGGGTATTCAGCAACAGTTCGGTGAAAGTTTCGTGTTGAGGGCAGACTATCTTCGAAATCGGGGAACGCAGTTCATCATTGGACGAACTATTGGAGAGGTCTACAACCCCGTGGTCGACGGACCGGATTCAGTGGTCAATTTGGAGTCGAGCGTTGGTACTCAATACGACGGCTTGCTGGTGAGCTTCGAGACCCGCTTCAGTCGAAGGTTTCACATGCGAAGTAGCTATACATTGTCCAAATCTTTTAACTACTCCAACGACGACCAGATCCCTTTCGCCGAGGGCCCTGTGGATCCTCAAAATCTAGAACTGGAATATGGACCAGCCCCCACGGATCAGCGCCATCGCTTTACTTTCAACGGCTACTGGGAACCAGCACCACGGACACGGCTATCCATGATTTGGACGATGGCTTCAGGCGTTCCCATGGATATCTTGATGCCGGATGGGCTTAGCCGCATTCCGGCACTTCAGCGCAATGCCGGAGATCGGCTCTTCCACACCGGGGCAGATCTGAACGCTTTCCTGAATCAACTTAACCAGAATGGGGGTGTGGACGGTACGCTGCTTCCTCTGGTTGATCCCTCCGTCCGGTTCAGCGATTCTTTTCAGTCGGTGGACATCCGCCTGGCCAGAGAATTCTCGGTAGGGGAGTCTACAATTGTCCCCACCCTGGAAGTCTTCAATTTGTTCAACGTCACCAACATTCTGGGTGTCTCGAATCTCAACTACTCTGGCTTCAGTAACGTACTAACCCGAGATAGTTCCGACCCAGCAGATCCCGGGTACCTTCGTTCTTCGAACTTCGGTACACCGATTACCACGGCCGGAGGAGTCCTCGGTTCGGGAGGAGCGAGAGCATTCCAGTTAGCGGTTCGAATTGCCTTTTAATTCTGGAATAAATTGACTGAAACACTGCCCCAAAGACTCACACTTTTGTCGGCGATAGCCCTGCTCGTGGCCGAAGTCGTTGCAGTCGGAATCTTTCTGACGGCGGGCCGAATGGCAATAGTACTGCCCGGAGTAAGTTGGATTCTCGCCGTCTGGTGTGGGATGAGTCTCATGGCTCTCTGCGGGGCCCTGTGCTATGGACAACTCGCGTCTCGCTACCCCACAGCAGGAGGGCTATATGTCTACACGAAGGAGATCTGGGGTCCTGCTGCCGCCTTTCTCTACGGCTGGATGTCGCTGTTCGTAGTGGATCCCGGAATAACGGCCGCCCTGGCGGTAGGGGCCGGAGAGTATGCCGTTCTTCTGGGTCCACTCAATTCACTACACCCTGTTGTGGTCGCGGTTCTACTGATCTTTTTGCTTGCCTTCACCAGTCTGATCGGAACACAAAGAGCTTCGGCGTTCCTTGTAATTATTGCCGGTCTAAAGGTGGGTTTGTTGCTTTTTGGTACTGTCGCCGCTGCCTTTTTGGGAGATCCGGAGAACATTCTGAGCTGGTCAAGTCCAGCCGCCCTTTCCTCTTCTCAGTATTCGCTTACAGCCGCACTGGCAGTAGCTCTTGTGGCCGCCTATTTCTCATTCGGGGGATGGTGGGATCTAACCAAGATGACAGAGGAAATTCAGAACCCAAAAGGCTTGGTTCGCCGCGCCCTGGTAATTGGAGTCGCTTTAGTGGCGACTCTCTACATCCTACTGACATTAGCATTTCTTTACGTGGTTCCATTTCAGCCCAATATGGACGGCGAGGCCTTCCTCGGCGTCATGGCCCGAAACATGTTCGGCGAGAATGGCGAGACCCTCCTTTCCAGTCTGGTTCTGCTATCAATCATCGGAACCTTAGCCGCGTTGCTGGTAGCATGTCCTCGAGTGTACTTTGCCATGAGCCGTGACGGACTCTTTTTCAAGTCTGTGGCTTCGGTTCATCCACGCCTGGGAACACCTGTCCGAGCAATCCTCCTCCAGGCGGGGCTGGCAATTCTAATGGTGGTATCCGGAAGCTTTGAAGAAATTACCGGCTACTTCATTTTCGTAGCCAATCTATTCGTCGCGCTACCCGTTCTGGGGCTGATTTATCGCTCTGGGCATGGTCGCGATTGGCCTGGCAAGAGATATCTGGTGAGTGCAGTGGTTTTTATCACCGGTGCCGCAATTCTCCTTTTTGTCATTGCATTCGAACATCCCTTCAGATCCTTCCTGGGCTGTGCAGTTGTAGCCTTAGGTTTGCCGTTCTACTGGAGGTTCTTGGCGGCAGATCGTTTTTCCGGTTGGTAAGCTAAAGGTGCCGGCTTCAAATCAGGACCAAATAATCAACAAGGAGTGAATAGGAGTAAGAAATGACCTGGATCAAGACAATTCCCCTGAACACAGACGATCCCAAGTTGCGAAAAGCCCTTGGACTTCAGCGGAGTCTCTATCCCAAAGAATATGACGTGCCGGTAGAGGCAGTCGGCGACGAGAGCATTATGGCTTCCCACACCTTGATACCAGAAGCTCTCGAGCATGCCTTTGCGACCTTGGGCGTGCTGTTGTCAGATGACCTCCCGCTCTCCAGGGCCCAGCACGAGATGATTGCTACTGTGGTTTCAGCAGTCAACCACTGTCACTACTGACTGGAATCGCACGCAGAGTTTCTGCGTCGAGTCACCGGAGATGACGATCTTGTTCAGGCGATCCGTACCGATTACCGAAAAGCCGCTCTCAGCGAGCAGGATCGGGCTATGCTGGACTATGCCGCGCAATTGACGCGGGATGCGACAAAAATCACGCCTGCTTCACTTGACCGGCTTCGGGAAGTCGGTTTCGATGATCGCGGCATATTGCAGATCACCTTAATTGCGTCCTGGTTCAACTACATTAACCGAGTGGCAGACGCGCTAGGGGTCGCCCGGCCCGATACCCTTCAGGGGAGCGATGTCTAATTGTGAGGGGCGGCCTTTTTCTGCCGCCCCTCGGAGAACCTGCTGATACTGAGCCGGCCGATTTTTACGACAAAGAGACAGAGGAGTAGAATCGCCGTCCTGGCGGATGCGAGCGAAGAATCCGGCAACTTACCTCGACCTATATAGGTCACAGTCGAACTCCTTCGGTAAAGCCTCTCTCGGGAGCTCCTGGTAGCTTTTCCCGGTGATGAACTTGGGACTCGTGTTCCCCGGATGTATCCGAAAGACCATCTGGGCTTCTCCAGGAACCGAAAGAAGGCAATTCTGCGAAGCTGCCGTCTGAGTCATGTAGTTGTCCGCTCCTGACTGCAGGCCAAGAAACGGATTTTCCCTCCAGTAGGATTTCAGATAGCACAGAGAGCTTCCAAGTGCCCGATTCTCGATACCACTGTACCTAAATACTCTTTTGCTGCGCTCGTCAAAACAGAGGGCTGAATGATATCCGACCATTGACTTATGGCTCGTAAGCAGTAGACCTACTTGTTCTTCAACTCGGGAAGCGGCACTGAAGTCGTCGTCGTCCCAATGGCAGATAACTTCTCCAAGAGCCAGGCTACAACAATGGTTTAATTTTTCGCCGTAGCGGAGTTTCCTTGGAAGACGAAAATAGCGGATCCTTTTGTCATCGGGGATCAAATCTTCGATGGACTCTCCGTCATCTAAGATGACCAACTCTATTGGCGAATAGCTCTGTTGAAGAAAACAATTGATCGCTTGCGAGACATACCTTGGGCGATTGTATGTCGGCATGATCGCGCTTACTAGAGGCAAGACTCGTCCCCCATTCGCAGGAAACGCAGCATCAGTCTCTACCATGATCGAGTCCTCAATCGGGATACTGTTGGCCAAGCTTATACTCAAAACACATCACAAGTTGTTCCAGGCATTCTTCAAGCTCATCAGGGGCAAAATCACACGGCGGAGGACTACACCACCCGTAATGCACATCTCGAAGCTGGATCAGTGAATTCATGCGGCCATGCTGATTCAGAGCCTCGGATACATCTTGAAGGCTCTCCCAGCTGACCCCCAGTTGTTCGGCGAGAGACTCACTCGGATCTTCCAGCGCCTGCCGGAAGCCTTCGGAAATGATTGAAAACAGTAATATGCCCACCCTTTCGGCTGTCAGACGAACGTTGCTCATACTTTCCTCCTTGCGTTGTATCACCCGTTGTGTGACAAGGTTCCTGCTTTTCTAGATCCGCTAGAATCGCATGGGCCTGTTTGACCTCCGTAACCTCTTCATCGGCTATCCGCCTGAGCGAAAGATAAGTTCGAGTTGAGTCTAGAGCTTCACAGTACTCGCCAGCTGATAGTGCCAATTGGGAATAATCGAAGACACAATCTGCCCGGAGACCCGGAAACTCCTCGTTCGGGAACAGCCAGAATCTGCCTGGAGAATTGAGGATCTCGTCATAGATCTCTAATGCCCCTGTGTAATCCTCCAAGCGAGCCAGAGCTCGAGCCAGGTAGTCGCGAGGGGCATAAGACGGCTCGAGTGCCTCTGCTTGCTTCAGAAGAGCCACAGCGTCCTGGTCCCTGCCACGGGCCAGAAGCACCTCCCCCATAATGCGACTCCTTGCAACGACGGCGACAGGCACACTGGGGTATGCATTCAGGTAAGACAATAAGCCTTCCGCTTCTCGGATGAATCCAGAGCGAGCTAACAATGCACCGGCTCGCTGAAGACGTTGAGGGCTAGCGTCTGCTTCAATCGCTTCCAGACAGAATTCTTTACAGCGATCGAAGTTTCCGAGACGATACCAGAGATAGCCGAGAGCCAGGAGTTTATCAGCCCTCCTGGCAAACATTTCGGGATGTTCGCGATCAACCTTGACCATCTCCGTCAGCAGTGTGATTGCGTCCCGGTAAGCTCCTCGTTCGCCCAGGATATTCGCAAGAAAAGATGCCGCGCTGCTTCTCCAGAAGGGGTCCGGTGAAACCAGTAGTCGCTCGAAACGCTCCTGCGCCTTCAGCTCATCTCCCTCGAGAAAGGCTGCCGCCCCTTCCAGGAAACCAGCCCATTCGTCTTGTCCTAACCGGCGAAGAGTTGTCACCTCGTCGCGGACCGCCTGGAAGTCCCCGGTGAGAAGATAAGTTTTTGCGAGCTGAACGGATATGTAGTAAAAGGCCGGCCGCTTTTCCCGAGCTTCTCGAAACTTCTGTATGGCCTCTTCTTCGCGACCCAGTGCACGGAGGGCAAAAGCCTGGAAGAAAACCGGATAGTAATCATTCGGATAATGGATCGAGAAGATTTTGAATCTAGTCTCGGCAGCCGCAAAATCACCCGTATCAAGCGAATACATCGCTTTGATTCGGTGTTCTTCTCGTTTGGTCAGGCGACGAAGCTGAGTCGTCTCCTGCGCTTTTCTCCAGAATTGATAACCCTCCCTGTACCGGCCAAGACTGATTAAGATGTCACCCATTCGCATTGTTGCAAGGGCGAAATCAGGATCAATTCGGATTGCTTCCTCCAGCAGCAGGATGGCGTCGCTGTGTCGATCCTGTTGCGTCAACGTCTCCGCTTTCGAGTAGAGTTCAAGAGCCCTCCACGAAGATGTCGTTGCCTCCCGAACGGGGACGTGACTCAGGCTGAGGTCCTGGGCCGTTTCCCCGATCATTTCCCTGACCCATTGACTGGCGGAATCAACCGCGTCAAAGATCCCATCCTTGCTTTCGGACGTAAACGTCCTCCCCCAGCCTCTTTCCCGAAATCTCGGGTCCTCAGCAATCTCTTCCAAATCCATAGCGAGCAGGTAATTCGAGCCAAGGCGGGATAGCGATGACCGCAGAATCAAAGGAATTCCCTCTCTCCACGCAACCTCTCGAGCTGTTTCAAGATCCAGAAGCTGCTCGGAGGGTCGCACCATCCGATCCAGTACCTCCCTTATACGTGCTGGTTCCGCTACCTCAAAGTAAGCAGATTGCTGAAGCTGGTTGCGCAGCATCTCACTGACAGCGCCCAGACTGGCATCCTTCGTCTGGTTATCGAGATCGGTCACGAGTATCGTGGTTCCTTCGGCCAGGGGAGTAGGTGAAGAAGTGAATAAGGGGCTAAAGAAGACCCATCCCACAAGAACCACCATCGAAAAAAGGATTAGCAAGCCCAGCGGATACTGTATTTGAGGAACCCGTGTTGGAGGTTTTTCGGGTAGTGACCGAGCCAGTTCCTGGAGGTCTCTGCGTGCCTCACGGACCAACTGGTAGCGAGAATCAGGCCCCTTGGTCAGCATTTTGCCGACGACATAGCGAAGAACCGGATCTGCAGGCAGACGATCCAGATCCGGATCATCACTCAGGATGGACTTGGTGGTCTCAACCGGAGTACGTTTAAGGAACGGATGTTCCCCCGTCAGTATCTCATACAGGACAACTCCCAGCGAAAAAATGTCGGACCGAGTATCGGACACCTGTCCCAGCAACTGTTCCGGAGACATATAGGCCGGGGTTCCCAGGATGAGACCAGTCCGGCTCAGCATCTCACTCTCTCTTGCGTCGTGTAAGTCGATCTCCTTAGCTGTCGCCAAACGCTTTGCCAGGCCAAAGTCCATCATTTTGATGTGGCCTTCTCTCGTAAGAATCATGTTTGCCGGCTTCAGATCCCGGTGGACAATCCTGTGCTGATGGGCGAACTCTAGGGCCTCAGCAACTTCCGCCATCAGTTTTAAAGCAGTCTTTAGAGGAAGCGACCCTTTGCGCAGGAGCACTTCAGCAAGCGTCTCCCCTTGGACATACTCCATCACGATGAAAGCGGTTCCGTCGACCTCACCAATCTCGTAAATCTTGCAGATAAATGGATGGTCCAGAGCGGCAGCTGACTTCGCCTCACGCAAGAAACGCTGCCGGGCCACCCTGTCCAAGCGCATCCGGTCGCATAGAAATTTGAATGCGACTTTCCGATCCAGTTTCTCGTCGTGAGCCAGATAGACTTCGCCCATACCGCCCCGTCCCAGAAACGAAAGAATCTGATAAGTCCTGATACGTTTGCCCGTCCAACTTGGTTCTTCCGAAGCCAGAGTCTGGGCGGCGACCTGCAGGGCCGGAAGTTCCAGGAAGGTTTCCAACTGGTCGTCCTGATCGAGGAGCAGCTCGACTTCTAGTCGGAGTTCTGGATCTTCCGAACAGGCTTCCTCCAGGAACGCTCTTCTCGCGTGGTCGCTCTTCTCAGAAGCGGCGTGATAGAGACTCTCAATCTTCTCCCAGCGCTCCCGCTTCATTGCCAGCCCTCTCCCTTTAGTTCTTTGAGAAGCCAAGCTTTAGCGAGTCGCCAGTCCCGCATGATCGTATCTTGTGATACTTGCAAAACTTCGGCGGTCTCCTTGATGCTCAGGCCTCCGAAGAAACGCAGCTCTACCACTCGACCTTTCCTCGGGTCCAGTTCAGCCAGCAGGTGTAGCGCACGGTCCAGCGCAAGCCAATCCGCAACCGACTGGCGAGTTGATAAGCACCCTTCGTCGAGGGAAACCTTAATGGCTGCGCCTCCTCGCTTACGGCAGTGACGCGATCGCGCATAGTCTATGAGCACTCGTCTAACTAACTCGGCTGAAAGGGCAAGAAAATGGGCACGATCTCGCCAGTTTACACGCTGGCAGTCAACCAGCCTCAGATAGGCTTCGTTGACAACGGCTGTCGTCTGGAGGGTGTGATTCTGGCGTTCACCCGCCATATAGCGGTGGGCCAGGCGATGAAGTTCGGAGTAGACCAGAGGAATTAGCTTGTCGAGCGCTGAATCCTCGCCCCTGCTCCAGGCCAACAGCAGGCTAGTCACCTGATGTTGCGAAAGCATCGGTTTCCCGCCCCCTTTCAGCGGGTGGACATTTCCGGCCATTATAAAGCACTCCTACCCTTCCTACTAGAAAAAGCGTCACCGGATTCACAACTTCTTAAGTGACTTTCGCGCCTTCCCCACACAAGCGGGAGGAATCTCACCCTCTGGAGGTCAGAATGAAAAGTCCGGCGAAACGAATCTGGTCGGGATCAAACATCTTTGGCCTACGATCTGACAAGGAAAGGCGCAAAAGACGATGGAAAGGTTGCACGTGGATCTACCAAATTGTGCTAATTCCCTGTTTTGTGCTGGCCACCAACTCTCTGCTAGCTTCAGACTCCCCAGCGGCAACGGTTCCTTTTGAACTGCATGGACATTTTATGGTGGTGAAGAGGGAAGCTCTCGGCCTGCGCGATCTGAACTTTGCCATCGACACGGGCGCAAGCCTAGCCGTCATGGATATTGGGATCGCCAAGAAACTAAATCTTCCTACTCGAGAAGCGGTAGCAAAAGTCCTGGAAAAGAAAACCCCGGTGAGGGAGACCACCATTCAAAAGTTGATTATAGGCACTCAGACCTTCGAAGATTTCACGGTTCAACTGGTCGATCTCTCGCAAATAGGTGGTAAGACAAGAGTACGCATCGATGGACTGATCGGCCTCGATTTACTAAAA
>Ga0079224_100016356_pt1 | contig 10422 bp, 7 predicted proteins | sample Stecom2015_FD_80414 | JGI IMG/M metagenome (GOLD analysis project Ga0079224, IMG submission 80414) | Agricultural soil microbial communities from Utah to study Nitrogen management - Steer compost 2015 | ecosystem: Environmental > Terrestrial > Soil > Agricultural land | place: USA: Utah...
CAGCATATCCGGACATATTAAATTGCTGGGTATTACTTTTGGGCTGATATGTTTGGATTCCCTTGTTTTCCTGAGCTGGTAACGGCCACTTCCGGGCTACACCTTTGGTGCCGGATACCAGATGAATCCTGGAATAAGGACGGGGAGAGGAAACATCGTGCTGAAGCATGATGGTTCTGCCTTTGTGGGTTTTGATACAGGTTGTATTCATATTGCCTCTGTAAGTTTTGCTCGCCCACCTATTGTAAAAGGTATCTTCTTCAGCCAATTTCATTGCATGATCGCGCATGGTGAAATCTGCACTGGACATGGAATTCAAGTATTCCATTTTGTCACCACGATTGATATCCATTGCCCAGCAAATGGGTCCCAGACCATGTGTGGTATAAAGGTTTCCATTGCGTGTGGCATTTTCTTCCAGACGCCACATGTCGGCATAACCATCTTTTCTGAAATTGAGATCGAGCAGATCGTGGATGTAGGCTCCTTCCCCGTGAATGATTTCTCCAAAATAGCCCTGACGAATCATATTGAGTGTGAGCAGTTCGAAGAAATCATAACAACAGTTCTCCATCATCACACAATGCTTTTTGGTCCTTTCGGATGTCTCTACGAGTTGCCAGCATTCCTCCAGGGTGGTAGCAATGGGTACTTCGCATACCGCATGCTTGTCATTTTCCATCGCATACACACACATGGGGGTATGCCAATCCCAGGGGGTCACCACATAAATCAGGTCAATATCGTCCCGCTCGCACACCTTTTTCCACTCCATAGTAGATCCGGAATACAAATCGGGATTGTGTGGACTTCCCTTCAACCTTTCCTTAGCTTTTTGGGCACGTTCAGGAACAATGTCACACAGAGCTTTGATTTCAACCCCTTCTATTTTACTCAATCTGTTGACGGCTCCCGGACCGCGACTTCCCAGGCCAATGATACCCACCCGAACGGTGCTAAGGGCAGGGGCAGCATATCCGGACATATTAAATTGCTGGGTATTACTTTTGGGCTGATATGTTTGGATTCCCTTGTTTTCCTGAGCTGGTAACAGAGTTGCCCCGGCAAGTCCCAAACCTGCCATACCCGTTTTACGGATAAAATCTCTTCGGTTGTTTTTCATGTTGAAATGAATTGACGATCTATTAAAATACTGGGGTTAGCCTACGAATATAAACAAGAAAATCATCGAACCCAATAAACCGAAAAATATTATTCCACGATTTCTTATGAAATCCAGAAAACCAATTAGGGTGTTTTTAAGAAACGTATTATTCAGGTTCAAACCCAAGCAATACCTGGAACTTACCGAACTCTGTCAGTTTAGCTCCACTGGCTTGCAACGCAGGTTTGTCCCAACCGATTCCATAATCAAATCCGATCAAACCAAACATAGGAAGGAATACCCGTAGACCCAGACCGGTGGAACGTTTGATATTGAATGGGTTGTATTCTTCGAAATTGTTGAAGGCATTTCCACCGTCGAGAAAGCCCAATACATAGATAGTAGAGCTCGGATTGAGTGAAAAAGGATAACGCAATTCGAGGGAAAATTTATTGTAGATACTTGCACCACCGGTACCTACTGCAGGGAAGTTCTGTGTTTCGTATCCCCGCATATTGATCTGTTCCTGTCCCGTGATCTGGAATTGGTTGGACAGCGGCTCAGCACCAAACAGGAATCGTTCAAACGGGGAATCCCCTATTTCCTCATTGTAATAATCCAGGAAACCAAACTTGGCGCTCGCTTTGACTACAAATTTCCCAAATACCTGCTTATACCATTCTGCCTTGATTTTCCATTTATGGTATTCGACCCATTTGTATTTTTCCTGCACCGAAACGCCTTCATAGGATTTATTATTGATCAGGCTGTATGGTGGAGTCAATTGGAGTGAAATGCTAAACGAAGAGCCCTCGGTAGGAAATATCGGTTCATAGATCGTACTACGGGCAAAGGTGGATTGTAAATAAATGTTATTGTAAAGTCCATCCGTGACCGACTGCCCGTTGGGCAAGGTAAAAAGTCCTCCATAGCCGTATTTGTTGAGATTAATACGCTGATAGTTCAGTGTATTGTTGATTACAAAGTTGTTGTCAGGCCATTGAAGCGGCGAACCCAAACCCAATGTAATCTGGCTCATCCGGACAAAATTGGAAATATTCTGGTAGCTTGTGAATTTATTGGTATATGCTGCAAGGGTAAATGCATTGGGTTTTTTACCACCCATCCATGGTTCCGTAAAGGAGAAATTAAAGGATTGGTAAAAATTTCCGTTGGACTGGGCCCGGATGCTCAATTTCTGCCCATCACCGGTAGGTAAGGGGTGCCAGGCCTCCCGGTTGAAAATATTCCGGAGCGAGAAATTGTTGAAAGTCACCCCCAGTGTTCCAATAAGACCTCCACTGCTGAAATAACTTTCTGGTTGATATCCTGCAGAAAGTTCCAGTTGGTCGGAGGATTGTTCCTCTACCTCATACTCGATATCCACCGTGCCCCGTGCTTCGTTCACCGGGGTGTTTATGTTGAATTTCTCCTGATTGAAATAACCCAGTGCAAGAACTTTTCTTTGCGAACGGATAATGTCGGAGCGACTGAATTTTTGTCCTGGTCGGGTGGCCAATTCTCTACGAATCACGTTTTCGTGGGTACGATCATTCCCGGCAATTGTGACCCGGTCGATAGTGGCCTGAGGTCCTTCATAGATCCTAATCTCGATATCCACGGAGTCCTGGACCACGGCAACTTCGATGGGCTGGGCATTGAAGAAGAGATATCCATCGTCCATGTAAAGCGCAGAAACGTCATTACCATCGAGGGAGAAGCTCAATCGTTTCTCCAGTTCATCCAGGTTGTAAATATCGCCCTTTTTCATACCCAGAACTCGTTTGAGTTGGTCTTCTGAGTACAGTGTATTGCCTTTCCAGGCGATATCACGTATGTAATATTGATTACCTTCTTCTACCCACATTTTGATCATCACTCTACCATCTTCATTTCGCCAGATGGAGTCATTCAAAATCCGGGCATCGCGAAATCCGAGCGTTTGGTAGTAGGCAATGATTTTATCCTTGTCTTCCTCGTATTTGTTTTCGATGTATTTGGAAGAAGAAAATAATTTTCGCTTTCGTTTGGTTTCCTCCATCTGTTTTCTGAGCTTCCGGTCGGTTACCTGGTCATTCCCTTCAAAAACAATATCGTGAATTTTGACCTTATCATTTCGATTTACCCGAATCTTAACCTGGATCCCATTGGCCAGTTTTTCTTCCGGAACTTCTTCGATATTCACCTCAGCATCCAAAAAACCTTTGGAACTATAGTATTTTTTAATCGCGGCTTCTGCGTTGCTCAAATCGCTTTCTGTGACAATGGAGCCTTTGACCAGATAAGGTTCTACAGCTTCGGTAAGATCCTTTTCGCGTGAATTTTTATGTCCTTCAAAAAAGAATCGGGTAAGACGGGGTCGCTCCTCAATGTAGATATCGATAAATACCACATTGTCAATCCTTCGACGTTGTTCGATGCGTATATCCGAAAAAAGGTTCAAATCCCACAAATTGTGAAAAGCTTCCTGGATATCATCGGGTAAGTTTATTCTTCCACCGGTTTTGAGTCCGGATACCACTTTGAGGGCATTGGGGTCGGTATGGCTGGCTCCGATGATGTTGACTTCCCCTACTTCCAGTACTTCTTGGTCATCTGCGACCACCTGAGCCCATCCAATTTGGAACCATCCCGATACCATGAATAGGAGGGCAAATATCCGCATGCACATGATATACCAATTCGCTGGCGCCAATTTTGTTTTGATCATAAAGTTCTAGATCTTTTCAAATGGAAAAACGTGTTTGGGCCTCTGCAACTACCTGGTTGAAGAGATATTAACACTTTATTAAAGCAATTGGTCACTTGTTTTTCCAAATCTTCTTTCTCTGTTTTGAAACTCCTGGATGGCCGTATAGAAATCTTCCTTCTTAAACTCAGGCCACATCTTTTGACAGAAGTAAAACTCCGTATACGCGCATTGCCAAAGCAGGAAGTTACTTAGTCTCTTTTCTCCGCTGGTTCTGATCAAAAACTCCGGATCAGGCATAAAACGAGTCGCAAGGTAATCAGAAATCATGGATTCGGAGATATCTGACGAATTAATTTTGTTCGTCTGGACATCCTGTGCGATAGCCCGGACGCACTCGGTCATCTCCCAACGGCTGCTGTAATTGAGAGCCAGGGTGAGATCCATTCGCTTGTTGTCTTTCGTTTTTTCAATTCCTTCCAGTAAAGCCTCATAAGTTTTGGGGGGGAGTCTCTCCAGTTCACCGATAGCACGGAGCCTGATGTTGTTTTTATTGAGTGTATTCATCTCCCGATGTATGGTTTCCACAAGCAATCCCATCAGGGCAGAAACTTCCCGTTGGGGGCGGGACCAATTCTCAGTAGAAAAAGCATACAAGGTGAGGTATTTGATGCCTATTTCAGCGGCAGCCTCTGAAACTTCCCGCACAGCCTGTACACCATTTTTATGACCAAATACTCGGGGCTTTCCATGTTTACGGGCCCATCTGCCATTGCCATCCATGATAATGGCCACATGTGTGGGCAATTTTCCCAGTTTTAGATCATTTATATAGTTTGTTTCTTCCATTACAGAATACCGTGGGTGCAAAATTAACAAAGAAATCTAATACCAAAATTTACCGGTCACTTTATATTTAAATTTAGGCAGTACATGGGTTTCATAATTCTCCGGATAGCTTGTATCAATGGGTGTCGAAGTGACGAAGAAAAAAATGGGAGATGGCAATAGAAGCAAAAATCGATTGTGGAATATTCGTTACATTTGTTAAAATGGAGTTGAGATGAATTGGCATATATATAGTGTCTTTATTTTCACCGTTTCAATGATTTTCCTGGGTAGCTGTCAAATGGATCGCTGTGGGAATTCCCCGGAATCATTTATCCGCAAAATGGAAGTTTTGGTGAATACAGCCCGTGAGTCCGATGAGGACTTGAAATCCGATCGTTGGAATTCCCTGGATGATCGTTTTCGTCAGTATTGCGAAGTTTGTTACGAATCCTGGCGAAAGGAGATGACATTTGCCCAGAAAAAAGAATTTGCCGGTTTGGTTTCCAGCTATATCACTCATCGGTTCGGCCGGTCTTTATTTAGGTCGATATTCAAAGGAAATAAAGCGGATTCTGAAAGTGAGGAGGAATTATTCGAAAATCTGGGGCGTGGCATGGATCAATTTATTGAAGAAAACCGGGAAATCTTCGATGGTTTATTCAATCAGTAAGTGGAAGGTAATGTCCGGAAGGTGAAGTTGGCTTCCTACAAACAAACAGATGCACAGTGTACGATATCATACTCAGCTTTATAACCGCTTTACTGGTCACATTTTATGCCATACCTTCGATCATTAAGATTGCCAGGGTAAAACATCTGATGGATGAACCGGGCGAAAGAAGCAGCCATGAAAAGAAAACACCTTCATTGGGTGGTATTGGCATCTTTGCCGGTGTGATGATTTCCATTGTCTTGTGGACTCCTTTTAATCTCTTTGGCAATCTCCAGTATATTCTTGCCGCATTTACTATTATTTTCCTCATTGGAGCCAAAGACGATATTTTGCCCATGAGCCCTGGCCGGAAATTTGCCGGTGAACTGGTGGCAGCTTTGATTCTGGTGACCCAATCGGACATTCGAATCACCAATTTTCAAGGCATACTGGGCATTTATGATATTCCGTATTGGACAAGTATAGCCGTGACTTTATTGACCATTCTTCTAATTATTAATGCCTTTAACCTGATCGATGGTATCAATGGACTAAGCGGTATGCTAACTATTCTGATTACCGGGTTTATGGCGGCCTGGTTTTTTCTGGTGGATGAACTTGCTCTATCTCTCATTTCATTTAGCACCACCGGAGCCTGTCTTGGATTTCTGTATTATAATATTACCCCGGCCAAAATTTTTATGGGGGATACCGGGTCCTTGTTTTTCGGGTTGATTTGTTCCGTGTTGGCTATTCAATTTGTAGAAATCAATCTGGTGCTGGCGGAAGAGTCCAGATATGCAGTGAAATCTGCACCTGTAGTGGCTATGGGGATACTGGCACTGCCTGTCCTAGATACACTAAGGGTATTCGCCGGAAGGATCTTAAGGGGTAAATCTCCTTTTGCTGCTGAGCGCAATCATATCCATCACCTCACCATCGATTCGGGATTGTCTCATATGGAAGCGACTGTAATACTGACCATGTTCAATGCCCTCCTGATATATCTGGTCCTGGAATTTCAACACTTCGAAATCAATATGCTTTTGGTAGGACTGACGATGGTCTATCTTCTTTATGTAGAAGTATTCACACGGATTTCTCGTCACAGAATCCGTATAGCAAAGTAGTTCATGGAATACTAAATTCTGATCACGAATTAAGCTGATTTCATGGATTGCAACTGATTACTGATCAACCCCGTCTTCAGTAGATAAAGTACCAATAGGAATAGATCTCCATAGAGAAGGGACAACCAGATCCCGATACTTCCTCTCCAGCTTCCTTAGGATAAAAAATTCATTCTGAATATATCAATTTTTGTCCGCTACGTTTCCAGGAACTAAAGTTCCCGGGACCAGATACTATAGTCCCCAATCCGTGTATATAATAGATGCTGAAAGCCACAATCAGAACGAGTGTGAGCGCCTCCGAATTCAATAGAGAGTATAGGCATAGCGCTTCTGGTCAGGCAAAAATCTATAAATTGATCCTAAGAAAATCATGCACGCATGCAGTTATAGAAACCATGAACCGCCAATGCGACCATTTACACCGGGTACTCCGCAAAATTTCTGGGTGTCTCAGACAATCGAATGTGGATTTCGTATTTGTCATCCAGTGCTTTGGTTAACCGCTGATGAATGACATAACACAGATTTTCTGTAGTGGGCGGCATATGCTCAAATTCCGGTATTTCCACATTGAGATTGCGATGGTCAAAATAGTCCTCGATATGCTCACGGATGATCTCCTTAAGGTCTTTCAAATTGATCAGCATACCTGTCAGGGGGTCCACCTCGCCAATGACCTTCACCTCGAATTCGTAATTGTGACCGTGGTAATGTGAATTGGCACATTTTCCAAACACCTCCAGGTTCTTTTCCTCACTCCAACTGCGCACATGCAGTCGATGTGCCGCGTTGAAATGCCCCTTCCGAATAATGGCTATTCTCATTGAAAGTCCTATTTTTGACAAAAATACAGGTAGCGCCTGTAAGTAGGTAAGAAATACGTTGGAAAAATGTTTTACCTTTAATTTCACTTTTTGCGTTGATGAAAAAGATCGTGAGCTGAATACAGAAATAGCCATACAAGATCTCGACGTACGACAACAAGTACGGGAAATGGCCAATGCCAATCGACTACCTCATGCCGTTCTGTTTTCGGGTCAGGAGGGCGGCAATGTGTTGTTGGAAGCATTTTACCTTCTACTTTACCTGATGTGCAGCAATCGGCAAACGGATGGACCATGCCTGGAGTGCCGTCAGTGCAAGCGAAATGTCAAATGGATGCACCCGGATGTCAATCTTGTGCTACCTACCTTTGATTCTAAACAAACCTCTGGGGACGTAATCGGACCATGGCGGGAATTCGTGGTAGATCGTGATTTTTTTACTTATGATGACTGGTCCCATTTCATGGAAGCGGGGAAGAACCCCAATATCAACAGGAGACAGACCGAGGCGGTCCTTCAGTCTTACCGATTGAAACCTTATGAAGGCGGTCATAAGGTGTTTTTTGTCTGGGGAGTTGAATTTCTGGGCAATGAAAGCAACCGATTTCTGAAGATTCTGGAGGAGCCCACAGACCAAACCTATTTTATCCTGGTGACGCACCGAAAGCAGGAATTACTTCCTACTATTATATCCCGCGTTCAGCAGTTTGATGTTAAAAAACCCGAAGATTCCATGATAGAGCGATATGCACTGGATCAGGGCTGGGGAAGTGGAGAGGAAATCCGGGAAGCCGTGTATCTTGCAAACGGACACATGGTGGAATTGAAGTCCATTCTCAGTCAGCGGGGACAGAAGTATTCGGAATCTTTATTGGAATTGCTCAAAGCTGCATATAGTAGAAATGGTCTGGCAATGAGTCAGTGGGCGGAAAAAGCTGCACAAATGTCTGCACGTGAGTATCAGTATTTTATACATTATCAACTGCATTTTATAAGGGAAACTCTGGCTGGATATTTTCAGGAGAACTACAAAAAAAGATTGTTACCAGCAGAACAAAAAGCAGCTACCTGGCTGTTAAATTTAATCCAATCCAGCGATCTGATCAAATTGGTACAACTATTGGATCGATACAACCGATCTTTGTTTCAAAACGCCAACGTTAAGATCTTATCGTCGAAAAATATATTGGATTACAAACGTTTATTTGACAACATATAAAGATGAAATATATATGGGATGTGAATCATGTGGAGGAGGGGAAGGAAAACCCCGGGGATGTCAGAGTAATGGCACCTGTGGGACGGATGGATGCAACAAACTCAATACTTTTGATTGGTTGACGTCTTACGATATCAAGGACAACGATGGATTTGATTTGGTGGAGGTAAGCTTTAAAAACGGTAACCACAAATATTTTTATCATAAACCTCAACGGGTTCCTGCACAGACGGGGGATATGGTGACCGTAGATGCGGGAACCGGGTACAATGTGGGGCGAATTACCCTTTCGGGAGAACTCGTCCGCCTTCAGATGAAGAAAAAGAAGGTTTCTCCGGACAATAAATTTTACCGTGTAATCAGACCGGCCACCGAACGCGATATTGAAAGTCTCCAGCATGCCCGTGAACTTGAAAAACGGACCATGGTCCGTGCGCGCGCGATTGCCCGCTCCCTGGGTCTCGACATGAAAATATCGGATGTGGAGTACCAGGCTGATATGAAAAAAGCGATTTTTTATTTCATAGCCAACGGTCGTGTGGATTTCCGGGAATTGATCAAGCAGTACGCAAGGGAATTCCACATCAAAGTGGAAATGCGCCAGATTGGGTCCAGGCAGGAATCCGCATTGGTAGGAGGTATTGGTTCCTGTGGACGTGAGTTGTGTTGCTCCACTTGGTTAACCAACTTTTCCTCCGTGACCACTTCTGCTGCGCGATATCAGAATCTGGCTCTCAATCAATCAAAACTCACCGGACAATGCGGCAGACTCAAGTGTTGTCTCAATTATGAGTTGGATATGTATATCGAAGCGTTGAATAAATACCCGACGCATGCCAGGTATTTGCGGACCAAACAAGGTAAGGCGGAACTGATCAAGACCGATATTTTCAAAAAAGAAATGTATTATGGGTACAAGGATGAAAACGGACGATATCAAATCCTGACGCTTGATCCCATTACAGTTTCGAAAATTTATGAATTAAATCGCAACGATGAATTCCCTGAGGAATTTGTAGAAAAAAAGAGTAGCAGGGAGGGTTCCACAGCGGAAACAGAACATCAGTTTGATAAGGATCTTACTGGCGTTATCGAATTACCAGATGAAAAAACCGGACCCAAAAGGTCGCGCCGGAAAAAAAGAAAGCCCTCAGGTAAAGGACCATCCACAGAAAAAGAACAAGGTCGGTCAAAACCTGAAAATTTCCCCAAGTCGGACAAGCAACGACGGAAGAGACCGGGTGGTAAAAAAAAAGGGAATGACCGCCCAAAACCCAATAAATAACATCAATAAGTACAATAAAATATACTAAATTATGCAATATGATCTTGCAGTCATAGGTTCGGGACCCGGTGGATATGTAGCTGCTATCCGGGCAGCCCAACTTGGAATGAAGGTGGTTGTTGTCGAAAGATATCCGACACTCGGAGGAACATGTCTCAATGTGGGATGTATCCCTTCCAAGGCATTGTTGGATTCTTCAGAACATTTCTATAAAGCCCGTCATGAATTCAAGGACCACGGAATCAACCTGGGAAGTGTGGAAGTGGATATGAATCAAATGATTGATCGAAAGGCTCAGGTTGTTTCCCAGACCTGTGATGGAGTAGCTTTTCTGATGAACAAGAATAAAATTGATGTAAAATATGGGCACGGTAGATTCCTGGACACCCAGCGTATTGAGGTGTTAGGAGATGAAGGCAATTCAGAATCCTTTACCGCCGACAAAGTGATCATTGCGACCGGCTCCAAGCCAGCGGTACCTGCTGCATTTAATTATGATAAGAAAAGAGTGATTACGTCCACAGAAGCATTGGAAATACGGGAGGTCCCCAGAACAATGGTCATTGTAGGTGGAGGAGTGATCGGTCTCGAGTTGGGGTCTGTCTTCAATCGTCTGGGTACCAAAGTTCGCATCGTGGAATATCTTGACCGAATTGTACCTGGTATGGATAGAGATGTCAGCAA
>Ga0079224_100016357_pt1 | contig 10421 bp, 9 predicted proteins | sample Stecom2015_FD_80414 | JGI IMG/M metagenome (GOLD analysis project Ga0079224, IMG submission 80414) | Agricultural soil microbial communities from Utah to study Nitrogen management - Steer compost 2015 | ecosystem: Environmental > Terrestrial > Soil > Agricultural land | place: USA: Utah...
CCCGGCCCGGCCCAGCAGCATCGCGCACCGGATAATCACCACCAACGATTCTCATGGCGCGCTCGTCACCGGCACGCCGTCCTGGGCGCGCGGCGCGCGCATCGGAGGGGCCGCGGTGCTCGAGGCAGCAATGGACAGCGCGGAAGCGGAATGCGCCGGCCCGACGGTCTGGCTGGACGCCGGCGACCAGATGCAGGGCACACTTGCCTCGAACTTGGTGCACGGGCGGTCGGTGGTCGAGACCTTCAATGCGATGGGCCTGGCCGCGGCGGCCGTCGGCAATCACGATCTCGACTGGTCAGTGGATACCCTGCGCGCCCGCATGGCGGATGCAGACTATCCCTGGCTCGCGGCCAACGTCTTCGATTCCGCCACCGGCCGCCGGCCGGAGTGGGCCCGCCCCTGGGCCGTGATCGAGGTGGACACCTTCCGGATCGGCGTGATCGGCTACATGACGCTGGAGACGAAGTCGATCGTGAAGGCCGAGCATGTCCGCGGGCTCGAGTGGCGGCCGGTGGAATCGATGCGCGGCGCGCTGGACTCGCTCGCCAGCGAGAATCCGGATCTCACGGTCTTGGTGGCGCACGCCGGGATGGTCTGCGACTCGACGCAATGTGAGGGGGAGATCCAGGATGCAACCCGTGCGCTAGGCGACCGGATCGATGCAGTAGTCGCGGGCCACGTCCATCGCGTCGGGTTGACCGACGTGGGCGGGGTTCCGATCGCGCAGACATGGGGCGGCGGCTCGGCGATCGGCCTGCTGGACCTCGTTCGCGGCAGCGACGGCGCGCATCACTGGGAATACCGCGTCGAATCCACCTATGCCGACAGCGTGGCACCGGATACGGCGATCACCGGCGTCGTCGAGCCGTATCTCGAGCGGGCGGATTCGCTCGCCGGGCTGGTGGTGACGACAATGGCCAGCAGCCTCCGGAAGGATCCCTCCGGGCAGTACCCGATGGGCAACCTTATTGCCGACGCCCAGCGGGCCGTTGCCGGCGCCGATGTCGCCATCATGAACAATGGCGGTATCCGCGGGACAGGCTTTGCGGCTGGGCCGGTCTCCTATGCCCAGCTCTTCGAGCTGCAGCCGTTTGCCAATGGGATGGTAACGGTCAATGTGCCTGGCCGAGTCATTCTCCAGGCCCTCGAGCATGCGGTCTCCGGGGATGTGCCGGCCGCCCATGTGGCGGGTCTCATGGCGCATTATGACCCGGCGCGAGCCGCCGGGTCACGGATAACCCGCGTGGTGATGGCCAATGGCCGGCCACTCGATCCGGATGCGCGCTACACCGTGGCGATGAACGACTTCATGGTCACCGGCGGCAGCGGCTACACGATGTTTGCCGGGGCAGAGGTGACGCGCCTGGGCAGCACCGACCTCGAGATGCTCATCGAGTACCTCACGTCGCGACCCCGCCCGGTGGCGGCACCGTTCGGCACCCGCATCGAGCGCGAGGGACGATGAGCGAGTTCTTCGTCTTCGTGAATGAGCGGCCGGTCAAGGTCGTATCGGGAGCCACGGTGCTCGATGCCGTGATGGCCCTGGATCCGGCGCTCGGCACCCAGCTCGCCGCCGGCGACGCGCAGGCCACCGATGCGCGGGGCATCGCCGTTCCGTCCGATGCGCCGGTCCGGCCGGGCGGCATCGTCCGGGCACTCGCTCGCCGCCGGGCCGATGCTGACGCCTGAACTGCTCCGCCGCCTGCCGAAGGCGGAGCTGCATGTGCACCTGGACGGCTCGCTCCGGCCTGCCACCATGCTGGACCTGGCGCGGAAGGCGCGGATCGCGCTGCCGGCTTCGACTCCCGAGGCGCTTGCCCGGTACATGCTGGTCGATGACGCGAGCAACCTCGAGGAGTACCTCACCCGCTTCGACCTGACCATCGCCCTGCTGCAGACGCCGGACGCGATCGAGCGGGTGGTTTGGGAAATGTGCGAGGACGCCGCGGCCGACGGGGTGCGGTATATGGAAGTGCGGTACTGCCCCGAGCTCAGTGTCCGCGGCGGACTGACGCTGGACCAGGTGGTCGAGGCCGAGCTGCGCGGCCTTGCCCGCGGCGAGGCGGATTTCGGCGTGGTGGCGCGCGTCATCAACTGCTCGCTCCGTCACTTCGATCCGGGGCTGTCGGCCGAGATTGCCCGTCATTCGGTGTCGTTCCGGGGGATGGGCGTGGTAGGGTTCGATCTGGCCGGCGGCGAAGCAGGCCGGCCGGCCGGCGTGCATGCCGAAGCCTTCGACATTGCGGCGGAGGGGGGACTGCTGGTGACGGTCCATGCCGGCGAGGCCGCCGGGCCGGAGTCGATCGCGGATGCGGTGCACCGGTGCCACGCCCAGCGGATCGGCCATGGGACCCGCCTCTACGAAGATCCCCTCCTCCGCGACTACATTCGGGATCGCCGGATCCTTCTCGAAACCAACATCACGAGCAATGTGCAGACCCGCGTCGTGCCGAGCGCGGCGGCGCACCCGGTGCGCGGCTACTTCGACGCGGGGCTCAACGTCACCCTGTCCACCGACAGCTGGCTGATGAGCGGGGTCACGCTGAGCGGCGAGTACTGGCTGGCGCACTCCGAGCTGCGGTTCACCCGTGAGGAGATCGATCAGATGATCGTGAACGGATTCGAGGGTGCCTTCCTGCCGTGGCCGGAGCGCCGGGCGCTCGTGGCGAGGGTCCGCGAGGAGCTGGAGAGCCTGGTGTGAGCGCGTTCCTGCTGGTTCAGGCGGCCGCGGACACGCTGGCGGCGCAGTCGGACACCATGATGACCGCGGCGGAGCGTCTCGCCGCTGCCCAGTCCGGGCTCGACACGCCGTTCACTGCCCGGCTCGTCGGCATCCTCGGCGTGGTCACGATGATCGCGCTGGCGGTGATGCTGAGCTATGACCGGAAGCGCATCGACTGGCGGCTCGTGGGCACGGGACTCGCTCTGCAGGCGCTGTTTGGCGTGATCGTCCTCAAGACCGGTCCGGGCCGGGCGTTCTTCGACTGGATGGGCGGCCTCATTACCGGGCTGCTCGGGTTCCAGGAGGAAGGCGCGCGCTTCGTCTTCGGCAACCTGGTGCAGTCCAACGTGCCGGTGGGGCTTCCCGGCGCGGGCGGCGCGCTCGACACGAGCGCCGGCTACGTGGCGAGTGCCGGAGCGTTCTTCGCCTTCAACGTCCTCCCCACAATCATCTTCTTCTCGGCCCTGATGTCGGTGATGTACTACCTCAACATCATGCAGCTGATCGTGAAGGGGATTGCGTGGGTCATGCAGAAGACGCTGCGCACCTCGGGTGCGGAGACTCTGTCCGCCTCGGGCAACATCTTTCTGGGCCAGACGGAGGCGCCGCTCCTCATCAAGCCGTTCGTGCACAGCTTCACGCCGTCCGAGCTCAATACGGTGATGGTCGGCGGGTTTGCCACGGTGGCCGGTGGCGTGCTCGCGGCCTACGTCGGGATCCTCTCAGGGTACTTCCCCGGCATTGCGAGCCACCTGCTCGCCGCCAGCGTCATGAATGCGCCGGCCGGGTTGTACCTCTCCAAGATCATCCGCCCCGAGACCGGCGAGCCGGTAACCCGCGGCTCGCTCAGGATGGACGTGGAGAAGACCGACTCGAACGTGATCGAGGCGGCGGCCAGCGGTGCCGCACAGGGCGTCCAGCTCGCCATCAACGTGGCGGCGATGCTCATGGCCTTCGTGGCGCTTGTGGCGCTGATCAACTTCCTGCTCGGGTGGAGCGGCGGTCTCGTCGGGATCGATGGCCTGAGCCTCCAGGGTATCCTCGGCTTTCTCCTTCGCCCGCTCGCCTGGGTGATGGGCACTCCGTGGCAGGACACCGCCTATGTCGGCAGCCTCATCGGTATCAAGACCACGCTCAATGAGTTCGTGGCCTACGCGCAGTTCGGCAGCGACATGGCCGGCGGCATCGTGCTCGCGCCGCGAAGCGCGGTCATTCTCACGTATGCCCTGCTGGGCTTCGCCAATTTCTCCTCGATTGCCATCCAGATCGGCGGCATCGGGGGGTTGGCGCCCGAGCGACGCGGGGAGATCGCGCGCTTCGGGCTCCGCGCCATGATTGCGGGGAACCTGGCGGCGTTCACGTCGGCCTCCATCGCGGGGATGCTCATATGACCGACATGAGTGGTGCGGCACCTGCAGCGGCTCCTGGCGTGGCGGCGATTGCCGCCGCGACCGAAGCCATCCGCGCCCGCGCCGGCGCGCGCCAGCCGCGCATCGCCGTGGTGCTGGGTTCCGGCCTCGGCGGGCTCACCGAGCGCATGCGGGATGCGGTGCACCTTCCCTATTCGGAGATTCCAGGGTTTCCGCTTCCCACCGTCGAGGGACATGGCGGCGAGCTGGTGATCGGCGAGTTCGGCGGCCGGCAGGTCCTCATGCAGAGCGGCCGGTTCCACATGTATGAGGGGCACAGCGCGGCGGTCGCGGCGCTCCCGGTGCGGGTCTTCGCGGTGCTCGGCGTGAAGGTGCTGATCGTGACCAACGCGGCCGGCGCCATCCGCCGCAGCTTCCGCGCCGGGACCCTCATGCTGATCTCGGATCATCTCAACCTCACCGGCCAGAACCCGCTCACCGGGGCGGTGCTGCCCGGCGAGGAGCGCTTCCCGGACATGTCCGAGCCCTACGATCCTGAGCTCCGCCGCCTGGCACGGGACGCCGCGCGCGAGCGCGGGGTAGCCATCGAGGAAGGCGTGTATGCCGGGCTGCCGGGCCCGAGCTACGAGACCGGGGCGGAGATCCGCATGCTCGAGCGGCTTGGCGCGGACGCCGTGGGGATGTCCACGGTGGTCGAAGTGATCGCGGCGCGCGCACGCGGCATCCGCTGCCTCGGGATTTCGACCATCACCAATCCCGCCGCCGGCACCACGGCGGCCAAGCTGTCCCACGCGGAAGTGATGGAAGTGGCCGACCGGGTGAAGGGGGAGCTGGGTGCGGTCGTGGCGGAGGTGGTGAAACGGGTGGAGTAGCGGAGCTCAGTGGCAGGCCCGATTCAGCGATCCGCAGACTATGGATCAATCTCCAGGGCAGATCCTGGCGCCGGAGCGCTTACGCGGGACTGGGCTCACGCGCACGGGGAACAACCAGATGATTCAGCGGCCCGTGCCCTTGACCGAGCCCCGGGGCGCTCGCGATGGCGCGGTGCACGAAGTCGATCGCGTCTTCCACCGCGGTTTCGAGCGGGCGGCCCACGGCCAGTCCTGCGGTGATTGCCGCGGAGAGCGTACAGCCGGTACCGTGCGTGGAGGCTGCTGCAATTCGAGCGGCTTCGAAGCGGCGGGTCCCGTCCCGGGCCACGAGGATGTCGGTTACGATGTCGCCCCGGAGGTGCCCGCCTTTGATGAGCGCTGCTTCCGCGCCGGCCTCGACGAGCCGCTTGCCGGCGCGCTCCATGTGGTCGACCGATTCAACGGGCATCCCGGCCAGAATCGCGGCTTCGTCCAGATTCGGCGTCACAATCGTGGCGAGCGGCAGCAGCTCGTCCCGTACGATGCCTTCAGCGTCCGCGGAGAGGAGCCGGTCGCCCGAGGTGGCAACCATCACCGGGTCCACCACGAGCGGCGCCCAGCCGCGGCTCCGGACCGTTTCCGCCACCAGCCGCACCAGCGCGGGCTCGGCGAGCATCCCGGTCTTGAGCGCGTCGGGCGGAAGGTCCTCGGCCAGCGCGTCGAGCTGCTGGCGGACAAAGTCCACCGGGGCCGCATGCACGCCGCGCACGCCGCGCGTATTCTGCGCCGTGAGCGCCACGATCGCGGACGTCCCGAAGACCCCGAACTGATGGAATGTCTTGAGGTCCGCCTGGATCCCGGCGCCGCCGCCGGAATCGGACCCCGCGATCGTGAGCGCGATCCTCACGGAGTGGTCAGCTCCTTCGGTGCCGGTGGAAGGGCGCGGAGCCGCTGCTTCAAGGTATTGAACGCCGCGAGGTCGCTCCGGCCGGTGCGGGTGGCCGCCCGGGCGCCCGGCGTCGAGTTGATGTAGCGCTCGGTATTCGTGATGCGCTCCGCCGGCATCGGGTGCGAGGCAAACCAGAGCTCCACCTTGCTCGGGTCGCGCTGCTGCAGATTCTGCAGCGTGCGGAACATGTCCACCATTCCCGACGGGTCGATACGCGCTTCGGTCAGGTAACCCACCGCCACCGAGTCAGCTTCGCGCTCGTCGTCGCGGGAGAACTTGGCAAAGACCATCGAGCCGCCCACGCCCAGCGCCACCTGCTCCCCGGCGCTCGGCTGCCGCCCGAGGAGGATGTACGCCAGGGTGAGCCCGGTGTTGGCAGCGGACGCCGTGCCCATCTGCTGGGCCGAGTGGCGCAGGTCCACATGTCCGACTTCATGCGCCACGGCGCCGGCAAAGGCGTCCCAGTGCTCGGCCCGCTCGATCAGGCCACGGAAGACGTAGATATGTCCGCCGGGAACGGCAAAGGCGTTGACCTGGTCGGAATTCACGATCTGGAAATCCCACGCGAGGTCGGTCCGGTTGACCGCCTGGCGGATCGGCGCCACCGACGTCAGGAACGCCGAGCGGATGCTCGATTCCTTGATGAGCGGCATGGTGCGCTCGATCTCGGCGGCGTAGTCGTCGCCCATCTGCACTTCCTGCTGGACCGAGGGCGCGCACGCCACGGCGCCGGCCAGGCAGGCGGCGGCAACGGCTTTCTCGAAGGGCATCATCATGAGCAGCTCCTTGCAGACCACGATTCGGGACCTCCACCTCAAGCGGGGCCGCGAACGGCGCGGACTGACGCTGGCGGAAGGCGTGCGCCTCGTCGAGGAGGCGCTGGCGGCCGCCGTCCCGATCCGCGGGGCGGCGGTGTCTCCCGCGCTGGAAGGTACTCCGCGCGGGGTGGCGCTCAAGGCCGCGCTCGAGGCAGCCGGTGTCCGCCTCGAGGAGGTCGCGGCACCGGAGTTCGAGCGGCTGGCGGGAACGGAGCACCCGCAGGGAATAGTGGCGATCATCGAGCCCCCGCGCTGGAGCGTGCGTCACATGGAGGCGGGGACGGGCGCCATCCTGGTGCTCGATGCCGTGCAGGATCCCGGAAACGTCGGCACAATGCTTCGAACGGCGCTGGCGCTGGGCGCAGACGGCGTGGTGGCGCTCACCGGGACGGCGGAGCTGGCCAACCCCAAGGTGGTGCGGGGAAGCATGGGGGCACTCTTCCGGATCCCGGCGGCCCCGGCCGCACCTGATGAGTTCCTGGCCTGGATGGCCGGGCAGAAGATGGAGCTCTGGGTGGCGGCGATGGGGGGCGAGGCGCTCGCGGACGCCGTGGCGGCACGGGTCGGGCCAGGGCAACGGGTTGCCATCGCCGTGGGGAACGAGGGGGCCGGCGTATCGGCGGGGCTCGGCGCAGCAGCGGCGCGGCGGGTCGGCATCCCGCTTGCACCAGGAGCGGAGTCGCTCAATGTCAGCGTGGCGGCGGGCATCCTTCTCTACGAGGTTCTGCGTGAACGGTGAATTGATGCAGGCCGGAATTGGCGCCATGGTCATTGCCGGCGTCTTCGGGCTGATCTTCGGCAGCTTCCTCAATGTGTGCATCGTGCGGTGGGGCGCGGAGCCGAAGCAGTCGGTGGTGCGGCCGCGCTCCCGCTGCCCGCGCTGCGGGAACGAGCTTCGTCCCTACGACAATATCCCCGTCGTCTCCTGGCTCCTGCTCGGCGGGAAGTGCCGCAGCTGTCGTGAGCCGATTTCGCCGCTCTACCCGGTGGTGGAGCTCATGATCGGGCTCATCTGGGCGTACATGGCGTGGCGCCATGGGATCACGCTCGAGGCGCTCACGGGGTCCGTCTTCTTCACGATCCTCGCGGGCATCGCCATCACCGATTTCCGAGCGTACATCATCCCGGATGAGTTCACGCTGGGCGGACTGGTGCTCGGGCTCATGCTGGCGGCGTTCAGCGGGTGGAACGCGCTGCTCTGGGCGGCCATCGGGGCGGCCGCGGGATTCGCGCTCCTCTGGACCGTCGGGTATCTCGGCACGCTCGCGTTCAAGAAGGAGGCGATGGGCGGCGGCGACATCAAGATGATGGCGATGGTCGGCGCCTTCGTGGGCTGGCAGGGCGTGCTGCTCACCGTGTTTCTCGGCGCCTTCCTCGGCACGCTCATCTTCGTCCCGATTCATCTCTTCAACCGGGACAAGCTGGTGCCGTTCGGCATCTTCCTGGCGCTGGGCGCGGCGGCTACCTGGATCGCGGGCGAGCCGCTCCTGTCGTGGTACACCGGCTACGTGGGCATCTGATGCGCTATTTCGTTCTGCTGGTTCTTGCGTGCGCCGCCTGCCGCGGTGACTCTCCCGATGCCCGCACACCGGACGCCGTGGACGCGCACTTCGCGGCGCTCGTGGACACGCTCACGCCCGCCGTCGAGCGCGCCGTGGGGCTCACCTTCCGGGAACCGCCCCGTTCCGCCACGCGGAGCCGCGACCAGGTGCGCCGCTACCTCGAAGCCAAGCTCGACGAGGAGCTGACGCCCGAGCGGGCCCGCGGCATCGAGACGGCCTACCGGCTGTTCGGGTTGATCCCGGACACGCTCCAGATCCGGCCGCTCATGCTGGACCTCCTGACGGAGCAGGTGGTCGCCTACTACGCCCCCGATTCCGCCATGCTCTTTGGCGTGACCGGCGCGCCGGATGATCAGCTGAGGGTGATGGCGGCCCACGAGATGGTGCATGCCCTGCAGGGCCAGTACCTCCCGCTCGACTCGATCCTCGATGCGAAAGGAAACAACGACCGCGCCGTCGCCGCGCAGGCCATCCTCGAGGGACAGGCAATGGTGGCCTCGATCGGCGCCGTCACGGGAACCGCTGCGCTGCAGGACCCCGGCATCTGGGAGCTCTTCCGCGATCAGGCACGTGCCGCCCAGCAGACCATGCCGAAATTCGCCGCCGCCCCCCTCATCGTGCGCGAAGGGCTCGTCTTCCCCTACATCGAAGGCGCCGAGTTCATGCGCTGGTGGAGCCTCTCGCCGCACGCGGACACCATGCCGTACGGGCGCCGAATGCCGGAATCGACGGAGCAGGTCCTCCATCCCGAGCGCTACGATGCCGGCGACCGTCCGGCCGGCGTTACCCTCCCGCCCACCGATGCCGTCATCCTCCACGAGGACGTCCTGGGCGAGCTCGAGATCCGCATCCTCGGTGCCGTGCTTCAGGGGGCCGACGTCGTCGAGTACAGCATCCCCCTCGGCTGGGCCGGCGACCGCTACCGGGTCACCGAAGCGGCGGGCGGACCCGCGCTCGAGTGGATCATCGCCTTCGACGACGAGCGCTCGCGAACGCGCTTCGAATCCACCACCGGCGCGCGCCTCTCCCGCATGCAGCGAGACGGCTACGCGCCGACGCTGACACGCACCGACATCGACGGGAAGCCGGGCATGCGATTGCTGCTGGTACCCGATTGATGAGTAAGGCGGTGATCGATGATCCCGGTGGGAATTGATTGATTGGGAACGCGAAGGCGCGAAGCCGCGAAGAGTGAAGGGGTCGGGGCGGGGGCTTTTGTTCCGGCTCGCCCTCGGGTCTGGGAAAAAGTTGTTGGGGCTCCGTTTACTGATTGGCCCCGAGCGCCGTGCTGTTTCGTGCCACCCACCATTCTCCCCTTCGCACTTCGCGCCTTCGCGCCTTCGCGTTCCCGATCAATTGTCCCCCTGCCGCTGACCCCCTGCCGTTCGTAGCTTTCCGCACCAATGGATTCCCTGACTCTCATCCAGGCGCTCGTCACGATCGCCGTCGGCGCCATTTCGGGCGGCATTACCAATGCCGTTGCCATCTGGATGCTCTTTCATCCCTATGAGCCGCGCGGGGTGGGGCGGCTCAGGATCCAGGGCGCCATTCCCAAGAACAAGGAGCGGCTGGCCCGGAGCATCGGGAAGACGGTGGGCGAGCGGCTGCTCACGCCGGAAGACCTGACCGAGCGCCTTGCCGCACCCGCCGTGCAGGAGGCATTTGCCGGTGCGATCGGCGGGGCGCTTGGCTCGCTCCTCGAGCAGGAGCGGGGGCCGCTGCGCGAGGAGCTGAGTCCCGAGCTGGTCAAGTCGCTCGACGAGGCGGTGAAGGGTCTGGCCCCCAAGGTGGCCGACCGCGTGGCCGCCTGGGCCGAGACCGAAGAATTCGGCCGCACGATCCACGGATTCATCGACCGGGTGGCGGGCGAGGTCGGCGACCGGCCGCTTGCCGGCGCCTTGGGCGGCGGCCATCGCGAGCTGATCGCCGGGAAGGTGCAGAGCTGGGTCGCCAATCTGGCGGAAGGGGACGAGCTGGAGCGCACTCTCCGGAATTTCGTCACCACCCAGCTCGGCAAGCTGGAGGCGGACGACCGGCCGCTGCTGGATCGCCTGCCGCAGGGCCTGGTGGGAACGGTCGAGAATGCGATCACCGATTACCTCCCGATTGCCCTGGAGCGGCTGAGCGCCCTGCTCTCGGATCCCGC
>Ga0079224_100016358_pt1 | contig 10421 bp, 11 predicted proteins | sample Stecom2015_FD_80414 | JGI IMG/M metagenome (GOLD analysis project Ga0079224, IMG submission 80414) | Agricultural soil microbial communities from Utah to study Nitrogen management - Steer compost 2015 | ecosystem: Environmental > Terrestrial > Soil > Agricultural land | place: USA: Utah...
CGGTGGTCATGGAGCCGGTGGTCATGGAGCCGATGGTCACGGAGCCGGTGGCGGTCATGGACTCAGCGTGCCTCGGCCTGCGTGCTCGCGGCAGAGCCGGAAAGCCGGTTGTGGACAACGAATTCCGTTGTGGATACCCGGTGTGCCGGATTCCGGGTCGGGGCGACCTCGCCGCACGTCCGAGCGTGGTTACGCGGTGGCGGAAGCCGTGCCGTCGATGTTCGCTCCGGCGGGCCGGGGCGGTAGCGTGGAGAACATGTCTGCAGATCGCGCGGGTCTGGCGCCCGACTACGCCGCGCGCCGGAGTGCGCTGCGCAGCCTGCTGGTGGAGAACGGGGTGGACGCCCTGCTGGTCACCGACCTGGTGAACATCCGCTATCTCTCCGGGTTCACCGGCTCCAACGCCGCGCTGCTCGTGCACTCATGGGATCTGCCCGACGCCGAGGAACGCACCGTCATCGGCACCGACGGCCGTTATCGCGATCAGATCGCCCGGCAGGTCCCCGACCTGTGCGCCGAGATCGCGCGGGCCACCACCCGCCGCATCGTGGAACTGGCCGGCGAATGGCAGCTCGGCCGGGTCGGCTTCGAGAGCCACGTGGTGACCGTGGAGCAGCACCGCGCGCTGGTCGAACAGCGCACCGGTCTCGACCTGGTCCCCACCACCGGCCTCGTCGAGCAGTTGCGCACCGTCAAGGACGAGTACGAGATCGAGCAGTTGCGACTGGCCTGCGCGGCAGGCGACGCCGGTCTGGCGACCCTGCTCGAGCGCGGCGGGCTGCGGCCGGGGCGCACCGAACGCCAGGTCGCCCGTGACCTCGAGTGGGCGATGTTCGAGCACGGCGCCGAGGCGGTGTCCTTCGAGACCATCGTGGCCACCGGCGCGAATTCCGCGGTGCCGCACCACCGGCCCACCGACGCGGTGCTTGCCACGGGCGACTTCGTCAAGATCGACTTCGGCGCGGTGGTCGGCGGCTACCACTCCGACATGACCCGCACCTTCGTCCTCGGGTCAGCGGCGGACTGGCAGCGCGAGGTGTACGCCCTGGTCGCGGAGGCGCAGCGGGCCGGATGCAAGGCGCTGCGCCCCGGCGTGCAGGCCACGGACGTGGACGCCGCCTCGCGGTCGGTCATCGAGGCCGCGGGCCACGGCGATCTGTTCGTGCACGGTCTCGGCCACGGGGTCGGGCTGCGCATTCACGAAGCGCCGGGAATCGCCAAGAACGCGCCCGGTATGCTTCTTTCCGGCGTGGCGGTGACCGTCGAGCCCGGTGTGTACTTTCCTGGCCGCGGCGGCGTCCGGATCGAGGACACGCTCGTGGTTCGTGAAGGGGGACCCGAACTGCTCACCCGCACCAGCAAAGACCTGACCGTCGTCGACTGACGACGGTAGCCGAGAACTAGGAGATCCGAGGACAGTGGCGGACACCAGCGACTTCAAGAACGGCCTCGTGCTGAAGATCGACGGTCAGCTCCAGCAGATCGTCGAATTCCAGCACGTCAAGCCGGGCAAGGGCCCCGCCTTCGTGCGGACCAAGTTGAAGAACGTCGTGTCCGGCAAGATCGTCGACAAGACCTTCAACGCCGGCGTGAAGGTCGAGACCGCGACAGTCGACCGTCGCGACATGACCTACCTGTACCACGACGGCAGCGACTACGTCTTCATGGACGGCGAGACCTTCGACCAGATCTCGATCTCCGAGGCCACCATCGGTGACGGCGCCCGCTTCCTGCTGGAGAACATGAACGTCCAGGTCGCCATGCACGAGGGCGCCCCGCTCTACGTCGAGCTCCCGGTGTCGATCGAGCTGGTCGTCCAGCACACCGACATCGGCCTGCAGGGCGACCGCTCCACCGGCGGCACCAAGCCCGCCACCCTGGAGACCGGCGCCGAGGTCCAGGTGCCGCTGTTCATCAACACCGGCGACAAGCTGCGGATCGACTCGCGCGACGGCAGCTACCTCGGCCGGGTCAACGCCTGATCGACAACGTCCACGGCGGTAGCCGGATTCGCCGCGAGGCGGGACCGGCTACCGCTTCCATGTGTACAGACGGGATGATGTGACTGTGGCCGAACAGCCCGCGGACAAGAAGTCCTACAAGAAGCTCGGCGCCCGGCACAAGGCGAGGCGGCGTGCGGTGGACCTGTTGTTCGAGGCGGAGGCCCGCGACGTCGACGCCGCGGACCTGCTGGCCGAGCGCGGTGATCTGGCCGCCCGGGACAGCTCGGTGGCGCCGCTGCACGCCTACACCCGCACCCTCGTCGAGGGCGTCGCCGACGAACTGGAGCGCGTCGACAGCGCCATCGAGTCCTACCTGCAGGACTGGACCCTGTCCCGGTTGCCCGCCGTGGACCGCGCGATCCTGCGGGTCGCGGTGTGGGAGCTGTTCCACGCCGCCGACGTGCCGCCGGTGGTGGCCGTCGACGAGGCGGTGGAGCTGGCCAAGGAGCTGTCCACCGACGACTCGCCCTCCTTCGTAAACGGCGTGCTCGGTCAGGTCGTGCTGGTCGCGCCGCAGGTGCGCGCCGCCGCCGCGGCCACGAGGGCGTCCGAGCAGGAGCCCGAGGCGTGAGCACCAAATACCTGGTCATGGCGATGCGCACGCCGCGCTATGACGATTCGGTGATCCAGCCGCACCGCGACTTCCTGGCGGAGCTGCTCGAGCGCGGCCTGCTGGTGGAGAGCGGGAAGTTCGGCGACGGCAGCGGCGGGGCATACGTGATCCTCGCCCCCGACCTCGCGGCGGCGCGCGCGCTGGCCTTCGCCGATCCGCTGCACACAACCGGCGCCTCCGAGCTCACCGTGCACGAATGGGAGATCACCCTCTCGGCCTGAATTGCCGCGACCGGTCCGGCTCCCACCGTGGGTGTACGGGCCGGTGGGAGCCGCCGGGTCGGCGAACCGCACCGGTGCGCGTCCGGGGAGAGCGAGTGGACGCGGGACCGATTCTGCGACCTCGAGTGCGGTTCAGGTCAACACCGGACACATGGATCAACGCACTCCGCGCGGGCGGAACTGGATGCTGATACGAGGGCCGACCGGTTTGCGGGTTTTCGGGACGGCGTGCTCCCAGGTGCGCTGACAGGAGCCGCCCATGACCAGCAGGTCGCCGTGGCCGATCTCGTATCGGATGCTCGCGCCGCCGCGGCGGGGGCGCAACAGCAGAGCGCGCGGGGCGCCGAGGGAGACGATGGCGACCATGGTGTCGTGGGTGGCGCCGCGGCCGATCGTGTCGCCGTGCCAGGCGACGCTGTCGCGGCCGTCCCGGTAGAAGCACAGGCCCGCGGTGCGGAAGGGTTCGCCGAGTTCGGGACCGTAGTGCGCGCTGAGCGCGGCGCGGGCCTCGGTGAGGATCGGGTCGGGCAGTTCGGCCTGCTCGGGGTAGAAGCACAGCAGGCGCGGCACGTCGACCACGCGGTCGTACATCGGGCGCCGCTCGGCGTGCCAGGGGACCTCACCGGCCAGTCGCTCGAACAGGGCGTCGGCGCCGGTGAGCCAGCCCGGCCGCAGATCCACCCAGGCCCCGTCGCCGAGGTCGGTGCGGCGGGTGGATGCCAGCGAGCCGAGCGCGGCTTCGCCGAAGCCGTCGAGCAGGGAGCCCTGCAACCATGCCGTCACCTGCGCGACGGTACACCTGTTCGAACATGTGTGCTAGTGCGGATCGGCGAAATTCGGACATCTCGGGCCGTTCGCCGGACCGGGCAGGCGTATTCCCCTAACGTCGGGGAACGTGGGAGCGGTCGGCGGCGGCCGCGGTCGGATCGCGGGGGACCGGGGATGGTGGAGTACGGCCGGGTGCCGACGGCGGGGGTGGCGATGACGGCGATCGGCGTCGCGGTGATCCGCGCGCGCGAATCGGACCGGCCCGACCGGCTCTACGACGACCCCTACGCGCGCCTGTTCGTCCGTGCCGCGCACGCCCAGTTCGCGGGCACGCCCGACGGCGAGGACCGGTGGGCGGGCATGCTGGAACTGGCCGACGCCTTCTACGAGGGTCGCACCCTCACCGTCCGCATCGTCGACGACGGGGTGACGGCCGCGGCGGCGGTGGGCTGCGAACAATTCGTCCTGCTCGGCGCCGGCCTGGACACCCGCGCCTTCCGCATGCCGCTGACCGCGCGCACCCGCTTCTTCGAGATCGACCTGCGCGAACTGTTCGCCTTCAAGGAGTCGGTGCTCGACCGAGCCGGGGTGACGCCGGTCTGCGAACGGATCACGCTGTCGGCCGATCTGCGCGGCGACTGGGCGGAACCGTTGCGCGCCGGCGGGTTCCGGCCCGAGGCGCCGACGCACTGGGTCGAGGAAGGGGTGCTCGGCTATCTGTCCACCGAGGCCGCCTGGGCCGTCGTCGACACCATCACCCGGCTGTCGGCGCCGGGGAGCACCTTGCAGATCGGGCAGTTCGCGGTGTCGGCGCGGCAGCCGAAGTACGCGGCGCTGGGCAGCCTCGTGCGTGCAGGCAGGCCCGCGGCGCGCGCGAGCGGTCTCGGCGCGCAGGCACGCGGCGGTCTGGAGCGGCGGGGCTGGCGCACCGAGTTCCGGCCGTGGGAGGAACTGGTCGTCCCGCTTGGCCGCACCGCGCCCGCCGACGAAACCGGGGCGGGCCTGCTGTTCGCCGTGCGGCGGTAACCGGGGACACATCGGGCGCGCGAGGCCCCGTCCGGCGGCCGCGGGTGGGGCGGCTCACACACGGCTGTGCCTGCCGAAAGACCCGTTCGGGCCGCTGTTAGGCTGCAAGCCGTAAGACATCCTTTAACGGACCGTCCGGTGAGGCGGGGAAGGAGGTCGGCATGGCCGTGCCCGGAGACCGGGCGGCTGGGTCTGCCGAGACTGCCAGGAACAGCGAGCAGTCGCAGCGCCACACTCCCGAGTGGCTCGCCGCGGGCCGGGAGTTGCTGTCGCCTTCCGATGTGGGGCGGACCATCGCGCGCATGGCGCATCAGATCATCGAGAAGACCGCGCTGGACGCGGGCTCCGACGCCCCCCGCGTGGTCCTCATCGGCATCCCGACCAGGGGCACCACCCTGGCCGCGCGGTTGACCGACAAGATCGAGGAGTTCTCCGGGGTGCGTCCCGCCCTCGGCTCTCTCGACATCACCCTCTACCGCGACGATCTGCGCACCCGCCCGCACCGCCCGCTGGAGCGCACCTCGGTGCCCACCGGCGGTATCGAGGACGCGCTGGTCGTGCTCGTCGACGATGTGCTGTTCTCCGGCCGTACCGTGCGCTCGGCTCTCGACGGCCTGCGCGACCTGGGCAGGCCCCGCGCCGTGCAGCTGGCCGTGCTGGTCGACCGCGGCCATCGGGAGCTGCCGATCCGCGCCGACTACGTCGGCAAGAACGTGCCGACCTCGCGTACCGAGGACATCTCCGTGCTGCTGACCGAGCACGACGGTCGTGACGGCGTGTACCTCCACCACGAGGAAGCGTGAGCATGCGACACCTGTTGAGCGTGACCGACCTGGATCGGGCCGCCGCCACCGAACTGCTCGACGAGGCCGAGCGTTTCGAGCAGGCGCTGCTCGGCCGCGAGGTGCACAAGCTGCCCACGCTGCGCGGCCGCACCGTCATGACGGTCTTCTACGAGAACTCCACCCGGACCCGCGTCTCCTTCGAAGTGGCGGGAAAGTGGATGAGCGCCGACGTGATCAATGTCAGCGCCAGCTCGTCGTCGGTGTCCAAGGGCGAATCGTTACGTGACACCGCGCTGACCCTGCACGCGGCGGGCGCGGACGCGCTGATCGTGCGCCATCCGGCCTCCGGCGCGGCCCACCAGATCGCGCACTGGATGGACGGCTGGGCCCGCGAGTCCGGCCGCACCGGCGGCCCGGCGATCATCAACGCCGGTGACGGCACCCACGAACACCCCACCCAGGCACTGCTGGACGCGTTGACCCTGCGCCAGCGGCTCGGCGACATCGAGGGCAAGCGGGTGCTGATCGTCGGCGACATCCTGCACAGTCGGGTGGCCCGCTCCAACGTGTTCCTGCTGCGTACGCTGGGCGCCGAGGTCGTGCTCGTCGCGCCGCGCACGCTGCTGCCGGTGGGGGTGGAGAGCTGGCCCGCGCGGGTGTCGCATCATCTGGACGCCGAGCTGCCGGGCGCCGACGCGGTGCTGATGCTGCGCGTGCAGGCCGAGCGCATGAACGGCGGGTTCTTCCCGTCGGCCCGCGAATACGCGGTGAACTACGGATTGTCCGAGCGGCGGCTGGCAATGCTGGAAGAGCACGCCGTCGTCATGCATCCCGGTCCGATGCTGCGCGGTATGGAGATCGCCTCCGCCGTGGCCGACGCACCGCAGACGGCGGTGTTGCAGCAGGTCACCAATGGTGTGCACCTGCGCATGGCGGTGCTGTTCCGGCTACTGGTCGGCACCAGGGAGGCGATCGCGTGAACGACATCGATCGGGAGGAGACGGCATGAGCGGGCTGCTGATCAAGGGCGCCCTGATCTACGGCGAGGGCGAACCGGTCGACGTCTTCATCGACGAGGGCGAGATCCGCCAGATCGGCACCGACCTGGGTGTCGTGGACGCCGAGATCGTCGAGGCGCGCGGTCAGGTGCTGCTGCCCGGCTTCGTCGACCTGCACACCCACCTGCGCGAACCCGGCCGCGAGGACACCGAGACCATCGAGACCGGCTCCGCCGCCGCCGCGCTCGGCGGCTACACCGCCGTCTTCGCCATGGCCAACACCAACCCGGTCGCCGACTCGGTGGTCGTGACCGACCACGTGTGGCGGCGCGGGCAGGAGGTCGGTCTGGTCGACGTGCACCCGGTCGGCGCGGTCACCGTCGGACTGGCAGGCAAGCAACTCGCCGAGATGGGCACCATGGCCGCCGGCGTCGGGGGCGTGCGGATGTTCTCCGACGACGGCCACTGCGTCTACGACCCGCTGATCATGCGCCGCGCCCTGGAGTACTCGAACTCCCTCGGCGTCCTGATCGCCCAGCACGCCGAGGAGCCGCGGCTGACCCAGGGCGCGGTCGCGCACGAGGGCCCGACCGCCGCCCGGCTCGGCCTCGCGGGCTGGCCGCGCGCCGCCGAGGAGTCCATCGTCGCCCGCGACGCCCTGCTCGCCCGCGACGCCGGGGCCCGCGTGCACATCTGCCACGCCTCCACCGCGGGCACGGTCGAGCTGGTGAAGTGGGCGAAGGCCCAGGGCATCGCGATCACCGCCGAGGTCACCCCGCACCACCTGCTGCTCGACGACTCGCGGCTGGCGACCTACGACGCGGTCAACAAGGTCAACCCGCCGCTGCGCGAGGCCTCCGACGTGCAGGCGCTGCGCCGTGCCGTCGCCGAGGGGATCATCGACTGCGTCGCCACCGACCACGCCCCGCACGCCGAGCAGGACAAGTGCTGCGAGTTCTCCGCCGCCCGCCCTGGCATGCTCGGTCTGGAGACCGCGCTGTCGATCGTGGTGGAGACGCTGGTGCGCCCCGGGCTGCTGGACTGGCGCGGCGTGGCGCGGGTGATGAGCGAGCGGCCCGCGCGGATCGTCGGCCTGGACGACCACGGCAGGCCGATCGAGGTGGGCGAGCCCGCCAACCTGACCCTGGTCGACCCCGAGGCCGAATGGACGGTGCGGCCGAAGGAGCTGGCCAGCATCTCCGACAACACGCCGTACGCGGAGATGACCCTGCCCGGCAAGGTCACCGCCACCTTCCTGCGTGGGCGGATCACCGCGCGCGACGGGGTCGCGGCGGCGCCGCTGAGCGTGGGGAGCGCCTAGTGGATCTGGAGAGACTGCTCTGGGTGCTGGTGTGCGTGCTGCTGTTCGCGCTCGGCGTCTGGGGGATGTACCGCGGCTGGGTGAACCGGGCCGCGCGGCAGGCCGAGCGCATCGGTGAGCTGCCGTCGGTGCCCGAGGATCTCGGCGCGCAGGTGCTGGAACCGACGACCGGGCTGTACCTGGGCAGCACCATCGCGCCCAGCTGGCAGGACCGGATCGCGGTGGGAGATCTGGGCTTCCGCGCCACCGCGGAGCTGACGAAGTTCGAACGGGGGATCCTGCTCGAACGCGACGGGGCGGCGACCATCTGGATTCCCGCCGAATCCGTGACGGCCATCCGCACCGAACGCGGGCATGCGGGCAAGGTGATGACGGAAGATGGTGTGCTGGTAATTCGCTGGAAGCTGCCGACCGGAACCGAGATCGACACCGGTTTCCGGGGAGACGACAAGACGGTGTACCCGGCGTGGGCCGCGTCGATGACGAAAGAAGACGACTGAATGAGCCAGAAAGCAGGCGCAGACAACGCAGCTGCCCTCGTGCTCGAGGACGGCCGGGTGTTCCGGGGTACCGCCTACGGCGCGGTGGGACAGACTCTCGGCGAGGCGGTGTTCTGCACCGCGATGACCGGGTACCAGGAGACCCTGACCGACCCGAGCTACCACCGCCAGATCGTGGTGGCCACGGCCCCGCAGATCGGCAACACGGGCTGGAACGAGGAGGACGACGAGTCCCAGAAGATCTGGGTCGCCGGATACGCCGTGCGCGACCCCGCGCGGCGGGCCTCCAACTGGCGGGCCACCACCACGCTGCCCGACGAGCTCCAGGAGCAGGGCGTGGTCGGCATCGCGGGCATCGACACCCGCGCGCTGGTGCGCCACCTGCGCACCCGGGGGTCGATGAAGGCGGGCATCTTCTCCGGCGACGCCCTTGCCGGCACCGAGGAGCTGCTGGCCAGGGTCAACGGCCAGCCCTCCATGCTCGGCGCCGATCTGGCCGAGGAGGTCTCCACCGACTCGCTCTACACCATCGAGCCCGAGGGCGAGCCCCGCTTCACCGTGGTCGCCGTCGACCTGGGCATCAAGACCAACACCCCGCGCATGTTCGCCGAGCGCGGCCTGCGGGTGCACGTGGTGCCCTCCACCACCTCCCTGGACCAGCTGCTCGAGCTGAAGCCCGACGGTGTGTTCCTGTCCAACGGTCCCGGTGACCCGGCCACCCAGGACGGGGCGGTCGCCATCACCCAGGGTGTGCTCGAGCGCGGGCTGCCGCTGTTCGGCATCTGCTTCGGCAACCAGATCCTCGGCCGGGCGCTGGGCCGCAAGACCTACAAGCTGAAGTTCGGCCACCGCGGCATCAACATCCCGGTGGTCGAACACGAGACCGGCCGCATCTCCATCACCGCGCAGAACCACGGGTTCGCGCTGGAGGGGGAGAAGGGCGAGCAGTTCGACACCCCGTTCGGCCGCGCCGAGGTCAGCCACGTGTGCGCCAACGACGGGGTCGTGGAGGGTGTGCGCCTGCTCGACGGCCGGGCCTTCTCGGTGCAGTACCACCCCGAGGCCGCCGCGGGCCCGCACGACGCCGCATATCTGTTCGACCGCTTCGCCGGTCTCATGGAAGGAGCCTGATGCCACGCCGCGAGGATCTACGCCACATCCTGGTGATCGGCTCGGGCCCGATCGTCATCGGCCAGGCCTGCGAGTTCGACTACTCGGGAACCCAGGCCTGCCGGGTGCTCGAGTCCGAGGGCCTTCGGGTCTCGCTGGTCAACTCGAACCCGGCCACGATCATGACCGACCCGGAGTTCGCCGACGCCACCTATGTGGAGCCGATCACCCCCGAGTACGTCGAGAAGGTCATCGCCAAGGAGCGTCCCGACGCCATCCTGGCCACCCTCGGCGGTCAGACCGCGCTGAACACCGCGGTCGCCCTGCACGAGCGCGGGGTGCTGGAGAAGTACGACGTCGAGTTGATCGGCGCCGACTTCGACGCCATCCAGCGCGGTGAGGACCGGCAGAAGTTCAAGGACATCGTCGCCTCCGTCGGCGGCGAGAGCGCCCGCTCGCGGGTCTGTTACACCATGGACGAGGTCCGAGAGACCGTCGCCGAACTGGGTTTTCCCGTCGTCGTCCGCCCCTCCTTCACCATGGGTGGCCTCGGCTCGGGCATGGCCTACAACGACGAGGACCTCGACCGGATCGCCGGTGGCGGCCTGGCAGCCTCGCCGACCGCCAACGTCCTCATCGAGGAGTCCATCCTCGGGTGGAAGGAATACGAGCTCGAGCTCATGCGTGACAGCCGCGACAACGTCGTGGTGGTCTGCTCGATCGAGAACGTCGACCCGATGGGCGTGCACACCGGCGACTCGATGACCGTCGCGCCCGCCATGACGCTGACCGACCGCGAGTACCAGCGCATGCGCGACCTCGGTATCGCCATCCTGCGCGCGGTCGGCGTCGACACCGGCGGCTGCAACATCCAGTTCGCGGTCAATCCGCGCGACGGCCGCCTGATCGTCATCGAGATGAACCCGCGCGTGTCGCGCTCCTCGGCGCTGGCTTCCAAGGCCACCGGCTTCCCGATCGCCAAGATCGCCGCCAAGCTGGCCATCGGCTACACCCTGGACGAGATCGTCAACGACATCACCAAGGAGACCCCGGCCTGTTTCGAGCCCACGCTCGAC
>Ga0079224_100016359_pt1 | contig 10421 bp, 7 predicted proteins | sample Stecom2015_FD_80414 | JGI IMG/M metagenome (GOLD analysis project Ga0079224, IMG submission 80414) | Agricultural soil microbial communities from Utah to study Nitrogen management - Steer compost 2015 | ecosystem: Environmental > Terrestrial > Soil > Agricultural land | place: USA: Utah...
CCACCGCAACGGCCATTGCGGGCGCTGGTGGTGGACGACAATCCGTGGGTGCGTGACGTGCTGGAACGGCTCGGCCCGCGCCTGGGTCTGCAGATCGAACTGGCGGACAGTGGACAGGTGGCGATCGAACGCCTGCAACAGCAACCCACCGGCAACCGCCGTTATGATCTGGTGCTGCTGGACTGGAAAATGCCGGGGCTGGACGGCCTTGAAACCTGGCACTATCTGCAGCAGCTGGAACGGGATCAGGTGCCGGTGTACTTCATGATTTCCGCCTATGACCGCGAGGCTGCCAAGTCCCGCCTGGGCAGTGCCATTCCCCAGCGTTTTCTGGAAAAGCCGGTCAGTCCGGCGGGCCTTGCCAGTCTGCTGCACAATCTGAATGCGCCAGGGCAGGCCAAAGTCGCACCGCTGCCAACCGCTGCACCGGCGGTGCCGGATCGGTCCGCCTGTCACCTGCTGCTGGTGGAAGACAACGCCATCAACCGTCAGGTGGCGCTGGGTTTTCTGGCCGATACCGGCGCCCGGGTGCAGTGGGCCGAACATGGCGCCGCGGCGCTGGCCCTGCTGGAACAGCAGCCCTTCGATCTGGTGCTGATGGACGTGCAGATGCCGGTGATGGATGGCCTCACGGCGGTGCGGGCCATCCGCCGCCAGCCCCGCTGGCGCTCCCTGCCGGTCATTGCCATGACGGCCCATGCGCTGGCATCCGACATCGACAACAGCCGCGCGGCCGGCATGGATGAGCACCTCACCAAACCGCTGGACCCGGCCCGCCTGTACCAGATACTGCTACAGTTTCTGGCGCCGGGCGGATCACGCCAGATCACCACCGCGCCGCCACCGATGCTCGACAGCGAGCCGCTGCGACAGCTGGCCGCCAGTGGCGCGCTGGATGTGCAGACGGCCCTGCGCAAGATTGGTAGTAAGTCACATCTTTATCTGCAGTTGCTGAAAGACTTCTATACTGAACAGACGGATTACCCGACCACGTGGGCGCAGCTGCAGGCGGCAGGTGACAGCGATACCCTGTTCCGGATCGCGCATTCCCTCAAAGCCAGTGCGGCTTATCTGGGAGCCTACCCCCTGTCGGCGGCCTGCGAAGAACTGGAGCGGACACTGGCGCAAGGTCACGGGGATGCTGCACAATGGCACGCGGTGGCGACCAGGCTGGATCAGGTACTGGCAGCAATCCGCGACAGTATCATCGACACGATGGATGGCGCCCCGGCAATTGAATTCAATGATATCCGTGCCGTGCTGGAACAGCTGGCGGTGCGGTTGAAGAAGTCAGACTTTGCGGCGGAAGAACTGGTGCCGCATCTGTTGCAGATGACAGATGCCACTGCACTGGCCGCGACTGCCCGGGATATCGCCCGCCACATCGAGGATGTGGAGTTCGAACAGGCGGTGGCCCTGGTGGCGCAATTATGGCAACGACTGGATGAATGATCCGCTGCCGGCAAGGCAGATCAGGGACAGCAGGCAGAAGTGACACTACTACGATGTCGAGTGCAATGACGGCGCAACAGCGGGTTCTCATCATCGATGACGAAAAATCGAATCTGATGATCCTGAGTGGCATCCTGCGCGATGAAGTGGACGTCATCGTCGCGAAGGACGGCACCCAGGGCCTCGACAAGGCCATTCGCTATCAGCCGGATCTGATCCTGCTCGATGTCGTGATGCCGGGCATGAGCGGCTTCGACGTCATCCAGCAATTGCGTCGCGACGAACGCACCGCGGCGATCCCGGTAATCTTCATCAGTGCCCTGGCCGATGCCGGCCACGAAGAAAAGGGCCTGATGCTCGGTGCCTGCGATTACGTGCACAAACCCTTTCACACTGCGATTGTGCTGGCGCGGGTGCGTCTGCATCTGCAGCTGGCCAAGCATCGCGCCATGCTCGAACAGCTGGCCCATATCGATCCGCTCACCGAAATTGCCAACCGGCGCCGTTACGAAGAAGTCCTGCTCACCGAATGGCACGCCGCCGCCCGGGCCGAAAGCTGCCTGGCCCTGGTGATGGTGGATATCGACAATTTCAAGCAGTACAACGATCACTATGGTCATGCCGCCGGCGACAAGGTGTTGCAGACCGTGGCGCGGGTGTTGTCGAGCCAGCTCAAGCGGCCGCGGGATTTTGTGGCGCGCTACGGTGGCGAGGAATTCGTGGTGCTGCTGCCGGACAACAATTGCCAGGGCAGCCTCGAGATCATGCAGGCATGCCGCAGCGCGGTCGAAGCACTGCGCATCGAAAACTGCACGGTGCAGAACCAGCCCTGGGTGACCATCAGTGTCGGCGGCGTCTGCTGTCAGCCCAGTGCCCACCAGGGCCCGGAAACCTGCCTCAAGATTGCCGACGACATGCTGTATCAGGCCAAATACCAGGGCAAGAACCGCGTCGTCTGGTTCGACGCGGTTAGCGCCAATGCCATTGTGACCGGCGGCTGAGGGTCAGCTGCGGGTCCAGCGTACCTGGAACTCGATTTCCTCTTCGTCCCCTGCCCGCTCATGCTCGATGTTGTACACCGCCCGCACCGGCACATAGATCCGTTCCCCGGCAATCTGGATTTCAAACGGCTCGTTGTTTTCGATGGAATCTGCCAGTCGCCGCAGCTTGGCAACAAACTCGTCCAGCGGGTAGATTTTTTCGATATCGCGATCAGTGGGCTTGCTCATGCAGGACTCCCTGTGAAGCTAACTGTGTTAGTGATGAAGCCGCAAGAGTGCACCAATGGCGTGCCGCTGTCCATGTACTGACTGCCGGGCCACGGTCGGGATTACGCTTCCGTCGCCATTTTGTATACAATTGGCGGCCTTGCTGGCCTTTGGCTTTTTTTGACTTTTCTGACCGGAGACACCATGTCCAACGCAACCGTACTGTCCGCTGCTGATCGCGAGCTGTTCCGCGATAACTTCCGCAAATTCCTCGCCAATGAAGTCGAGCCCCACTACGCCCAGTGGGAAAAGAACGAAATCTTCCCCCGTGAACTGTGGAACAAGCTGGGTGAAAACGGCTACCTGTGCGTGGACGTGCCGGAAGCCTACGGCGGTTACGGTGCCGACTTCGCGCTGTCCGCCATTGTGGTGGAAGAACTGGGCCGCGCCGGTTACGGTGCCCTGATGTCCAGCGTGTCAGTGCATTCCGACATCGTGGCGCCCTACATCCTGCACCTGGGTAGCGAAGAGCAGAAGCAGCAGTGGCTGCCGAAAATGGTGACCGGTGAAGCCGTGGGCGCCATCGGCATGACCGAACCCGGTGCCGGTTCCGACCTGCAGGCCATGCGTACCAGCGCGGTCAAACAGGGCGACAGCTACGTTATCAATGGCCAGAAGACCTTCATCACCAACGGCCAGCACTGCGACGTGATCGTACTGGCCACCAAGACCGATCCAACGGCCGGCTCCAAGGGCATGACCCTGTTCACCGTCGACTGCACCCTGCCCGGTTTCAAGCGCGGCCGTAATCTGGAAAAGATGGGCCTGCACTCCGGCGATACCTCGGAACTGTTCTTCGACAACGTCACTGTGGCGGAAAGCGAAATCCTCGGTGGCCTGGGCAAGGGCTTTGCCAACCTGATGAACGAACTGCCGCGCGAGCGCCAGATCCTGGCCATTGGCGCCATCGGTGCCTGCGAAGGCATGCTGCAGTGGACCATCGAGTACACCACCGAGCGCAAGGTGTTCAACGGTACCGTGGCGCAACTGCAGAACACCCGCTTCAAGCTGGCAGAAATGCAGACCCAGATCGCCGTGAACAAGGCGTTCGTCGAATACTGCACTGCCAAATATGAGCGTGGCGAACTGACCACCGTGGAAGCGTCCATGGCCAAGCTGTCCACCACCGAACTGCAGGGCAAGGTGGCGGATGAATGCGTGCAGCTGTTCGGCGGCTATGGCTACATGATGGAATACAAGATTGCCCGCGCCTACATCGATGCCCGCATCCAGCGCATCTACGGCGGCACCTCGGAAATCATGAAAGAAATCATCGCCCGCTCGCTGGTAGGTCGCTGATTGAATAGCGACACCCAGCCCACCCGTTCACTCAACGTGACCGAAACCCTGCGGGAGCAACTCCTGCAGGGTGAATTCGCACCCAATACCCGCTTGCAGGAAATCGCCCTGGCGGAACGGATGGGTGTATCCCGCACGCCGATCCGCGAAGCCCTCAGTGTACTGGCGCGGGACGGCCTGCTGGAGTACGCACCCAATCGCGGTTACACCGTGCGGGAATTTTCCCTGCAGGATATTGTGAGTGCGTTTCGCGTGCGCGCGGTGCTTGAAGGGCTGGGTTGTCGGCTATTGGCAGAAAAAGGCGTACCGGTGGATACCGATACCCAGTTACAGCATGCCATTGCCTGGGGCGAAACCCTGCTGCAAAGCAGCCAGCTGCAGGGGGGCGATTTCGATCAGTGGCGGGAAATGAACAAGTCGTTTCATCTGGCGATCCTGCTGGCCACCAAAAACGATCTGCTGATCCGCTTCGCGAAAATTTCCCGCAATATTCCCATCGTGTTCAACGGTTCCTTCCGCTGGTATTCCACCCGGGATTTCCAGCGCTCCCAGGATCATCACCAGACGATCTATGCGGCCATGAAAAATGGCCAGGCCGAACGGGCCGACAACATGATGCAGGAACATGTGATGCAGGCGGCGGAGATTCTGCAGCGGCATTACGGGCAGTAGGAACATCCTTCGTCTGACGCTGGACTGGCGCTGGAGTCCGTAACGTCCAGCCAGCCCAGCGCCGCTTGCAGAGCGTTTACTGCGTCACACAATCCACATACGGCTGATCCAGCACCACCTCGTAAAAATGCTGCTCATAGTCGCCGTGAATCGGCTGGGTGCCATCCTTGCCGGCGTTGCTGCCGATGATATAGGTATCGGCCTTGGGAATACCCGCGGCAGCATAGGCGTTGATGTCCGTCTGGGCGTTGCCGTAGGCGCGCACGATGTTCAGGCCCACGGTGTTTTTCAGATAGCGGATGTAGTCGGTCTTGTACTGTTCGGTCTGCAGGTCCAGCAGGTTGTCGCTGTTGGCGTTCATGCGCAGATTCCAGGGTACCAGGCCGTAGGCATCGAACCAGTTGCGGGTGGATTTGGCGACCCAGTAAGGACGCGCTGTCAGGAACACGATCTGGTAACCGCGGGCGACGTATTCGTTCACCGTGGCAACGGCGAAGTCGTAGTTATCGGCAATGTCGGTGCCCAGGTATTCCCCCACCGCTTCAAAATCATTGAGGGTAATGGTGCCGTCGATATCGAACAGCACGGTTTCCCGCCCCGCCCCGGCCACGGTCAGATAGCCGGTGGCTGCTGTCAGATCCCCTTCCACTACCATGCGCACGATGTAATCGCCCTGGGGCTGAGCGGACACGGGGACATAGATTTTGCCGTCGGAATTGGTCTTGTGGCGGCCCAGATACTGCCAGCCGCTCATGCCGGTGCCGTACAGGTAGCTGTGGACGTATTCGCCTTCCAGATCCTTGTGCAGCACGCGGTCGTAATCGAATTTGCCCACCAGGGTTGCGCTCTGGCCTTCCTGCACGATCTGGTCGTGTACCATGTGGTAGGGGGAATACAGTTTGCTCAGCAGCCAGTTGCCGAAGTAGCGAAAGCTTTTCTTCGCCGGCTTGGGGGCCGCGGGGGCGGTCTGGGTGATGCTGTAATCGGGGCAGTAACTGGCCTGAGTGGTCACGGGCAGGCTGGTAATCGCCAGTGCGGACAGCAGGGCATGCAGCGGTTTCATGGTCGGATCCTGTGGTTGTTGTTATGGGATGAACAAAGGTTACAACTGCGGATGTTGAACTGCCGGCATCAACACGGAACCAACGTACCACAAAAGTTGAAAAGGAACCAATAGGAAACCAAACGAACAATGAATCGATTAATTCGAAATCCGATAAGGCGTTTGAATTAGCAAAAGGAAGATATCGGGTGCGATTCCCCGGGCGCTATTCCTCTGCCCAGCGCTCCTTGATGGCAAGAATGGCCGGCAGTTGCTGTTCCAGCAGGCTGACCAGGGCGGGATCGAAGTGCTTGCCGGCCTGTTCCCGGATATGTGTCAGTGCGGCGTCCACCGTCCAAGCTTGTTTGTAGGGCCGTTTGCTGGTGAGGGCGTCGAACACGTCGGCCAGGGCGACGATGCGGGCCTCGATGGGGATGGCGTCGCCCTGCAGCCGGTGGGGATAACCGCTGCCGTCCCATTTTTCGTGATGGTAAAGCGCCACCGAGCGGGCCAGTTGCAGCAGGCCGGAATCGCTGTCACCGATGATTTCCGCGCCGATGCGGGGATGTTCCTGCATCACCGCATATTCTTCAGCCGTGAGTTTGCCCGGTTTCAGCAGAATGTGATCGGGGATGCCGATCTTGCCGATATCGTGCATGGGCGCGGCGTTGAGCAGGTCGTCGGCCAGCTGTTCGGGAAAGCCGTAGGCCAGCGCCAGTACGCGGGAGTAGTGGCTCATGCGCACCACGTGCAGGCCAGTTTCGTTGTCCTTGTATTCGGCGGCGCGTCCCAGGCGCTGGATGATTTCGAGGCGGGACTGTTTGAGTTCGTCGGCCTTCACCAGCGACAGATGATTCTTCACCCGCGCCTGCACCACGGACGGCACCACGGGTTTGCTGATGTAGTCGACCCCGCCCACCGCAAAGCCGGTGGTTTCATCCACTTCGTCCTTGAGGGCGGTGACGAATATCACCGGGATGCGTGCGGTATCGGATTCGGTCTTGAGCCGGCGGCAGGTTTCGAATCCGGTCGTGCCCGGCATCATCACGTCCAGCAGGATCAGATCGGGCTGTTCGCGGCCGGCCAGGGCAATGGCTTCGTCGCCGCTCTTGGCGAACAGCAGGCGGTAGTCGTCCTGCAGGATCTGTTTGAGCACCTTCAGGTTGGTGGGTTCGTCGTCGACCACCAGGATGCGGGCGGGTTGCTGCAGGTGACAGAGGGATGGGGGCGTCATGGCGGTGTCTCCAGGGTGGCCAGCAACCCGTTGATGATGCTGTGAGCGCTGGCAAAGTCGAAATTGTTGAAGGCATCGGCGATCCGGGTTGCCGTGGCTGCGTGGCTGGCCGGTGCGTGGTGCAGCAGGCTGGCAAGGGCGTCGTCGTTGCACTCGTTAGCGGTGGCAGCGCTGCGCAGGGACTGCAAGGCAAGGTGGAACTGCTCGGCATCGGCGGCGCTGCTGGGTGGCGTGACGGTGTCCGGCCGGGTCTGGCGCAGCAGGTTGGCCAGCTCGGCGCCGAAATGCGGCAGGCGCTGGGCCAGGCTGTTGATGGCATTGACGCAGTGCTGGGGCTGGTGGCGTTTGGCGGCCTGTTCCAGCTCACCCAGTGGCTTGACCAGTCCATTGATGGCCAGATTGGCGGCCACGCCTTTGGCAGCATGGGCCTGGGCTGCCAGGTTGTCGAAATCCTGCTGCTGTACCAGGGAATCCAGATCCAGCGCCAGCCGGCCGTACTGGATGGCGAAGCTGGTGAGTTCACGGGCATACAGGGCGGCATCACCCCAGCGCTTCAGTCCCTGCTCCCAGTCGAGCATCTGCTGGCTGGCAGCGCGAGGCGGGAGGGCGGGCGTTGTCGCGACGTTGAACCCCAGCACCCGGGCGATTTCCCGGCCGAGGATATCGATCTGTACCGGTTTGCTGGCAAAGCCCTGCATGCCGGCTTCCTTCGCGGCGAGGCGATCTTCCTCCAGGACGCTGGCGGTCAGGGCGATAATCGGCGTGAGCGGCTGGCCACGGCGCTGCTGCCACTGGTGGATCTGGCGGGTGGCCTCGAGGCCGTCCATGTTGGGCATCTGCATGTCCATCAGCACGACGTCGACCCTGTGTTGCTGGATTTGTTGCAATGCCTGCTGGCCGTCGCCGGCACGGGTTAGCTGGTGGCCGTCCCTTTCCAGCAGCAGGGTGAGCAGGTCCAGGTTCTGGGGCACGTCATCGGCGATCAGGATGCGCAGGGGCGGCAGTTCGATCCGGCTGGTGGTGTCGGGCTCGTCATGGGGATCGGCCGGTTGCAGCGGCAGGTTGAACTCGAAACTGCTGCCCTGCCCCGGTTCGCTGCGGGCGCGAATCCAGCCGCCCATCAGTTCCACCAGCTGCTTGCTGATGGTGGTGCCCAGCCCGGTGCCGCCGAAGCGCCGGCTCATGGAGGCATCGGCCTGGGTGAAGGGATCGAAAATGGCCTCCAGCCGTTCCGGTGCAATGCCGATGCCGGTGTCACAGATGCTGAACAGCACCCGTCCGGGGCCATCCGCCTGCACTTGGATATCCACCTTCCCCTGCTCGGTGAATTTGATGGCATTGCCCACCAGATTGGTGAGGACCTGACGGATGCGGTCGGGTGCGCCCAGCAGCGGGTGGTTCAGTGCCGGATCGATGTGCAGATTCAGCGCCAGCCCCTTGCGGCGGGCCTGCATGCCCAGGGTGGACAGCACGGAGTCCAGCAGGTCGGGCAGCAGGAAGGCACGCTGTTCCAGTTCGAGCCGGCCCTTTTCCAGTTTGGCGCTGTCGAGGATGTCATTGAGCAGATGCAGCAGCGAGCGGGCGGCGCTGCTGATGATCGACAGGTGGCGTGCCTGCTCGGGGGACAGCGCGGTGCCGGACAGTACGTCGGTAAAGCCCAGGATCGCATTCATCGGCGTGCGGATTTCGTGACTCATGTTGGCCAGAAACGCACTGCGGGCCGCGGCGGCCTGCTCGGCCTTGTCCTTCGCCCGGACCAGTTCCTGCTCCATCACCTTGCGCTGGGTGATGTCCATGATGAAACCGTCGAGCCAGGCGCTCTTGCCGTCGTCGCCTTCGACAAAGGTGCCGGTATCGATCACCCAGCGCACGCTGCCGTCGCGATGGCGGATACGGTACTCGACGTGAAATTCCCGTTTGAAATTGTCGAGATTTTCCACCACGTGATGATCATCCGGGTGGATCAGGCTGGCGAAGAAGCGGCGCGGCTGGGGCAGCAGAAAATCCTCGGCCGGATAGCCGGTGATGCTTTCGATGGCGTCGCTGATGAACAGCATGGGAAATTCTGCCTGCAGCAGACAGCGGTAGGCGGCGCCGGGAATGTTGCTGATCAGGGAGCGCAGCCGCGCCTCGTTGTCTTTGAGCGCATGTTCCATGGCGATGCGGGCGCTAATATCGGTGACGAAGCCGACGTACAGATCTTCCCCCGGCAACCGGCCATGGCCAATGGCCAGGCGGATCGGAAAAATGCGGCCATTGCGATCTACCGCCTGCACGTCGCGGCCCTTGCCGATGATGCGGGCGATGCCACTGCGCTGATAGTTTTCCAGGTACTGATCGTGTTCGCCGCGGAACGGTTCCGGCATCAGGGTTTTCACGTTGCGGCCGGTCATTTCGGCAATGCTCCAGCCGAAAATACGCTCTGCCGCATGATTGGCCGAGACGATGACGCCACGGGTGTCGATGGTGATGATGCCGTCCACCGCCGTATCGAGAATGGCCTGCAGGCGGGATTCCTTGGCGCGGGAGGCGAGGCTCAGCGCGCGGTATTTCAGGGTCAGATCCACCGCCACCACCAGACAGCTGATCATCACGGTGGTAATGGCCACGCCCAGTGCCATGATCGCCGAATGCGGGGCGCTGTCGAGCAGTTCCAGCCCCGGTGGTGGTACGAAGCGGGCGGCAGCCATGCCGGTGTAGTGCATGCCGGCAATGGCGCAGCCCATCACCGTGCCGCTGATCAGGTTGATGCGCAGGGTGGTCAGCCGGCTCTGGCTCAGGCGACGAATCCCAAAACGGATCCACAGGGCCAGCATGGACAGGCTCACCGCCACCAGGATGGACAGGGCAAAGATGGTGGCGTCGTAATGCAGGGCCGGCGCCATCACCATCGCGGCCATGCCCACGTAGTGCATGGTGCCGATACCTGCGCCCATCAGTACACCGCCGACTGCCAGTTCCCGCAGGCTGATCTGTGGGCGGCTGCTGAGACTGAGGGCAATCCACGATGCGGCCACACTGGGTACCATCGACAGCAACGTATAGCCGGTGGAATAGGACACCGGCGTACACAGATCGAAGGCCAGCATGCCGATGAAATGCATCGACCAGACGCCACCTCCCAGCGCGACGCTGCCTTCCAGCAGCACTGGCACCCGGCGGCTGCTGGCTTTGGCTGCCTGTGTCGCCAGATACAGGGCCATGCTCGAGGTGAAAATCGCTACCAGTACCGACAGCGCCACCAGCCAGGGCTCATAGCGGCCATAAATCAGCAGCGAATCATTGGGATAGCGGAATAGCTCGAACAGGAACTGCATCGGGTTCTCGGTGCGGCGGGCCAGTTATAGGTATAGCCCAATTCCCCGAAACTGACCGGTTTGGTCAGGTATTCCGCAGCAGATACCCGGTAATCATTTCCGCCAGGCCGTTGGCGATTTCCTCTTCCGTAATCAGC
>Ga0079224_100016361_pt1 | contig 10421 bp, 12 predicted proteins | sample Stecom2015_FD_80414 | JGI IMG/M metagenome (GOLD analysis project Ga0079224, IMG submission 80414) | Agricultural soil microbial communities from Utah to study Nitrogen management - Steer compost 2015 | ecosystem: Environmental > Terrestrial > Soil > Agricultural land | place: USA: Utah...
CGTCAGGTTTGGTATGGGCGCATTTCGTCGCCATCTAGGTGGTGCTCCTTCTGATGCCCAGGGCGTCGGCAACGCCCTTCCAGCCGGGGTCGTGCTCCCCTTCCAGTCGTGCGAGATAGCGGCTTGTCGTGTGCAGGCTCCGATGCCCCAGGAAGGAGCCGACGGCTTCGATGCTCGCCCCGGTGTCGCGTCGGAGCTTCGCCGCGGAATGGCGCAACACATGGGGCGTGACGTCTTTCAGGCCGGCCCGCTCCGCGTAGGTCTTCAGGTTCTTGTAGAAGCCGTGCGAGCTGATGGCGAAGAGCGGGGCATCGTCGGCGAGCGACTCCAGGGGCGTGCCCTGGAGCTGGAGCGCTCGCTCGATGGCGTCATAGGCGGGAGCCGGGAGCTCGCGATGGCGAAGCGAGCCGCCCTTCGTCCGAACGTGGTAGAAGACGGCTCCCCCGCGTCGCTCCAGGTCGCCGGCCCGCAACGCCAGGAGCTCCGCACGGCGAAGCCCCGTCAGGACCGCGGTGATAATCAACGCCCTATCTCTCGCCCCGGATGGCGTCGCCGGGACCGCTTCGAGAAGTCGCTGGAGCTCGTCGGCATCGAGCCCCCGCGGCGTCGGCTCCGATGCCTTCGGGCGCTTCACATCGTCGGCGGGGTTGCGCTCGATAAGTCGCATCCGGCGAGCGAAGTCATAGAAGCCCCGGAGCGCGGCGAGCCGTACTCCCACGGTGGACGACGACGGAAGCCGGCCCGATGGCCCAGGGCCATAGGCGAAGGCATGGAGCTGGGCGGGCGTCGCGTCAGCGGGCTCGTCGATGGTCTCCAGGAAGCGGGCGATATAGCGAGCATATTCCTGGGGCGTGCGAGCGCTCCCGGTGCGCTGGGCGACTTCCGCCAGGTATGCCCCGGCGACAGCCTTCCAGCTTTCGGAGAGAGTGGCGATTTGGGGCGGTGTGCGAAGCTCTATATCCATGTACGTATGGTACCACTAAGATAGGTTAGTGTAAACTCCGGTTATGCATCGGGGTAGTAGGTGCCGGGGCGGGCGCGTGGGCGTCGCCGGGGCAGACGCATACGCGAAGGAGGAGATCATTCCATGCCATGGTGGGGTTGGGCCATTATCGTCATAGTGGGGCTATTTGTTCTGTTGACGGTAGTAGGACATTTTCTGGGAAAGCATGTGGAAGCTAATCGCCCGAGAGCGGATGAGGCTTTTGGAAGAGTGGTCGCGCCTGATATAGCGGCTGCCCAGAATCATTACGCGAATGTGGTTCGCGCGTATGAAGCAGGTCAGATGAGCTCAGATGATCTAATGCATGAGCTCGATAAGATGACAGAACGCATACAGGCCCTCTACGCCCTCGCGAAGAAGTACGGGGCTAGAGACTATGAATCCGCGGTATTTGCTATGTGGGAGCTCCAGCGCCTCCAAGAGGGCCTCGGCAAGATGGTGATGCAGCGCGAGCATGAGGAATGGGAAGAACGTGAAGGGCTATAAGCGCTCCCCTCTCTATCAGTGAAGGAGCATCAGCATGGAACAGTGGGAGTATTGCTCCAGCGGAAGCGGATGGAGGACGCGTTCATCACCTCCAGCCGGTACGAGTTCGCGTTCTGGGAGATGGCATGGACGGGTGAGCGTTGGCTGGCCTGAATCTCTATCATGCCGGGTCGATGGAGGTCTGACGATCATCTCTAAGGTCCCAGCCGTTGACGAGGTAGGCGAGGCCTTGGTGGTGGCGGGTGCGCAGGACCGCCGCCATGCTGATAACGCCGAGTAGAACCGTCAGTTGAGGAATCGAGGAGCCGGAATCCGTCATCGGCCGATGAACGCCTCCCATCACTTGCCCTGTGTATGGGCACGGTCGTCGCTGAGCTCCAGGTCAGCGACGACGTAGGCCAAGCCACGATGCTAATCGCCTTGAGCGACACGCTGGAGGGCGACGGGCGGGTTAGAACCCCCACGCACGAGGCGGCGCATTACATGGCCGATCACCGAGGACAGGTCAAGCGCGAGGACGCGGAAACGGTGGCCGAGAGCAGCGCCTTTGTCGCGCTCAATCACTACGGCATCGACACCGGTAGCTACAGTTTTCCCTATGTTGCGCGGTGGGCTGCGGATAAGGAGGTCTTTAAACGCAACCTCGACGAGGTGCAGAAGGTCTCGGCCGCGCTGATCGAGGGCATTGATGCGGCAAAGCTGGAGGAGTAGTGGCCACAAAAACGGCGCCCGCTATTGCGGGCGCCTTCTAAGGGTGGCGCAGACCTGATCGCCGACATCGATGAAAACGCCGGCTCGTCGGCGCGCCGACTGATGCCTGTGATTGACGACCTCCGTTGCCCACCCTAGACTGAAGCTCACCGAGGGGGGTCCCGCGAAGGGGCTGAGATACTGCTGAGCGCGCAGTGACCCTTTGAACCTGATCCGGGTTATGCCGGCGAAGGGACGGACCTCACATCTCCATCCCCTTGTGCCGGATCTCCCCACGCGACTGGAGATCCCCATGGTTGGCATCGTCGATACTCCTGAGACCGCGTGTCTATCGAGCCTGCGGCCGATCGCGGCCACGCTGGCCGTCGTCGTCCGCGATCACGAGGTGCTGCTCGTCCGCCGCGCTAATCCGCCCGACGCCGGACGCTGGGGCTTTCCCGGTGGCAAGATCGACGCTGGTGAATCCCTCCCGGCCGCCGCGATCCGGGAGTTGCGGGAGGAGACCATGGTCCAGGCAGACGCCCTCCGTGTCTTGACCGCCGTCGATGCGTTCGATCATGCGGACGACGGCACATTGCGGCGGCATTTCATCCTGGTCGCGGTGCTCTGTCGCTGGATCTCTGGCGAGCCCGTCGCCGGCGACGATGCCCTGGAGGCGCGCTGGGTGCCGCTGGCCGAGCTGGAGCAAAACCTGCTCGCCACGAGTTTCGGCGTCGCGGACGTTGCGCGTCAGGCCGCGGCCGCCGTGCAGGACGGGGAGGGGACGGCATGATTCCCAACGTGCTGACGATCGCCGGCACCGACCCGACCGGCGGGGCGGGCATCCAGGCCGATCTCAAGAGCTTTTCAGCGATGGGTGCCTACGGGATGTCGGTGATCACCGCCGTCGTCGCCCAGAACACTTGTGGTGTGCGGTCCTTCGAGTCGCTTGAACCTTCCTTCGTCGCCGACCAGATCGACGCCGTCTTCGATGATGTGCGGGTCGATGCGGTGAAGATCGGGATGATCGCCACGGCCGGGATCGCGGAGGCCATCGCCGACCGCCTCATTCATTACGAGGCGAAGATCGTGGTCCTCGACCCCGTCATGGTCGCCAAGAGCGGCGATCGGCTCCTGCTGCCCGAGGCGATTGATGTGCTACGGGATCGCCTCATCCCCCTGGCGACGCTGATCACACCCAACCTGCCCGAGGCCGGGGTACTCCTCGACGGAGACGATCCGGACACCCTGGAAGAGATGCCCGAGGCCGCTGCCGGGCTCCTTGCGCTCGGGTGCGAGTGGGCGCTGCTGAAGGGGGGCCACCTGGTGAGCGAGGAGAGCATCGACATCCTGGCCGGTCCGGACGGCATCATCGAGCTGCGGGCGCCGCGTATCACCACGCGCAACACCCACGGGACGGGCTGCACCCTGGCTGCCGCGATCGCGGCCTTGCTGCCACGGTTCCCGATGGAGGAGAGCGTGCGCCAAGCCAAGGCCTACCTCGGCGAAGCCCTCGCCCACGCCGACCGGCTCGACGTCGGACATGGGCACGGCCCGGTCCATCACTTCCACACCTGGTGGCCGGACGAAGCCGCCCGGTCGTGAAGTTCTTCCCACTCCCTGACAGACTCTGACGAAGGAGGCCACATGAAAACCGATCCAGGATCCGTGTCCCGCATGGTGCGGGAACAGCACCCGCTGGTGCAGTGCATTACCAACTACGTCTCCATGGATATCGCTGCCAACCTGTTGAACGCCGCCGGCGCATCTGCCGCTGGTCGGTATCGGTGGGGTCACCGTCGCGAATGCGGGCGAGGTCATCCGGGCGGGCGCGGACGGTGTCGCGGTGGTCTCCGCCATCTGGTCCGCACCCGCCCCGGCAGCTGCGGCGGGCCGCCTGCGGGCGGTCATCGATGCCGCGCTGAATGAACGGAGCCAGCCTGATGAGCTTCTCTGAGCGCGCGTGTGACCGTCCTGACGCACACCTTCGTGGTAGCCAGGTTAGCGTAAACTCCGGGTACGCATCGGGGTAGCATTCGCCAGGGCGGGCGCGGTGGCGTCGCCAGGGCAAACGCATGGGCGGGAGTATCGAGCGATGGAAGAGCGGCTCTCCATGAAGCAAGCCGCGGAGCGCCTGGGCGTCTCCGTCGATACCATCCGGCGACGGTTGAAGAAGGGCGAGCTCGTCGGCGAGAAGGAGCCCACGCCCCAGGGGTTTGAGTGGCGCATCATCCTTCCGCGTGAAGAGAGCGACACCACAGAGCCCCAGGGCGAGCCGGTGACGGATTCCCACGCCGGCGACGCCATCGAGCTGGAGCTCCTTCGCGAGCGTATCGACGAGCTGAAGCAAGAGCGAGACGACTGGAAGGAGCAAGCCCAGCGAAGCGCGGAAGCGGAGCGGGAGCTCCGGATATTGCTCCGTCAGGCCCAGGAGCTTGCTCTTCCCGCGAAAGCGACGCCCCAGGATGCCCCAGAATCGACGGAAAGCGGCTCGCCCATATCGGGAGTCATGCAAGAGAAGCCCAGCGCGAAGGGATGGCTTGCCCGTCTCCTGGGAGCGCTCCGCGGCGGAAGCGGGACATAGCGGGACACTTCTCGCCCAGGAGCCACTCCAGCACGCAGTACAGCACGCCGGCGATGATGACGACGCCGGCGATACGGAAGAGAATCTCTTCATAGCGTCGGAACCATCCATACCGGCGCATATCCCTTCGCATTGCTTCAGCTCCTTCGCTCGCCCTAGCATCGCCTACGCATCCGGGAGCATCGCCTGGGCGACGCCATCGCCGGCGTGCATGGGCGGCTCGCTCGATGGCGTCGGCGTCTTCCAGCTCTCCGGCAAGTCGGATGGCTCCCGGTTGCGGGCCAGGTAGTCGGCGTTCTTCCAGGCGAAGAGCGTCTTCCCCAGCTCGTCAGGAAGCTCGTCGCCGGCATCGAGCTGGGCCACTTCCCCGCGGAGCTCCCGCTTCAGCGACGCCATCCATGCCGGCCCGCCATCGAGATAGCCATAACTCATCTCATACGCGAGCATCTTCGTCTCCAGAGCGAGCCGCTCGCAACGCTCCAGGGCGTCGCTCCACGACATTGGAGCCGATGATGGCCCAGGAGTCGGCTCCGGCTCGTCTCGTCGCGCCTGGGGCGATTCTGCGACGCTATGCGACGCTTCGTCAGTCCGATACGGTCCGGTATCGTCCGATACGGGGAAGAGCGGCTCCCACTCGCCCAGGCGAAGCTCGCCGGCTTGCCATGCCGCGGAAGCATCCTTCTCGCTCCCGTAGGCTCCCGGCTCCAGGTAGGCGACGCCCTTCCCGCGAAGTCGTGCTTCGCGAGCAAGCTCCCGGAGCTCCGTCGCCCCGGTAGCGTCCGTATCGAGCGCCAGAATCAGCTCGCCGACGTTCTTCGCCCATTCCCAGCGCCAGCCGTTCACGCCGAAGATAGCCACGACGTTGGGCGCTCCCGCGGCCATCAGCGCCAGGGCATCGAAGGCGCCTTCGCATATCGTCGCCGGCCCGTCGCCGGCCCGGAGCGCTTCCGCGTGGAAGTAGCCCTTCGCCCCCTTTAGGTGGTCGTGCTTCAGCTTCTTGGGGGCGTCGCCGACAGCACGCCCGTACAGGTTCACCACATCGCCCGATGGCGTCGTATGGGGGAAGACGACTCGCCCGCGGTGCCAGTCTCGCCCCGGCCACGTTCCCGGAGCGGCGAAGCCGACGCCGACAGCCTGGGCGAGCTGGAGCGGGATATGGCGCTCGCGAAGATAGGCTTCGCCAGGAGAGCCGGGAAGGGCGGCTCGATAGGACGCCATCAGGGTGGCGAGCTCCGGCTTCGTCTCCGGCTCCGGTTTGGGCGTGTAGACGCGCTGGGGCGGGCGCGTATGCGTGCCTATGCGAAGCCCTACGCCATCAGCTCGCCGGCGTTCCCTGGCATCATCGAGATAGCCCCAGGCTCCGCACGCGAAGCAGTTGAAGCGGCCCGTTTCCCGGTTCACGCGGAGCGAGCGTTGCCGGTCGGAGCCGTGGAAGGGACAGTAGGCCCGTTGCGTCTTCCGCTCGTCGCCGACGGGCTCGCATCGAGCGAGCTCCAGCTCCGTAAGCGTCAGATTCTCCAGCTCGCCCCAGCTCCCGGCCATCAGCGTGCCACTTCCAGGAGCGTGCCCACGTCGGGACGGAAGACGAGCTCCACGCGGCCCGTATCCCCGTTGCGGTTCTTCGCGATGGAGATATCGACGGCGCGGGCGGGCGAGACAGCGGAGCGCTCCTTCGCCGGCGTCAGGAAGAGAATCACATCGGCGGAGTACTCCAGGTCTCCGCTCTCCTTCAGGCTCGCCATGTTGTCGGAGCCCTTCTTTCCGTCATAGTCGCCCTGGGCGCGATTCTGCGACGCCAGGGCCACGACGGGCGACTTCAGGCGCGTGGAGAGCTCCCGGAGCATCGTCGCCATCGTTTCGACGCGCTCCCGCACGGTGGCCATCCCGCGGAGCTCTTGCGATGCCTTCGCCCAGAGCTGGAGATAGTCCACGACAATGAGACATTGTTTCGATTGGTGCCGGTTCATCGCCCGGAGCGCCATCGCCCGAACCTGGGCGACGGTTAGCGCCTGGGTGCCTTCGATGATGGCGATACGCTCCGCCAGGGGTTGCCAGAGCCGTGCTCCGTCGCGAAGCTTGCCCAGGTCGGCGCTCCCGCGTTGCACATCGAGCGGGTTGACGCCGGCGCGGGCGCATATCGCCTTTGTCGCCAGGTTGCGCGGGCTGTTCTCAAAGCTCACATAGATAACCGGAGCCGTCGGAGCCACGACGCCGGCGAGCTGAAGGGCGAACGTCGTCTTCCCGACGCCCGGAGCGCCTGCCAGGATGGTGAGCCCTTCCTGAAGCCCGCCCAGCTTCGCATCGAGCTTCGGGATGCCCGTCGGGAGCCCCAGCGTCGGCTTCCCCGTCTCCTTCAGGGCGCGAGCTCGTTCTTCCGCGTCGCGAAGCACATCGCCCAGGAGCTCCGACGCCCAGGAGAGCCGCCCGCTCGCTGTCTCCCGGATGGCGGCTTGCACGCCCGCGGCTTCTTCTTCGAGCATCGTCGCGAGCCGACTCGCCGGGGTATCGGCATTGTGAAGCGCTTGGGCGAGCCGCTCCTGGGCATCGGCGAGAAGCCGGCGCTGGAAGAGGTCGGCGAGCCGCTGGGCATCGCCCTGGGCGTCGCTCGCCGGCTCCCACTCGTCGGGAAGCTCCGGCGTCGTCTCCGTCTCGATGGCGCGGGCGACGCGCTCCCACGTCTCCGGCTCCGCGGCGAAGGCTCCAGCCGGGAGCGTATCGAGCAACTCCCAGTACAGCGACGGGGTACGGGCGACGGCGGCGATAACGGAGCGCTCCAGCTCGCTCTCGACAAACTCGTCGGCGAGTCGATAGCCCTTCATGGTCGGAGCTCCGCCATCAGGGTGGTGAACTCTTCCCACTCCGCCCGGAGCTTCTCCGGAGCCTTCTCGCTCTCCACGAAGCGCTCCACGTCGGCGTTCTTCGGAAGCCCGTACAGCGAGCGCACGGTGGCTTTATATGCGGCGAAGAGCTTCTCGATGGCCCTTCGTTGCTCCGGGGTTATGGTCCTCGTCATGGGGGCGATGCTCTCCAGGTAAGCCATCAGGAGCGTGGTACAGCTCCACGTCACTGGGGCCATTCTGGAAAGCGCCAGGCGTCGCGTACAGCGCACGCCCTGGCGGTGTTACTCTTCTTAATCTCCTTAGGAAGCGGGAAGGGCGCGATTTCCCTATGACGGCGCGGTTTTTGGGAAGGGCTTCCCGCACGATAACCACGACGTTCCCGCACGATAACCACGACGTTCCCGCACGATAACCACGACAAAGTGAGTAAAGCCCAGGGGCTCGAAGCGGTCGATTTCCCAGCAATGGCGCGGAAAGTCGCCGATTTGGGGGCTCGCCGGCGTTGTGGCGTCTTTACTCACTTTTGCTACTCACTCACTCACTCACTCACTTTGTCGTGGTTATCGCGTCTCAACATCGGGAGCATCTTGCTGGTTTGAAGCGAGCCACATTTCGAGCTTGCTTCGGTTCTTCGCGGCGACGCCCTTCCCCCGCTCCGCCCGCGAATAGGCTTGCTGGGATACGTCGGCGGCTTCCGATGCCTGGGCTTGTGTCAGCTCCAGTCGTTCCCGCGTCGCCCGGAGCCGGTCGGCGAGTGGAGCCGGCTCGCCATCGGGCAGGGCTCCGCGATGGTGCTCCAGGTAGTAGGAGACAACGGACGCGGCGGGCTCGATGATGACGAGCTCGCGAAGCCACGGCTCCGCCCAGCCGACGCGGGGCGCATCGGCGAGACTCCAGCTCTCGTATCGCCAGGAGCGGATAACGCCATCTCGCTGGAGCGTATCGAGCGTTTTCTCCATGCGGTCGCGAGTGCGAGCCGGCTCTTTGGTGTTGAGCTGGAGCCTCGACTCTTTCAAGAGCGTGGAGACGCGGAGCGGCTCGCTATAGGTACCCTTCGTCGCCCGCACTTTCCAGAGCCACGACAGATAGCGGGCGAGCATGCTCTCCGGCTCCTGGCGATAGGGGTCGTACCGTAGGATTTTGGCGTCGATAACCGCGGTTTGCCGACCCGGCCCCCAGAGATAAAGCGACAGCACTTCGCCCGGTGTGAAGCTCACGCGGTCTACATCGAGCCCGCCATCGAGCCGGGTTTGGCCGCCCACGCCGGTAATCACGAACGCCGGCCCAGCGACGCCCCGGCGTGTTTTGCGTCGCTCCTTCTTCGCCTTCTTCCCGTTGTCTTCGTAAGTGGACAGCTCGTCGATACGGAGCCACAGATTCCGGATTCTGGCGAGCGCGTGGAGCATCTCCAGGCGTTGCTCCGGCATGTAGCCCCCGCGTCGCCCGCTCCCGCCCTTCTTCGGTTTGAGCCCACGAAGGGCGAGAAGCTCGTCGATATCCACGACGGCGCGGGCTTCCGGATGCTGGGCCTGCTTTATCCAGATATGGCTTAGGGCATCGAGCGTATGGGCTTCGAGCGGGGAGAGCTTCCGGGCTTGCTCAAACATTTGTGTCGAGAGTGCTTCCAACTCGTCGGCGGGAAGCGGGAGCTCGTCAATATGGGGCGGCTTCAGCTCGATGGTTCCCCTGGCGTCTCGCTCGTCAACGGGAGCAAGTGGGAAGACACTTCCTTCGTGGTGCTGGAAGCCATCGGCGTGCATGCTGGAGCGGAGCCGCTGGTAGACAGCCGCGGAGCCCGTCGCGAGCATCGTCGCCGGCGTCGGCTCGATAGGCTCCGGGAGTCCAGGCGGGGTGTGGGGGCGCGGCGTCGTCAGGGGCTCGATATCGAGCGTTTGGGATGGGGGCGGGGGCGTGCCAGGGCGTCGCTTAGGCGGGCGCGTAGGTGACTTGCTAACCGGGGTACGGGGCATCATGACTCCCCCCACGCCCGAATAAGCGAGAGCATCTCTTCCGTCTCCGGCTCCACGGTGGGGAGCGGAGCCGGCTCTCTCATCTCTTCGAACGTCTCGACAGGAAGCCCCAGCTCCTTCCGTATGTCGTAGTTCATCATGGTGTTATTCCAGGCGTCTTCGAAGCGCTTTACTTCTTCCTGCCCGGCTTCCAGATGGCTCCGCACTTCAGGCCAGAGCGGGTCTTCGCCGAAGAACTCGTCGCGAGTGATGATATCGACGGCTCCGGCGAGCCCATCGAGCTGGGCGCGGAAAGCGGCGAAACCGTTCGCCGCGGTGACGGCGAGTTTGGCCGGCGTGGTGTCGCTCCGGAGCGACTCGTACAGCTCGTGCGCTTCCTTTTGGGCTTTGCGGTGTGCCTGGGGCGTTAGCGGCGGCTCCAGTGACGGAAGCTCATCTCTCCCCCGGCTTCCCAGCACAGTAAGCCGGGAGAAGACGTCGCGAATCTCTTCCCGGCGTGCCTTCACGTGCTCCGCTTCCGTGTCGGGGCGGATATCCCACTCCGCGTACATCGAGCCGTTGAAGAGCTCCCCCACCATCGGGACAGCGTAGCCCGGTCCGTGGGGCTCGTAGGTTTCTTCCGTGGTGCCGAGTGCCCAGTCGGAGAGCTCGCCATCCGCTACCCAGTAGCCTTCGCTATCGCTTGTGGTGTGTTTGGGGCGCTTCGCTTCGCGGAGCTCGCCCCGCGCGATGGCGTCGACGAGGCATCCGTAGAAGCGTTGCCAGAGCTCTGCTTCCCGCTCCTGGACTTCGTCGCTCTCGTCGTCATAGGCAGGGCGCTCGCGCAGAATCTCTGCCGGCTCCGGGCC
>Ga0079224_100016362_pt1 | contig 10420 bp, 8 predicted proteins | sample Stecom2015_FD_80414 | JGI IMG/M metagenome (GOLD analysis project Ga0079224, IMG submission 80414) | Agricultural soil microbial communities from Utah to study Nitrogen management - Steer compost 2015 | ecosystem: Environmental > Terrestrial > Soil > Agricultural land | place: USA: Utah...
TGATCTCGCTCGGCGACGGCGGCCTGGAAGGCCGACGGGGCCCGGCATCCGTGCTGTCCGCGGGCGGCGGGGGCGGCTCCGGAGTCGACGGGTGACGCACCCACTCGATCTCCCCGGGAGGCCCCTGGTGCTTGTACCACGTCACCGCCACATCGAGCGGCTCGGCGAAGCGGTAATCCGAGGGGTCGCGGACGGAGATGTCCTCCACGTCGACCGCGAGGGTCAGCAGCTCGCCCACGCGGACTGTCTCCGGATGGGAAGAAACAACGCCCCAGGGATACTGGCCCTCCTCTCCACCCTCCCCGAACCGGATCACAGGGGGAACCGTTCCGTGGGGGCGTGGTCTCCTGTCCAGCTCGTAAGGCGTCGACACCGCTCGCCCTGGCACCCTCGTCTGCTCGCCGTTCGCGCGGATGCTCCAGATCGCCCCGCTGTCCCGCTGGTCCTCGCCGTAGGTAACGGTGAACACCCCGTGATGCCGGCCCGTCAGGAACGTCGTTGGCTGCATCCCGCTCAGCTCGGCCGGCTCGATCGAGTTGTCCTCCCCGATCGGGATCTCCAGTACCTGCTCGTTCCGGTTCACGTACCCGAAGGAGACCGTGAACGTCCCGTCTCCATTGTCCCACCACCCTTCCACCACGGGAACGATCGGGTACCCGCCGGTCGCAGGGGGCCGGAGCGGAAGCTGCTGCGCCGTGGCGTCCGTCGGTTGCAACCAACCCAGCGCCACCAGAACCATCAAACCAACCGAGACCGGAACGGAACGAAGTAACATGATCGAGGCTCTCCTCTCTCTTCCGGGTAGCACATCCTCTCGTTCGAACCGCGGTACTACGGACCAGCAACCCGCATCTCCGGGCCGGAAAAATGGGGACCGAAGGACCGAATTACTTCGGAGGCCCCTCGATCCCCACTTCACCAGTCGGCCCAGCTCAGGCCGGAAAGAGATCGGAAATCAGTTACCCGTCTCCGCCGCTGCCGGGCCTTGCATTGCCTCGCGCTCCGCCTTCAGCTGCTGATATCCCTCTTCGTCGAGGTGCGTGATCGCGATCCACGCGTGCGACATCTCGTCGGCCGTACGCGCGCCACCGACGACCCATGCATCCGGATCCGGATTGTTCGGGTTGTCGGCCGAGTTGTCGTACCACTGCTTGATGATGAGGACGGCGCCGGTCGGCACCAGGGGCGCCACGTGATCCTCGTACACGTGGCTGTGGTGCCACGTCGCGCTCCAGTTGGAGATCATGCTGACCAGCTCGGTCTCACCCGTCTCGGGGTAGAGGATCTCGAGGGCCGCATGCCGCAACCGGAGGTGACCATGAGGCTGATAGCTGTCGACCCGTACCGGATGGTCGAAGGTATGGTAGCCGAGCGTCATCGTGGTCCCGCCCGGAGGTACGATCAGCTCGCCCTGGGTCTCACCGTACGAGCGCAGGTCCTGCTTGTACTCGGCCTCGTACCCTTCGGGGTGAAGCCACACGCCGACCTCCACGACGTTCCCCGAGGCCTCCTTACCCGTCGCGGCGCCACCGATTCCGCCCGGGAAGAGGTGAATGTCCCAGGACACCCACGCGTTGGCGGCGAAGGGCCGGCAGACGCCCTCCGGGATGATCTCGGCGTACTTGCCCATCGCGTACTCGCTCAGGCGGCCAGCGCTCTCATACTTGCCTTCCGCGTTCGGCACCTGGAGCGTGGTGTTCGCGTGGTGCACGATCGACGCGGCGCCGGCGCCCGGCTTCACCTGGATCGCCTTGATGCAGCGGTCGGTGGTGATGCCGGAGGGGACCACCGGGCGATACCACATGTCGTTCCCGTTCGCGGGGACCTCGATGTGCGGAACGCCGACGACCAGGTCGGGCGGGCCCATCGTGCTGGAGAGCCGCCACTCGGTCGGGTCGGGAAGCTCGACGGGGGGAGGCAGGGCGGCAGGGTCACCGAGCGGTGCGCCCTGGTCGACCCAGGCAGCGATGGTGGCGATCTCGGTCGCGGAGAGCCGCCAGTCGTCCTTCAGCTCCTGAATCCCGATGTCACGGTCGTACGCGTAGGGAGGCATTTCACCCCGGACGACCTTCTGACGGATGACGTTGGCCCAGGGTCGGATCTCCTCGTACGTCGTGAACGACATCGGCCCGATCCCTCCCGGGCGGTGACAGACCTGGCAGTTCTGCTGGATGATCGGGGCGACGTCGGCGGCGAAGGTGATCTCCCTCGCCTTCGCGGCCTCGATCTCGACCTCAGCGATAGCCAGCTGTTGAGCACCTGCATTCGGCGCGATCAGCGCGACGAGCCCCAAGGCAGCGACTCCTGCCAGGAGTCTGCGATCGAACCCCCTACCCTCCCAATGCTCACTCATAGCCACCCTCCTAGCAGGTCCATGGCTGCTCTACTTCTTTCCCATCGTCAAGAGTAGGCTCGCCACCCCCCGGAGTCAAGGAAACCGACGGCCAAAAAATCCGGATGCGGAGCAGTCGAGAAGTTGCTCCCTGGGTTAGGCTTTGTGCGGGGTCGGCAGCGGCGGCGTCCCCGCGGTTCAGACCCGGTCGGACGCGTTCTCGCGGCTGCCGGTCGGCGGGCTCTCGTCGAGGGGGCAGGGGCAGGCTTTGGCGCGGAGGATCGAGAGCTGTTCGGCGGGCGTGTCGACGAATCGGGTTTGGGTGTCGGCACCGGTGGCCAGGGTGGGATCGAGGGGCGAGCCGTGCCTGTAGCCGCGCCGCTCCATCTCGGCGACGAGGGCCTCGTGCCGCCGGTGGAGGGCGGCGAGACGTCCTTCCCAGCGGCGCGTTTCCGGATGGCTGCGGTAGCCGGATCGGTCGAGGGTGAGGATGTTCCAGAGCGCGTGCAGCTCGCGGTGCTCGCCGAGGAGGTGGCTCCTGCAGAGGAGCGCCGGGTCCACGTCCCAGATCCTCACGGGATCGGGTTGGCGGGGTCGTCTCCCGGCTCCCCGGGGCGGGGGCGCCATCCCGCGCACAGCAGAACGGGGAGGCGTGGGTAGCGCGGAAAGGCCGGATCGGAGCTGCTCAGGCCGCACAGCAGGAAGCTGGATCCGCGGCGGTTGGTGATGGTGCGAGCATGGGTGCAGCTTGCACACAGGCCAGCGGCGGGTGCGCCCGTCACCGTGAGCCACCCCCGTTCCCCGAGCCACCCTCCCGTGCCTCCAGCCGCCGGGTGCTGCCCACCCTCATCACGAAGCCGGCACGCCGCATCGACCTCAACAGCTCGGCCTTCTCGTTCAGCAGCGCCTGCTGTGCTTCTCCCTCTGCCCGCTGCAGTTCCCGGTCGATCTCACGGAGGCGGGTACGAGGGCCGCGTGCTTCGATCTCCCGAACGTTCTCCTCGAAGAACCGATCCGGATGGGTGATGTGGGCGCCTTCCGGGTCGGAGAGCAGCTCCTCGGCGCGCTTGGCGGCGGCGGGTTCGAGGGTTTGCAGCCAATCGGTGCCTGTCTCCCGCCCGCCCTCCGCGTGCAGGTGCAGGAGCTCGGTGAAGATCTCGCCGAGGATCGGGTCCTGGAAGTCAGCGGGAGAAAGGCGTTCGGCGGCCCGTTCGAGCCATTGCTCGTCACGGAGGAGCAGGAGGATGAGGTTGCGCTCGGGTCCCAGCCGCGGCATCTGCATCGGCTCTCGCCCCGGCGGAGGTGCCCTCCGGGCGCGGCGCTCCCGCTCGCTCGGGGCGGCCGCTCCGGCGGCTCGCTCGCCGCTCTCCACCTCCTCCCGGATCGTTTCCCTCGGGATACCCGTGCGCTCCGCGATCCGCTCGATGTAGAGGCCGCGGAGGACGCCGTCGGCGGCTGCCCGGACCGTCGGCAGCAGCGAATCGACCGCCCGCCGCTTCCCGGCGATCGACGTGAAGAACCCCTTTCGTTCGAGGATCTGGACCTTGCGCTCGAGCACGTCGACCGCGTCACGGAGGTAGCGGCGGAGCGCGTCGGCGCCACCTGCACGAACCAGGGAATCGGGGTCCTCGCCGTCGGGGAGGGTCGCGACGAGTACCTCCAATCCCGCCCGCAGCAGCTCGTCGCCTGCGCGGAAGGTGGCCTTCAGACCGGCCGTGTCGCTGTCGTAGAGGAGGATCACACGGCGTGCGTAGCGCGCGAGCAGTTCCGCCTGCTGCTGCGTCAGAGCGGTGCCGAGCGGCGCCACGGCATGGTCGATCCCGTGCGCGGCGAGGGAGACGTAGTCCATGTATCCCTCCACGAGCAACGCCGTCTCCTCCTTGCGGATCGCTCCCCTGCTCCAGCGCAGACCATACAGGGTTTCGCCCTTGTGATAGATCGGGCTCTCGGGCGAGTTGAGGTATTTCGGGATGTGGGCCTCGACGGGCACGATGACCCGCCCGCCGAACGCGAGGACGCGGCCGGAGAGGCTCTCGATCGGAAAGATGATGCGGCCGCGGAAGGCGTCGTACGGTTCACGGCCCCCGCTCGTGGGCTCTCGCAGGAGACCGAGACCGGTCAGTACCTCCCGCTTGATCCCATGCGAGGCCGCGGCCGTCGCCAGGCCGGCCCACGCTTCCGGCGCCCACCCGATGCCGAACCGTTCGCCCGCTTCCGGCGTGATCCCGCGGCCCGCGAGGTATTCCCGGGCGATCCGGCCCTCTTCCGGGTCCAGCAACCGGCCTCGAAACCACTCCGCCGCGAAGGCGTTCGCCTCGTACAGCTCGGCATGCGGATCGACGTGAGGAGCCAACCGATCCTCCTCCGGGATGTCGACCCCCACGCGGGCGGCGACCCACCGGACCGCCTCGAGGAACCCCATCCCGAGATGCTTCATGGGGAAGGAGAAGATGTCTCCGCTCTCCCCACAGGTGAAGCACTTGAAGACGTTGAGGTTGGGGTCCACCGAGAAGTTGGGGCCCTCGCCGCCGTGCAGCGGGCAGGGACCCCGGAAGGTGCGGCCGGAGCGCTTCAAGGGAGTCACTTCGGAGACGATCTCGACGAGATCGCCGCGCGACCGGACCTCCTCGATGAGGTGATCGGGAATCGCCATCGCTTCAGGCGAACTCGACGATCGTGACGCCGGTCCCGCCCTCGTAGCGTTCGCCGGGTCGGAAGCTCGCCACACGTGGATCGGCGCGGAGAAGCTCCTGCACCTGCGCTCGAAGCGCGCCGGTACCCTTGCCGTGGATGATTCGGAATGTGGGTAGACCCGCCATCAGGGCGGCATCGATGCCGCGGCCGAGGCGGAGCTCCAGCTCGTCGACCCGCAAGCCACGCAGGTCCACCTCTGGGCTGGCGTCGAGGTCCGCTTCGAAGCGGCCGCCCGCGGGCCTGCCGCGGGGCCGCGCAGGCCCGGGCTCCTGATCGCCCGGTGGAAGCATCGTGAGATCCTCGGCGGGAAGCTGGAGGCGCATCCCCCCCGCATCGACGACGGCACGGGAGTCCCGCAGCTCGAGTAGCGTTCCGGTTCGCCCCAGCGACTCGATCCGGACCCGAGCGCCGACCTGGAGCTCGGCGGGGGGCCGCTTCGCCTGCTTGGTCGTCGTCAGCGTGGGCGTCCGTTCCCGCTGGCGCCGCGCGGCCTCCTCGACCCGCCGGCGAGCTGCGCGTGCGGCCTCTTCCAGAGCGGCTTCGTCGGCGGCGCCGCGCACCTGTTCGATCGCGGCTTCCACTTCGCTCCGCGAGCGCATGAGCAGGTCGCGAGCCTGCTGTCTCGCCCTGCGCTCCGCGTCCTTCTCCCGGCGGGCGAGGTCCCGTTCGCGACGCTCGAGCTCCGCGCGCAATGCCTGCGTTTCGGCCAGCTGCGCCGCCAGCTCCCGGTTCATCTCGCCGAGCCGCTGCTCCTTCGCCTCCAGCTCGAGCAGCAGCCGGGCGACGTCGCGCTCCCCCTCCGGGAGTGCCGCCTCCGCTCCCTCGAGCACTTCGTCGGGGAGGCCCAGGCGCCGGGCGATCGCGAGACCGTACGACTGGCCGGGAACCCCCTTCAGCAGCCGATATGTCGGCTGGAGGCGCTCGGCGTCGAACTGCAGTGAGGCGTTGACGATCCGGGGGTCCTCGGTGGCGAGCAGCTTCAGAGCTCCCAGGTGGGTCGTCGCGACGGTGAAGGAGCCGCGTCGCGTCAGCTCCAGCAGGATCGCCTGCGCCAGCGCCGCCCCTTCCAGCGGGTCGGTGCCACTGCCGATCTCGTCGATCAGCACCAGCGAATCGGCGTTCGCCCCGGCGAGCGTCTCCCGCAGGTTCTTCAGGTGAGCCGAGAACGTCGAGAGCGAAGCCTCGATGGACTGCTCATCACCGATATCCGCGAAGATCGAGTTGAACAGTGGGAGGCGGGTGCCGGGACCCACAGGTGGCACCACGCCGCTGCGGGCGAGCAGGGTAAGAAGTCCGATCGCCTTGAGCAGCACCGTCTTCCCGCCGGTGTTGGGGCCCGAGATGATCAGCGTTCGCTCACCTTCCTCCATCCGTAGGTCGAAGGGGACCACCTCTTCGCCCTGAGCGAGAAGGAGGGGATGGCGGCCCTGCACCACGGTGAGCGGCCCTTGGGCGGCGGGAAACACCTGCGGCGGGTGGCCATCGACCTCGACCGCGTAGCGTGCACGGGCGTAGACGGTGTCGATCCGCACGAGGGCATCGAGCGAGAGCGCCAGCTCTTCGGCGTGCTCCCGGACGGAAGCGCTGAGCTCCCGCAGGATGCGCTGCACTTCCCGTAGCTCGGCGGCCTCGAGCTCCCGGAGCCGGTTCATCATCTCGATCGCGACGGGCGGCTCGATGAAGAGCGTCGCTCCCGTCTGCGATTCGCCGTGGACGATTCCGCCGACCTCGCTCCTCCCCTCCCTGCGTACGGGGATGACGTAACGCCCATCCCTCACGCTCACGGAGGCATCCTGGACTTGGATGTGGGCGGGCAGCTTCGCGGCATACTCGGTCAGGCGGCCGACGATTCGGCCCCGCGCGGTCTGGATCTCACGCCGGAGTCGACGGAGCTCGGGTGATGCGTCGTCCCGCACCTCGCCATCCTCATCGATGGCGCGCTCGATCGCCTCCTGAAGGCGCGGGAGCTCACAGAGTGGATGGGCGATCGCGGCGAGCCCGGGTGCCTCCGCCTCCTGGGCGAGCAGCGTCCGCCTGGCGGAGCGCGCGGAAGCCACGAGGCGGGCGCCGTCCCGGAGCGTGGGGCCATCCCAGACATACCCCTCGAGGCGGATCCGACCGATCGGGCCGTAGAGGTCGGGCACGGGCGGCATCGGCCAGCCGCCTTCCCTACCGAGCAACCGGATTCCTTCGGCGACCAGCTCGATTTCCGCGGCGGCCGCCGCCGGCTCGAGCGGTTCCAGAGCCCGGACCGCGGCGGCTCCCACGGCGGACGACGCATGGCGCCCGACCACGTCCAGCGCGCCGCGGAACTCGAGTACTTCGATTGCGTGAGAGCTCATCTCGACCTGCACGGAATTCCCGGAATCAGCGCGTCACGATACCCGGATCCCGGCGAGGATGTTCTGCGCCGGGGTCAGGGGCCGAATCGAGCCGATGAATGGCAGTGGACTTGCACAGCAGCCCGCCAACCATCAACCCCTGACGGCCGATGAAGACTCTGAAGTGGATCCTGGCCGGTTTGATCGTCGGTGTGATCGCCGCCGCCTTCCGCGACTGGAACAGGGGCGTCTGGCTCTCCCCCGCCCTTCCGCACCCGATCGATGAGCCGGGTGGAGAGGAGCCCGTGCTCGGGTACGACGGGATGGATCAGGAAACCCTGCTCGACTGGATCGACTCCTCGGACCTCGATCCCGATACGATCGAGCGGATGCTTCGGTACGAGCGGGCGAACCAGGGGCGCGAGCCGGTCCTCGAAGCACTGGAGGAGCTGCTCTACTGACGTCCGGTCAGCCGAGCTCCTCCCGCACGATACGGTTCAGCTCCTTCCCCTCGAAGCGACCCTTCACCTTCGGCATCACCGCCTTCATGACGGAGCCGAGGTCGGCGGCACCCGCCTGGATTGCTTCACGGACCAGTGCACGCACGTCGGTCTCGTCCAGCTGGGGAGGCAGGTAGGCCTGCAGCATCTTCGCCTCCTGCTCCTCCTTCTCCGCCAGTTCAACCCGCTGACCGGAACGCATCTGCTCCGCGGCCTCGCGTCGCCGCTTGATCGACGTCGTCAGCAGAGCCTCGATGTCGGCGTCGCTCGCCTCTCGCCCCAACTCGATCTCCCGGTTCTTCACCTCCGAGAGAAAGGTACTGAGCACCATCGTGCGCAGCTTCTCCCGCTCCTTCCGAGCGGCGTTCAGGTCCGCCCGTAAACGCTCCTTCAGCGTATCTGCCATCGGATTTCCTATCTTTCGATCGCCTCGGCCAGCATTCGCGACCAATCTACCGGAGAAAAGAGGGGCGGCCAAGCGAGGTGGCACCCCCCCAAACGGTTCCCGGCACCCTACACAGAAGGGGGCGACCGAGCCTCGTTTCTGCTCCGCCGCCCCCGCGATGACCTGGCTCGCGAACCGCTGCTCCGCTGCTCCCCTATTCGCCGACGTCTCGCTCCGGACGCTCCTCGAGTGGGAGATCCGCACCCTCCAGGGCCCGTCGGATGCCCGGCTTCGGACCGTCACCGACCCGTGCGTCGGTGTTCAGCACCTGTGGCGGTGCGTCGAGGGTGTATTCCGCGTGCTTGCCGTGCGGATCCTGATTGTCGAGCTGATCCTCGGGGTACCGCGGGGGCGCCGGCTCCACGCCCGGCCGCTCGCTCAGCCGCGAGTGCTCGTGCGCGAGGCCCTCGTCCTGGTACTGCGCCCGATCCGCGGCGGCAAGCGCGTCCCGGCGGAGAATCTGTGAGTCGTCCCGCCGATCGGGGTCGGTCTCGGTCCCCTGGCGCCGACGCCCCATCCCACCCGTACGCGCCTCCGTGTGGCCGAACGTGGCACGCAGATCCTCCTCCGACCGCTGAATGCCCTGGCGCACGCCGCCCCGCTCGATCTCGAGCCGATTCACCACCGTTTTCACCCCCGCCACCCGGTTCGCCAGGGCGACCGCCCGGTGTGCCTCGTCCTCGGACCACACGTTGCCGGACAGCTCGATGATCCCGAGGCTCACCGCTCCGATGTCCACGCCGCGAGCACCCAGGACCTCGTCCTCCAGGAAGGCGCGCAGAACAGCGTCCTCCAGCTGGTCGAGTTTCTCCTGGTCCTCGGCGAGGCGGCGGAGCCTTGCCGGCCTCAACCGCCGAACCGCGCTTCGCGATCGCTCGCGAATGTCGCTGCCCGCGAACGGGCGATGTCCCCCCGCACGCGAAGCGAGCAGCCCCATCGCCAGGCCGCCCGCGGCACCCAACACGAAGCTGAGGATATCCTTCTCGAGCTGGCTCTCGTTCCGTCCTCCAAGCACCCTCATCTGGCCCTCGACTGAAGAGGTGACGCAGTCCGCAAACAGAGTGCTGGAGCGCAATTCGCGTTCCAGGGACAGGGCGAAAAAACGGCGACGGAGCTACTCTCCGTCGCCGTCCCGACCCCCCGCGCCGCCCTGGTTTCGAATCGATTCGATCCGTTCCGCGGAGGTCTCGTCGCGTTCGCGTTGCGCCTCCTGGTTCTGGATCTCCTCACGCATTCGGAGCCGCTCGCGTTCCGCCTCGAGCGACTGGTTGTCGCCGGTGGCGGCGGGGAGCGGTAGGAAAGCACGGGGAATCGTCACGTCGCCGAAATGCAGCCCGTCGGGCGAGAGGCCCCATCTGCGGCCGGACGCGTCGGTGAACGTCCAGTCCGAGGTTCTCCGCTCGCGCGCCGCGGCCAGCCCGAGGCTGTCGTTGACCGCGTCGATACGCGCCTGGAGATGCTCCATGTATCGCTCGTGCTGCGACTTGCGGAGGTCCGGGAACTGGTCGGGCTCGACGTAGAGGCGGGAATCGCTGAAGCCGGAGCCGAGCGCGTCGCGAACGCTCGCCCGGCCGCCCGGAGCGGCGGGCTCAGCCGCCTCGGGCGTACTCGGCCCCCCGGTGGAGGGCGCGACCGGAGTGATCAGCTGCGGAACCGTCCGCTGCACGGGTTGCGACTCTTCCCGCTCCTCGACGACCGGCTGCTCGGGGGCGGAGGCGGAAGGGATCGGCACCACCATCTGCATCCCGAAGCCTTCGGGCGTAGCGGCCGCGCGCGGGGCCGACGTCCCCGGCGCGAAGTCCACCCGGACGGAGAACTCGGGAACGAGCAGGATCAGGAGGTGAAGGAGGGCCGAAAGGCCTAGGGACCACCAGAGGATACGCCCGTACGGCGGTGGCGGGCGCTCAGGTCGCCGCGGGGGTGCGGGCGATCTGGGCGCCGATTTGTGTACGCGGGGGGGCGCAGCACGGGGGGGCGAGACGAGGCCCGAGGTGGTCATGTTCATCTGGTACTCGATCCCGCATACCGTGTTCCGCCGCTAAGCGGTTGGGGCCTGGAGCGCTCGACCGATCCTCCGCGTCGCCTCCACCAGCCGCTCCTCCGGTACCGTGAGGGCAATGCGGAAGAA
>Ga0079224_100016363_pt1 | contig 10420 bp, 10 predicted proteins | sample Stecom2015_FD_80414 | JGI IMG/M metagenome (GOLD analysis project Ga0079224, IMG submission 80414) | Agricultural soil microbial communities from Utah to study Nitrogen management - Steer compost 2015 | ecosystem: Environmental > Terrestrial > Soil > Agricultural land | place: USA: Utah...
TGGTTATGTTGTCACGAATTACCACGTTATCACCGGAGCAGATTCAGTACACTTACAGAACCATAAAGGGGAATCCTTTCGTGCCGATATTATTTTTACCAATCCAGAAAAGGATTTGGCTATCCTACACATCAACGATTCAACATTTAAGTCTGTAAAAAATATCCCGTACACCTTCAAACAGCACGATTCAGATATGGGTGAAGATGTGTACACCATTGGATTCCCGAGAGATGAAGCTGTCTACGGGCAAGGATATCTCAGTTCATCGACTGGATATGCCGGTGACACCCTCTCCTACCAGATATCTATACCTGTCAACCCGGGTAATAGTGGGGGGCCATTGTTAGATAAAGAAGGGAATGTAATCGGTATCATCAGTGGAAAACAAAAAGGAATAGACGGAGCCGCTTTTGCTATCAAAACAAAAGCCCTGATCGAAACCTTAAACAGTATCCCTACAGACTCATTGGATGGAAAAAATGTAGTACTCAACCACAAGAATGTGCTGACAAGCTTATCGCGGCCCGAGCAGATTAAGAAATTACAGGATTACGTTTATATCGTGAAAGTGTATTAGGGAATAAAGACAAAAAGAGCAAGGAACAAAGACAATTTCTAAGTCTTTAATCCATGCTCTTTAATCCTTATTTATTCGGTTGCGGTGTAACGCGTAGATAAGGTTTCACTTCTGTGTAACCTCTCGGGAATTTAGCTGGGATATCTTCTGTTTTGATGGCCGGAACAACGATGACATCTTCTCCGTCTTTCCAATCAGCCGGTGTAGCAACAGAATACTGATCCGTCAATTGCAACGAATCGATCACGCGCAAAATCTCATAGAAATTTCTTCCTGTAGAAGCCGGATAGGTCAAGGTCAATTTCACTTTTTTATCCGGGCCGATCACAAATACCGAACGGACTGTTGCCGTTGCCGATGCGTTCGGATGGATCATATCATACAATTCTGCCACCTTACGGTCTTTATCTGCGATAATCGGGAAATCTACGTCACAGCTCTGTGTTTCGTTGATATCTTTAATCCAGCCCAAATGATCTTCTACGGAGTCTACACTAAGTGCCAACACTTTGGTGTTTCTTTTTTCAAACTCCGATTTTAACTGTGCCGTACGGCCTAGCTCCGTTGTACATACCGGTGTATAGTCTGCGGGATGCGAATATAAAACGGCCCAGCCACCATCAATGTATTCGTAAAAATCAATTTTTCCTATGGATGTCTCCGCTTGGAAGTTTGGAGCAACATCACCTAATCGTAAACTCATATCTTAAAAATTTTAAAGGTTTTAAATAAACAAAATATATTATCTACAAATCTAGTAGATTACTTTTACTTTGTCAATGATATGATTTCTCATTTTTGCAATCTTTCTTGAATCAGTGTCAAATTCCCGTAATCTTCAAAGGAGAAGCTACCGAGTTTTTGCGAGACATACTCCAACAGAAACTGCGAATTCCGCAGCAACTTCTGTTGTGTCTCCCCTTCGGGCAACAAGAGTGCATCTCGTAGAAACAGTATGGCCAATGGACGAATCTGCTCATTTTCCAATTCCGCTTCTATGTATGATAAGAGTTCTTTTTCAGAAAGCCCGAGCATCCAGCTACGTTCCTTTTCAAAAAATGTACGATAGCCTGCTTCCACTTCCAAAACGTTTTGGTCGGCCGGCTCGTCAAATGCCTCATATTTATCTGTGAGCAAGCGTAGAAACTTACCCATCTCATTGATCCAATTTAGAATCGTGTCTTTTTCGTATCTGATACCCATTGTTTAACTTGTGAAGTTGTAAAGTCGGGAACATTACCTGATCTGTCCGTCACCGGTAACATACCACTTCTCGGTCACCAACTTCTCTAGGGCAAATGGCCCTCTGGCGTGTAATTTTTGCGTGGAGATACCTATTTCTGCACCCAAGCCAAAGGCACCACCATCGGTAAACCGTGTCGAGGCATTGGCATAAACCGCAGCTGCATCTACCGTGTCCATATAGGTCTGAATGCGTTCAGCATCGGCAGACACAATACATTCGGAATGTTTTGACGAATGCTTAGCGATATGCTCCAAAGCATCGTCAAACCCGTCTACAACTTTGACAGAACATTGTAACGAGAGGAACTCCCGACCAAAATCTTCTTCTTTAGCCAGTTCCAATAAAGGATAACCGAGTTCCTGCAAAATGGAAAAAGCAGATTTATCGGCATAGATTTTTACACTGCTTTCTTTAAAGTAAGGAACGACCTTACCCAACAGGTCTTTTGCCACACGTTGGTCAACGAGCACGGTATCCAACGCATTGCATACCGATGGGCGCTGTATCTTCGCATTAGCTATAATTTTCGCGGCCTTATCCAGATCGCCGGATTGTTCCACATACGTATGGCATACACCAGCCCCGGTCTCAATAACCGGAACCTTCGCCTGTTCGCGTACCAGATCAATAAGTGCCTGCGATCCTCTCGGAATGATAATATCCACGTATTCTGTCGCTGAAAGCAGTTCGCTGACAAAAGCACGATCTGTAGGCAACAACTGAACGATATGGATATCCAAATCATTTTTGCGAAGTTCATCCTGAATAATCTCGACCAATATACTATTGGTATACCAGGCATCTGAACCTCCCCGCAGAACACAGACATTGCCCGAACGTATACACAGTGCAGCAACATCTACCGTGACATTGGGCCGGGACTCGTAGATAACACCGACAACCCCCAATGGGACAGTTTTTTTCTCGACCAATAATCCGTTTTCCAATTCTTTTCGGGAAATCAGTAATCCCGTCGGGTCGGGAAGATTAGCAACATCGATCAGACTGGCCGATAAAGCTAAAATCCGATCGTTATCCAACAACAGTCGATCGTATCGTGGGTCTTCTTTATCCATCCGCTCTAGATCTTTCTTATTTTCGCGGACAATATCCTCAAGACGCTCTTCGAGCGAACTGGCGATTCCTTTTAGCAATTGCTGCTTGGCTCCATCTGTCAACCGTTTCATTGGTATCGTAGCTTGATAAGCCGCTTTTAATTCTTCCTGAATGTTTTCCTTCATCATCTAAAATCCCTTTCCTTTTTTATATTATTTATTAATTAGACGCCGACACTGCGTCTCTACTCATTACTCATTACTCATTACTCATATCACAACAACACGATATCATCTGCATGGGCTACCGCAGTGTTTCGCTTCTTACGAATAGATTCTACATCTGTAACATCGATTTTTGCTTTGGCGACGGCAAATATTTCACCCTTTTCGTTAGCAATATGAAAGACTTCCCCGGTTTCCAGCGTCTGGTTGATGGTTACAATCCCGACTGCCAAAAGGCTTTTGCGGTTTTGGATGGCCTGCGCTGCGCCCTCATCTACACACACCAATGCTTTGATGAGGCTACCGCTAGCGAGCCACTTGTTTCTCGAAGATACCTTTTTTTTCTGGGCTAAACAAACCGTACCCGTTTCTCCCGCCACAGCTTTCAGGATTCCGTCTTCGGTCTGCATGCTAAAAATTACAGCTTGAATCCCCATTTGGTTGGCTAATCGTGCAAAATTGAGTTTAGAGTTCATCCCACCTAGGCCAACCGCCGTTTTTTCTTTTTTTACCCAAGAAAACACTTCTTTATCAATGGCCGAGATCTGGGAAATCACAGTTCCGGCACCATCCAGAACACCCGGAACGGAGGTACTGAACAAAAGCTGCTCAGCACCAAATCCAACTGCAATCAATGTCGCCAGTTCATCGTTGTCCGAAAACTTCAATTCCTTATTACTGACCACGTCATTCTCATTGGCTATGGGAATAATATTATTCTTCCACAGTTCCTGATAGGTATCTTTCAGCTGTAAAAACTGCTCTCTATTTGCGAAGTGCTGTCGTTCGCACAGACTTTGTGCCAACCCGATCTGAAACGGCTTAAAATAGGTACTATATGTGCGAACCAACAAGGGGTTGCCAATTGCAGCCGCAGCTTTCCGAGCCGACAGACTCCCATCGTAGTTTTTTAGATATTTCTTACCGGCGGCAACGGCACCAGATGACACCAGAACAATATGATATCGCGGTTGCAGCTGAGCCACTTGCCTTGCTATTTCCAACACAATACGTTCGTCGATATCTCCCTCTTTGGTGGTTACCGATGCTGATCCGAATTTTATGACCAATACAGGTTTTTTCATTTATTTTATCAATTTTGATAAAAACAACACAGGTTGCTTAAAGAAATGTAAATGTAATAAGGTTTTTCTTCCGAACAAAGTATTTGTTTATATGGATAGAGCGTTGAAGGGGAATATGGAGTACAGAGAAGCGATTAAGAGAATCCCCGGATAACGGACTTATAGTAGCATCGATTATATGGCAAATAACTTTGGTATGGTTTATGGTTATCTTATCTGAAAAAATAAACGATTATGAAATATTTCTCCATCATTCCGGTGTTGCTTATGCTGTTCTCCTGTCAGGGTACGGCACAGAAAGACAACAATCAAGGCAGTGAAGATGTACATACACCCATAGGGGGCGAAAAGGATAAGCATGGTTGTTTGGTGGCTGCGGGCTATACATGGTCAAAGGTAAAAGAAGAATGCATACGCCCATGGGAAGGCACGATTACGATGAACGTCACGGACACTTCGACCAACTTTGAAACCGCTGCATTTGTCCTGATGAATAAAGACAAGAGAAAGGCAGAACTGTTCTTAAAAGAAGAAGAGGAAAGTATCGTGCTGGACAGTGTCGCTCCACATCTATACGCCAATCAACATTACAAACTCATAGAAGAGGATCACTGTTGGTCGTTGATCCACCAAGAAGAAGTCTTATACGAAGAAAAGAAGTAAAGTAGGGAAACTCCTACTTTACTTCTTTTCCAAAACGCTCTTTATAGAGTTTTTCCATAGCAAACATCTCATCCCGCAATTTGGCTGCCTCCAGAAAGTCCATATCTTTAGCGGCTTTTTCCATCTTCTTGCGCACATTGTCGATAGCTTTCTTTATCTCTTTATCGCCGAGATATTCCATGACCGGATCTGCAGCAATCAATGAAGCCGGATCTGGCTCGATATAGGCCTTGACCTCTGCCGGCTTGAAGTCTGCTACAGAAGTCTGTTCCAAAATCTCTTCCCTCGTTTTGCCTACCGTTCGCGGAATAATCCCATGTTCTTCATTGTAGGCAATCTGTTTCTGTCTGCGCCGATTTGTCTCGTCTATCGTCACGCGCATACTGTCCGTCATCTGGTCGGCATACATTATTACGCGCCCTTTGTCATTACGGGCTGCGCGGCCAATGGTCTGTATAAGCGAACGCTCCGAACGTAAGAAACCTTCTTTGTCTGCATCCAGAATAGCCACCAACGTAACCTCTGGTAGATCCAGCCCTTCCCGCAACAAGTTCACACCGACCAGTACATCAAATTCTCCAAGGCGGAGGCCACGTAGAATCTCTACCCGCTCCAGGGTTTTTATTTCCGAATGGATATAGCGTACCTTGATATTCAACCGGCTCATGTATTTGGTCAACTCTTCCGCCATCCGTTTGGTCAGTGTCGTTGCCAATATCCGTCCTCCTTCTTTAATTGTCTTATCCACTTCTTCGAGGAAATCGTCTACTTGGTTGATAGCCGGGTGTACTTCAATCACCGGATCCAACAGGCCTGTCGGGCGAATCACCTGTTCTACCACCACACCCTCTGTCTGTTGTAGTTCATAATCACCAGGCGTAGCCGATACATAAATCGTCTGGTTGGTCAATGATTCAAACTCCGGAAAGTTCAACGGCCGGTTGTCCAGAGCTGCCGGCAAACGGAAACCATGCTCCACAAGTGATATCTTTCGCGAGCGGTCACCGCCGTACATCGCACGCAATTGCGGCAAGGTTACATGGCTTTCATCAATGACCAACAGATAATCGTCCGGGAAATAATCCAACAAACAGAATGGACGCATACCCGCCTGCCGCCCGTCAAAGAAACGGGAATAATTTTCGATACCGGAGCAATATCCGAGTTCGCGCATCATCTCCAGATCGTAGTTCACCCGCTCTTCTAAGCGTTTTGCCTCTAAGAGCTTCCCGTCCTCCTCAAGTTGTGTCTTCCGTTGCACCAGTTCCTCTTGTATCGCCCAGATAGACTGCGTAAACTTCTCTTTAGGCGTCACAAAAAGATTTGCGGGAAACAAGGCAATATCTTCCATCCGGGAGATTGTCTGTCCTGAAATCGGATCGATCTCACTCAGCTCATCAATCTCATCGCCAAAGAAAGAAATCCGGAAAGCGTAATCCAAGTAAGCTGGGTATACATCTACAATATCCCCTTTTACACGAAAGGTTCCCCGTTTAAAATCACTTGTCGTCCGGGCATAAAGGATTTCGACCAACCGATGTAGAAAAGCATTCCGACTGATGGTCGTTCCCACTGAAAAGCGAAAAATAGAACGCGAAAAATCGTCAGGATTCCCCATACCATAGATGCAGGATACCGAGGAGACGACGATGACATCGCGACGACCGGACATCAACGCAGAGGTTGTGGCTAAGCGTAATTTTTCGATCTCATCATTGATTGCGAGATCTTTTTCAATATATGTATTCGAGGAGGCTATAAAAGCCTCTGGCTGATAATAATCGTAATAAGAAACAAAATAGTTGACTGCATTGTCGGGAAAAAACTGCTTAAACTCCCCATATAGCTGAGCTGCCAAGGTTTTGTTATGACTCAGAATGAGCGTAGGACGTTGGGTCTCTTGAATCACATTGGCAACGGTAAAGGTCTTTCCCGATCCCGTCACCCCCAATAAAGTCTGGTATTGATCCCCCCTGTCTATACCTTCTACAAGTTCTTTGATAGCTTGAGGCTGGTCGCCTGTAGGCTTGTATTCCGATGTTAATTTGAATTTCATTAAAAAATCTCCGTCTTAGGATAGGTAAAGCTACAAAAAAAAGCCTATCCCTAGATATGGATCACATTTTCAAACCAACAGATTTTCAATTCCTCAAATTAATTCACTAAATTGGGGGTATCAAATCGAATAGCTATGGTCACGATCTTAACCAAAGAGAATAGCATCGCCAACCACTACTTAACAGAGTTGCGCGACATCAACATACAACAAGACCGGATGCGCTTTCGTCGGAATCTCGAACGTCTGGGAGAAGTTATTGCCTACGAAATCAGCAAGACCCTAGAATACAAGCCTATCCATGTAGAAACACAGCTAGGCGAAGCGACACATCAGGTCTTGCAGGAACAGCCGGTACTGGCAACGATCCTCCGGGCAGGCCTGCCTTTCCATCAGGGCATGCTCAACGTGTTTGACCGTTCAGACAGTGCTTTTTTTGCCGCATACCGCCATACGAAGAAAAGCGGTGAAATGGAGGTCTATAAAAAGTATGTGAATACCCCCGACCTGGACGACAAGATCCTGATCATGGCAGACCCGATGCTCGCTACCGGACGCAGTTTGGTTCTCTGCTGCAAAGATCTCCTGGCCGAATACAATATCAAAGAACTCCATATAGCTGTTGTCATTGCATCTGAAGAAGGACTACAGCATGTACGGGCTTTTCTACCGGAGGCACACATTTGGGTAGGTGATGTCGATCATGAGATGACATCCAAATCCTACATTGTTCCGGGCCTGGGCGATGCTGGCGATCTAGCTTATGGGAATAAGGAATAGAAACCGGGAGAATTTAATCAAAAACTTAAAACGCAATTAACACAAAATGAACAACATAACATTACATTTACTCAAAAATATCATCAACTATGGTCTGGCAAAAATACAATGGCGAGAGAATCCGCACGGGCATCAACGATGCTGTTGAGGAAATCATTAAAAGGGAAACCCATTTGGGCAACGAGCTGAAAGTATACATCGGCACAGATTCCCAGGTTAAACGAGGGGTAGTCGAATTTGCTACCGTTATCGTTTTTCTACGCAAACACAAAGGTGGTTTCATGTTTATCAACCGAGATAAAATCACCCGTCGGCTGAGCATCAAAGAACGTATGCTTACCGAAGTCCAAAAATCCATCGACATCGCATACCAATTATGTCCACTTCTTGACCAGTACCACATCGAGCTTGAAGTACATGCAGACATCAACACCAACCCACATTTTCAATCCAATGTTGCCTTAAAAGAAGCAATGGGCTACATCATGGGAATGGGCTTTCAGTTCCGGGCGAAACCAGAATCTTTTGCGAGCACCAATTGTGCCAACAAAATGGTGCAGTAGATGATTTTGCGATAGATGGCTATTCTTTCTATTAGGTTTTGTATAATTGTAAAAACAGTTATACATTGATTGATATTGTACCAAAGAAGATCGCCGTTGTCGGCCCTGAATCAACCGGAAAATCAACGATGGCCAAACATCTGGCCACGGAGCTGGGAACAGTATGTGTGTCTGAGTATGCCAGATACTACTGCCGGAATCTCAACAGACAGTATACCCTACAGGATGAAGTAAATATGTTCTATGGACAAATTGCGCTGGAAGATGCATTAATCCCACTAGCAAAGAACAAGGTGTTGGTGTGCGATACCACCATGCTAACGGTAAAGATTTGGTCTGACTACCTTTTTGGCAACACCCCCAAAGAAGTAACCGACGAAATCAAAGCCCGCAAATATGATTTTTACCTATTGATGGATATCGATCTTCCTTGGGAGGATGACCCGTTACGGGATTTCCCCCAACAACGAGAACATTTTATGCATGTTTGGAAAAAAGAATTGGAGGCACTGGATGCTTCGTTTAAAGTTATTTCAGGAATAGGTGACGAAAGGTTAAAGAATGGTTTAAAAGCAATAAAAAAAATCCTGCCGGAATAACCGACAGGATTTTTATGGTATTCGTTTTCTTAATACCGATATGCTTCCGGCTTATACGGCCCTTCTACAGTAACACCGATATAAGCAGCTTGCTCTTCGGTCAATGTTTCCAGCTCCACGCCGATATGTGCTAAATGCAAACGGGCTACTTTCTCATCCAAATGTTTCGGTAAAGTATACACTTTCTTCTCGTATTGATCACTGTTCGTCCAGAGTTCTAGCTGTGCCAAAGTTTGGTTTGTGAACGAATTGGACATGACGAAAGACGGATGCCCGGTAGCACAACCTAAATTCACTAGACGTCCTTCTGCCAATAGGATAATATCATTTCCATCTATCGTATATTTATCTACCTGAGGTTTGATTTCAACTTTGGAATCACCATAATTACTGTTCAACCAGGCTACGTCGATTTCATTATCAAAATGCCCAATATTACATACCACGGTTTTATCCTTCATTGCTTTAAAGTGCTCGGCACGGATAATGTCTTTATTACCCGTAGTGGTCACCACGATATTAGCTTCTTTAACAGCATCTGCCATTTTCTTCACTTCAAATCCTTCCATCGCAGCTTGCAATGCACAGATCGGGTCGATTTCAGTTACAATAACACGAACTCCCGCAGAACGTAAGGACTCCGCAGAACCTTTACCCACATCACCATAACCGGCTACTACGGCAACTTTACCGGCAAGCATCAAATCAGTCGCACGACGAATGGCGTCTACAAGTGATTCCCGACAACCGTATTTATTATCAAATTTTGACTTTGTTACAGAGTCATTTACATTAATTGCCGGTAAGTGTAATGTTCCTTTTTTATAACGTTCGTACAAGCGGTGTACACCTGTTGTTGTTTCTTCAGAAAGACCTTTGATACCGTCTATCAGTTCCGGGAAACGGTCAAAGACCATGTTTGTCAAGTCTCCACCGTCGTCCAAAATCATGTTTAACGGCTTGCGCTCCTCACCGAAGAACAAAGTCTGTTCGATACACCAGTTAAACTCTTCCTCACTTAATCCTTTCCAGGCGTAAACAGGAATCCCTGCTGCTGCAATCGCCGCTGCTGCATGATCTTGGGTAGAAAAGATATTGCAAGAAGACCAACTAACGTCGGCACCCAACTCCACTAAAGTTTCAATCAACACGGCAGTCTGGATCGTCATGTGCAGACAACCTGCAATCCTTGCGCCTTTCAAAGGTTTGGAAGCACCATATTCCTCCCGAAGGCTCATTAAACCGGGCATTTCGGCTTCTGCCAGTTCTATTTCTTTTCTTCCCCACTCCGCCAAAGAGATATCTTTTACTTTGTAAGGAACATACGTAGTCTCAACTGTTGACATAATTATTATTCTTTTTTATTTTGACGTACAAAAATAGCTGATACCCAAGTCAAATCAAAAATATAGGCCGATTATTCGTCTAAATCTGACATTATCTTGAGGATAACATCTTGATTGCCGCATCATAATCCATTATCTTTGTTAAGTGGCAAGGGTGTTGACGATTCTAACCCCAGCAACTTTGCCTTTTATATTTTATACTTTTTAATTTTTACTTAAAAA
>Ga0079224_100016364_pt1 | contig 10420 bp, 10 predicted proteins | sample Stecom2015_FD_80414 | JGI IMG/M metagenome (GOLD analysis project Ga0079224, IMG submission 80414) | Agricultural soil microbial communities from Utah to study Nitrogen management - Steer compost 2015 | ecosystem: Environmental > Terrestrial > Soil > Agricultural land | place: USA: Utah...
GCCTTCCGCGAAATCTTCTCCATCCCGCCGCGCGAGGAGCGCAACGTCGCGCGGCTCTACAATCTGGCCAGGCAGGACATCGCCGGCTTCGAGAGCTACGCGGCAAGTCTGGCCGAGCTGTGCGGCTCGGGCGAGCAGAACCGCCAGCTGCTGGAGGACATACTCGACGGGCTGTTCCACATTGCCAAGGCGGACGGGTATCTCCACGAGAGCGAGATCGGCTATCTCGGCCGCATCGCGGAAATCTTCCAGATCGACGCAGCGCATTTCGAGCGGATCGTCGCGCGGCATGCCGTGGTCGGCGACGAAGACCCTTATGCCGTGCTCGGCGTTTCCCGCGAGATGCCCTATGCCGAAATCCGGAAGCGCTACCGTTCGCTGGTGGCCGAGAACCATCCCGACCGCGCGATTGCACGGGGACTGCCGAACGAGTTCATTGCGATTGCCAATCGCCGCATGGCCGCGATCAACGACGCTTTTTCGTCGATCGAACGGGCGCTCAAGCCGGCATGAGCGGCTTCGTCGCAGAGCACTCGCGGGCAGAGGTGAGGGTTTCGCCCAACTTCGGGCCGCGCCGCGACGGGATGAAGCCAGACTGCATCATCCTGCACTACACGGGCATGGAAAGCGCCGAGGCTGCGGAACGCTGGCTATGCAATCCGGAGAGCGAGGTCTCCGCGCATTACCTGGTCCATGAGGACGGGCGCATCGTACAGATGGTGCGCGAGGCCGATCGTGCCTGGCATGCCGGCAAGAGTTCGTGGCGAGGCGTAACCGATGTCAACTCCTGCTCGATCGGCATCGAGATCGCGAACGCTGGCCATGAATTCGGCTATCCGGGCTTTCCCCGGCGGCAGATCGAAGCAGTGATCGAACTGTGCGCGGGGCTTTGCGCGCGACATGGCGTCGCGCCGGAACGGGTGCTTGCCCACTCCGACGTGGCGCCGGGCCGCAAGCGCGACCCTGGAGAGAAGTTTCCATGGCGGCGCCTCCATGAGGCCGGAATCGGCCATTTCGTCGAGCCCGCTCCGATCGGTAGCGGACGTTTCCTTTCGTCAGGAGACCAGGGCGAGCCGGTCGAGGCGCTGCAGTCGATGCTGGCGCTCTACGGCTATGGTGTGGAAATTACTGGCGTTTTCGACGCCACTACGCGGGCCGTGGTGGAGGCCTTTCAGCGCCACTTCCGCCAGGAATTGGTGGACGGCGTGGCAGACCGCTCGACGGTCGAGACGCTGCACCGGCTGTTGAGCGCACTACCCTCCGCACAAGCGTAGCGTCCGGGGCACCGGGGCAAGCCGTAACATACAGTCACCGATTGTGACCGCACTGGCCCTTTTTGCCCCGAATTCGGCCGGCAAACGGCGCGCATCCCAGCCGGAGTCGCAATGATGCCGGCTTGTCCGAAACCTGGCCGCACGGCTTGCGGCCTCGCAATCAAGACACGGAAGAACATGAAAAGACTGACAGGTGCGGCCCTCATTCTCGTACTGGGGGGATGGGGCTTCGGCACGGTTGCTGCCGCGAACGGAATCTCGACAGGCGTGCGCTGCTATCTCGCGGGTTGCTACGACGCCGACGGCAACAAGGTCGACACAGTCGAGACCGCATCGATGACCAACTCCGCCAAAAAGGCGATTGACGCCGCGAAGAAGGGCGAAGGGCTCGTCCGCAACGACATCGACGCGATCATCGAGCGCCATGCGAAAGCGAACGGGGTGCCGGTTTCGATCGCCAAGGCGGTCGTGCGGATCGAGAGCAACTACCGGACGGATGTCCGCGGCAGCGCGGGCGAGATCGGGCTGATGCAGATCAAGCCGGCGACGGCCCGATTGATGGGCTATTCGGGCTCCGTCAAGGGCCTGTTCGACCCCGAAACGAACATCAAGTACGGGATGAAATATCTCGGACTGGCCCGTGAACGCGGCGACGGATCGATCTGCAACACGATCCTCAAGTACAATGCCGGCCATGCCGCGAAGCGCATGAACCCGGTTTCTCGTGCCTATTGCCAGAAGGTGAAGCGCGTCATCGAGGGCTGAACCAGCGCTGTCATCGGGCCTTGCGTTTTGCCTCGCGAGTCCCTTTATACGCAGAGCCAGTCGGCCGGGCGGCCGCATGCGCAAGCGCCGAAAGGCCGCGCGTGAGGAAAGTCCGGGCTCCACGGAAGAACGGTGCCGGATAAGTTCCGGCGAGGGCGACCTCAGGGAAAGTGCCACAGAAAGCAGACCGCCCCGCCTGTAAATCGGCCAGGCTGAACAGCCGCCCAATGGGGCCGATTTACTGGCGGGGTAAGGGTGAAAGGGTGGGGTAAGAGCCCACCGCGCGACCGGCAACGGGAGCGGCACGGCAAACCCCACCGGGAGCAAGACCGAATAGGGACGGCGCGAAGGGCGACCTTCAGGCATATTCCGGCCGAGCCGTCCGGGTTGGTTGCTCGAGGCGGACGGCAACGTCCGTCCCAGAGGAATGGCCGCCACGTTCCGGCGCTTTCGGGCGCCGGGGCCATACAGAACCCGGCTTACAGGCCGGCTGGCAATTTGCTTCTTGTTGATCGTTGAAAAGCCGGAGCCGCGGCTTAAGCTGTCTGAACGGGAGCGAGCCGATGAACGAAGTCATGAAACTCAAGCCTGAGCTGTCGGCGCTGATCGAACAGGCGGTCGCGTCGGGCGAGTACCCCAGCGAGGAGGCGGTCGTCGAGGAGGCATTGCGCGACTGGAAGGAGCGACGCGACAATCACGGATACACGCTGGCCGAGCTTCGCAGTCTCGCGCAGGAAGGATTGGAGAGCGGACCTGGCCGCTTTGGTTCGATCGACGAGATCAAGGCCGAGGCGCGGCGCCGATTCGAGCGCGGGCACAAGTGACTGCGAAGGTTCGCAAGTCCTCGCGCGCCGAGGAAGATCTCATCAACATCTGGCTCTATGTCGCCGAGCGCGATGCCGGGGCTGCAGATCGGCTTCTCGATCGCTTCGAAGCGCTGGCAGCTGCTTGCCACGCAGCCTCGATCCGGTGTCAGGCGCGAGGATCTCGGCGTCGGTTTGCGGACCGTCGTCATCGGCGAATATCTCTCAGTATACCGGCTTGAGGGAAACACGATCGAGATCGTCCGGGTGCTCCACGGACGCCGAAGAATCACGCCAAGCGAAATGACAGACGAGGGCTAGGGGGCCACGCGATCCAGCGCTTCCTCGATCGCGCTCCACAATTCCCCGGCCGGTTCGCATCCGATCGACAGTCTCACGAAGCCTGGAGCGACGGCGTCGCCCCAGCGCGCGCGACGCTCGGCAGAGGTGTGCACGCCGCCGAACGACGTCGCGGGCTGGATGAGCCGACACCCGTCGATGAAGGCATCCGCGGCCTTCTCGCTCGTCAGGGTGAGTCCTATCAGGAAGCCGAAGCGCTCCATCTGCGTGCGCGCCAGATCGTGCGAGGGATCGTCTGGCAGGCCGGGATAGCGGACCGCCATTGCGCTCCGGTGCGCAGCCAGCCGCGGCGCGATGAATTCGGCATTGTCGCACATGCGCTCGAAGCGCAACTCGAGCGTCTCGAGACCGCGATGGACTTGCCAGGCCTCGAACGGACCGGGGATGGCGCCCGACAGCTTTCGCCATTCGGCCAAGGCAGCAAGGGTGTCGGGATTGCGCGTCGCAACGTGGCCGAACAGGGCGTCCGAGTGGCCGTTGGGCGCCTTGGTGTCGGCAGCGACCACGATGTCGGCGCCCAGATCGAGTGGACGCTGGCCGAACGGCGTCATCGTCGTGTTGTCGGCCACGACAAGCGCGCCGGACGCGTGCGCAGCCTTGGCGACCGCTGCCAGATCGCACACGTCGAGGCCGGGATTGGCGGGCGTCTCGACGAAGACGAGGCAGTGGCCCTCGAAGCCACCGTCGAGATAGCTCGCGGTCGGGCGCAGGTCGAAGCCCACATCGAAGCGCGACAGGAAGCGCCCGCTGAGCAGGCGCGTGGTGTAGTAGCCGTCCGACGGCAGCAGGATGCGATCGCCGCTGCGCAGCAGTGTGAAGAACACCGCCGAGATCGCCGCCATCCCGGAAGGGAAGGCGAGCGCCGGCGCCTGCTCGAGATGGCCCAGGAGTTCCTCCACCGCCTGCCACGTTGCGTTGTCGAAGCGGCCGTATTGTGCGGCGCCCTTCGGGTCGCCGGGCAGGTGGTACATCGACGACATTGTCAGGGGCAGGGCGACCGGATCGCCCTTCTTCAAGCGCGCCTGGCGCAGGTGCAGGAGCTCGGCTGCGCGGGCCTTGCGGCTATCGGTCATGGAGTTGCTCCGCGATGGATCCGGGCGAGGCTATTTGCCTCGCCGCCGCCGGACAAGCCGAGGCTGCTAAACGCTTCGTTAGCCTTAATGGGCGATAAACGCGGAAATGTCCCGACGCTGCCAGCAAATCGGCTTTCTACCGCGGCGCTGTGGAGCCTCTTCCCGTTGACGCCCATATTGGCCCATGATATCCCATAAAACCAGCCAGAGAGAGGTTCCAGTCAAGGGTTCGTCGTTCGCTTCGCCGGTTGCCCGTGCGGGTCGCCGGACAGGCAAAGTGCGTTTGATTTCAACCGCAGAGCCAGCGGAGGCGCGGCAGAACGCGAACGGTGCGATGAAGAGGGGTCAGGCGGAGAGAGCCGCCGTTTCAGGCAATGGACCGGTTTCTGTCGAGCGCGGTGAACAGGATCGACGCGAAGGGCCGCGTTTCGGTGCCTTCCCATTTCCGCCTGATCGTCCAGAAGCGCGGCTATGGCGAGCTCTACGCGGTTCGCTCGCTGGACGCGCCGTCGCTCGATGTGGGCGGGCCGGACCTCCTGGATGCCTTCGAGAAGAGGATAGCGGAGGAAGACCCGTTCTTTCAGCCCGGGGACGACATGTCGTTTCATTTCTACGGGGACGGTGCGTTCCTGAAGCTGGACCAGGACGGACGCATCACCGTCACGGATTTCATCCGGGAGCATACCGGCATTTCGACGGAAGTCGCCTTCGTCGGGAGAGGACACTACTTCCAGATGTGGGAGCCGGCGCGGCTTGCCCGCCACAGGGAGAAAGTGCGCGAACGGCTTCGCAATCTGAAGCGAAGGGCTCAGGCCTCGACAGGAGAACCGGAATGATGACGGGTCCCGGCCGGGACAATCCCGCCGGTGGCGGACCGGCCCGTCACATTCCGGTCCTTCTGGACGAGGTGCTGGAAGCGCTTTCCCCCCATGCCGGGCAGACCTTCGTCGACGGCACTTTTGGCGCGGGCGGCTACACACGAGCGATCCTTGCGCGCGGGGCCTCCGTCATCGCGATCGATCGCGATCCCGGCGCGATCGCAGCCGGCCGCGAACTGGAAGGCGAGTCGGGTGGCCGGCTGCGGCTGATGGAAGGACGCTTTTCCGAACTCGATATTCTGGCAGGTGAGCCTGTGGACGGCGTCGTGCTCGACATCGGCGTGTCGTCGATGCAGCTCGACGAGGCCGATCGGGGCTTTTCCTTCCGACAGGACGGACCGCTCGACATGCGCATGAGTCGCAGCGGCGTGTCGGCAGCCGATGTCGTCAACCGCTGGCCGGTGTCCGACCTCACGCGGATTTTCGGGCTGCTCGGCGAGGAGCGGCACGCCGGCCGCATCGCCCGAATGATCGAGAAACGGCGCACCGAGCGGCCGTTCGAGCGCACGCTCGATCTCGCCAATGCGATCGAGAAGCTGGTCGGGCGCAAGCCGGGCGACAAGATTCATCCCGCAACCCGCGTCTTCCAGGCGTTGCGCATCCACGTCAACGACGAGCTGGGGGAACTGGCGCGTGCACTGCTCGCGGCCGAGCGCATCCTGAAACCGGGCGGACGGCTTGCGGTGGTCACATTCCATTCGCTGGAGGACCGCCTGGTGAAGCGCTTCCTGTCGGAGCGGTCGGGCAGGGGAGGAGGCGCATCGCGGCATCTGCCTGAGGTCATGTCGGCTGAAGCGACCTTCGAGCGGCCGGCCGCACCGATATCGCCGTCAGAACGGGAGCTGGCCGCCAACCCCAGGGCGCGCTCGGCGCGCCTGCGCTCCGCCGTCAGGACCGCCGCGAAGCCGCGTGGCGACCTCTCGGATTTCGACCTTCCGCTGATCGGCGGCGTTTCGGGAGCGCGGTGATGCGCGGCATCTTTCGAACGACGGACGTCGTGCTGATCGCTGCCATGGTTGCCGCGGCGGCATTCACCTACAAGACGAAATACGATGCGGAGGCGCAGCTCGAAAAGCTCAGGCGCATCGAGGCCCAGATCAGGCTCGAGAAGGATTCGATGGACGTGCTGCGGGCCGATTGGAGCCTGCTGACGCAGCCGGCGCGGATCCAGCGGCTCGTCGAGAACTACAGGGATCAGCTCGACCTGCAACCCGTGGAACCGACCCAGATCGGCTCGATCGACGAAATTCCACAGCGGCCGCTCGAAATCGAAGATCTGTTGCGCAACCCTGACCTGATCACTGCCGAAAGCGGACAGGATCGGGTCACGACAGGCGGGATCGGCCAATGAGGTGGCTGACATCCCTGCGGAGGGCGCAATCCGGCAGGACCGAAGACGGCACGATCGTGGTCGAGGGGACGCTGAAGTCGAACGGCAGACCCACGCGCAACCGCATCATCATGATGATGGCGGTGTTCTTCGCCATGTACGGCGCGATTGCCGCCCGGCTGACCTATTTCGGCTTGCTCGAACCCGATGACGGCAACGGCCCGGCGGTTCACATCCAGGCGTCGCGGCCCGACATCATAGACCGCAACGGCGAGGTGCTCGCGACCGACATCAAGACCGCCTCGCTATATGCAGAGCCGCGCCGCATCGTCGACGTCGACGAGGCGCTGGAGAAGCTGACCGCGGTGCTGCCCGATCTCGACCAGGAGCAGACCTACCACAAGCTCAGAAGCGATGCCGGGTTCGTCTGGCTGCGCCGCCAGCTCACGCCTCGGCAGGAGGCCGAGATCATGGCGCTCGGCATACCCGGAATCGGTTTCCGGACGGAGAAGCGGCGATTCTATCCCGGGGGCGCGCTCGCTTCGCACGTGCTCGGGCTGGTCGACATCGACAACAAGGGCATCGCCGGCATCGAGAAGTACATCGACTCGCTTGGTCTGGCCGACCTGCGCGCCACCGGCCTGGCGACGCCCGACGACCTGAAGCCGTTCCAGCTGTCGATGGATGTTCGCGTGCAGCACGTGGTCCACGACGAACTCAGCCGGGCGATGGAGCGCTAGCAGGCGATCGCCGCCGGCGCGGTCGTGATGGACGCCCGTACGGGGGAAGTGGTCGCCATGGTGTCCCTGCCGGATTTCGACCCGAACAATCCCGTCAACGCCCACGAGCCCACCCGGCTCAACCGCATGTCGGGCGGCGTGTTCGAGATGGGCTCCACCTTCAAGAGCTTCACCATCGCCATGGCGATGGACATCGGCTCCGTCGGTCTCAACGACACGTTCGATGCTTCCCGCCCGTTGCACGTCGGCAAGTACACGATCCGCGACTTTCACGGCAAAGGCCGGGTGCTGACGGTGCCGGAGGTCTTCATCTACTCCTCCAACATCGGTACCGCGCACATGGCCGAGACGGTCAGCATCGAGGACCATCGGGCCTTCTTCAAGCGCATCGGCCTGCTCGACCGCATGAAGACCGAGTTGCCGGAGGTCGCGGCTCCGACGGAGCCAGCCGAATGGAAGCGCCTCAACCGGATCACGATCTCGTTCGGTCATGGCGTGGCGACCACGCCGTTGCAAACGGCGATGTCGGCAGCCGCCGTCATCAATGGCGGCATCCTGCACCAGCCGACGTTCCTGCCACGCAGCATCGAGCAGGCAAATGCCACGGGCGAGCGGGTGCTCCAGGAATCGACCAGTCAGGCGATGCGCTATCTGTTCCGTCTGAACGTCGAAAAGGGTTCTGGAAAACGCGCCGACGTGCCGGGCTATTTCGTCGGCGGCAAGACCGGAACGGCGGAAAAGGTGGTGAATGGCCGCTATTCGAGCGACAAGCGATTCAACGCGTTTCTGGCCGCGTTTCCCGTCAACGATCCGCAATATGTGGTGCTGGTCATTCTCGACGAGCCGAAGCCGGAAAAGGGTGGCTTCGGTGCGACCGCGGGCCTGAACGCCGCGCCGACCGTCGGCAACATCATCCGGCGGGCAGCGCCGCTGCTTGGCGTGATGCCCGAATTCGGTCATGAAAGTGCCGCCCTCCTCGTGTCACTCCACTGATTCCGGCCTGCGGGGACAGCAGCGGGATGCTCAGGATCGGTAGGGAATGAAGCTCAGCGAATTCAAAGGCATACTCCCACTTCCTGACGAGAGGATCGGTGCGATCGCCGTCTCCAGCATCGCCTCCGATTCGCGGAAGGTCGAGCCGGGCAGCCTGTTCTTCGCCGTACGGGGGACCAAGGCCGATGGCGCCCGCTTCGCGGGCGACGCGGCGCGCCGCGGGGCCGCGGCCGTGGTCGCCGCATCCGGCGCGGTCAGGGGTGATATTGGCGTACCGGTCATCGAGGTGGCGGAACCGCGCGGCGCTCTGGCACGCGCGGCGGCGTTGTTGTTCGACGGCCAACCCGAGACGATGGTTGCCGTCACCGGAACCAGCGGAAAGACGTCGGTCGCCTCTTTCACGCGACAGATCTGGGAGCGCGAAGGCCACAGGGCCGCCAGCATCGGCACGACCGGCGTCGTTGCGCCGGGCCGGTCGGAATACGGCTCGCTGACCACGCCGGATCCGGTCGAATTGCACCGGCTGCTGCGCGAGCTGAAGGATGCGCAGGTCACCCACGCGGCGATGGAGGCCTCGAGCCATGGGCCCGACCAGCATCGCCTCGACGGTGTGAAACTGGCTGCGGGCGCCTTCACCAATCTCGGCCGTGATCACCTCGACTACCACCCGACGGTCGAGGACTACCATCGAGCCAAGATGCGGCTCTTCAAGGAACTGCTGCCAGGGCGCGCGCCCGCCGTCGTGTTCGCGGACGACGCGTGGTCCGAGCCGACGATCGAGACGGCACGCTCAGGCGGGCTCGACGTGCTGACAGTCGGACGGCGCGGCACGTTCCTGTGCCTGAAGCGAGCGGAGCACGAGCGATTCAGGCAGCTCGCCGAAATCGAGTTCGACAGCAGGCTGTTTGAGGTCAAGTTGCCGCTCGCCGGCGACTTCCAGATCGCCAACGCCCTTGTCGCGGCCGGGCTGGCGATCGCCACCGGCACTCCGGGCGAGACGGCGCTCAGGGCGCTCGAACATCTGACGGGAGCATCGGGCCGGCTGGAACATGTCGGCACGAAGACGAATGGCGCACCAATATATGTCGACTATGCGCACAAGCCCGAGGCGCTGGAAAACGTGCTGCAGGCCGTGCGCCCGTTCACGACCGGGCGGGTGGTCGTCGTGTTCGGCTGCGGAGGCGACCGCGACAAGGGCAAGCGGCCGATCATGGGCGAGATCGCGTCTCGGCTCGCCGATCTGGTGATCGTTACCGACGACAACCCGCGCAGCGAGGAGCCGGCATCGATCCGAGCTGCGATCCTGGCCGCCGCGCCGGGCGCGCGCGAGATCGGCGACCGCCGCGAAGCGATCGAGACGGCGATAGGCCTCTTGCAAGCCGGCGACACCCTCATCATCGCCGGCAAGGGCCACGAGATCGGCCAGACAGTGGGCGACAAGACGGTGCATTTCTCGGACCACGAGGAAGTGCGGCGGGCGCTGAAGGAACTCGCGGCATGAGCCTGCTGTGGACCACCGATGCGCTGATCGAGGCGATGGACGGCCGTCCCGTCGGCCGTATGCCGGAGGGCATTACCGGCATTTCGATCGACAGCCGCACCCTGCAACCCGGAGAAGCCTTTTTCGCGATCAGGGGTGAGAAGTTCGACGGCCATGATTTCGTGACCGCCGCGATGGCGGCGGGCGCGGCCGTTCTGGTCGTTTCGGAGGCCAGGCTGCCATCGCTAGGTCGCCTGGCGATGCCGATGATCGTCGTGCCCGACGTCCTGCACGGGCTCGAGCGCGCCGGCGCAGCCGCGCGTGCGCGCACGAAGGCCAAAGTCATCGCGATCACCGGTTCGGCCGGCAAGACAACGACAAAGGAGGCGATGCGCCACGCGCTCTCGGCCGTGGGCAAGGTTCATGCGTCCGACAAGTCGTTCAACAACCATTGGGGCGTGCCGCTGACCCTGGCGCGCATGCCGGCGGATTGCGACTACGCAATCTTCGAGATCGGCATGAATCACCCCGGCGAAATTCGACCGCTGGTGAAGCTGGTGCGCCCGCACATTGGTGTCGTGACGCTGATCGCGGCCGCGCATCTCGGCCACTTCAGGAGCCTCGAGGAGATCGCGAAGGCGAAGGCGGAGATCTTCGAGGGGGTCGAGCCGGACGGGCATGCGTTGATCAACCGCGACGACGACCGCTTCAAGCTCCTCGAGAA
>Ga0079224_100016365_pt1 | contig 10419 bp, 5 predicted proteins | sample Stecom2015_FD_80414 | JGI IMG/M metagenome (GOLD analysis project Ga0079224, IMG submission 80414) | Agricultural soil microbial communities from Utah to study Nitrogen management - Steer compost 2015 | ecosystem: Environmental > Terrestrial > Soil > Agricultural land | place: USA: Utah...
GTATTTCGAATTTGATCTGCCCAAACGGCCGGATCCATGCCCGTGTTTGCCACATAATCCGGAGCCCTATAGACATTGCTAAGACGCAGTCTAAAATCGGAACTGCCATTAATATTTTCATTTTTTATTATCCAGATATAACCGCCGAGGTTATTCCGGACGTAGTTTTTACCCGGAAACAGCGCTTTTTTTGTATATACTACCGGTTCTCTAGGTGCGCTTCCATTGTCTGTCAGATCGTCTGTATGCGAACCAATCTGTATGCTCAATCCCATCGTATTGTCGTCTATATTGACAATAACCAATTCACCTGCACCGGCATAAAGGCCGGTACTATAGATTGGGAGTGGGGGATCGCTAGCCCCGATTTCTAGTTCCGAAACATATCGTTTACTTAGATCCAATGTGATCGTGGTATCCGTGATCCGCCTCTCCGTCAAGGTATCTACCAAACCGGGGAAAATACGAGCCCGGTCATACATGCTCACATCAATGGCCGATAAAGTGTCTACCGTAACGTTGGAGGCTTCTCCTTTGTGTTCATCTGTCCCGCTTTCGATATCGTATTCATAAGCGACCTCACAGCTCTGTACAAGTAAGCCAATTCCTACCAAGCAGAATATTATTTTTATTAAACCTCTTCCTTTCATCTCTTATTATATGCTAAAATGTATTATCAAAAATCTAATTGGCAAGCACCCGATACTGCATAGGCCAACCTATACCTTCCAACCCCCACTGCCTATCCACGGATACACCCAGCCAGTTCATGATCTGAAAAGGGATATCCACGGTATTGAATACTTCCCGAAAAAAAGCGGCATCGGGATTGGGACAAACATTGGCATCCATCATACTACCGGATTCCCAGACAGAACGTGTCATGACCATATCTGAGCGACCAGCATTCTCGCCATCGTATACAGAACCGTATTTCGAATAATCCGGTAATATATTACCTCCAAAATCTTCTTCTCGGTCGTTGGGCCAATATCCTATCAAATTATCCCAATATTCAAAACCATTTATTTTATCCAGACCAGTTTTGCAATAGTTTATTTCTAAATATTCAGGAGGCAGGGCAACATCATAAATTTGTAGATTATTCACAAAAAAATGTCCTGAGGTCCCCGTATCAGATCCTTCAATCCGCCCTATGGTCAGCGGTGCGTTGGTTGCCATCTCATTGTCCGATAAATGTCCTCGATAAAATTCAACCCCATCCAGATAGGCAATCAACGAATCTACCTCACCGCATTCTTTATAGACATATGTAAACACACGCCAGGGATTATTCCCACGGATTTTGCCCCAGATATCACCACCTCGTCCGGAATTACCTTCAAAGTATACACCCGAATTATTACCTCGCGCACTTATATGGATATTCCAGCCCGGACCGTTGTTTACCCGTGGTCTCTTGGATAGGATCGTATGCCCGTTACCTTCCGGCCACGGGTATGTATCGTACATCATAAATTGAATAGTGTAGGATTTAGTATCTGTGGTTCTCGAACCCATATTGAATAGCGAAGGATCTCTCACCACCGCCCTGTCAGTAGCACCACTCCCTGAGTACCAAGGACTGAAGTAATTATACCGTATTTCGGCTACCTTGGGTTGAAAGAAGCTTGACCTTAACCTTGGATTATACAGCAAAGTAAAGGTATTCCGCTCCGGATCATCGTAGAAAGTTTCCTTTTCTTTGTCGCCGATATAAACACCCCCGTAATTGGAGGTCACGATCACGAGCCAGTTTTCCTTAGCAAAATTCGGACGTTCCTTCAACACGTCTATCATTGCTCCGATCTTGCTATCCATTTCATGAATAGCCGCTATAATATTGGCCTGCGGCGTACCGGCGTCATCGTAAAAGCTTTCGGCAACCCCGTTTTTCTGAACGTCTTCTAATTGCGCGATCAGTATATCCGGGATTTCCTCCGTTATATCTGAAAGCTGGCCGATCACCGCTTTGGTAACCGCTTCATCATCTGTCAATAGGCTATAGCTATCCAGATCATTTTCCAAAACGGAAACCATATCTTCATTCGCTGTAGATAAACTGATCAACAGTTCTTTTCGAGATGCCTTGAGTAAGGATAGGAAGGTCGGCGTATCTAGGTCCTTAATGTCAGCTTTTGCATCACCGACTCCGTGGTTAGTGACCCCGGTCAACAAATTAGCCCAACCTCGATCATTGGATACCTGCGGAAGATTGACTCTTGAATCGGCCAGTCCCTCAAAGGTATACATGGCATTATCGATCAATTTTCGTATCTGTGGTGCTTGGTTCGTATTGACTGCATGCTGCACTGCCTTTCCCGCTACGCCATCAACCATAATCAACAGAACCTTTCCTTGTTGGTACTCCGTACCCGTATCACCGTAATCTTTGATAAGCACATTATCGAAGTTTTCATTACAAGAAGAAAAGACCAATAGAGTTATCATGGCTCTAACGGTTATCTTCCCGATAGTCCTTAGTTCGTTCATTATGCTACAACTTTTCATTTCCATTATACTTTAGGATTATGTTTAATCAAAATCTACATCTAACATTACAATATTATTCGCCTGTTCACCATTAAAGCGGGAGAAGTTGCCCATCAGGAGCAGACCATTCAGCCCTCTGGAAGATTGCGTCTCGACAACTTGATAAAGCTGTCCCACAAAAGTTCCAAAGACATTCAAAAGCTGCGTTACCCCCCCGTCTTCATCCAAAATCAAAAAGCCGGGACGTGTTACACCATTGTAACGCTGAAATGAACCGGAGATCACCACCTTGCCCGCATTCAGTAAGCTCCCGAAATTAATGTTTCCACCGGCGATTTCCCGAGGCACAAAAGTGCTATCCAGCCTACCATCCTCGTGCAGCACGGCAATCCCCTGCCGGGGTTGCCCATTAAAGGTCGTGAAGTTGCCGACCACAACAGCTTTCCCCAAATTTTTATTATACCTAACCATACTGATGGTCCCGTTGGCCCCCATTCCTATATTGTCCATATACGTTTGGTCTACGCGACCGTCACTGCCCAATCGTACAATTCGATTGGCTACTATACCATCAAATGTGGTAAACCCACCAACAATGACCACATTATCATCTTTACCCATATAAGCATCGGTGATACTACCGTCAGCACCCGTCTGATTACCCGAACGATAGCCAAGATCTAGATTTCCATTACGTTCCATACGGATAGCAGATGCCACATTTTTATAGATATATATATTCTCCACATTCGAAGATTGGCTATAATCTACCTGCGCATAGGTACTAATATTTCCAACGGCAATTACTGCCCCGTCCTGAGTGACAAAAGAACGAATAATGGGTTGTAAAGTTCCTCCGTTAAAACGAGGAACAATTCTTGTAACCGTATTGAGTTGCCCTAATTGACGAACGTTAACATGCATCGTATCCAAACTTAGATCATTGTTTAAAATGGTGATATTATTTACGGTTGTATACCCGGAATCCCACTGATCAATTACGTAGGCATTAAAAAATCCCGAAAGTAATACCTGTCCATCGTTAAAATATGCCATGGAAGACAGGGTTTCTTGGCTCATTTCAACAATTCCATCTTCGTTAATGATGTTTTCGCGAAGAGGCAGTCGTACATTGTACCGTGAAGTAGCCGGACCGGCAAGTTCACCCCGATTCGATACATACATAAGCTTTGTCCTCGGTTCTAAACCTACGCTATTAAATCCACCTAAAAAGTAATAACTTCTTGCCTGCGTGCTATGTTCCAAATAATTGAATATGACGCCATTTGTCCCTTCTTTTAAACCCCAATCTAGATCGACTCTGACATTGCCCGCAACATTGAAATTAGGACCATAGAACACCTGCCCGTTTAGCAAAATATGTGTGCCTCCAGAACTTACATTTTGTGGAACAATAATTGTGATTGTCGAATCCGTCACTGTTTCGATTTCGACTTTTTCGCCTGCAATAAAGAATTCGAAATCATACTTACCTTGTTCAGGTTTTGCCCAAGCCAATAAGCCTTTAGCCCCAAATATCACCTTTTCTCCCGGGTAGGCCATTTCGGGTGTCGGCATCTTATTGGACAACGTAATGCCTAAAGGTTCACGTCCACCGGCATAAGGATCCTCCCCGATACTTTCGATTTCTGGATCGCAAGCAATCAAACAACAAGTTGCACAACAAATCCAGCATAAAAACAATTTATATATATTGTATATTCTCATCTCTCAAAAGGTTTCATTTATTTTCAATTATTTGTGCAAAATATATCTTGACCCTAGTCATTATTCATCTTTTCATCTATGCCCGCAGCAATGGCCATGCTGATAAACAGGGATTCATTAAAACTAAAATTGTGGTCAGTAAAGCGTAGCACATGTACTACACCATTGGTAGGGCGAATATCCGAAGTTGCAACATATGCATTGGTTAGATCATTATTCACAAAATCATTGACATAGGAATATACCAATTGCCGGTATCCGGCGTACTTTATCCCATTGGCATCATGGTATACCAACCCCATATTCATGGGCCTACCATTGAGGGAAACATAGGCTTGCCCCGCATAGGCATCCATCGCTACAGTATCTAACTGTGGGATATCTTTCGCCAAGTAGGATTCTTCTACGATGTACAACGATAATAGTTCTTTCCACACTTCTGGTTTTATTTGGGTTATCTGCGTGACGCTGTCCTGCCCTTCTACGTTGTACCAATAGTCATTCAGATATTGAAGACTACGCTGAATAGACCAATCCGTGGGTGCAAAAAACGTGATTTGCTCATCTTCGAATACATCTTCCATATCCGCGTATTCTATCACCTCGACTAGTTGGGTGAATAGGTCGGGGCGGGATTTCAAAAATTGCATGACCGTTCCTTCGTAATGTGGATTGGCGGATCCACCATCATCGAGATAGCTTTTATCTTGACATGAGATTATACATAGCAGGCATACAAAAAGCAACATTTGACTTATCAGGTTTTTTATTATCTTCTTCATGATATTATATTTTATTTCCAATAGAGGTTTTCCGTCATTTTTGTATTATTATTAAATGCATCTGGATGGATGGGCCAAGTCCAGGCTCCTGCGTTGAAATTGACTCGGGAGATTGGATGATAACAGTAATTTGGATCGTGTATCTTACCCGTCCGGATCAAATCGTAAAAATACTGTCCTTCACCGATTAGCTCCCGTACCCGCTCCCAATAGATATCGTTTTTAAGCTCATCTCCCGAAGATGTTTTCAACGATGCTCCGGCCCTTTCCCGCACGCTATTCAATAAATTGCGGGCTTTATCACTATCGATCCCCAATTCAGCCAAAGCTTCTGCATACAATAACAATGCATCGGCATACCGAAATACAATCTGGTTGCTCGAATTCGAAGTCGGGTTATCTCCCGATAAATCAGGATTGAGAAACTTCAGCACTTCTTTGGGCGCGCCATCAATCATATAGATATCCTTATCAAACCAGGCTTCCCGCCGTAGGTCCGTTTCCTCGGGTGAAAACAACCGTATCAGAAAGTCAGATTGATAGTAGAGCAGTGGAGAGTTTGTTCCAGCTCCTCTATATCGGTAGGTGAACAAATTGGAAAAATTGGAATTATTTGGAAAAGTCTCATTCATACTGATATTCTGCACAATTTCGAAGAATGTTTCTGCGGTGCCCCCCCTGAATATATCCCTGAACTGTCCCATATCTAGTAAATAATAGACTCCACCGTTATTTTCCACTAAGACATTACCAAGATTGACTGTATTCTGATAGTAGGTGTTGGCTCGCGGCGCATCAAACCTAACCAGCCACATATTGATATGCATCATCAATAATAGTACTGCTCCTCTATTAGGCCGAATACCGACCTTTCTCACACCCGTCTGCCTCCAAGGGATATACTGGTAATTCGGATCTGCATCGACTATTGTTTGCAGATCTGCCAGACAATTGCGCAATACTTCGACCATATTGGCTCTAGGCAAGGCTTCTTGATTATGACCATTGATGTAATAAGGGATATCGCCAAAAACACGAGCGAGAAAGAAGTAGGTCAGGTTACGCATAAAGATAGCTTCAGACCGATATTCTTGTTTTTTCTGTTCGGAAAGCCCAGGTACAATATCAATATTTTCAAGCAGTATATTGGCCGATTGTACGACTTGATAAAATTTTTTCCATTTTATGATATTGCTCCCTAGGCTTCCTCCCTGATCGCTGATTAATTGATTTAAATTATTGGATGTTAACCGTCGTACATAGTGATTCTGATCTGTAGTATAAGGGACTACGGGTGCTGCCCGCAGATCACCTGTATTCACAATAAAGGCAGCCTCCATTATTGTCGCAGCACGAAAAAAACCATACATACTCAACGCAAAGGACTCCACATCTGCTTCGTTACCTTTTGACCAAAACTCATCTCCTGATAGCTTTTCGTCATTTTTCACGGTCATCAGATCCTTGCAGCTCGTAAAGCAGCAAAAGGAAACGACTAAAAAGAGGTAAGATATATGTTTTATTGCTTTCATCGTTTAATAATATTTATGTACTAAAAAGAGACGTTCATACCCACAGTATACATTCGGCTTGAGGGGTATCCACTGGAATAATCATAGCCCATTGACGAAACATTCTCAGGATTAATCCCTGAATATTTTGAAAAGGAATAGATATTGTTTGCACTGGCCGTAATATTGACTCGTTCGATACCACCCAGAAAATTAAGCACTGCCCGTCCTAAGGAATATGCTATAGAAATACCATTGATTTTAAAATAAGATCCATCTTCCATAAACAAGGTCTGATTACTCCTGAAAGGATCCATGATGCGAGCTCGAGTATAATCATACGGATTCGGGTACGCAGCAACCCGGTTCTCCGGTGTCCAGAAATTATAGGCATGCATAGGCACCAAAACCCCATTAGAACTCGCATCTGTCGCCGTGGGATTGCTAAAATATTTAAATCGTTCTGAAAGAGACTGATTGATGATATCCCTGCGTAAAGTAAAAGAGGTGTTTATGTTTATTGAAAAGGCTTTGTAGCGCATACTCATATTGATTCCTCCAACCATCCGAGGCTGCGCATTTCCCACAATAGCCATATCTTCTTCGTCGATTAAATAATCGCCGTTAAGGTCTACGAATATAGGGTCGCCAGCTCTAAAATAAGCCTCTTCTGACTCTGAACTATTTCCGCCAATACGTAATCTCCTGCCAGTAGATGGGTCTACGGGTACGTCGTCATCATGAGCATACACACCTTTATATATGAAAAGATTATGGGAAAGCGTATTTTCGCCTAATTTATTGACAACCTTACGATCCCAATTCACGGTTTGCCTAACCCCACCAGGAAGCTTAGTAAGGATATCACGATTAATAGCCAAGGTAAAATTGGTGTTCATACTAAAATCTTGGGTCTGCTTGAACGGCGTGACACCCACGGCTAGTTCCAGGCCGTAATTTACCAGACTAAGTTCATTACTTCTCAACCAACTAAAGCTATTGTGGTCGGCCAGCTCAATATCGCTGAGTTGATTATCCACCTGCCGATAGTAGGCGTCACCAGTAAAATTTACATGACGGTCAAACATAGTTAGATCCAGACCGAGGTTCCAAGAAGTAGAAGACACAGGCTTAAGATCGGGATTGGGCATACTCCAAAAATCAATCGGTGTATAATTTTCACCATTGTAAGTATTACCTTCCCCATTGAGCAGATAAGCACCCCAGACATCGTAAATATTTGCTCTATAATTAACCGTTCTTCCCCAGGTTGTACGGATGGCACCGTAATTCAAAAAATCCATTTCCTTCATAAAAGATTCTGCATAAAAATTCCATTTAAACCCAAAACTGGGGTTAATAACAATCTTCATTTTGGAACCATAAGCGGAGTTCAGCTCTGGGCGGATCGACGGATTAAAAACATATTTATCCGCACCAAAACTCCTACTGAGACCACCGATACCGAAAGAAGGAGCAAAAATAATAGCCAACGTATTATTTCTATCGGATAGCGTGGTATTTCCCCAAGATGTAGACGGATCCTGTCCTAGTGGACCCAGAATACCATTGGGCAAGCCTCCTAACTCGATATTATTGCCTGTATTCTGACGCATATCTATTTCCCCACCAAAAGTTAACCCCAAATTAAAGATACTTACTCGAGTATGATAACTGGCACTGGACTTGATATAGATATTGGAAGAAATCGAACTATAGGATTTTATAGCAGAACCACTCTGTGCACGGTTTTGAATGAGAAGTCCCGGCGTAAATCTTTCTGTATCGTCGGTTGAATAGGTATATCCAAAGGTACTGTTCCAAGATACGTTATAAGGCAGTAAATAACTGATTTGTATATTGGCACTATAACCAAGTGAAGTAGACTGATCCTCGACAGCAAGTGCTCCCAGCACATCGTTAGTAGAAGTGTATAGTGACGGTGGAGGTAGTAGAGAAGACGCATTGGCACCATTTGCCACACCGCTTTGCCCTAGAGCATTTCCACTTCCTTTATTACTTAAACCAAGATTTGTAGTTGCCTGCACCATAATCTTAAATTTTTCAAAAGGCCGATATTCTGTTAGCATACGAATTCCATAACGTTCAAAACCGGTTTGTTTGATAATTCCCCGCTCCTGATAAAAATTACCGTTAACATTGTAATTAAAGTCTGAATCTCCACCGGAAAAACGGAGGTTGTGATCGTGACTATTGGTGCTTCGAAAAAACACGTTTTGCCAATCTGTATTGTTATTGTAATATGCATTTAAGCTATCTGAAAGAATAGGGTTGGCATGTATATCATAGTAGCCGTGATAGATCGAGGTATCATGGCTGAGCAGCTGATATATCCGTGAATTTCGCTCGTTCATCCCGACCATCACATCCCGCAAACGCGGTGGGGTACTTAGCTTTGCGTTGGTATTGTAATCGATTTTCGGTTTTGGTGAATTGCCTCTTTTGGTATTGATAATAATCACACCGTACGCACCGCGAGAACCATATTGCGCAGTAGCCTGGGCATCTTTAAGTACCTGAATGTTATCGATATCTTCAATTGGAATCATGGAAATGGGTGAAATACCGGAACCGTCCATGAGTCCTTGCGCATTAAACTCACCCACGTCCTGTTGGGGAATTCCATCGACAACAAACAGAGGCTGTGACGAATTTAAGAATAAATCACCGTTATTACTGCTGACTCCTATATCAGAAATCCCGCGAATAGTGTATGTCCCCTGCATACCAGGCGTACCGTTATTCAGCTGGATATTCAATCCAGCGACGCGCCCTTGCAACAGGTCCATCACATTGGCTGCAGGTGTTGCGGTTAAGCTAGCGGCATCTATAACAGTAACAGCAGCCGTATTGTCCGCTATACTTTTTTTTGTATAACCAATGACAATAGTTTCTTCGAGTTCGTGTTGAATCTCATTGAGCAGGATGGTTCTATTTTGATTTTCGGCCGTGGCCTGAAAGGTGTAGGTTTGGTAACCCAAACGGCTTACCTGAACCGTTGTCCCGATGGACACTGGCAAGGTAAAACGACCTTGATCGTCCGTTTTAGCGGCACGCCCTGCCATTTTTTTTCCCGCACTATCTCTAATGGGGGTGATAGTGACCCCTTGGAGGTATTCCTCTGAAATCTTATCACGTACGACACCACGCAAAGAGAATTCCTGTGCTTGTGCATGCAGCCAACACATGGAAAAAACAGGAGCCAAAAGATAGAATATTGTTTTTTTCATAAGAACAGTCGCTCGTTTATAATATATTATTGCTTTCTTCATCTAACCTTTTTTTAATTGTCGATTTGTACTCCGTCTGTAAACAAAGGCCCGTTTCCGTCAAATACAAACCAAATCTCCCAGTGTCCCTCCTTGAAAATGGAAAAATCTAATTCAAAAAAAGATTCTTCTCGAAAGCCAGAGGATCCGATACGATTATAAGCAAAGCGGACCCGCGCCATGTCTCCTATAGTATTGGTATACCTGTTGACGGCTTTCAATAACGGAATAGGGTATGCTACGGTATACCGCACATATTCCAACGTTTGCTCCATATTGAAACCATGCACCAAGTTAGCCCAATTAGTCAGATTGAATTTGGCGGGATCGATAGGTGTATAATCTTCTTTGAAAAATCGAAAGGTGAGCGTTTTGCCACCGGCCTCAGTTTCCTCGTTTTGGCGGAAATACACTTTTACATTTTCTGGTTCATATGAGAGTCCACTTTCGGAAGAACGTACTCCGCGGATCAGCGAAGGATGTAAATATTCCTGAACTTCCATTCCTGTCACTTCATCTATGTTGTTCGGTTCATAATTAGCTTCACGGATAGGAATTAAGCGCATACGACTTGTATAAGCATACCCTCCAGAATTTTTCACCAACACATCAAAA
>Ga0079224_100016366_pt1 | contig 10419 bp, 9 predicted proteins | sample Stecom2015_FD_80414 | JGI IMG/M metagenome (GOLD analysis project Ga0079224, IMG submission 80414) | Agricultural soil microbial communities from Utah to study Nitrogen management - Steer compost 2015 | ecosystem: Environmental > Terrestrial > Soil > Agricultural land | place: USA: Utah...
CGCACAGCAGCATTACACCCACCACCGCCACCGCACACTCACCGCGGCCACCGCACGGCGGGCCCGAGGCGTGGCCGCCCGTGCACCCACTGCATCGACCGTGCACTCGCCGCATCGGCTGTGCCACCAGCGCTTTCACCGTGCGCGCGCCGCGGCGAAACGGCCGAAAACGCACAGCAGCATTACACCCACCACCGCCACCGCACACTCACCGCGGCCACCGCACGGCGGGCCCGAGGCGTGGCCGCCCGAGTCAGTAGAGCGCGCTGGCCAGATTGCGACGGGCGGTGAGCACCTGGGGATCGCTCGGATCGAACAGCTCGAACAGCTCGACCAGCCGGCTGCGGACCTTGGCGCGGTCATCGCCGGAGGTGCGTTTGACCAGATCGATCAATCGGTCGAACGCGGCGGTGACCTGCTGCTGCAGGATCTCCACGTCGGCTGCGGCGAAGGCGGCGTCGATGTCGTCCGGGGCGGCATCGGCGGTCGCGATCGCATCCGGGCTGTGCTTGGTGGCACGCTGCAGGAATTCGATCTGGCGTACCGCGCCCTTGGCTTCCGGATGGTTCGGCCGGGTCTCCAGAATCGCCTTGTAGCTCTTCAGGGCGCCGTCGAAGTCACCGGCGTCCAATTGGGCGCGGGCCTGCGCCACCTCCGGATCGACCTGTTCGGCCTGTTCCTCACCGGGTGGTCCGCTGAGCTTGCCCGCGGTCGCGTTGAGCAGCGAGTCGATCCACCGGCGCAGCTGATCGGCCGGCTGCACACCCTGGAAACTCGAGATCGGCTGGCCACCTGCGAGGGCCACCACCGTGGGCACCGCCTGCACGCCGAACATCTGGGCCACCCGCGGTGTGGTGTCGACGTTGACCGTGGCGAACGCCCACTTCCCGCCGTCTTCGGAGGCCAGGGTGCCCAGCGTGTTGCCGAGCTGGACGCTGGCGTCGCTGCGCGGCGTCCACAACAACACCACGACCGGCACCTGGGTCGACCGGACGAGAACTTCGGCTTCCAGATTCGTTTCGGTGACCTCGACCCCGCCCGGTGGAGCCGAACCGGTGCCCTCCTGGTTGGCGGCGGACCGTTGCTTGAGCGCTGAGAGGTCGACGGCACCGGCCAGTGCGGGGCCGATGGAAGGTCCGGGACGAGTCACGCCTTCAAGTTTGTCACGCCGATCCGGTCATCGGGCGGGAGACCTCCGAAACGTCCGCGGCCGCGGATGCGGTCCCGGCTGCGACACCCTGCGCGGCGACCGGTTTACGGTCCAGTTTGGCGGCCTGATCGGCCCATATGAGAAAAATCACAGTCGCGAGCGGCAGCACACTCGCCAGCAACGCCAACACGGCCGTCCCCGCGGTCCACCGGTAGGTGTAGGCGGCGGCCCCGGCCGCCACCAGAAACGCCACGAACAACGCCCCGTGGATCGGGCCGAAGATCTGCACGCCGATCTCGGTACCGGGGCTGGTCAGGTACTTGAAGTACATCCCGATGAGCAGCCCCACCCAACTCGTGGCCTCCAACATGGCCACCAGACGGAACCAGCCGGCGACGGACCGCCGCCGGACAGCCTTCGGCAGATCGGATGCGCGTGTCATGGCCGTCATTGTGCCCCACGCCGGAGCGACCTACTACACGGCGTCGTTGATAGCGCTCGGCGCTGCCCACGCCGACTGTGGCGGACGGTCGGACGACCCGCTATCCCGCCCGCAGCACCAGCGCATCGCCCTGGCCACCGGCGCCGCACAGAGCCGCGACCGCGTAGCCCGAACCACGCCGGGACAGCTCCAGCGCCGCGTGCAGCGTGATACGCGCACCGGACGCCCCGATCGGGTGGCCGATGGCGATGGCGCCGCCGTTGATGTTGACGATGTCGGGGTTGACGCCGAGTTCCTGGGTGGAGGCGAGCGCCACCGCGGCGAACGCCTCGTTGATCTCCACGATGTCGAGCTGGTCGACGGTGATGCCCTCCCGGGCGATCGCCTTCTTGATCGCGTTCGCCGGCTGGGACTGCAGCGACGAGTCGGGGCCGGCCACCACACCGTGCGCGCCGATCTCACAGAGCCAGGTCAAGCCCATTTCCTGGGCCTTCTTCTTGCTCATCACCACGACCGCGGCCGCCCCGTCGGAGATCTGCGACGCCGAACCGGCGGTGATGGTGCCGTCTTTGCGGAACGCCGGCTTGAGCCCGGCCAGCGATTCGAGGGTGGTGTTGGCCCGGATGCCCTCGTCCTCGAGGAACTCGATCGGGTCGCCCTTGCGCTGCGGGATCTGGACCGGAACGACCTCGTCGGCGAAGACGCCGTCCTTCCACGCCGCGGCGGCCTTCTGGTGCGACCGGACCGCGAACTCGTCCTGCTGCTCGCGGGTGAACTTGTCGATGTCGTTGCGCTGTTCGGTCAGCGCGCCCATCGGCTGATCGGTGAACACGTCGTGCAGACCGTCATAGGCCATGTGGTCGAGCACGGTGACGTCGCCGTACTTGTATCCGGACCGGCTGTCCATCAGCAGGTGCGGCGCCCTGCTCATCGACTCCTGGCCGCCGGCGACCACCACGTCGAACTCCCCGGCGCGGATCAGCTGGTCGGCCAGGGCGATCGAGTCGATACCGGACAGACACATCTTGTTGATGCTCAGCGCCGGCACGTCCCACGGGATGCCGGCCGCCACCGCCGACTGCCGGGCGGGCATCTGACCGGCGCCCGCGGTGAGCACCTGGCCCATGATCACGTACTCGACGGCGGAGGCCGGCACCTTGGCCTTCTCCAGGGCGCCCTTGATGGCGATCGCGCCGAGATCGGTGGCCGCGAAGTCCTTGAGAGAACCCATCAACTTGCCCACGGGCGTGCGGGCGCCAGCAACGATCACAGACGTCGTCATGTGAACCTCCCCATCGGGTTTTGATCGGTTCTGCAGCGGTTATACGGCCTACCGATTAAACGAAACAGTTCCTGTTAGGTTACCTTGGCGTTATGACCACTGATCAGGTTGATGCCCGGCCGCTGCTGCCCACAGCGTTGGTGACCGCCGTCGATCATGTCGGCATCGCGGTCGCGGATCTGGACGCGGCGATCAAGTGGTATCACGACAATCTGGGCATGATCGTGCTGCACGAAGAGGTCAACGAGGAGCAGGGCGTGCGGGAGGCGATGCTCTCCGTGCGCGGCGCCCCGGTCGGCAGCACCCAGATCCAGTTGATGGCCCCGCTGGGCCCGGATTCGACCATCGCCAAGTTCCTCGACAAGCGCGGCCCCGGCCTGCAGCAGTTGGCGTACCGCGTTCGCGATATCGAGGCGATCAGCGAGGGCCTGCGGGAACAGGGCATCCGGTTGCTCTACGACGAGCCTCGTCGTGGCACCGCCAACTCCCGCATCAACTTCATCCACCCGAAGGATGCCGGTGGCGTCCTGATCGAGTTGGTGGAGCCGGCCCCCAACGGGTCCGATCACTGAGCGGGCCCCGAACACTCTGAACCGACCCGCTTCTCACCACCATTTCCGGGTGGGCTTGCGGGTGTCGCGGTGCTCCCAGCACGCCGTGTGCCAGTGTCGGCGCTCCTCGACCGCCCACTCCCCCATCTCTGCCGGCCACACCACAAGATGTGGTGTGCCGGAACGGATTTCATGGTCACAGCCGGGACAGCGGTAGATCTTGGTGGCGCGCGCCGCGGGTACCGGACGCACGTGGTAGTCGTATCCGTCCGGCCCGGTTTCGATCCGGGCGGGCTGCGGCAGCGGCGGTGGCGTGCGCCGGCGGCGGGGTGCATTCCGACGCCTGGCCATACCGATCAGTCTACGGCCGTCAGAACAGCCGGTATTCGTCGCTGTCCATTCCCCGCATCTTGTCGTAATCGAGTGTGACACAGCGGATTCCGCGATCCTCAGCCAGGGTGCGGGCCTGCGGTTTGATCTGCTGGGCGGCGAAGATCCCGCTGACCGGCGCGAGCAGACTGTCCCGGTTGAGCAGGTCGAGATACCGGGTCAGCTGCTCGACGCCGTCGATCTCGCCGCGCCGTTTGATCTCCACCGCGACGGTCCCCCCGTTCCCGTCGCGGCACAGCAGATCCACCGGGCCGATGGCGGTCATGTACTCGCGGCGCACCAACGTGTAGCCCGGTCCGAGCAGTTCGACGTGCTCGGCGAGCAGCTCCTGCAGATGCGCCTCGACCCCGTCCTTGACCAGGCCGGGATCGACGCCGAGATCGTGGGTAGAATCGTGGTCGATGTTCTCCACGGTGATGCGCAGCTGCTCACCGGCCTTGTTCTCCACCACCCACACCGGGACCTCACCGTCGTTGTGTTCGGTGAGCCAGCACGGAGGACTCATCCAGTTCAGCGGCTTGTAGGCACGGTCGTCGGCATGCACGCTGACCGAACCGTCGGCCTTGAACAACAGCAGCCGCCGCGCGGACGGCAGGTGGGCGGTCAACCGGCCGACATAGTCGACCGTGCACTGGGCGATGACGAGGCGCACGCGAACAACCATAGGTGTTTGAGCCGCGGCAAATTAGGCTGACGCCACGATGACCCCGAACAACCGCCTCGCCCGCCGCCTCGGCCACCTCCTGGAGACGCTGACCCGCCAGAGCGGTCGGCTGTCCGGCGCCAACGAATACGGTTCCTGGCTGCTGGGTCGGGTGTCCGAGAGCCAGCGCCGGCGTCGGCTGCGTATCCAGACCATCCTCACCACGTTCATCGTGGGCGCGAACGTGGTCGGCATCGCCGTCGCGGTGACGTTGGTGTCGTTCGTGTTCCCGGTGCCCAGCATCTTCTCCGATGCGCCGGCGTGGCTGACCTTCGGGGTGTCACCGGCCCTGGTTGGTGTCGCGCTGGTGGTGGGAACCACCTGGATCACCCGAGGGATCGTGCGGAATCTGCGGTGGGCCATCGAGGAGCGCCCGCCGAGCCGTACCGACCAGCGCAACACCTTCCTGGCGCCCTGGCGGGTGGCCCGCGCACATCTGGTGCTGTGGGGCGCCGGCACGGCGGTGTTGACGACCCTCTACGGGCTCGTCGATCCGGCGTTCATCCCCCGGTACCTGTTCACGGTGAGTTTCGCCGGGATCGTGGTCGCCACCATCTGCTACCTGTTCACCGAGTTCGCCCTGCGGCCGGTGGCCGCCCAGGCTCTGGAGGCCGGGCCGCCGCCGCGCCGGCTGGCACACGGCATCATGGGCCGCACCATGACGGTGTGGCTGCTCGGTTCCGGAGTGCCGCTGCTGGGCATCATGATCGCCGCGGCGGTCAGCCTCACCCAACGGCACCTGTCTCTCGTGCAGTTCACCATCGCCACCATGGTGCTGGCCGCGGTGGCGCTGGTGTTCGGGTTCGTGCTGATGTGGCTGGTCTCCTGGTTGACGGCGACGCCGGTGCGGGTGGTGCGCGAGGCGCTCAAGCAGGTCGAGAACGGCAATCTGGACTGCAACGTGATCGTCTTCGACGGCACCGAACTCGGCGAGCTGCAACGGGGCTTCAACGCGATGGTGGACGGGCTGCGAGAACGCGAGCGGGTCCGCGATCTGTTCGGCCGCCACGTCGGACGGGAGGTGGCCCGTGCCGCGGAAGAGCAGCAGCTCGAACTCGGCGGTGAGGAACGGCATGTCGCGGTGATCTTCGTCGACATCGTCGGGTCCACACAGCTGGTCACCACCCGGCCCGCCGCCGAGGTGGTGTCACTGCTCAACCGGTTCTTCGCCGTCATCGTCGAAGAGGTGGACCGGCATCGCGGGCTGGTCAACAAATTCGAGGGCGATGCGACGCTGGCGATCTTCGGCGCCCCCAACCGGCTCGACAACCCCGAGGACGCGGCACTGGCCGCAGCCCGGGCGATCGCCGCGCGGCTGCGCACCGAGGTGCCGGAGGTCAGAGCGGGCATCGGCGTGGCCTCGGGTCAGGTGGTGGCCGGCAATGTCGGAGCGCGAGAACGGTTCGAGTACACCGTGATCGGGGAACCGGTCAACGAAGGCGCACGGTTGTGTGAGCTGGCCAAGACCAAACCCGGCCTGCTGGTGGCCTCGGCGGACGCGGTGGCGAACGCCGGCGAACAGGAACGCGCGCACTGGGTGCTCGGTGAGACGGTGACGCTACGCGGCCACAATCAGCCGACCCGGTTGGCGCTGCCGGCCTGAATCTCGACGTGGTCGCGCGCGGCGGCGATCGCGTCTTCGACGGTGCCGAACACCACCGCACCGGCGCTGCGGCCGTCGGTGGGTATCACCCGGCGGTCCGGGTCGACGACGTAGCCCTCCTTGCCGACCGCGGTGAGCGATTCCCGCATCCCGGCAAGCATCGCGCGGGCGGTGTCGTTGATGTCGTCCACCTTCGACACCTCCAGAATCGCGACATCCACGTCGGCCCGGTCGTTTTCGACGGTGCGCAGGGTCTGCTCGGCGCCGGCGAACAACAGGTCGCCGTGCAGTTCGTACACCCGCACGCGAGGGGCGACATCCCGGGTGGCCCGGATGATCGAGCGGGACTCCCGGGTCACCGACAGGAAGTGCAGACCGAGCCGCGCCGACAGGGTTCGGCACACCCGCCCGCCGCGGACGCTGTTGCCGTTCTCGTCGAGCAGCGGTGAATACACGCCGATCCCCAGCTGACCCGGCAGCACGGCCAGAATCCCGCCGCCCACACCGCTTTTGGCCGGCATCCCGACCGACGTCACCCAATCCCCGGTGGTGTCGTACATCCCGCAGGTCATCATCACGCTGAGGGTGCGCTGCACGGCCGCGGCGGACGTGACCCGTCGGCCGGTGGCCGGGTGCACCCCACCGCGGGCCAGCGTCGACGCCATCTCGGCCAGATCGCGGCTGGTGACGCGGATCGCGCACTGTCTCACATAGACATCGAGGACGTCATCGGGATCGTCGTCGAGCACACCGAAACTCTGCAGCATGTAGGCGATCGCCCGGTTACGGCTGTTGCTGGCCTTCTCCGAGCGGTACACGTCCTCGTCGACGTCGAGCGGCCGGCCCGCGCAGGCCGAGTAGAAATCGAGGATCTGCGCGAATCGCTCCTGCGGGTCGGCGGCCGGGATGAGCGACACCGCGGCGATGGCGCCGGCGTTGATCATCGGGTTCTTCGGGGTCTTGGTGCGGTCGTCGACGCTGATCTCGTTGAACGGTTCACCGGACGGCTCGACCCCGATCTTGCGGTCGACCGCGTCGTGGCCGATCCGGTCGAGGGCCAGCGCGTAGGTGAACGGCTTGGAGATCGACTGGATAGTGAATTGCGTTCTGGCATCACCGGATTCGTAGGCAAAGCCATCGGTCAACTCGAGCGCCAGACCGAATTTCGACGGATCGACGCGGGTGAGTTCGGGGATGTAGTCGGCCAGCGCGCCGTCGGTGACGTCGGCATGCTCGGCGAGGATCTCGTCGAGGTAGCGCTGCACCAATTCCGCCACGAGAGCGAGTCTACGTCGCGGTGCGGCCACCGCGACCGGTGGCGATGTCGGATTTCCGCCAGTCATGGTGGCTGGCGCGTGTCAGTGTTGAGGCCTGCACGACGACTTCGACCGCTGCTACCGGGCTGTGCAGTCAAGGGACGCCCGGTTCGACGGCTGGTTCGTCACCGCCGTGCTGACCACGGGGATCTACTGTCGGCCGAGTTGCCCGGCCCGCACTCCGCTGCCCCGCAACGTGCGGTTCCATCCGACCGCCGCCGCCGCGCAGGCCGCCGGATTCCGGCCCTGTAAACGCTGCCGACCCGATGCGTCACCCGGTTCTCCGGAGTGGAATGTGCGCGGTGACGTGGTGGCACGGGCGATGCGGTTGATCGCGGACGGCACCGTGGACCGTGACGGGGTGACCGGCCTGGCGGCCCGCCTGGGCTACACCACCCGGCAACTCGAACGCATTCTGCAGGCCGAGGTCGGCGCCGGGCCGTTGGCATTGGCACGGTCGCAGCGCACTCAGACGGCACGGATCCTCATCGAGACCACCGACCTGCCGTTCGGTGAGGTGGCGTTCGCTGCCGGGTTCTCCAGCATCCGGCAGTTCAACGACACCGTCCGCGCCGTGTTCGACATGACCCCGACAGGTCTGCGCGCCAGGGCCCGGTCGCGGCGGCACGGCGCTCCGGGCTTGCCGGGCACGTTGAGCCTGCGGCTTCCGACGCGAACGCCGTTCGCCCATGACGGAGTGTTCGGCCATCTCGGCGCCGGCACGGTGCCCGGCATCGAGGAGGTCCGCCACGGCGCCTACCGCCGTACCCTGCGGCTGCCGTGGGGCTGGGGGATCGTGGCGCTCACGCCGCAACCCGACCATGTCCGGTGTCAGCTCACGCTGACCGACTTCCGTGACCTCGCCTCGGCGATCGCCCGGTGCCGGCGCCTGCTCGATCTCGACGCCGATCCCGAAGCGGTGATCCAGCATCTCGGGACGGATCCGCACCTGAGCGCACTGGTCGCCAAGGCGCCGGGCCAACGCATTCCGCGGACAGTTGACGGGGCCGAACTGGCCATCCGGGTGCTGCTGGGGCAGCAGGTGTCGGTGAAGGCCGCGCGTACCCATGTTCGGCGGCTCGTCACCGCCTACGGCGAGCCGATCGAGGATCCGGGCGGCGATCTGACTCACCTGTTCCCGAGCGTCACCGGGCTCGCCGATGTCGTACCGGAGCATCTCGCGCTGCCCACCGCACGGCGGCACAGTTTCAGCCGGTTGGTCCAGGCGATCGCCGCCGGGGATGTCGAACTGGGGCCGGGGGGCGATTGGGAGCGGACCCGGCACCGGTTGCTCGCCCTGCCCGGTGTCGGTCCGTGGACGGCCGAGATGATCGCGATGCGCGGATTGGGAGACCCGGATGCGTTTCCGGTCGACGATCTCGGGCTTCGTAGAGCCGCACAACAGCTCGGAATGCGCGGTTCGGTACGTGCGTTGACCGATCACAGCATCCGCTGGCGGCCCTGGCGGTCCTACGTCACCCAGCATCTCTGGACCGCTCTGAGGAATTGTCAATACCTGTGGATCGGGGTGTTTCAGGCAACCTCCGTTCCGGTGTGCTGTTCGCCATCTGACGGTGGTCTCGGCGGGGTGATATCGGTGGGTCGCTCGAGCAGTTTGCCTTTGTGGAAGACCGCTCCGGCACGCACGAGGGCGACCAGGTGTGGGGCGTTGACGGCCCGCCAGCGTGCTTGCGCGGCGTCGATCAGCTTGTAGGCCATCGCCAAACCAGCCGCGCGTGATCCCGGACCCTTGGTGACCTTCGTGCGCAAACGCACTGTGGCGAAGGTACTTTCGATCGGATTCGTGGTGCGCAGGTGGATCCAATGTTCGGCGGGATAGTGGTAGAACTCCAACAGCACATCGATGTCGTCGACGATCTTGGCAACCACTTTCGGGTACTTCGCGCCGAAGGCGACCTCGAACGCTTTGACCGCGACCTGGGCTTTGTCGATGTCTTCGGCGTTGTAGATCTCGCGCATGGCCGCCAGCGCGGCCGGGTGCGCTGATTTCGGCAGCCCGGCCAGCACATTGGCTTGCTTATGGAACCAGCAGCGCTGCTCTTTGGTCTTCGGGAACACCTCTCGCACAGCCTTCCAGAACCCGAGCGCGCCATCACCGACCGCCAGCACCGGGGCGGTCATCCCACGGCGTTTGCAGTCGCGCAGCAGATCAGCCCACGACTCGGTGGACTCGCGGTAGCCGTCGGTGATCGCGACCAGTTCCTTGCGTCCATCAGCACGCACGCCGAGCATCACCAGCAGGCATAGTTTCTCCTGGTCCAAACGCACCTTGAGGTGGATGCCGTCGACCCACAGGTAGACGTAGTCGGTGCCCGAGAGGTCCCGGGCGGCGAAGGTGCGGGCTTCGTCTTGCCATTGCGCGGTCAGGCGGGTGATGGTGGTGGCCGACAACCCGGCGCCGGAGCCGAGGAACTGCTCCAGTGCGGGCCCGAAATCGCTGGTCGACAGGTCGTGCAGGTACAGCAGCGGCAGTACCTCACTCATCTGCGCAGACTTGCGCGCCCAGGCCGGCAGGATCGCCGAGGAGAACCGCTTGCGCTCGCCCGTGTCGGGGTCGACGCGGCGGTCGTTGACCCGCGGCGCTTTCACCTCGACCGCGCCGGCGGCGGTCAGCACCTTCCGGGGCTGGTGGTAGCCGTTGCGCACCACCAGTCGGCGGCCGTCCTCATCGAGTTGGTCGGCGAAGGCGGCCACGTAGGCGGCGACCTCGGCCTGCAACGCCGCGGCCAACATCTGCCGCGCGCCGTCGCGAACGATCTCGTCGAGCAATGAGCGTCCGCCGGTTTCGTCGTTGGCCTCCTGGCCATCGTGAACTACGGTGAGCATGGGCGTACCTTCCCAACCAGCGCGCCAACGCCGGTCTTGATCGAATACCTGATTCCGTGATGATCATCCTCGGGAAGGTGCGCCCATTTTCACGCCCCCACGCCAAGGCTCATCCACAGGTATTGATCATTGCTC
>Ga0079224_100016367_pt1 | contig 10419 bp, 8 predicted proteins | sample Stecom2015_FD_80414 | JGI IMG/M metagenome (GOLD analysis project Ga0079224, IMG submission 80414) | Agricultural soil microbial communities from Utah to study Nitrogen management - Steer compost 2015 | ecosystem: Environmental > Terrestrial > Soil > Agricultural land | place: USA: Utah...
GCCAGGGCCAGCCCGAGGATCGTGTACAGCACGACCAGGACGAAGTAGCCGGGGATGACCTCGCTCAGCGGTGCCTCGAACGACGGCAGCTCACTCCAGAAGATCATGCCGATCACGAAGTTGATGAGCAGCGAGACCGCCACGACCACGATCGCGGTGAACGACACCATCAAGATCTTGGCCATCAGCAGCCGCGACCGTTGCGGGATGGTGGTGAGCGTCGGCTGAATGGTGCCGTGCCGGTATTCGTGCCCGGTGGCGAAAACGCCGATGATCGCCATGAAGATCGGGATGAACGTGGCGAACTCCGCCCCGCCGGTGAGCACGGAGGCCACGTTTCCGGGGCTGGGGTCGTCGTTGCGCGTGGCGAAAGCGATGATGAAGGCGACCCCGGCGGTGATGAGCAAGCCGAGTCCGATGAGCCAATACGTCGAGCGCAGCGTACGGATCCGGACCCATTCGAAACGCAAGGCGTCGGTCATGCCGCACCTCCGGTGGTGGTCGACCCGGCGCCGGGCTGCTCGCTGAGCATCGCGCGCTCCTCGTCGGTGATGGTGTGCGCGACGTACTCCTCGGAGGCCCCGGTCGCGGAGATGAACGCGGCCTCGAGCGAGGCCGTCTGCGTGGCGAGCTCGTGCAGGATCACACCGTCGCGGTGTGCTTGCTCGCCGATGACGGCGGCGTCGAGGCCGGAGACCATGGCGCCGTCGTCGACGGGGGTGACCTCGCCGCCCATGCCGCGCAGCGTCTCGGCGAACTTGTCCAGCGCGGGGGTACGGATCAGCACGGTCGACTGCGTGAACTCGCGCACGAAACCGTCGACGTCGCCGTTGTAGATCATCTTTCCGCGCCCGATGACCACCAGCTCGTCGGCCATGAGCGACATCTCGGACAACAGGTGACTCGAGACGAAGATCGTGCGTCCCTGAGCGGCCAGCGACTTGAGGACGTCACGCAGCCAGTGGATGCCGTGTGGGTCCAACCCGTTGGCCGGCTCGTCGAGGATCAGCGTGGACGGGTCGCCGAGCAGGGCCTGCGCCAGGCCCAGCCGCTGGGCCATACCGAGCGAGAAGCCCTTCGGCTTCTTGTTCTTCACGTCGCTGAGGCCGACGAATTCGAGGACCTCGTCAGCGCGAGACATCGGAATCGCGCTACCCGCAGCGAGCATCCGCAGGTGGTTGCGCGCCGTGCGGGTGGGATGGAAGGACTTGGCCTCCAGTACCGCACCGATCTCACGCATCGGGTGGCGGATGGAGTCGAAGCGCCGACCGTCGAACAAGGTCTCTCCCGACCCGTGGTCGAGATCGAGCATCAGCCGCATCGTGGTCGACTTGCCGGCGCCGTTCGGGCCGAGGAAGCCGGTGACGACGCCGGGGCGGACATTGAACGTGAGGTCATCGACGGCGACTTTGTCGCCGTAGCGTTTGTGTAAGGCCTTGGTCGTGATCATGTGTTCTCCAGTCGGAAAGTTTCCCGACTGCGAACCTATCGGCTCACCCACCCGCGCGAAGTCATTCCTGGTGTTGAGGACGGCTATCCCTCTGAGGGTGGATGCACCCTGTCCGACCTGGTCACTCAGGCGTTTCGCAGGGCCAATCGGGCGAGTTGTCCGGCCTGGGCCCCATATGAACCACCGAAGAGTACGGCATGGACGAGAACGGGGTGCAATTGATGCAGCGGCGCGCGTTCACGCCAGCCGTCGGCCAGCGGCCACACTTCGTGGTAGGACGCCAGGACGCGTTCGAGATACGGGAAGCCGAACAGCGCCAGCATCGCGAGGTCGGTCTCGCGATGCCCGCCGTGGGCCGCGGGGTCGATGAGGTAGTTGGTCCCGTCATCGGCCCACAGGACGTTACCGGCCCACAGATCGCCATGCAGGAGTGCTGGCGGCTCCGGCGGGCCGGCGAGCTGCTCGATGTCTTCCACGACCCGCTCGACGTCGGCGGCCGACCGCTTGTCGATGGCGCCGGCCTTACGCGCGGCGCGCAGATACGGCTCGATGCGGCCATGGGCCCACAGCCGGCTCCACGAGTCCCACGGTCCGCCCGGCAACGGCAAGGTCCCGATCCACCCATCGCCGTGTGCGGAGCCGAAGACGTCGGCGCCGTGTCGGTGAGTGGCTGCGAGCGCGCGGCCGAAACGCTCGGCGGCCTGCGCCGACGGTACTCCGGTGGTGATCCACTCGAGGACGAGACAGTGGTCGTCGTGGGCCAGGACCGCCGGCACCGGGACGCCGTCTCGTGCTGCGCCGAGCTCCTTGAGGCCACGCGCCTCGACCTCGAAGAAACCGTCGGGCGGGTCGTCGTGGGTCTTGACGAACACCGTGCGACCGTCACTGAGCCGGGCCCGCCGGGCTTCGCAGATCGAGCCACCCCCGACCGCCGTGACGGACGCGACGGGGGTACCCAGCAGGCGCGTCAGCCGGTCAGTGTCGACCGCGCTCACCGCCCTCCGGCTCGGCCTTGACGCCGAGATCGTCGCGGATGGCGTCCACCAGACCGGACACCGCCTTTTCGACCATGTCGACGACGTCCTCGAACGATTGGTCGTCGCCGAGGTACGGATCCGGGACGTCGAGCTCGCCATCGGCGAGCGCCTCGGGGTCGTAGGCGCGCAACATCTGGATCTTCGCCCTGGTCTCCTCGTCCGGGGCCAGCCGGTGCAGGTCGGCGAAGTTGTCGCGGTCCATGACCAGGACGAGGTCGTAGGTGTCGAACCAGTCGGGCTGGAACTGCTGCGCCCGGTGCGCGGTGCCGTCGTAGCCGTGCCGGTGCAACACCGCCACGGTTCGCGGGTCGGCAGGCTGCCCGGCGTGCCAATTGCCCGTGCCGGCGGAGTCGACGGTGACGACGTCAGCGAGCCCGGCCCGCTCGAGGTGGTCGCGCAACACGACCGCGGCGATCGGGGAACGGCAGATGTTTCCTGCGCAGACCATGCACAGACGCAGGTGGGGTAAGGAATCGCTCACGTAGCCAGGATGCCTGTCACCGGCGCTGGCGCGCCAACTCCCCCACTGCGAGCGCGAGTTCGGTGGCGAGATCGAAAGAGCGCTCGTGGTTGGGGTTGCTGCGCATCCACAGACAGATGGTCTGTACTACGGCACCGGACCAGGCCGGGTCGCGGCGCAGCGCGTGCCGGACGGACACCGGGCGCGGTGACAACGACGTGACGTCGAACCACTGCCCGTCGGCGAACGCCAGCATCGGGTTGCCTTGCGGATCGTCGTAGACGACCTCGTAATCGTTGAACCCGCCCAACGCATGCCGGTTGGAGTCCGGGTCGGGATACCCCGGCGGAGTCGTCACCGCCATCGGCACCGGCCGACTCGGCCGATAGTGCCGGTCGACGTGCGCGTTGGATCGCTGATGGTCCGACGGAGGTTGTTCGGTCAGTACCGAACCGACGGGGCCGTAGCCGATCGTCATATGTTCACCATGCCCACACGAATCAGGGCACAACGACCCCCGTCGCGTCATCGGTGAAGACGCATCATCGTCGTGCTGGATGCGCATTCCAAGGTACGGCAAACGCTCCTGACAGGGAAGGCGCGCGCCAGAAATCGTTGCGCTGCCGCCGAGCTGTGCGGGGTAGGCAGCAGCGCAACGACCCGCCGACTCGGTCAGCCGGGCAGCAGAAGGTTCAACAGCCAGCTGACGACCGACACCACCAAGGCCCCGAGCACGGCTTCCCAGAAGAACCCGTCGACGTGGAAGGGCACGTCGAGCACGTCGGCGATCCACGAGGTGAGCCAGAACATCAAGGCGTTCACGATCAACGTGAACAGGCCCAGAGTCAAGATCAGCAGCGGCAGCGACAACAGCTTCACGATCGGCTTGATGACGGCATTCACGACACCGAAGATCAAGGCCACGATCAGCAGCGTGACGACCTGGTTCGACGTGCTGTCGGACGTGATGCTGACGCCGTCGACGATCTCGGTGGCGACCCACAGGGCGAGGCCGTTGACGATCAGGCGAACGATGATGGAGAACACGGGCCCTGAGCGTACACATCCGACCGGGTGCGTGAGAGCAGATATCGTGCACGAATATGACCCACATCGAGCATCACCCGGGCGGTGACCCGCAGCCGGACCAGCAGGAGCGGCGGCCGGTACGCCTTCGTGCAGCACTGGATGACTTGCCGTCGTATCGCCCCGGGCGAGCGGCTGCGGCCGCGTCGCCGAGTGGGCAGCCGGCGTACAAGGTGTCGTCGAACGAGAACCCGTATCCGCCCTTGCCCGGTGTCATCGAGGCTGCACACGAAGCTGTGGCGCAGATGAACCGCTACCCGGACATGTTCGCCGGTGAACTGGTGGCCGCGGTGGCTGAGCGCCATGGCGTGCCGGCCGAGGACGTGGCGACGGGTACGGGCAGCGTTGGTGTCCTCCAGCAGGTCATCCAGTCGTGCGCGGCTGAGGGCGACGAAATCGTCTACGCGTGGCGCTCGTTCGAGGCCTACCCCATCGTCGTCGGCATCTCCGGCGCCACGTCCGTGCGCGTGCCGTTGGGCGCGGGCGGTCGCCATGACCTGGACGCGATGGCGGCGGCGATCACCGACCGCACCCGATTGATCCTGGTGTGCAGCCCGAACAATCCGACCGGCCCGGCTGTCGGCCACGCGGAGATGCAGGCGTTTCTGCAGCGGGTGCCTGAGGACGTGCTGGTCGCGGTGGATGAGGCCTATCGCGAGTTCGTGCGCGACTCCGAAGCCGCCGACGGGCTCGATCTGTACCGGGACTGGCCGAACGTGTGCGTGCTGCGCACCTTCTCCAAGGCGTACGGGCTGGCCGGGCTCCGCGTGGGGTTCGCGGTCGCGCACGACCGGGTCGCCGACGCCCTGCGCAAGACGGCGGTGCCGTTCGGCGTCTCGGGAATCGCCCAGCGTGCCGCCATCGCGTCGCTGGCGCGGGAAGGCGAACTGCTCGAGCGCGTCGACGCCCTCGTGGCCGAGCGCACCCGGGTGCGCGAGGGCCTGCTGGCGCAAGGCTGGGACGTGCCGTCGACCGAGGCGAACTTCGTGTGGCTCGCGCTGGGGCCCGACACCATGGAGTTCGCGTCATTCTGTGAGGCCAACGGACTGGTCGTCAGGCCCTTCGCCGGCGAAGGGTGCCGGGTGACGGTGGCTGAGCGCGAAGCCAATGACCGCCTGCTCGACTTGGCGGCGAAATGGATGGCAGGCACGCGGAACTGAGCCATGCCGTTGAGGTGAGCAGCTCGGTCGCTGCCGGTCGGGCACAGGGGTAAAGCACGGACGGCATCCAACGTTCGGGGGGCGAGACGTCAGATGCCGTCCGTGCGGCTCAAGTATGCCGCGTCAGCAGCAGGTATTGCCAATGCCTGTCGTCGAAGTCGAGTCCGCGGCGGCTACCGGCGCGCCGACGGCGAAGAAGAGCACGAACGTGGCGAACACACCAACCGTGACTCGCTTGACACGCCTCATAGCTGATCGAACCCCCAAAAGAGGTTTAGTTGGACTAGCAAAAAGTGACTGACTGTAGTCCAATACTGTCATGACCCAAGACCAGCCAGCAACTGTAGATGAGGCGCCGGCTCCGACGCCCGTCGGACAGCGTATCCGAGCCCGCCGGTTGGAGCTCGGACTGTCCCAGGCGGAGATCGCCGAGGGCATGCTGTCGCCCAGCTACGTTTCACTTGTCGAAAGTGGTCGCCGCCAGCCGGCGGCGTCGGCTTTGGCGCACATCGCCGAACGGCTGAACATCGACGTGGAGTACCTCCGCGACGGGGTGGACGCCTCGGTGCGCACCAAGGCTCGTCTCGAGCTCGGGCGCGCCGAGATGGCGTTGCGCGAAGGCCGGGCCGAAGAGGCTTATGAGAAGTTCACGGCGCTGATGGGTGATCCCGGGCTCAACGACGAGCAGGACCGGCAGGCCCGGCTCGGCCGTGCCCAGGCTCGTGAGCGCAGCGGTGACATCGAAGGCGCCATCGACCTGCTGACCGAGCTCGCCGACGAGGCGCGGCAGAACCCCGAGGTGCAGTCCTGGCTCGACGTCGCCATTCTGCTCACTCGCTGCTACGCGCGAGCCGGCGACTACAACATGGCGATCCAGGTCGGCGAAGAAGCCCGGCGCTCGGCCGCGGACCTCGGCCTCGAAGGCACCGACGAGTACATCCGGCTCGGGTGCACCGTGCTCGGCGCCTACTACGAGCGCGGCGACGTCGTGCGGTCGAAGATGCTCTCCACTGAGCTCGTCGAGGCCGCGGACCGGATCGGCGCACCCCACACGCGGGGTGCCGCGTACTGGAACGCCTCGCTGGTCGCCGAGGCCCGTGGTGAGCTCGCCCTGGCCCTGAACCTGGTCGACCGCGCGCTGGCGATGTTCGGCGAGGGCGACGACCTGCGCAACCTCGCCCGGCTGCGGGTGGCGCACGCCTGGCTGCTGTTGCAGGGGCCGGAGCCCCGTGCGCAGGAGGCGCTCGACATCCTCGAACGCACCCGCGACAACATCGAGCAGTACGGCGGCAAGGTCGACGTCGCCAACTTCAACACCAAGCGCGCCGACGCGTTGCTGCACCTCGGCCGGGTCAGCGAAGCACGTCAGGCCGTCGACCTCGCACTGCGCGATCTCGGCGAGCGGCGGCGGGCCAACGCGGCCGACGCCAGGCTCACTCGGGCCCGGATCCTGCGGGCCGAGGGCGACACCGAGGGCGCCATCGCCGAGGCCACCAGGGCGGCTGAGGAACTCGAATCCATGGGGATCACCCGGTACGCCGCAGCGGCGTGGCGCGAGCTCGCCGAGCTCCACCGCAGCGTCGGCCGTACCGATGAGGCCCTCGACGCGTACGAGAATGCGCTGCGCGTGGTTCGGGTGGTGCCGCGGGCCAGTGGCGGCGTGGTGAACGATCTCGACGACGATCTGGCCCTCGACCAGGGCGAAAAGATCCACGTGTCGAGCTGATCAATACCAGCGGTCAACTGCCGGGTGTCCCCGGCAGTTGACGCTGCGTTGAACCACCAGAACGTCCGGTCACGTCGTCATTTTCTCAATCGGCTTGGGGTCTCGGGTCGACGGCGTGGCCGGACGTCGCTCGCCACTGACCACCAGAGCCACACCGGCGATCACGAGCGCGCCACCACCGACGACGGCTGCCGTGACGCTCTCGGCCAGAATCGCCCAGCCCAACAGGACCGCGACGACGGGGTTGACGTAGGCGTACGTGCCGACCAGTGACAGCGGTGCATGCGCCAGCGCGTAGCTGTACGCGGTGTAGCCGGCCAGCGACCCGATGAGCACGAGATAGGCCAGCGCCACCCAGCCACGGATCGGGATGGCGGCGACGTCGAAGTCGGTGGCCGCACCGGTGGCCGACGAGACGATCGTCATCACGGCGCCCGCGGCGAGCATCTCGTACGCCGAGGTGACCATCGCGTTGCGCGGCAGGCCGAGCCGCGGTGAGAGGTACGAGCCCAGCGCCCACGACATCGACGCGACGATCAACAGCAGCACGCCCCACGCCTGCACGCCCTCGATGCCTCCACGGGACAGGCTGACCGCCGCCACCCCGCCGAGTCCGACGAGCACGCCGCACCACGTCGCGGTTCTCGGTCGTTCTCCGCCGGCAGCACGGAGCAGGACGAACCACAACGGGACGGCACCGATGATCAGTGCCGTCAACCCGCTGGGCACGGTCTGTTCGGCGATCGCGACGACGCCGTTGCCGAACACGAGCAACATGAGCCCCATCACCGCCGCGCCGCGCAGCTCGGCCATGGTCACCCGCGCCCGGCTGCGCCCGTGGCGCACCACGATGTAGCCGAGCAGCAGCCCGCCGGCGGCCAGGAATCGCACGCCCATGCCGAGCAGCGGCGGTATGCCCGACTCGACGACCACCCGGATGCCCAGATACGTCGAACCCCACACCACGTACACGGTCACCAGGGCAGCCCAGATGAGCGCGGGGCGGGTCGAGGGCGATGTCATGAGCGTCTCCATGGATCGGTGCTGCGGCCGACGACAATACTGCGGTCCCGACCGGTCGCCGTGACAGCGATTTCCAGCCAACTTCCCCAGGAATGGCGTCAGCTGGACGGCGGAGTGTGGCGCCAGCGGTGTCGCGGCCGCCGTGCGGCAGGGCCGGCGCACCCGGCAAAACACAACATATAGATGAGTTGCATCTGTGTAACTACAAGATAGAGTGTGTCCTGCAGCTGGTTCTGCCCGGTCAGCCAGATCGGTCAGAGGTAAGAGGGAACCCGGTGTGAGTCCGGGACTGCCCCGCAGCGGTGAACGGGAGCGACCGCCGTCATCACGCACTGGATCGCCGGAGGCGATCTGGGAAGCGACGGTCAGTAGGTGACAGCCATCCGCCGGATGGCCGTCGGGCCCGTGAGTCCGAAGACCTGCCAGTGCACCGGAGCCCGAAGCGGGCTCCGGAGTCCGCGGCCTCGAGGGAGGGCCAGGGGATGATCACGCCGAACCAACTCACCCCGCGGAACACCGTGGCGTGGTCGACGTCATCTGCTCCGACGCGTCAACCCTCGCAGGTCCGGACGATCCAGCCGAACTGCGAGGAGCGTCACGAGCATGCACGTCGTCAAGCGAGACGGATCCACCGAGCCCTACGACGGCCACAAGATCGCCCAGGCGATCGAGTCCGCGACCGCCGGTCTGGACGATCAGGTGGCCCGCTCGGCCCAGTTGCAGTCCGAACTCGAGATCACGCTGTTCGACGGCATCACGAGCCAGCAGCTCGACGAAGCGGTGATCCAGGTCGCGCTGCAGAACGTCCGCGACGATCCAGCCTTCGACACCGTCGCCACCCGAGTGCTGCTCAAGTCCGTCTACAAGCAGGTACTCGGTGATTACGACACGGCAGCCGAGCTGGCCGAGCTGCACCGGCGGCGGTTTCCGGAGGTCATCGAGCGCGCAGTCGCGACCGGGCTCCTCGACGAGCGGTTGTCGGCCTGCTTCGACCTGAACCGGCTCGGCGCCGCTCTCGATCCGGCTCGAGACGGGCTGCTGCGCTACATCGGCGCTGCCACGCTGTTGAACCGCTACGTCATCGACGACCGCGACGGGGGCCCACTCGAGGTTCCGCAGTTCTTCTGGATGCGGGTGGCGATGGGGCTGTCGCTGACCGAGGACGATCCCACGACGGCCGCCATCGGCTACTACGACAAGATGTCGCGCCTGGAGTACCTGGCTGCTGGATCCACCCTGGTCAACGCGGGGACGGCGTACGCCCAACTGTCCAACTGCTTCGTGATGGACATGGAGGACGACATCGAGCACATCGCCAAGAGCGTGCGCGATGTCATGTGGGTGACCAAGGGCACGGGGGGCATCGGGCTGTCGGTGACCAAGCTCCGGGCCGAGGGCTCACCCATCCGGTCGAACAACACGGCCTCGACCGGACCCATCCCGTTCATGCACACCATCGATTCGACTCTGCGTGCGGTGTCGCGCGGTGGCAAGAAGTTCGGGGCCTTGTGTTTCTACATGGAGAACTGGCATCTCGACTTCCCGCAGTTCTTGGACCTGCGGCAGAACGCCGGTGATCCCTATCGCCGCACCCGGACGGCGAACACGGCCGTCTGGATTTCCGACGAGTTCATGAAGCGCGTCGCCGCCGACGACGACTGGTACCTGTTCGATCCGCTCGAAACCGCCGACCTGACCGAGTTGTACGGCCAGGCTTTCAGCGCCCGCTACGCCGAATACGCCGCCGCGGCCGAAGCCGGTGAACTCCGCACGTTCGCCAGGGTCAGCGCCCGCGAGCAGTTCCGATCCATCCTCATCAGCCTCCAGACGACGTCGCATCCGTGGCTGACCTGGAAGGACACCATCAACAACCGAGCGCTGAACGACAACACCGGCACGATCCACCTGTCCAACTTGTGTACCGAGATCACCTTGCCGCAAGACCGCGACAACATCGCGGTGTGCAATCTGGCGTCGGTGAACCTGTCGCGCCACCTCACCTCCACCGCGACCGGGCTCACCATCGACTGGGAGCGGCTGGCACAGACCACCCGGCTGGCCGTGCGGCAGTTGGACAACCTCGTGGACATCACCGTGTCGTCGGTGCCGGAGTCGGAGACGTCGAACGAGCTCAACCGGGCCATCGGGCTCGGGGTCATGGGGTTCACCGACGTGATCGAGCAGCTGGGCGTGCCGTACGACAGCGAAGACTCCTACGACCTGATCGACCAGGTGATGGAGTTCATCAGCTACCACGCCATCGATCAGAGTGCCGACCTGGCCCGCGAGCGAGGCGTCTACCCCAATTTCGCCGGTTCCGGCTGGAGCCGGGGCATGGTGCCGATCGACACCGTCGACGTCGCCGAGCAGCAGCGGGGCGTGCCGATCACCGTCTCGCGCACACAGCGACTGGACTGGAGCGCGCTGCGCGCCAAGGTACGCGGCGGCATGCGCAACGCGACGCTGCTGGCCATCGC